>Ga0114962_10001249_pt1 | contig 22142 bp, 19 predicted proteins | sample C_130820_MF_Meta_FD_87017 | JGI IMG/M metagenome (GOLD analysis project Ga0114962, IMG submission 87017) | Freshwater microbial communities from Lake Croche, Canada to study carbon cycling - C_130820_MF_MetaG | ecosystem: Environmental > Aquatic > Freshwater > Lake | place: Lake Croche, Canada... | reverse complement strand
TAACTGCCGGGTTTGCTGTGGTAGTTGGCGTTAAAGGCGCCGATCACACAACTGACCGGCTCGCTCAAGGAGCCCATGAAAAAGACGTCGCTGGGGTACGGAAGAAGGCAGTCGAGTTCCATCACTTCGGAGGGAATAACCACATATTGGCTATCGCCACCGATATGCTCATAGCTGTATCCGGGCGCCCACGGAGTGCCGTCTTTGTTCAACGCAGGCTGTATACTGAAGTGGTCTCCCACCTTGAACTTCTTCGACCATTTTTTTCCCACTTCGATGAGCTCGCCGCAGAACTCGTGTCCGAGGATGATCGGGTGTTTTTTCAGATCGTAGCGGACCCGCTTGTGCTTGTCGCCCTGTTTGGCCAGCTTGTAGCTCGACATGCACAGGGAGTCGGACACAACCTTGGCCAGAATCTCATCCTCTTTGATCGCTGGGAGTTCAAACTCCTCGAGTCGCAAATCATTGACACCATGGAGGCGCACCGCCTTAGTTTTCATAGTAACTCCTTGTGCTCGATATCGGCCTCTTAGTTCAGCATGGTTTGACCACCAGTAACAGGGACTGCTTGGCCGGTTTCATAGGCTTGGTCACAAATGTAAAGCAGGGCTTTGAGAACATCGGCCCCGGTACAACCCCGGTTCATGGGCACCTTGGCTTCGTAGAAGGTCCTCACATCGGCCAGGCTCTTGGCGCCGGGTACTTTGCCGGTGTGCAGGTACTGGGCGAACAGACCTTTTTCGGGGTCTGACCACAAAGGCCCGTCGAAGAAATTGCCCGGGCAGATTGCATTGACCTTGATGTGGTAGGCCACTAGCTCGAGGGCAAAGCTCTGTGTAAGACCGATGCCACCAAACTTGCTTCCCGCATAGCTGCCATTCTTGTTGGAGCCCTCTAGTCCCGATTTGGAATTGATCTGAATGATATCGGTCCAACTGCTTGGGTCGAACTGGGTCTGCTCGCGCATGACCCTGGCGGCGTGTTTGACGCAAAGCATGTAGCCGGTGTAATTGACGGCGGTAACAAACTCGAAGGACTTGAGGTCTTGGTCGACCACAGGACTGGCTTTGAGCACCCCTGCGTTGGCCACGAAAAGGTCTATGCCACCCACGGCCAGAGTGACCTCCTTGACCATGGCCTCCACGGAGGCCTCGTCGGCAATGTTCACGGCCACGGCCATGGCAACAGGTTTGCCAGCGGCGGCATTGAGGCTTTCGACGAGTTTGTTCGCCCCCGCAAGGTTGAGGTCGGCCACTGCCACAAAGCCTCCGTTGGCCACCAAACCGCGGGCGATTTCCTCACCGAAGCCTTGAGCACCGCCGGTGACAACGGCAACTTTGCCCGCAATCACCTCGTCGCGGCGGCTGGGCCTTGAAGGTCCCGAAACCGTGAGAAAAAAACAGCCCACACCATCGACGAAAACCGCTGAGGGCAACTGGCTAGAGGTGACTGCTTGTTTCCATGTGGACTCTAGCTCGTCGGGCGACTTTAGATTGAGCACAGTTCCTTTGGTGGGGCGAATGGTCAAGTCCTCAAAGCGCACACGCACACGGTGACCCGAGCACGAGGCCAGCCCACGGATTCGCGGTGCCACAAGAAAAGCGGTGTCAGGCATGGATGCTCCCGGTGGCGCTCCCCGCGGGTTGGATAGCAAACTCCGGATTTCCGAGGTTCTGCGGATGATGTGCGTCCATCGCTCTACCCACCTGGGCGTAGGCCTCGAGACGTTGAGTCAGCGGGAGTCTCGAGCCCGGGTTTCTGGGGTCGAAGAGACCCAAGCTGGCTTCGCGGTTGGTTAATTTCTCGTGAGCGATGAGAGCCCACGTGCTTTGGTTCAGGTGGCGAAACTCTGGTAACAGCACCTCCGGACAATGAAAGCTCTGACGCGAACTGTTGATGTCGACCCCGGAAATCTCCATCAGTCCGTGACTCGCACAGAGCTCTTGTACGCGCTTGAGCTGGGCCAGCGAGTTTCGTGGTGGCATATAGGTTACGGCCTGAAAACCAAGCTCGCCCAGGGCAGCCAATAATTCGGCCAGATAGGCATCCTCGAAGAACTCGGCTTTTTTGTCTCCCGTAGGTGATTCACCCACGTCTCCTAGGTAGGCGTAGGAAGGCAAGGCTCCCACCGAGCGAGCAAAGGCCACCACCTCGCGCACGGGAGGGCATTCGAGATCGGAAGGCTGCAAAAACACCTGCTCGAGCAAGGTGGTCTTAAGGAATCCGACCAAATCGTAAAGGGCGTGGGGATTGGCTTCATCACCGAGCCGTTTGGCAACTTCCGGGGTTACCGTAAAGCCGAGGTTGTCCTGAAGTAGGGTCACCACACCCTTCCCGTTGCCCGCGTGGCCCCGGAGAACCTTGGCAGCAGCGGCGCAGAGGTGTCTTTCGGTGACCCCGCCACCTTGATGAAGCTGGGTAATCGAAGCCACATCGCGTTCGAAGTGCACCGAAGGCAGCCCGGCTGACACGAAAACCTCTGACAGCCTGATGGTCATCGCACGGGTTCTTTCCACCCTTACTTCCCGTAAGGGCTTTAGGAAAGCTTCCACGGCGTCCAGACTACGCTCAGGAAGGCCGTGGAACACCATATAGGCTTTGCCCAGACACTCGGGGTAATTGATTTTGCGGTGCTCAAAAGGCGTCTTGGCAAAGGAAACCCTGACTTCACAACCTACTGTGGTAGCGATGCCTAGAACCTTCCCTGCTTCGAGGGTTTCTCGGGCTGCTCCCACCGAGTCATGATCTACCGATCCGACGGCGTCTAGGCCGGCCTCGAAGGCTTTCAGTACGGCCATCGAAGGCGTATAGGGACTAAAGCTATAAATGGTATGAACATGGTTGTTCACCTCACCCCCGGAGAGGGCGCTCTCGCGGCGGACTTGTCCCGCTTTCACCAGCTCTCGCAAGGCTTGAAGTCGCTCAGCCGGCGTTAGTTGGGCGTCGTTGACGCGGTCGCGTCGGCTCACAGGGCTAAACTCCCAACCGGTTGCGGCGAAGAATTTCTCCCGAGGTTTGAACCGTAGTCGGAGTGTGTCCGTTCAACGGGAGAATCCGTTCGTGGATGGTATCGAGAAGCCATTCTCGTTGCGGGAAAAACTCTTCCTCCATCTCAGCTGCAGGAGTAATGAAGTTGCGGCTTCCCACGACGGCAACTGGAGCGTCAAGGTAATCAAAGGCCACTTGGGTCACCGTAGAAGCGACAGTGTGGAGGAAATTGCCCCGTTCGACCGCGTCGCTTGCCAGAAGGAGTTTACCCGTTTTCTTCACTGAATCCAGAAGAACGTCGTACTTCAACGGGCTGATGAAACGCAGGTCGATGATCTCGGCTTCCAGGCCATATTTGTCTTTGAGAACTTTTGCCGTGTCGACGGCCTTATAGAGGGTAGCTCCCAGAGTGCCGATGGTGAGGTCTTTGCCAGTTTGGCGTACAACGGGTTCACCTTCGGCAGTCTCATAGAAGCCTTCCGGTACACCGGCTTTTTCGAAGAGCTCACCCACGTCGTAGAGGCTCTGACTTTCAAAGAAGACCACAGGGTCGGTACCCCGCAGAGCGAGGTTAAGCATGCCCTTGGCGTCGGTAGGCGTGGCGGGGAAGTAAGCCTTGAGCCCAGGAATGTGAGCTACTAGTGCGCTCCAGTCCTGGCTGTGTTGGGCTCCGTACTTGGCTCCCACCGAGACGCGAAGTACCAGCGGCATGCGAAGTTGGCCGGCCGACATCGCCTGCCATTTGGCCATTTGGTTGAAAATCTCATCGCCAGCGCGGCCCATGAAGTCGCAATACATCAGTTCTACCACCGCGCGCCCACCGGCCAGAGCATAGCCTACACCCGAGCCCACGATGGCGCCTTCGCTGATGGGGCTGTTGAACAGTCGCTTGTAGGGCAGTGCTTCGGTGAGGCCGCGGTAAACGGCAAACGCACCACCCCAGTCGCGGTTTTCTTCGCCCCAGGCTGCCATGGTCGGATCCTCATAAAACCGGTGCAGCATGGCTTCAAACAGGCCGTCGCGGTAGGCGAATATCTTGGCCTTGGGAAGTGGCTTTCCCTGGGCGTCGAGAGCGTAGCGTGCCTTGGTTTTCAGCGAAACGCTACGGGGATCCTCGCCACGGAGCAAAAGAGTTTCCGGCTTGCGGTCTTCGAGCTTGTCGACCTTTTGGTTGCTGAACATCACCGTTTCGATGTAGGCGCCTTGGATGCGCGGAGACTCGTTCATGTCGATGGCAAGCTTGTAGATGCTGTCCATCTTGGCTCCAATGCCCGCGCGGATGGCCTCCACCTCATTGGCTTTCAAGACGCCACCGTTGACTAGGTACTCGCCGTAACTCTTTACGCAGTCAGCATTTTCCCAGAGCTCTATCTCTTCTTTGGTGCGGTAACTCGAGGCATCGGAGGGTGAGTGGCCGCTGAGGCGGTAGGTAATGGTGTCCAAGAGAACCGGGCCCTCGCCGGCCAAGAGAATCTTTTTTTTGCGTTCCACCGCATCAAGCACCGCCAGCGGGTTGTAGCCGTCGACACGCTCGGCATGCATGGCCGCAGCGTTCACACCGGCACCGACGCGGGCTAGGACTTGGTAGGGCATGGTTTCGCCCGAGGTCTGTCCCCCCATGCCGTAAAAATTGTTGAAGAAGTTAAAAAGGATGGGCGGCGCACCGCCAGCGTCTTTGCCCCAAAGGGTGCGGTACTGTTCCATTCCAGCGAACATCATCGCCTCCCACACCGGGCCACAACCCATGGCGGCATCGCCGACGTTGCTCACAACAATGCCGGGTTTGCCGTTGATGCGCTTGAAGAGAGCGGCGCCTGTGGCGATGTCGGCCGAACCACCCACCAGTGCATTGTTGGGCATCATGCCAAAAGGTGCGAAAAAGGCATGCATCGAGCCGCCCAAACCACGGTGGAAGCCGGGGGACTTGGCAAAGATTTCGGCAAGGGCACCGTACAACACGAAGTCGTCGGCCAGTTCCTTGGTGCTGTTGGCTCCGGCCTTTTCGGCTACTTTCAGGGTTTCACCACCCCAGAAAGCTTTCATCACCTTGAGAAGCTCTTCGTCGGGCAATTGGGATACCGCGGCAAAGCACTTCGAGATGATCTCGCCGTGGCTGCGGTGGCTGCCAAAGGTGAAGTCTTGCACATCGAGGGCGAAAGACTGACCCGTGGAGCTGGCCTCCTGCCCGGCGGAAAGGTGGGCCGGGCCGCGGTGGTTGTAGTCCACCCCTTTGTATCCTCCCTGGGTTTTGACGAGGTTGAGCATCGACTCGAACTCGCGAATAGTGGCCATGGTGTGGAAGATCCGCACCAGCTTGTCCTTGCCGTACTTTTTCAGCTCGACTTGGATATCGCCTTTATACTGGTTCAGCGGGATGTCCTTCGTCTTGAGAACTCCGGGCTGGCGGACAACTTTGGGGTCAACGGTAAGGGCTTTGGGCATTTTCTATCTCCTGTTTCCTATGCTTAGTGAAGTTCCCAGAGGGCGTCTCGGATGGACTCGCCGGTCGTGGGGTGAGGGAAAATGAGTTCACGGGCCTCGTGAACCCGCAGCTCCAATTCGATGAGGGCCGCGCCGCCCCAGATCATCTCGCCAACTCCGGCGCCGTACATGTGGATACCTAGAATTCGGTCTGTGTCTTTGTCGACGATCACTTTGGTGGCGCCGGGACCCGTGGGGCCATTTTCGGCCAAATATCGACCCATGTTGCGCAACGCAACCGTGGCCGTCACCACGTTCTTTCCCTGTTTTTTGGCCTCATCTTCGGTGAGGCCCACGCCGGCGGCCTCAGGATTGCTGTACACCACCCACGGAATGGCGTGGTAGCGCATCCGCTGGCGTTTGTGGGGCTCGTCGATAATGGCACTGACGGCAACTTCGCCCATGCGGCTGGCCGAGTGAGCCAAGAGGCTGCGGCCCGTGACATCGCCAACAGCGTACACACCGGGAAGGTTGGTCTGCTGGTACTCGTTCACGACGATACCTTTGGGGCCGAAGTCCACTCCGAGCGCCTCAAGACCCAAGCCCTTCACATTCAGGGTGCGTCCGACAGCCATCAGCACCACGTCGCCGGTGACGCTCTTGGCTCCGTCTTTCCCGGTGTACTGAACTGTGCCTCCCTCGAGCTTTTCCACCTTGCAGCCAAGTTGGAAGTCGATATTGGCGTCCAGCAGGCCAGAGTGCGGGACGCTGGACAAGGCTTTACGAAACTGGGGTGCCTGTTCCTTGTCCATGAACGGGATAATCTCGTCCATCATCTCGACCACCGTAACCTTGCTTCCCAGGGTGGCAAACAGGCTGGCAAACTCAACGCCTATGACGCCACCACCAATGACCACAAGGCGGTTGGGAACTTCTTTGAGGTCGAGCAAACTGGTGCTGCTGACCACTTTGGGGTTGTCTTTGGTGCCGGGCAGGGGGGGCATGGCGGGCGAGCTCCCGGTGGCGATAATGAGGTTTCTTCCCTGGTAGGTCTGTCCCTCGACTGTTCGCACGGTATTCCTGTCAACAAGCTCGGCGGTGCCGTTGACCACTTCCACCCCAAACTTCTTCATGAGGAAGGCAACGCCACCGCGCAATTTGGTGACCACCTCAGCTTTCCAGGCAAGCGCCTCTGCCCAGTTCATACTCACTTTTTCGGCATGGAGGCCAAAGCGTTCTCCATGCAACGCATGGGCGTAGGTTTTGGCGGAGTTCAGCAGCGTTTTTGTGGGAATGCAACCCCAGTTGAGGCAGGTGCCGCCCAGGAACTCTTTCTCAATGAGGAGCACTTTTAAGCCACGGGCTCCGGCTCTTTCGGCGGCAACATAGCCACCCGGGCCGCCGCCAACAATGATGATATCGTACATCGATACTCCTAAACGGCCAGCAACAGGTCGACTTCGGCGATGGCATCGCAGAGCGCCCCCAGAAACTTTGCTGCCGGGGCTCCGTCCACCACCATGTGGTTGATGGTGAGCGACAGACCTATGAACGGAACAAACTCGACACCGCTTTTGCCCTGGACGGCCTTGAGGTTAATGCCACAAACACCCAAAATGGCCACTTCGGGCACGTTGAGTACCGGCGTAAAGCTTTCTATGCCAAACGCACCAACATTGCTGATGCTGAACGTGCTCCCTGAAAGCTCATCGGGCTTCACGCTGCTGTTGCGGCACGCTTCGGCCAGCCGCTTGGTCTCGTCGCTGATCTGCTTGAGGCTCAGGCCGTCGGCATGGCGGATGACGGGGACCATGAGGCCACGAGGGGTATCGCAGGCCACTCCCATATGCACGTCGCCAAACTCGATGATGGTGTCTCCCACTTTGTGTGCGTTCATGTGTCCAAAGCGCTTCAAGGTGCGGGCCGTGGCGTAAACGATGAGATCGCCGATGGTGATGCCCTGCACCCCAAGATCGGCTTCGCTGGCTTTGAACCGGGCGCGAAGTTCCTGCAAACGGACGGCTGAGGCCGAGGAGTTAAGCGTGAACTGGGCTGTGGTGGACAGGCTTTCGGCCATGCGGTCGGCGATCACCTTGCGGATGCCCTTGATCTTGGTTTCGACTCGGGTTCCAGAGCCCTGTGAACGAGCAATAGCAGGAACTGGGCCGGTAACGGTCGCAGTGGTCGTCGATACCCCGGTGACATCGGTGGCAACAACGCGGCCACCGAGGCCGCTGCCGCGGGCAGGCAAGTTCACGCCAGCGGCGAGGGCCGCTTCGAGGGCTGCCTTCGTGGCCGGGGCCTTGGCGTCGAGGACAGCTCGCACATCACGCTCGACGACCCGGCCCTCGGGGCCCGTGCCGGCAAGCAAAGTGGCGTCTAGTCCCTGACTGGTTGCCAGATGGCGCGCTCTTGGAGAGGCGAAAGAAGCTCCCCTTCCGTGCGGCGCTGCAACGTCCACAACGGGTTGGGCCGCGGGTATGGAAGTCTCACTTGACCGGGAGGATCCTTCCAGGGCCGGCGCACTCGAGGCGGCCTGCGCAGGAAGAGCCTCACCAGCCTTACCAACGTAGGCGATGGGCTGCATGACTGGTATGTCGTCGCCGTCGCGACACAGGAGCTTGAGCACCGTGCCGGCGAAGCCGGCTTCGACCTCGAAGGCCGCTTTATCGGTTTCAACGTCGGCGACCACGGTCTTTGGTTCGACCTCGTCACCTTCATTGACTCGCCATTTGATCAGTACGCATGACTCAACGGAATTGCCCTGACGGGGCATCACAATGGTTTCGGCCATGAGCTTCCTCTTTGTCTTTCGAAATCGTTTCGAATAACTTACGATATACCTGTTAAACTAGTTACGCAAGTGAAATTTTTCCCATGGAAGGAAAAATCAGCGGTACTGTGTCAAACTAGGTGGACGTCGATGCCCAAATCGGTCAGTAGGGCTGCCTGATCGGCGGGAAAGTCTGTATCGCTGATGAGGGTGTCTATCCTTTTGAGTGGCATGATGGACACAAAGCCCGAGCGTCCGAACTTCGAAGAGTCAACTACCAAGACGCGTTTTTCGGCCTGTTCGGCCATGGTTTTTACCATTTCTGCGCCTTCCACCAAGTGCGTGGTAAGCCCCTTATCAAGGGTGAAGCCGTCGGTGCCCAGAAAGGCCAGCCTGACGTTGAACCTGCGAATCGTGTCGAGAGCCAGCGGGCCCACAAATGATTCATTGGCGCTGCGGAACTCGCCACCTACCATCGTCAACTGAAGAGAGGGGTTGGAGCGAACATAAGGCAACACCAGGGTTGAGTCGGTGACAATATGCACATGGCCCTTGCCCAGCAAATATTTTGCCACCAGCGCGGTGGTGGTGCCGGCTACAATCATCACGGTGTCGCCATCGCTCACTAGGTCGGCAGCAGCTTTGGCAATGCGGTTTTTTTCGTCTGTGCGGAAGCTTTGGCGTTCTACGATACTCTTGTGATAAGCGGGTCGCGCGCCTCCATGAGTACGCACAATGAGACCTTTGCCTGCCAACCCCTTGAGGTCGGAGCGAATGGTGACTTCCGAAACCGACAGGCGTTTTCCCAGTTCGTTGACGGTGCAGTTCGGGCTCTCGGTGAGGATTTCCAGAAGGTGCTTCTCGCGCGGCGAGAGGGTCTCAAGCATCCAGTCTGACTTTGACCACCACCTTGGTTACCGCGGGCGCCCCGTCCACAAGGATGCTCGAACGGTGTGCATCCTGAGGGAAGAACAGAGCGAATTGCCCTTCGATCACTTCGATGGAGGTCCAAACGTCGGTTTCGATGGGAACGAAGTCTTTTTCGGGCTGATACTCACCGGGGAAGGATAAGTTGAGCGCACACCAGCGCATCTCCTCGGTGCCTGCAGCCACAAACTGAATATCGGCGTACTTTTCATGGGCTTCCCACTTTGCTTCGGCCAAGGGTTTGCCCTGTTCACGCATCACAAGAGCATAAAGGTTTTCACCATCGATCTCCACCTTGCCATTGGGCAACGAGGCCAAGTCTAGCGATTTTAACCAGGCAAAGGCACGGGAAAATCGTGGTCCAAGCGCGTCGTAGCGGGAACTGGATTCCAACGAAGCGAGTATCATGGTGTCCTCCTAGGCTGGAGTATAGCACTGGTTGCCACCTACTCAATATAGCCGGTCTTTCCTCCCGCATAAAAGGTTTTGGGATTGTGAAGTTCCAGTCGGTAGCCGTGGCGCAGACGATCCACAAGGTCGGGATTGGCAGTGAAGGCCTTACCAAAAGCGACTAGGTCGGTACCGTCTTGTTCCAGAATCTCCTGGGCTGACTCGCGGGTGTAGCCCTCACTCACCATCAGCGTACCGTGGAACGCCTTGCGCAAGAAACCGCTGGGCTTGAGTTCACCCAATGGTAAGTCGGCCACATGGAGCCAACCGATTCGTGCCTGCGAAAGCGCCTGAGCGAGAGCGGTGAATGTTCCTATCGGGTCGCTGTCGCCGATTCCTTTGTGGCTGCCCCCGGGCGACACCGTGTAGCCGATGCGCCGGGACGGAAAATAGGCCTCCACCGCCTGCACAACTTCGAGAGCGAAAGTACGCCGACCGGCCGCGTCGCCCCCATAGCGGTCGGTGCGCCGATTGGTGGCACTTTGCAGAAACTGGTCGAGAAGGAAGCCATGCGCCCCGTGTAGTTCCACTCCGTCAAACTCAGCCCATCGGGCCCACTTGGCCGCGAGGGCAAACTCCTCTACCAAAGCACCCACCTCGGCGGTGGCTGGCACCCAAGGGTCTTCGTAGTTTTTGGTTCCCAAAGGAGTGCGAACAAACCCCTCAGGGATGACGGGCGAGGGAGCGGCGGGCTTCTGGCCATGGTAGTCGGAATGGGAGAGCCTTCCCGCATGGCCGAGTTGCGCCACGATGCGACCACCGGCGTCGTGAACCGCCTCTACAACGTTTTTCCACGCCGTAGCCTGGGCCTGATTATACAGTCCCGGAGTGTCCGCTGAGCCCTGAGCTCTTGCTGAAACTTGCGTCGACTCGCTGAGAATCAAGCCCGCAGTAGCGCGCAGCGAGTAATGCTCCACTGCCCAGTCCGACTGGATCTGCCCTGGCGAACGATTGCGCGTCATCGGGGCCATCACGATGCGGTTGGGGAGCTGTAGGTCTCCTAGCAGGTAAGGCTCGAAAAGCTTCATGCAGGCTGGCCGAGCGCCTTGCGGACTTCGGGGGCCACTACCGTGCCAAACAGCTCGATCGACCTCAGCACCTCGGGATGGTTGTTTCCCCCCACGGTGAACTGGATGGCAAACTTTTCCATGTGGAAGATTTCATACTCAAGCAAGATTTTGTCGATGGCTTGCTGAGGGCTTCCCACCAGCAGGTGTCCGTGCTTGCCACAGCCGGCGTCAAAGTGCTGGCGAGCTTGGGGCGGCCAGCCACGCTCGCGTCCGAGTCGGTCTACCATCAGTTGATACGAGGGCCAAACTAAGTCGCCCGCAACTTGGCTGTCTTCGGCGAGAAAGCCGTGCTGGTTTATGGTGAGGTTCAGTTTTTCGGGTGAGTGCCCGGCCTGTGCTCCGGCTTCGCGGTAGTAGTCCACGAAAGGCTTGAAGCGCGCGGGTTGTCCGCCGATGATGGCCAGTGCTAAGGGAAGGCCTAGGTGTCCAGCTCGAGCCGCCGAGTCGGGGCTGCCCCCTACGGCAATGGTTACCGGAAGCGGGCTCTGGATAGGCCTGGGCTGAATCGACTGGCCTGTCAGTGCCGCGCGGAACTTGCCACTGCCCTTCCAATGCACGTGCTCTGAGCCCTGCGTGAGGGCAAGAAGCAGATCCAGTTTCTCGTTGAATAGTTCCTCGTAATCGTCGAGATCGTAACCAAACAAAGGGAAACTTTCGATGAAGCTCCCTCGTCCGGCCATGATTTGGGCGCGCCCACCAGAAATCAAATCAAGGGTGGCAAATTGTTGAAACACCCGCACAGGGTCTTCCGAGCTCAACACCGACACGGCAGTGCTCAGGCGGATCTTCTTGGTGATAGCGGCCGCGGCGGCCAGAACCGTAACCGGTGAGCTCACGATGAAGTCAGGGCGGTGATGTTCGCCTAGGCCGAAGAAATCTAGTCCCACCTCGTCGGCAAGCTTCATTTCCTCGAGGAGGTTGGTCATGCGCTGGGCTTGCGAGAGGCCCGAGTCGCCAAAAAGTTCATGAGCGTAATCGCCAAACGAAAAAAGTCCAAATTGCATGGTTACCAAAAGTAACCCCTATGCTGACCTTGGTCAAGGAAGCCCTTCCTTGCGGAGCCCCTCGAAGGCGGACTTGATTTGCCCCGTGAGGATTTGCGCCCTTTGTTTGCGGGAATGTTTGTTGTCCTTCGGTACGAGAATCGGGTCACCGATCTTGAGCTGCAACAACCTGCGAAAATATCGGGGGCGGTGCTTGAGGGTGCCCCCTGCGAGCCGGCCAGCGAAATCGGCCAGATTGAGGGCCGTTTCCACCGCGAGTTCCAGCGTAGGGTGGTCGGGCAAGGAATCAGGGTTGAGGTAATTGAGCAGGTCGGCGAGGTCTTGGTGCCGGTTGTTCCACCATCCCTCGGCGGCAGCCCGGTTGTCCATGGCCTGCTCAAGGAGGGACAGACCTCGGGGGCGAGGAAACACTAGGTCCATGGCCGAATACCGCAGTTCGAATATACTTGGCCTTAGATCGTCCCCCACCGCGATGTTACGCGAGCGGGCGCCCGCCTCAACGGCCACCCGGGTCAATTGACGGCAGCGGGCATTCAAGGAAGGTTGGGACGAAAAACTACGCAGATGTTTCTGACGGTAGTAGCTTTCTCCCCGAGTGAGAAGATGATCCCAAACTCGGCGAAGCCGGGTCGCAGCATCGGCTTCCACCGAAACCAGCTTTTTCCAGGGCGGCAACCCTGCGCCTTTTTCCAAGGCATTCAGGAACCGGTTCCAGCGGGTCCAAGTTTCGTCCGGGGTCAGGTAGCGCAAGCCGATGGGGATAATTTTGGCGCTTCCCGCGGTGGATGCAGTCGCCCACTGGGCAAAGTTGCCTGCTCCCGAGTCGAGGACAAGGGGGCCGTTCAGTTCGTAAGAGATCTGGCCCTCCGGCGCCATCACCACAGGGTCGGGGCTATTGCGGAAATGGTTGCGCACGTAGTGGAGGGCCGTTCGCGATCCTGGTCCGTGAGCCATTGCCAGGGTTCCCCCGGCACGCAAGGCGAAGTTGGTCAGCCCACCACCCCATAAGGCGATTTCCGCACTGGCCAGAAACAAGAACCGAGGCCGTTTCACGCCGGCACGCCGGTAAGCCGGTTTTGCCAGCGAGTTCAGCGCATAGTAAACACCATGAGGGTCGGCGTCGCCACAATGGCGAAACACAAGCAGTAGTCGGTCTTCCTGTTCGGCAACACCGCGCAGAGCCCGAGCCAGAATCTCGGAACCCTCGAGTTCCAGCCTGCCCAGCCCCAATCCGAAGCGAGTGTACACTGGGCCTAGGAGATCGACCAACCAGGGAAACCAGCTCCATTTGACCGGTTCTCTCCATACCGGATTCCGGGAAGCACGCCAAGTCTTGATGGAAATTTTAGGAACTTTCACGGAAGGTATTCTAGCACGGGTGTTGCTTCAGGGCTTATGCTCGTTCGCATGAAACCCCATAGCCCGTGGGTCGTGAAGACCCTAGCGTCCTTGAGCCTGGACGAGAAAATCGGCCAGTTGCTGCACCCCAACGTCCGCCCGCAGGTGAGCTCCGAGGAGTTGTTTGATGCCCTTCCCCCGGTGAGAGTGGGGGGCATGTTCCTGTTTTCAGGAAGCACAGAAGACTTCGTGCGCATTACTAACCTCCTTCAGGATGGACCTGGGCTACCTCTGGTGATCAGCACCGACCTTGAAAGCGGGGCAGGCCGGATGATTCAGGGAGCCACCAATTTTCCCGACCTGATGAGCACCGGGGCGGCCAACAGCGAGGCTCTCGCCAGTTTGATGGGAGAAGCTACCGCGGTTGAGGCCAGAGCCTACGGCGTGCACTGGACCTTCGGGCCGGTCGTGGATGTGAATGCCAACCCTGCCAACCCCATCTCCAATACCCGGAGCCTGGGCGACAACCCTGCAAAAGTGGCCCGTTTGGCCAAGGCGCTTGTGGAAGGCCTGCAGAAACACGGCCTTGCTGCCACCGTGAAACACTTTCCCGGCGACGGCTGGGACGACCGCGATCAGCATCTGTTGACCAGCATCAACCCGCTGATCCGCGCAGAGTGGGACCGCACCAGCGCTCTCCCGTTCCGCGAAACTTTTGGTCGCGGAGCGGATTCAGGCGGTGCGTGGACGACAATGATCGGCCACATTGCGTTGCCTTCGGTAGATCCGGGCGACCCTGCCGACCCCTTTGGGCCTCCGCCGGCCATCATGAGCCGCAAAATCACGACCGACTTGCTACGTGGTGAGCTGGGCTTCGACGGTCTGGTGGTCAGCGACGCCATCGAAATGAATGGCTCGATGAGCCGGGTCCGCACACCCGATGAGGCGATCATCAATATGATCAACGCTGGCAACGATATGCTTCTGTTCAGCATTGCCAAGCGAGATTTCGAGATCTTGAGGCGCGCCGTTGCCGAGGGGAGGGTGACCCGGGAGCGTATCGACGAAGCCTGTGCGCAGGTTCTTGCTCTCAAGGAACGCTTGGGGTTTGCGTCCAACCCGGCCAGTGCCCGTCCGGCCGCTGACCCTGAAAAAGTTCTGGCGCCCCACCGAGCTCGTTTTGCCCAAGCCAGCCGCGAACTAGCCCGCAGGGCGCTGACCCTCGTGCATTCTGATGGACGGGTGCCCCTTACGCTGAAAGCCGGCGACCGGTTGCTGGTGGTCCACCTGCGCTCCAACCCCGAGTACCAAGTGGATGGCTTGGACAACCTGCTCAAGGTACGGGGAGTCGTGGTTGACCGGCGTACCGAGGCCGATAGCGCCTTTGATTTGCGGAGTCTTGACTACTCAAAATACAAGGCCGTTCTTATGGCCTGGGTAGTGGGTCCCACTTGGGGCACCAACTTCATTCGCCCGGCGGGAGCCTGGATGCGCTCCGGCTGGTTCGTGCGCCATGAACAACCGCTGTGCCCGCATGTACACGTGAGCTTCGGTACCCCCTATCTGGTTCACGACTTGCCTTGGGCAGACACCCTGCTCAATGCCTACAGCCCCGACCCATCCACGCTGGAGGCCGTAGTCGAGTGGTTGTTTGGCGAGCTTACCCCCAACGGAATCAGTCCGGTCGATTTGGACCGGCCGGCCAAAATCCGTGAGCTGGTGGCCAGGGAGTTTTCTCGGGGCTGAAGCTCTTGCGACGGCTTGGCTTGAACCTACCTTTTCTTGACAACATCCAGCTACCGCCCCCACACTGATCGCACGTTCATGCTGGAGGTTTACCATGCGCAGGTTCGCCGCTCTGCTCGTTGCGTTTTTTCTTGCCGCTCAGGTCGCCGGGAGTCAGGAAGCCGGGTTCAGTTGGTCGCTCTACAACATCAAGGTCAATTGGTTTGTCGTTCCCACCGGGCCTATCCTGAAGTTCGGTTATGGCCCATGGCAGTTGCTTCCAGGTCTGCGTACCGACCTCGAAAGTGAACTTGGGTTCGGTTATGAGAACTTCAGGGTCTACCGCGACGATGTCACCGGCAATCCCCAGCCTTTTGGGGCGACGGAAATGCCTAGGACCAACAAGCCCGACCTGCAGTGGGAACTCGGCTTTCGGCAGGGCTTGATACCGCTGGAGGAAGCCCGGGACCTGTTGTCGGTTTGGGGCTCGCTCAACCTTCGCGCCGAAGTTAATTTGGGCACCTCCGTAGCGTCGATTTTCCCCGATCGTAACAGCGCTGGAATGGGCAGTTTGGCTGGCGGCCTGTTACTCGACAACACAACCAAAACCGACCACAAAGTTCGCGACGGCGTTCAGGTGATAGCCGAAGGTGAATGGGGGCCGAGTTTCCTCTCGCTGCAGGCAACCGACTTCTGGAGACTGAAGGCAGAAGTGACCGAGTTTGTGCCGCTTTTCGATCTCGAAGGCGAGAGCAACCTGCTGTCGGCCTATCTCGTGCTGAGGGCCAACACCAAGTACATTCAAGGGTCCCAAGTGCCCATTTTTATGCTAGAGGAGACCGACGTCCGCGCTTATCCGCTCCGGCTCGACACAAGGTTACGGGCCTACGCCACCGCTGAGCTCCGGATCAACCTGCCCTCGCTACTGGGCAAGGCCGACCTGCTGCCTACGATGTTTGTGTTTAGCGATAATGGCTACTACAGCGGTTACAACGACATGAGTTCCACCAGCGTCTGGAAATCAGGGACCCAGGACTCTTCGGGCCCTTTGGCTTCGGTGGGGGGAGGTCTGTCCCTCGATGTTCTGGGACTGGCCTCAGTCGTCGTTTCAGCGGGCCTTCCGTTGCTCGACAACGATTCACTGGGTCTGCCCATTAGCAACAACAAAGCCTTTTGGTGGACTATAGAACTTGGCTTACATCTAAGCGTTTAGCCCTCCGAGGTCTGTCCCCAGCGTGAGGTCTGTCCCCGCTGCGGTTGCGGGAATCTTGCCCTGCGACTAGAATGCAGTCATGGGCACCGAAATTGAGCGCAAGTTTCTTCTTCGCGACGACTCTTGGCGCACGGGAGCCCAAGGTACCGATTACAGGCAGGGGTATCTTTCTACCTCGCCGGGGCGCACCGTCCGCGTCCGGGTAGCGGGGCAACGGGCCTGGCTCACTATCAAAGGGCCGGTGGTAGATATTGTGCGGTCTGAATACGAGTACCCGCTTCCTTTGGAAGATGCTCACGAGTTGCTGGCTAACCTCTGCGAACCGGCTCTCATTGAAAAGACGCGCTATCAGGTGACCTTCGCTGGTCACCGTTGGGAAATCGACGAGTTCCATGGGGCCAACGAGGGTTTGGTGGTCGCTGAGTTGGAGCTCGAGCGTGCTGACGAGCCGTTTCAATCTCCCCTGTGGCTAGGTGCCGAGGTGTCCGACAACCCGATGTACTTCAATTCGCGACTCGCAAAATATCCCTACAAACTGTGGAAGACTCTATGAAGCTCACCATTTATCAGGTGTTTACCCGCCTGTTTGGCCGACTCAACGACTTCACCCCGACGGCCCTGAGGGCTATCCGAGACCTCGGGGTCACCCACGTGTGGTATACCGGCATCATTGAGCACGCTACTATGGCCAAGGACCCCCCGCAGGTGGTGAAGGGTCGCGCCGGCTCGCCCTACGCCATCACCGACTACTACCGCGTGCACCGCGACTTGGCAAGCAGCCCCGAGCGCGCCGATGAGGAGTTCAAAAAGCTGCTCGAGCGCACCCACGCGGCAGGCCTCAAGGTGCTCATCGATTTTGTGCCCAACCATGTGGCTCGCACCAACATCAACTTTGGCGACAACGACGACCTCTCGGTGCCTTTTTCGCCGCAAAACAACTTCTATTACCTGCCAGGGCTTTACTTCGTTCCGCCGGTGGACTATCACCCCGAGCTCACGCCCGATCCCCGCTGGACAGAGTTTCCTGCCAAAGCCACGGGCAACGATGTGTTTTCGGCCTCCCCGGGACTCAGCGACTGGTTTGAAACCGTGAAACTCAACTACGGAATTGACTACTTAAACGGTCGTACAGCCCACTTTTTCCCGGTTCCCGATACCTGGCTGCGCATGGCCGAAATATTGGCGTTTTGGACCCGCATGGGCGTTGATGGCTTCCGTTGTGATATGGCCGAAATGGTCCCAGTCGAGTTCTGGGGCTGGGTAATCCCCATCGTGAAAAAAACCAACCCCCGTCTGCTGTTCATCGCGGAAACCTACAACCCCGACTCCTACGGGCGTTACCTCGACGAGGGCAAGTTCGACCTTTTATACGACAAAGTTGGCCTTTACGATTCTATCCGCGACGTGGTGCAGGGGAGGGTAGACGTGGGAAAAATCGTCGCCACCCATTTTCAAATGGAAGGGCTGCAAAACCGTCTTCTCAATTTTTTGGAAAATCACGACGAACAGCGCCTGGCCTCCCGCTTCTTTGCCGGTGATCCCGAAGTGGGCCGGCCGGCGTTGGTGGTGAGCGCTTGCCTGGGGCAGGGGGCCGAGCTCGTCTACTTCGGCCAAGAAGTCGGTGAGCCAGCACTAGGCGCGCAGGGTTTCTCCGGTGACGACGGGCGCACCACGATGTTCGATTACGCCACGGTTCCCGAACTTCAACGCTGGATCAACGGCGGCAAGTTTGACGGGGGAGGCTTGTTGCCTCAGCAACTGGGTCTGCGTTCGTTTTACCGCGACCTGCTGCAGTTGGCCTCCAGTAGCGAGGTTCTGGCCAAAGGCTCTACCCGAATTGTTCCCACCGGTTCTCCCTTAGCACTGGCGTGGTTTCGCGAATATGACGGTCAAAAGCTACTTTTCGCCGCCAACTTCGACCGTTTCCAAGGAGTGGACTTCGAGGCCGAAGGGCAAAAGGTGCACCTGGAACCGCTGGGTTACCGGCTGGGCTGACGGCCTCACCGGTGGCCCTGACCCCAGATCTGGAAGATTAGCGAGCGCAGTGCCCCGGCCGCGGGACTCAGCGACCCAAGCTCCCGCTGGGCCACCAGTAGGGTGCGGCTGGGCGTGGGTGGTTCGATGGCTAGGTACACTGGGCCGGATTCGCGACGCATCATCGTGGGCACGAGGCTCACGCCCAAGCCCGCCTCGACCAGCGCCTGCACCGTATCGATGCCAGCGCTCTCGTACACGATGTTGGGCTTCACGTGGGCCCGGGTGAGTGCATCGAGCACAATCTGGCGGAAACCGTGGCCGCTTTTCATCACCACCAGCGGCAGGCCGGAGAGTTCCCCGAGATCGATGGCTTTGCGGACGGCCAGCGGGTGATCGGCAGGCACCGCCACCAAAAGGTCTTCCCGGAACAGTGTCTCGGCCCGGAGCCCCTGCCCGAGGCCGGCCTGATCGAGTACGGCCAAATCGATGTGACCTTCCCTCAGGGCCGCCGCCAGGCCGGGGGAGGATTCCTCGAGCAGCTTCACCTCCAGCTTGGGAAAGGCCTTCCGAAAGGTCCCCAACAGGCGTGGCAGAAGGAACGCCCCGGTGGTCGGCAGGCAGCCCAGCGCCACTTCGCCTCGGTGCAGGCCGTCGAGGTTTTCCAGATCGGCTCGGGCTCCTTCGAGCTGGCGCAGCACTTCGGCCGAACGCGCCTGGAATAGTTGGCCGCGCGCGGTCAGCCGCGCCCCCGACCTGAGCCGTTCGAGCAGCGCGCCGCCAAGCTCATCTTCGAGCTTGAGGAGCTGCGCCGAGAGCGAAGGCTGGCTCACATTGCACTCTTGGGCCGCGCGAGTGAATGATCCTGTGTGGGCCACGGCCAAAAAATACCTCAGCTGATGCAGCTCCAAGCTTCGCCTCCAAGTATTGCATAGTCTGTAGCTATTCAATCTATAGACAACATATCCTATCCAAATACGAAAACTTCCGCTACAGTGATCACATGGCAAAGAACACCCTGTACAACAAAATCTGGGATGCGCACGCCGTGGCGATGCTTCCCACCGGCCAGACCCAGCTGTTCATCGGCTTGCACCTCGTGCACGAAGTGACCAGTCCTCAGGCCTTCGATATGCTTCGCGAGCGCGGGCTCAAGGTGGCCTACCCCGACCGCACCTTCGCCACCATGGACCACATCGTGCCCACCAAAAGCCAGAAGCGGCCCTTCACCGACTCGGAAGCCGAGCTGATGATGCAGGCCATAGAGCGCAACACCAAGGCCTTTGGCGTCAATTTTTTTGACTTTGCCAGCGGGAAGCAGGGAGTGGTGCACATCATAGGGCCCGAACTAGGCCTCACCCAACCGGGAATGACCATAGCCTGCGGCGACAGCCACACCAGCACCCATGGTGCCTTTGGCACCTTGGCTTTTGGAATTGGCACCAGTCAGGTTCGCGACGTTTTGGCCAGCCAGTGCTTGTGCATGGACCCTATGAAGGTCCGTAAGGTCGAAATCAACGGCAAACTGAATGCCGGAGTTACCCCCAAGGACGTGAGCCTGTACATTATCGGCAAGCTCGGCGTGAAGGGCGGAATCGGGTACGCCTACGAATATTCGGGCGACGTGTTCCGCGATATGACGATGGAAGGCCGGATGACCGTGTGCAACATGGCCATCGAAGGGGGAGCGCGCGCAGGCTACTGCAACCCCGACGAGACCACCTTTGCCTACCTAAAAGGCCGTGAGCACGCGCCCAAGGGCAGCGACTGGGAAGTGGCCGTGGGTCGTTGGAAGGCCTTGGCTAGCGACGCCGACGCCCAGTACGACGACGTCATCCGGTTCAACGCAGCCGATATCGAACCCATGATCACTTGGGGCGTCACCCCTGGCCAGAGTGTAGGCGTGCTAGAATCGCTGCCCGACCCCGAAAAAATCGCCGACGAGGGCGAGAAGCAATCGGTTTTGCTGGCCTACCGCCACATGAAGCTCAAACCGGGCCAAAAGCCGAGCGACATTGCCATCAACGTGGCCTTCATTGGCAGTTGCACCAATGGCCGTATCGAAGACCTTCGGGCAGCTGCTTCCATTGCCCGAGCGGCCACCGAGCTGGGCCAAAAAGTCGATCCCCGGGTACAGGCCTTTGTAGTGCCCGGGTCCATGCAGGTGCGCAAGGCCGCCATGGAAGAGGGCCTCGACAAAGTGTTTCTGGCCGCAGGGTTTGAGTGGCGCGAGGCAGGGTGCTCGATGTGCTTGGCTATGAACCCCGACCAGCTCAAGGGCGACCAGATTTCTGCCTCAAGCTCCAACCGCAATTTTATTGGTCGGCAGGGAAGTCCTACGGGCCGCACCCTGCTGATGAGCCCGGCCATGGTGGCCGCCGCCGCCATCGCCGGCCACGTGACCGACGTGCGCCAATACACTTCTGTAACTACGGGAGCCGCCCAATGAGCAGAGTCACTACCATTACCGGTCGAGCCGTCCCCGTGGTGGGCGACGATATCGATACCGACCGCATCATACCCGCCCGCTACCTCAAGGAAATAACCTTCAGTCGTATGGGGGAGTACCCTTTCTACGATGAACGGTTTGCACCTGACGGCACCAAAAAAGATCATCCCTTTAACCGGGCCGAATACCAAGGTGCGGCCATTCTGTTGGGAAACGTCAACTTTGGCTGCGGCTCGAGCCGCGAACACGCTCCGCAAGCTCTGGTGCGCTGGGGAATCAAGGCCGTTGTTGCTGAAAGCTTTGCCGAAATTTTTGCCGGAAACTGCGTGATGCTCGGCACCCCTGCCGTTGTTGCCAGCAAGGAAGACTTGAGTGCGTTGCAAAAACTCGCCATCGAGCACCCCGGCACCGAGTTTGTGGTGAACCTCGATAAGATGGAAATCCATGCGGGTCACGGGGCTGGCCAAACAATGGTTGTCAAAGTGTCTATGCCCCCTAGCCGACGCAACGCGCTGGTAAATGGCACCTGGGACAGCACGGCCCTGCTCGTGGCGAACTCCGCGTTGGTGGCGGCCAAGGCCGCCCAATTGCCGCATCCCAACGGCCGTCAAGCCTAGGGAGGCGCCGGTCAGCTAGCGATTTCAGGCCAAAAAACTCACTTCCTCTGAATCGTGTGAGACTTTGCATCATTGATGCATCATGCTGGCCTAGACTCCGGTTTGGAGGCTCCTCATGAAGCAAACCTGTCTCGTTTTTTCCTTTTTTTTCGCCTTGTTCTTGGTTCCGGGTGTCGAAGCCCAGCAGCTTGGTGTTTCCCAAACTCAGGTTGATGCCATCAAGAATGCCCTGCAAAGAATCGCGATTTCCAATAACGCGGTTGAGAATGTGATTTATGACGGTATGACCTTTGAAGAGGTGCTGCAAATCCTGAATGTGAAAACGCTGGGTATTCTCACTGAAGTGGAAAACGATGAGCTCGGAGTGTACATCCTGGCGTTCAGCGTCGTCGGAAAATACCGCATTTATTGGTCGACTCAGTTTATGCATGAGCACCCGGTAGTTGCGGGGTACTCGCTCGCAACCGAGCACAAACTCCGACACAACCAGTTGCGATGAGGCCTTTTATTGCGCTTCTGCTTTTGGTGGCCCTTGGCTGTCTTTCGGCCCTTTACGCGGAGAGTATCGTGATTCCCGAACTTCACGTTCCCGCGCGTCACCTTCCGGCTGTCCACCTTCCGGCAATACACATCCCTGCCCGAAGGACTGCACTCTTTGAGATTCCGGCCATCGACGTGCCCGAGATCTACATCCCGGCCATCGATATTCCAGCCATAGACACGACTTCCTATTCCATTACCTACGATGACTTTACAGTAGACCAGGTGGAAACCTACAAGAAGACCGCACCCAAGGCGGTACTTCCCCCACCCCAATATTCCACGGACGAAAAGACCACACGGGCCGAAAAATACCTGGCTGCAACACCCTGGGCTACCGCAGAGCTTGTCCGACTTTTCACGATGTTCGACCTCGGCTCCGGGTCTCTCAATTGGGGTGAGATCGAAAGATTTCAGCAGTACGTCTATTCGCGCTACCATTACCAGCCGAACTCCATCGCACTGCGGCCCGACGCCTTTCTTGCTCAAGGGGGCGGCGATTGTGAGGATTTTGCCTTGTTGAGCTGTGAGTTCTTCCGGTTCTGGGGCTGGCGGTCGTTCGTGGCGTTTTTTTTTCAAGGCAAACGCGGGGCATGCCCTCTGTTTTGTCCGGGCTGAACTTCCGGTTCCCCCAAGTTACTTGAATTACCACC
>Ga0114962_10001242_pt1 | contig 22213 bp, 26 predicted proteins | sample C_130820_MF_Meta_FD_87017 | JGI IMG/M metagenome (GOLD analysis project Ga0114962, IMG submission 87017) | Freshwater microbial communities from Lake Croche, Canada to study carbon cycling - C_130820_MF_MetaG | ecosystem: Environmental > Aquatic > Freshwater > Lake | place: Lake Croche, Canada... | reverse complement strand
TATTATTGATTTTTATTTTTTATTTTTTTGTTTTTTATTTTTTCTTTTTTTATTTTTTATTTTTTCTTTTTTTATTTTTTAATTTTTTTTACAATATTTTCAATCTTATTTTCTTTTTGAATTTCTCCTCATTATGAAAGACGTACAATCTAAATTTCTTGCGTTCATAATTATCTAAACATTCACGACACGTTATTTTTGATACCAAATGTAATTCTGGTAAAAAAACAATATACTGATACAGTGCATCCGCTCTTTCTAATTTATCAAAAACATAACCTTCATATTCCTTTTCCATCAAATGTTTGTCATTCATACACATGTGTAAAATACTACAATCACATTGAACATTCCGTATAGCTCTCATGGTTGTGTTGATATAATCCATTTTTTCAATCCAATGACTGTAAAAATGTTCAGCTTTCTCTGTTAAATCTAATTTACATCCACTATGTGTTTTTTGCAATTGTATCATGTTAAGCAAATCTACCAAACGACGTATAGGACTTGTTATATGCGTATAAGCATCCAAATCCAATAAATCATGACGGGTTGTTCTATCCTCCGTTCTATCCTCCTGTAAGCATATGTATTGCCCCGACGTACTTTTCCATATCTTTATAAAATCTCCTATATCACTAGGTAAACCATCAGGAATCTTTTCCTTGTTTTTATTTTTCTGTGTTATTGTAGAACGAAAGATGCCTGTTTTTTTAACAAGAAATTCCTTTGCAGTATAGTAATTCATCAATATCATCAAATAAGTCACGACATCATGACTATTCTCTATATGATGTAAATAAGTGTTTTTTTTTGATAAACTCTTGGTTATTTCCAATATTTTTTGGTATTCTTCGTCCCTTGCCAATTTTGCCTCTTCGTATTCATAATTTTTATACACCTTTATTTTACAATTCACAAAACGTATATCTTTGATTTCGCCTTCCTCTACAAACAAATCCATTGCAAGAGCAAATCGCGACGTGTTTTCAAGCAAACTACATAAACCTTCGGATAAAAGTGTCGGCAACATAGGCCTCTTTTTATCCGGCAAATAAATCGTAGAAACACGATTGGAAAATGAATCCCATAATTGCAACGCATCTATCCATATAGTCACATTGGATATGTAAACCGTCAATTGCCGTGTTTTGTCGTCCAAAATACGCAACCCAATCGCATCATCCAAATCCCTGCTTTTAAATGGATCTATCGTCATTATTTTCCATAAAGTACGGTCTTCAATCAATGGATACTTTTTACAAATAGTATCCATATAAGCATCACTTGGGTTGGATTGAAGCGCTTTGGAAGTGTCTTTTGTCAGCCTTTGGATAGACGCGTTTAAACTTTTACAATACAATTGGTATTCATAAAAATGCGGTAAAATATCAACTGGACCAATTACTTGTGTAAGAAGACCATGGGGATGTTTTTCTCTCCATTCACCAAAAGAAAAAGTGACATAGAGGTTGACAAACACTTTGGAAAAACCGATTTGTTTCATTTCATACGGTACCAAAAAACTCGGTATATGAATATCATCTGGCACACATTTATACAGCAATTTATTTTTATTATATCGTCCATATGTTTTGTTGTTTTGAAGAATAAGAACACCAGGAATGTCCGCCGTATTGCGAATACTAGAATGCACGATTTTTGGTTTTTTTGTTGTTTCATCCAAAGAAAAAACATCGTTGGAAAATAGTTTACTTTCCAATGGATTTATATCTGGCATTTCTATTGAAGTGTAAGAAGGAGATTCATAAAAACTCCATGATGTATAATTTCTATCGTTGACTATAATTTTGTACATTGATTTGATTAGTTGTGCGTTTTATATAAAAAACAAAAATCTAATTATTATATTGTTTGTTGCGATGTCTTTAGGCATATTTAGGAAAGATAAATAAAAAAGAGTTGCCAAGGGTGTAAAAGAAGAAAGACAAGTAAAATGAAAAAACATATTCCAAAGAATAAAGCTTAAAGAAAGTATTTGATTTGTATGTAAAATGACTGGACAAGATTTGACGGAAGCCGATTTCAAGGACGCTTTATTTGAAAAGGGTTATACACAATACATGAGTTTACGATTGTTTGTTGATTCGCCAGATCTAGAAGTGATTCATAAATACAAGGAGGCTATCAAAAAACACAACGAAGAATTGTTGTCGCGTGATACATTCAATTCAGGATTTGACTTGTTTTGCTTGGCTCATCGCATAGAAAAAAATGATTTCACAATCGCTATTGATTTTGGTGTAGCTTGTAAAGCCGAAATTGTTCATGACACAGGGAAAAAACATCCTTCAGGATTTTATTTGTATCCAAGGTCAAGTATCAGCAAGACACCATTGCGTTTGGCAAACAGTGTCGGTATCATTGATAGTTCCTACCGAGGAAACATCAAAGCAATGGTAAATATTGACTATTTTCTTCCTGTTTTCAAATTTATGGAAGGGTATGGTGGTACCAGTCACGATACACAAATTCAAACTAATATTGAATTAAATGAAGATGGTTTCCAAATCCAACAATATTCACGTTTGTTTCAATTGTGCGCTCCCACCTTGGTACCCATCTATGTGGAATTCGTCGCCGAGAGGGAATTACTAGGTTCTACAGAACGCGGCTCTGGAGGATTTGGGTCTACTGGTGTATAATTTGGTTTTGAAGTTAGTTCAGCTTCATCATAAACTTTTGAAAATGTATCAAAATCTATGTTTTTCTCATCCAAAATATCTTTTATTTTAAAAAATAAATATTTCTTATCATTTACCATTCTATCAAAATTTATAAACGTTGTATTTATTTCATGTTTTGTCATGACATATATATAATTTGATATTATTTTTTCATAAAACCGAACTTGAGTTTCAACATCAGTTGCTTTCCACAATCCTCCAACTTTGTTTCCATTTTTGTAACGAGACTTTGCCGATGATTCAAAATCACGAACGATAAGTAATACTTGTTTTATAATAATTTTTTCATCATTCAAAATATCATTTAAATATGTTAAAAACTGTGGATTTTTTGAAATATAATACTCTTGTCTATGCGTTTTTTCAAGTCCTTCTTTTTGACCCGGTGGAATAAAATACATATAATTTTCTCTATTGTAACCCGTATGAAAACCCAAAAAACTAAATATTTTCATTAAAAATGTTGACCCACATCTTCCTGTTCCTGTAATTAAAATTTTTTCCATTATTATTATTATTATTATTATTTTTTTAAATTATTATTAAATGTATTATATATAATATACATTTAAATATTATGAATTCCATTTTAGAAGCGTTGTTTGTTGGACTTTATAGTGCAAAAATAGCGTTTTTTTTGTACTTGTTGAATGTAAAAAACAATTTGTATTTGTTTTTCTTTTTGACAGGGTTTTTAAAACATTTCATTGGATATTACCTGGGTTTACAAAGTTATTATTGCAATAGAGGCAATGCTTGTGTTCGTGTTTTAGAGGATGGAAAACAAGAAGAAGAGAGAAATAAATACAAAACGAAACATGTGGAAGGATTTGCCATGATTTTAGAATCAGTATTTGAAGGTTGGGCGTTTGTTTCTCTCGGCGTTTTGTTTTCCAAAGTCATAAAGAAGAGAGAAATTGTATGTTGTTTCTTGATTGGATTTGTTTTACACGTTCTTTTTGAAATGTTGAGTATTCATGAAACCTTTTGTAAAACTAGATGTGAACAAAATGCGGTGTAAAAAAATTTATTAGTTTACAAAATATATGACAAATGAAGAAACAAACAACAATAATTATTTTTATTTTACAGATATACTTATGCTAAATACAATGCTTGATATCTGTTTTTGATTTTTTCAAGTTGCTTCATCACCTGGCGTAAATAAGCCTTTTCCTGTCGGGTAAACTCAGTAACCCTATTAGATCCTTTGTTGTGTAATACGTAATGTATTTCTTGTATCAATTCAACTGCTTTGTCAACAAGAGCCACCGCGAAACGTGTCCATTTTTGTGGATTTTCTTCTATTAATTCACCCAAGTATTTATCAATGTTATAATACATCTCGTCTATTATACGCGTCTTTTCAACAATATTGTCCGATTGATTGTAATACTCGTCGTTAACATTGTTGATTGCATTCAATAATTTCTTTACATAGGCTGTGAACCATTCTTCCTTTTCTTTATTTTTTTGCAATTCTAGAGATTGTTTTTTGGAACGCGTTACCATTCTATGAAGCGTGTTTGTTTTAACCTCTTGTGAAATACCAAGAGTCAAATGAGCGATGGATCTGGTTTGCATTGTTGTCTGTTGTTCTTTTTGGATGCATATAATTCCAAAAAGAAAAAAGCAATTCAATTTTTTCTCAACCTTTTAGAAAAAGGTTTATCCAAAACGGTCGCCTACGTGAAGGATCCGCTTTGTACAATAGAATCTGACTTGAATTGATCATTATGAAGAAACGGCGTATACGATGCCGCGCCAAATTTGACATTAAGCATCTATGAAAAATATATTACACCTTTTATCCTTTCAAATCGCGAAACAATTTATAAAAAATACTTAAAACAATCATAATTATACATACAATGAACAAGTACATAATAAATTTTATAAACAAAATACTTCCAAAAGAATTACCAAAACCAATAGGTAGATGGAGAATAGAAAATAGCAATACACAAATGAACCATAAAATAGATTTATCAAATGAAGACCATTGTGGTCCTTGTGGTCAATATGCATTATCAAAAATAGAATTGGAAAAAAACCAAAAAAAAAATGACAAACAAAAGGATGATCCTTTTGAAAAAGAAAAAGAAAAAAGATCTAGATGTAGATATAAGGAAGTTCGTCATCTTGATTGAATGTCAAATACGCGCGCCCGGGATTTGCCCTAACCCTTCATATTGTTCGTTAAAAAAAGAAAGAAAGAAAGAAAAAAAGAAACTTTTATTAGGTTACATTATAAAAACATGCATTATAGAGGAGAGGAAAGGAATTCACTAATACTTATTCTGTAAATCTATCAAATAAAGCTTGGTGTTTTTCAGTTCTTTCATAACACTGAGGAGATAATATTTCTCTTCTTTCGTGAAATAGACAGGGTACAATTTGTTATTCAAATTATGTAGACGCTCATAAATTTCCCAAATTAAATCTCCGGCCTTTTCAATCATGACAGGGATCAAACGCGTCCGTAAATCATATGAGAATTCCGCGATGTCAGCAATGTACGTCTTCATGTTGTAGTACATTTCGTCAACAATCCTGACTTTTTCTATTACTTTTTCTTCTTTCGTTAGATTCTTTCTGTTTGTTTCAACAATGGAATCCAACCCTTTTTTTATATTTGCAACAAACCACTTTCTTTTTGCCTCGTTGTCTTTTCGTTCCATGTTCCATCGTCGGTTTTCACTGGTTATTGACCTGGTTACCACTCTTTCACGAACAGGAACAACATACATTTCCTGTCTTTTCATTTTTTGAAAGCGGTTTTGAGCACGAGTCTGCATGTTTGATTATTCAATTTCTTTTATTTTACTATTCAGTGTAAAACAAAAAAAGCAATTCAATTTTTTTATACTTTTCTTTCATAAAAAAAAATTGAATTACTTTTCTTTTTATTTTGTATCAAGCAAAAAATCAACCAAACTGTAAAAGTTAACCAAAATCAAAAGTATAATGTCATCTATTGAAACTACTAACCCTGTCTCCCAAAAGAAAATCACTAAATGCACAATTTGCAGGGTGGAGGGTCACAACAGGAAAAATCACGATAAATTTCAACTACTATCTCTTGACAATGATAGTGAGCTTTGTCAAGAGATAATCTCTGTTTCTAAAGAAGGAAAAGAAGGAAAAGAAGGAAAAGAAGACAAACCTCAAAAAAAGAAAAAAGAAAATATCAAAGTAGAAGGTTTTATTAGAGAAATAAAAAATATCGCCGCGGATGTAAACGAAAAACTAGGGGCGGGTCATACTGAATCCGTCTATCACAACGCCATGAAAATTGGTCTTCATGACGCAAGAATTAGCTTTGAAACGGAACGCGACATCATTATCAATTACATGGGAAGATATGCTGGAACTGTTCGTGCGGATCTTATCATTGAAAACAGCATCGTTGTTGAATTGAAGTCTTCCTCTGGTTCTGATGCCGTCGTTGATGATGCAGAAGAGCAATGTCGCATATACATGAAAGAAACAAGTATTCACCGTGGTATCGTTATTGTATTCCCTAAACGTAATAAGTTCAATTTGATTACCCGAGATGTTCTCCAAGAAAATGATGATTAATTATTTCGTACCTATTTTATACCTATTTTATACCTATTTTGTACCTATTTTATACCTATTTTGTAACCTAATTATGTTTCTTCTTTTTTTTCCAATATATCCACCGGTGGGATATCCTTTCCTTCTTGTGACTCTTTATCCAAAACTTGAATATCCAATTTTTTCGTCGTCTCGCGTTTGATGTTTTGGTTTTGCAATGCGTACATGAAAATATGAGGCAAAACAGCCACATTGTTCATGTACGTCCTGTACTGAAAAACAGATAAACTCGTATTATCTTCTAGTTTCAAAGAATACCACCAATATGCCGGTATGAAAATCGTTTTCCCCTTTTGCAGAGTAAACTCCAAACACTTTATTTTATTGAAATCTGCCTTGTATTGGGCTTGTGGTGACCAAGGATTCACAGGGGAAGAAAACTCAAAATGTTCGTAATCATTGATGGGATGCAAATATTTTGTGCTTTTTGGCGGTGCCATCTTTATTTTTACACTTCCCTGTGTCACCACAAAGTAATTACGATAATTGACTTCATAACGAAAAGGCGTCTCTGTATTTTTTGAACCACAAATCACATCATAGAAACAATTGGATACCATAGAGGGACGCAAATATTCGTCATTGTATTGAAAATGCTTATTCATACCCGTCTCTTGAAGAAAATCCTGGTTTTTCTCCGTAAAAAAAGCGGCGGTTTTGTCTTCTTCAAACAATTTACTTGCTGCATCAAACGGCAACAAGGTATATCGTTCTGCGTTTTCCTTGTTTTCTTTTGTATTGCGTATCTTTATCTCAAAAGCAGGATAATTTGATTCTATGTATTTTTTACATGTTGATTCCATGATATTTTGACAATCAAAATCAAACATCACAGGTTGTCTCACATCACATATTTCTTCCAATTTTTCCTTGGAAACATTGTCCATCTCGTAAATCTCCAATTCATCGCTCTTTTTTAAATGAAACATAATGTGCAGATAAATAAATAAAACGAGACAAAAAATAAAAAATCCAAATATTATTTTCATTTGTTTTTGGTTGTGTTACTAAAAATATATACTAATTTTTTCTATTTTATACTCATAAGACCTTTTAATCTTCATCTATCTTGGGTGCCAAAAAGAAATACATATAACTCCCTTCTCCTAAATCATATTTGATTTTCATAGGGCAATTGTTACTAATGCTAAAATCAATATTGTCAGACAATTTATTCGTCAAACACATTTTGTTCAAATAATTCAAATTGTAACCTAACTTTATTTCCTCCCCCTCACTTATCGCATACTCATTCAAATCGTCTATAGGAATGTTCACCTTCATTTCACCATTGACTCCATTCGTTATCATATCAATCCTTTCTTCATCACAATGAAAATGAATGGTTTCCCCGAACAAAGACATCCTTGATACTATATCAGTAGCTTTTTTGGATGTCATTGAAAATTCTGCATCATAGTCAGTTTCAGGAATCTCCAACAAATCATAATCGCAATTCACAATCGGTAATTTGTAAAAACAATCAAATTCACCCTTGTCTGGCTTCTTCAGTATGAGATCAATATGTAAAGAATCTGAATCTCCCTCGCAATGCAAGACAATGTTGTGGCTTGAGGTTGAAGTAGTCAAAATGGAAAAGAATGTTTGGGTTGGTATGCCAATCATCTGCATATCTCCTTTGTTTTTTTCATAAACTGTGAACCATTCCTTTTTTATCGTGACCTCAAACAAACAAACATGGGCCTTGTCCATGGATTGAATATACAAATATTCATCCTTGAAATCTAAATTCACGATGTTGGAACAGTTTTTAATCACGCTAAAAAGGGATACAAATAATTCTCTCTTGTCAATGATAATCTTCATTTTTTCTTTGTTATATCTTTTATTTTATTCCTTTGTTCCCAATTCATTTTTTTTGTTTTTGTTTTTTGTTTTTTGTTGTTTTATTTTTTGTTTTTTGTTGTTTTATTTTTTGTTGCTTTATTTTTTGTAGACTTCAACACGTTCCAATGTATCCCGTTCTAACATGGTAGAAATCAATTTATAAATATATGTAAAAATACTGGAACAATGATATAAATAACATTTTTCTAAACGTTCTGGAAATTCCTTTTTGAAAATAGTAGATGCATCTTTGAACAACGAATAATATGTATCAATATGACTTACTGACAATGATTTTAAGCATACGTGTATTGTTATTTTTTCATACCCCTTTTCAATAATTGCTAGTATATTGTTGCGAATTATATTTATAATCATTTGTTTTTCTATATTTTTGAACCATTTTATACAGTAAAAATTAATAAACATTACATTTTTATCATTACAACAAAACAACGAAATTATTTCATTCAGAGGAATTTTTATACCTCTTTTTTTCATGTTTTCTATTTGAACAATAAAATTTTCTTCTACTTCCTTTAATGTTGTTTCCTTTGTTTCGTCCTTTTTATATTCCATAAAGTATATGTATACTGATAGATATATTTCTATATTCATAAAAATATATTTTATTTTACGATATTTCCGTTAGTTTTAATTCATTTTTAATTATTTCCTTTAAATTTACTGTAATATTTTCACCTTCTATTTCATGTCTATTGTTATCACCTTCTTCTAAACCCACAGCATCATTATTTTCTTCATCTTGGTCTTGGTCTTCATTTTGGTCTTGGTCTTCATCTTGGTCTTGGTCTTGGTCTTGGTCTTGGTCTTCGTTTTCTTCTTCATCTTCATTTGTACCTAAATCTCTCATCATTTGCATCATCATGAGTTCATTTTCATTCTCTTGAAATATAGCATTTACTAATTTTTGGTTTGTTTCCATAGTAAAACTTTGCACTTTAATCAATGTATCTTTTAATTCAAGTATATCCTTTACAATGTTTCCCAACTTGTTCTCTACTTCTACGATTATTTTTTCTTCCATTGCTTTCCATTGTTGTGGTGAATGAACAAGAGATGGAGACGCAGACGGTTGTTGAATACTTTGAGCAGTTATCTTGTTCGCTATCAATGTGTTGGTTGATAATTCAACTTTTTCTATTCTTGATACAATTGCCTGGATGATACTTGTGTCTATACCTGGTTGTGTACTAGTTTCTCCTGGGAAACCTTCTTCCTGCCATTTTTTTATTAATGATTCCATTTTTCCCAATCGTAATGTAACCAAAGCAAATGCGTCAGATACTGATAATTGACCAGGTCCATTTCCAATCTGTATTGGTCCTTGTTTCAAAGCATTTGTACTAGTACTTGCACTAATCATGTTGGGTTGTTGTTGATTACTAAAATTAGATCCACTACCAGAATTCAAGCTTTGAAATTTTGCAGAAGTATTTGTATATTGTTGTTGCTGTTGTTGTCCTTGTTGTGCTAAAAATTGCTGTGATGTCACGGTAGAATTATTCCTTCCACTAGTAGGTGGGGCTTCTCCTGCTCTTCTTTGTCTTGCGCCTGCAATAGAACGTGAACTACTCATTAAAATCTGTTTATAAATTGTTTTGGTTTTATAGACGCACTTTAGATACGTTTTTTAACTTTAGGAAACCGATTTCCTAAAGTTAAACAAAGAAGTGTTTTTTGACATTTACTTTAACTCCATTTTGAAATATTTAATTTCTTTTTATAAATCATATGGAAACTTCAGACAATACAACAAAATCAAAGAATTTTTTTAAACATGTTTTTAATTTCAATGAAGAAACAAAGGCAGATGTTTTCAATGTTATTCAATACGCCTTACTTGCCATTATACCCATCGTCATCATGAACAAATCTATGCAGAAATTTGTACCAGAAGCCAACGAGGAAAAAGGAAGTTTAGAAATTTTATTGGAAGTCATTTTGCAAATTGTCAGTATGTTTGTTGGATTGGTTATGATTGACAGAATCATCACTTATTTCCCAACCTACAGTGGTATCAAGTATAAAGATTTCAGTGTTTTGTACATTGTTTTAGCTGTATTGCTTATTACTCTCAGTCTTCAAACAAAGTTGGGAGAGAAAGTAAGTATTTTGGTCAATAGATTGTCTGAATTATGGGAAGGTACCACCGACGAAGATAAAAAAAAGAAAAAGGAGAAAATGTCCAATATCAAAGTAACCCAACCCATTTCTCAAAACAATTCCCTCATGTCACCTCTCTCTCCTATCCCTAGTTCTATTTCTCAAAATGCTTATAATCAATCCATGATGAGTCAAGCTATGTATACCGATGGAACATCCATCCATTCCTTGCCGAGTGACGGTGGCAGTGGAACCGGTTCCGCAAAGCAACAAAATTTTGATGCCATGTACCGTAAGGATACGAATCCTCTCGTAAATGCATCAACACCAGGTGAAGGTTCTATGAACGAACCCATGCCAGCCAATGCCGCTCTAGGCAACAGCGCGTTCAGCAACTGGTAATCCACCTTTTAGAAAAAGGTGGAGCCAAAAACAAACCAATAGAAAAGGTGGAGTAGAAAACAAAACCAATAGAAAGGTGGAGCCAAAAACAAACCAATAGAAAAGGTGGAGTAGAAAACAAAACCAATAGAAAAGGTGGAGTAGAAAACAAAACCAATAGAAAGGTGGAGCCAAAAACATCAAACTTTAGATAATATTTGATGTTTTTTAACAAATTCTTGAGATGTTTTCTCTCTTTCATAAAATATTTGATTGAGAGCCCAGCAAACTGAAAGTACAAAAACGGAGGTGTTTGCCGATTTTCAACCCGGGCGGGAGCTTATGCATTGGTACCAAAAAAATAATTCTTGTTTTTAGACGATAAAATTGAAAATAGTGCCTTTTTTTCAGCGATTTTGTTAAAAAATGCGATATTTTTCCCAAAAGTATTTTCGGCTTTTCGTTTTTGGACATTTATTATGTCCATTTTCTGAAAGTACTCAAGGACTTTTGTAAAAAATCGTAATTGTGACCATAATGAATTTTTATGGTAAGGTTGCAAAAAAAATAATTTTCAATTTGTTACGATAAATTTTTTTCAAAAAAAAATGACGCGTTTTTGCGTTCTATATTTTTAGAACATTTTTAGAACTTTTTAGAACGTTTTTTCGCGTTGACGCGTTTTTTGTTCTATATTTTTAGAACATTTTAGAACTTAAAAAAATAATATATTGTATATTTATGCATGAATGTAAAATATGTGAGTATCAATGCAAACGTTTGACAGATTTACAACGACATTTTTCCACAGCAAAACATCGCGCGTTTTTTTGTTCTAAAAACATAGAACAGGAAAACGCGCAATGCAAATACGTGTGCCATTTTTGCGAAAAAACATACAAGGCGAGAAATAGCCTTTGGTATCATTTGAAAAAATGCGATAAAAACGCGCAAAACGCGCAAAAAGTCCATATGGCTGATTCTTCCATTACAAATGAGATGGTTTTGGATATCATAAAACAAAACAATGAATTCAAACAAATGCTGATGGAGCAAAACAAACAAATGTTAGAAATGACTAAAAATGCCGCAAACAATATCACAAACAACAACCAAACGATCAACAACCGGTTTAACCTGAATGTTTTTCTCAATGAAAAATGCAAGGATGCACTCAATATAAGTGATTTCATAAATAGTCTGCAAATATCCATGAATGATGTAGAACAAGTGGGGGCTTGTGGTTTTGTAGAGGGAATCTCCAAAATATTTGTCAACGGACTTAAACAATTGGATGTTTACAAACGACCCATTCATTGTAGTGACTTGAAAAGGGAAGTCATGCATTTGAAAGAAAACAATGTATGGGAAAAGGAAGACGATGACAAGCCGAAACTAATACAAGTGATTAAGAATATCGCGGATAAGAACATCAAAACCATCCCCGAATGGAAACAGGAAAATCCGGAATGTCGCGATAGTTTCTCTAAAAAGAGTGATCAGTATTTGCAAATTATGGGTCAGGCACTCGGTGCATGTGACAAGGAAAAAGACAATCATAATTATCATAAAATTATCAAACGTGTGGCGAAGGAAGTTTTGATTGATAAAACAGATTTAGATTGATCATTACGATAAATGGTCCAATGCCGCCAAAAGAACTTTTTGTTGCTCTGTTAGTTTTTGAAAAATGAGACATTCATCCATTTTGATTTGAAAAAAGGAACGCATGAAATTTTTCATGACAATGACAACGCCAGTATCTGTTATTTTGATATCACAAACAAGCGCACATTTTTTAAGGGGAAGTTCATCCGGATTTTTAATGGGTATCCACCGAATAAACGCACCGGTTTTCAATTGGTTTACTTCATCAATATAGATATATTCGTTTAATTGCTTCATATAATCTAATATGGTTTCTCTCGGTAACAATAATTCTTTTAGGATTTTCAAATTCATTTCTTTGATTTTTTTCGTTGTATAATTGAAAAGAAGTTCATTGTTTTCTTCATCCAATGCTTTGATGAGTTTGTTTGTATCCATGGTTCTCTTTTATAATATTATAAAAAAACAAATTTAAATGTTTTTATAATATTATATACAAATGCAACGTTTTTTTAATAAACTATTATGTTGTCATACGGATTCCAAAGAAATAATAGAAAACAATCCTCTACCAAAGGTGGATAATCTACCAAAGGTGGATAAACCTCTACCAAAGGTGGATCCTCTACCCAAGGTGGAATCACAAAGCAAAAAAAATGAAGAAAAAGAAAAAGAGGAAGAACAGGAAGAAGAAAGTACCACTATTTTTTCTCCTTTGGAAAATTCATTATCTTCCCTTTTCCATCACGAAGAAAAAAAAGAAAAGGAAGAAAACGAATCTACAATGGATTTTTTGGAACCAATAGAAAAATCAATTTCTTCTATTTTTCATCCTTACCATACAGAAGTGAAGGAACCTGAAAAGGAAAATCACAACAATAGTCTTTGTGAATATATCAAAAAATATCATATGAAAAAACAAGAAAAAATCAAGGAAGAGAAGATAGTTGTGACTAAAAATAAATCATGGTTTGATTCAATAATTATCTATTTTCATCCCAACTTGTTGCTTGATAAATATCTTTCTGATTACATTGAATGGAAAAAAAAAGAGTGGAAAGAAAAACTCTGGTATCCTTATTCGTTATACTTCATAGGAGGAGTTATTATTATTGGAACTGTGAGTTATATTCACCATATCCAACTATTGCCTATTTGTTATTATTTAGGAAAAATACGAATTTCACCTTTTTGAAGAGTTTATATCAAATTTAATGCGTTTGTTTGTCTTTTTTTTAATATCCTTCTTTTTTGTATACAATGTTTTTATTTTCATACTTGAAAAAAATATAAGCAAAGTATACAAAAAAGCGGTGGTAGTTTAGTGGTAAAATAACCGTTTGCCAACTTTGGCCGAAGGCTATGTACATTAGCCCAGGGTTCAAAAACCTAGGGTTGATGAGATATAGCTGGAAGTTAGGGTTGGCAAACGGTGGTCCTGGGTTCAATCCCCGGTCATCGCCTTCCTATTATATTTATACACATACATTTATGAAAAGTATGTATGTGTATTACAAAAACTTGTACAATATTATGTCGTAGTTAGTAATGTAATTTATCCGTTTTTTCGCGCCATAACCCGAAACCTTCCAAGGCTTTGTCGGATTCAACACGCTTTAACTTTACTGTGCGATCTTTTACATCCTTTTTGATTTCCTCGTAAATAAATTCATCGTCAAAACCGATTTCCTTCGCATCATTGCGATCATTCGCATAAAAGACATGTTGAATACGCGCCCAATAAATAGCCGACAAACACATAGGACAAGGCTCACAACTGGTGTACAAAGTGCAATCTTTTAGGGAATAATCCCCCATTTCTTGGCATGCAGCACGGATGGCGACAATTTCTGCATGTTGTGTCGGGTCATTGTTGATAGTGACCATATTGTGGCCTTTACCAATGACTTTTCCACTCGGGTCTGTAATGACACAACCAAAGGGTCCGCCTCCTACATTGACACTATGTATAGCTAAATCACAAGCTTCCATCATAAATTCATTCTCGGTTCCCAGTTTCTCCATAATTATATAACAATTATAAAAATGGTTATGTAAAAAACCGCGACTCATTATAATTCTTGATTAAAATAGATATTCCTGAATTTTTGCATATATTCGTCCTTTAATATATGCGTTTTCAAATAATGTCCATTTATTTTGTCTTGCAACATGTGAATAATAAAATACAAACTATATATACCACATTCTGTATTTCCGTATTGATGTTCCACAGGATAATTTTGGTCAAATTGAAATAAAATCGGCTTCTCTAACTGTTTTCCTTGCTCCGTTACCATATTGACAAATTTCATCACTCTTTCAGGTGCTTTGTCACCTACACTATCAAAGAAATAAATGACGCCTTTTTTGATATTGATAAACAAACTGATCCAATGAGAACCGCCTTTGTAATGTGGATCCGTATTAAAAATGATACCAATCTTTGTTTTCCCCTTTTTGATTTGGTTTTCCAATTTAAAATGACATAATTCTTCCCAGACACATTCTCCGTATAGTTTCACCGTGTCATAATCAATAGGGCTTGGCCCCATAAACTCAAAACATGTATAGGCTTTTTCATATTGCTTCATCACATTAATAATATCCACACTAGAAAGCCATTCATTCGGATTCTTTTTCCATTCTTTGGGAGAAACAGGGGCAAATGATTCCTTCAATTCACTTTGCAATTTACCTTCTACAAATTTCTGTTTTAACCAACACGATTCTTTGTTGCAAGAACCAGCAAGATAATTTTTCAATTGAACCCATATAAGCTTTGGATTGTTTGCTTTTATTTTTGCATCAGGGTGACGTGCATTCCAAAGGTTTCTTAATTTTATCAATGTGTCGTCATTCAAACAAGAATATGATTTTTTCTTTTTATTAGGATCAGGACTACAATTTAACTTCTTCATGGTCTTTGTTGTCAGCATTTTGTTTAGATTCTTTTGTATCTTTTGACTTTGTGTCCTCTTTTTCATGTTTTTCATGTTTTTCATGTTTTTCATGTTTTTCCTGATTTTTATTGTTTTTTTCATTCTCATAAATACTACAGACATTTTCTTTTTTCCCTTTTTTTTCTTGCACACCTTTTGTTTTGAGTTGTGGATCCTTCAAATTCACCTTTTTCTTCTTTGGTAAAATGGGTTCTTCACTAGCTTTTTTCACTGTTTTAATAACAAAAGAATCTAAACTTGGTTTTTTGACTTTGACTGAACGCATCATTAATTTATCTTGGTTTATATCTAAATAATCTATTTCAATGCCGCTTATGTCTAGGTTTTGTAGTTTGATGCCTTCTAAAATATTGTACTCTTTGTAATCTTCTTGTAAAATATCATGTTTGTCTATTATTTTGAAATAACGAATGCAACTTTTTAGATAGTTATGAAACGCAAAGGAAACATCATGTAATAATTCTTGAGGAGGCGTATTGTTTACAATATCTTTTGTTAGTTGAATGATTCTTTTTTTATAAAATTTCGTATCTTTCGCGATGGTTTGCTTTTCCTGTTCGGTTCCCTTGAATTTTTCTTTTTCCCTTTGCTCTTTGTTCATCAAACACTCCAGTGTAATTTGTTGAATGTATTTTTCGCTCATATAGGATTGTATATAGTCAACATATTATATATACAATCAAAAACGCACAAACTATCTAACAATTTAACTGCAACTATATGTCATGTCTCTGAACTCCATGCGTGTATTGTTCAAAAATACATGCTGTCCCACATTTTCAGGATTCGGGTTGAAATCAGTAAAACGTTCTGTTTCAAACAATCCAGGAAAGGGTTGTTGTGTTTTGTTGTTTTGTGGAATCGCCTTGTTATCATACATATCGCTCAGTGTTGCTGGGATGTAAGCTGCTTGGTTGCATCTTTGCAAAGCATAGACTTGGTTTCGTAATTCCGATTCAATATTTATATTGGTTGAAAATCCAGACCACGGAGAAGGACGATCACCAGGATTGAATGTTGTTGCAATATGAAAATCGGGTTGGGCAATATATGGTACTGTCGCCTTGGCTCGTGGGTCTACAATAGGTAACAATGAATACTTTGTTGACGCCGGTCGCACATCAATATATGGTTGCAAGAGCTGACTAGGTAAATTTCGTTGATAAATTCGCGTGTTGGTTTCTTGATGTATATTGCGAGACGTTTCGGTATTGCCATCTTCTTGACAACCTGGATATCCCTGTTTGTTTTCAGGAACCGAATCATTCCAACTCGCCGAGTGAATAGGATATTTTTGATATTCATTTTTTGATATATAACGGGAATAATCGTGAATTGTTGTAGACATGATTATACTATACATTAACAATATATTTTTTGCTTCATGACTTGAAAAACAAAAAAAACAAAAAAAATAAAAACCAATTAAAGAGTTTTACATATATTCATGTAACCACAAGAAAAGAAGAAGATAACAAATGAAAAATTTTTTTGCAATCATGAACGATAATTTTCCTCCTTTTAAAAAAAGATTTCTAGATAACAATGCTAAATATATAACCATCAATCAAAATGTCTTGTTTCATTATGATTCATCAAAGAATGAAGAATGTTTTCAAAACAATATAAATACAATCAATATCCTTTTTCAAGGTGAAATATATAATAAGAATGAATTGTTTTCCATGTTACAAATAACTCCCACTACGTATACTGAATCAGAAATCATCTATCACCTTTATGAAAAATATGGATTAAAGAAAACACTTGGATTATTGGACGGTGTTTTTACTTTTGTTTTGTATGATTCTAATTTACACAACGAAGACGCGAGTTTTACTCAAAAAATGTATGTTGCCAGAGATTCATTGGGTATAAGACCTTTCTATATGTTTACAAAAGAGATAAATCTTACACAAAGAGAGAAGCGAACTATTATAGGTTTTGGAAAAAATATTTCTTGTTTTTCACATTATTTTGAGGAAGAAAAAGATGATTATGAGATTGCAGAATTTCCACCAGGAACATTTTCAAAATACGAACTTTCATTCAAAACATTTTCGGACTGGAAATTGGTATCCAAAAACAATTCTTTTTATACGCCTCCAACCATGTTTACAACTACAGCAAAATATGATATGGACAATATGGAATGGTATATTCAAGGTATAAAAATTTATTTGCAAGAAGCGATCAAAAAGCGTTGTCAATACGTTTTTGATGCCGGTTTCCATCCTGGATGTTTGTTGTCCGGAGGATTCAAAAGTAGTTTGATTGCAGCTCTTGTTAATAAGGAGTTTTCTGCTAGGGGTATACAACTGGAAACATTTACTATTGGTTTCAAAGATTCAGATCATTTGAAAGAAGCAAAACAAACGGCTGATTTTTTAGGTACGTTACATCATGAGATTATTGTGGAAGAAAGTGAACTTTTTGATTCTATAAAAGATGTGATATCTGTAGTAGAAACGTTTGATAAAAAAACTGTTCGTGATAGTATCGGGAATTATTTGATTGGAAAATGGATAAAAGAAAACACGAATATCAAGTTCTTGTTTAATGGGGATGGCGGAGATGCATTGTGTGGAGGATATCCATACATGTCTGGAATAGAAAGACAGATTGATTTTGAAATAGAGACACGTCGTCTTTTGAAACTCATACCTACAACAGATTTGATTCGCTCTGATAAATGTTTGTCCTCCAATAATATAAAATCTATGGTACCTTTTTTGGATGTCTTTTTTGTAAATTTTTACCTTTCCATTCCTTTGCATATTCGTTCGCAAAATACATTGGGTAAAAATTGTCATTATTTATTGCGTCATTCTTTTTCAGGAGAAGAATTGCTTCCTAGGAATATTTTACAGAGAGAAAAAAGAAAAACCACTTGGGATTGGTTTGACTACAATGAAATAATTTTAGAAATGATTGAAAAAAATAAAAAGACATATGATTTTCTTTTTATAGATAAAAAAGAGGAAGAAAAACAAGATGAGAACATAGATCTTGAGGATAAATTATATCGTTATTATTATCATTCATTGTTTCTTCCAGATGTTTACGGAAAAGATACATAATATATACATAATATATACATAATATATATTACAAGACAATGAAATTACTATCTTCCAAAAAATGGGAAAAAATACAATATTATCAATATTTAATTCTTTTGTTCACGAGTCGTTCTTATTTACTTTTTTATTTGTGCGTTCTTTTTGGTTTAGTATCTAATATACCTCAAATAATAAGTATATTTCATTACTTCGTTACGTTTTATGTAGCATTGTATTTAGTAATCTATTACAATCCGTATTTGAAATTGTATGCCAAATACAAATTCACGAATTTAGACAGAAAGGTGATTTATAGTTCAGGAACACTCTTGATGCTTAGTATTTTATCCAGTTCACTGGAATTCAAAAAAACGATTAGGAATATCAAATTACAATTGGGGCTTCGGGATGTACCTCATGATATTATATTTTAGGTGTAATGTGTTTTAACTTTGTAAAAATTTTTCTATGTAATGGAATGTTTTTTTGGTAGCAATAATATCTACATCATATTCCATTTTTGTTTTTCTGTTGAAATGAAAACGATATTTTGAGATATTGATCATCATATAATTTTTGAAAAAGGCAACATCATGGAGATGTTTTTTAATATAATGGCTTTTTAATGCGCGTTCTACAATCAACAATGGAGGTAAATGAAAAACGTAGGGATTGATTTTTATATAATCCACGTTTTGATTGATCATACTACGATGAAGTAAATCATCTACAAAACAAACTTTAGCTGGTACATGAATGTTGGCACATCGTAATAAATCACGATATGATTTTTCATGACTAGTGCGGCATTTTTCGCGAATGATTCCATCTACTTCATAGGCACCAATGACTTTATCAAATAATTTGTAATTGATTTTATGTTCCAGGTATTTTTTGATATGTTCAGCCCAGGAGGGGGGTCCACTATTGTTGGTAAAAATCATGACAGCATCACAAACACCATTTTGTTTTTGTAATTTTAGATATTCTAAAATGGTTAGGATATGTGGTCTCAAAAATTCGGGATATAAATCTAAAAACTCATTGAAAACTTCTTGGTTTTGATCCAATTTTCCTTTGTTTGCGAGTTTCATATAACTGATGAGTGTATCCCAAAAAACACCAAATTGAACAAAGCAACCAAGTGTTTCATCTAAATCAAAAACAACAATTTTAAGCGATTCATTCTTATTATTCATATTTTGTTTTTTCTTATAATAGGAAAAGACAAAAATTTCAATTTGTTTTTCTCTCTTGTATATAACAATAGTAAATGGATATAAAGAAAAAAAACAGAAAATCGGTAAGTAAAATTACAAGAGGAGATTACAAAAAAATATTATCTTATTACAAAATGCGTTTACCGAAGAAAAATAAAACATTGAAACAAAAAGCCGAAAAACTTTTGGCGACAAAATTGTGCAAGTGTATTAAAAAAGTGGGATTGAAAAACGAACAAAGATCCATCGCCATTTGTACCAATAGTATTTTTACTAGGAAAGGGTTGCGTCGTGGCAAATTTACTTGTAAAAAAAGGGCTAGGGTGGATGTATCCTAATGGGTGGATGTATCCTAATGGGTGGATGTATTCTAATGGGTAGATGTGGACGTATTGTATCCTTCTCTTGGAAAAATAATCGTTTTCTTTATATATGACAAAGAAAACGAATGATTATGATATAATTATTGTAGGAGGAGGCATTGCTGGTTTATTTAGTGCTTATAAAATATTGAAGTATGATCCTCATTGTAGAGTCAAGATTCTAGAAAGAAACCCAAAACGATGGCTAGGTGGCCGAATGAACAATGAAATCTTTTATGGAACACGAATTGTCACGGGGGCAGGTGTTGGTAGGAAAAAAAAGGACAAATTACTTATTGCATTGTTAAAAGAGTTGAAAGTACCTACAACTGAGTTTGTAGCTAAAAATGTTTTAGGTCCAAATGTAAAGCATCCAATAGATATCATGAAAACGGTGGCCTTTTTGCGCGCTGAATATGAAAAACGAGGAAAGCCACGTGGTATTACTTTCAAACAATTTGCAAAACCTATCCTTGGTGACAAAATGTATCGCGATTTTTTAATATCGTCTGGTTATACAGATTATGAAAACGAAGATGTAAACGAAACGTTGTATCATTATGGGTTTGATGATGTTGTGGGTGGTTGGACAGGACTTTCTATTCCTTGGCGTATTTTGGTAGAAACGATCGCAGAGAAAATAGGATGGAACCATATAGATCTAAATGTCAATGTGCAATCTATACAAAAGGTAGACAACCAAGAGTTTTTGGTGAAAACAGACAAACAAAATTACATATCAAAAAAAGTCATCATTGCGACAACCATAGTGGATGTCATGCGTCTTTTAAAAAATCATAATTGCATTTATGGGCAAATTCATGGGCAACCTTTTTTACGAATGTATGGAAAAGCAGATAAAAAAACAGCGGAATTATTAAAAGAGATTGTCCCTGTTCAAACCATTGTTGATTCACCTCTTTATAAAATCATTCCTATCAATGCGGACAATGGAGTCTATATGATTGCGTACACAGACAACCGTGGTGCTGAATATTACAAAAAGAAAAATCATCTTGATAACAATCATGTCTCAAGAAAATTCTGGGAACAAGAAATAGAAAACTCTTTGTTGTTGGACCCTGGTACGATCCATTTACAAGCGATACGTTCCTTTTATTGGCCTGTAGGAACGCATTATTTTTCACCTTTGTCGCTAGATTTCAAGGATCGTAAATCGTTTCTTAACGCAGCACAACATCCCATGCCAGGAATGCTAGTTGTAGGCGAATTGATATCTCAAAATCAAGGTTGGTCTGAGGGGGCTTTAGAAAGTGTAGAAGCAGCGGTAACAAAAAAATGGGTTTTGACTCAAGACAAGTAAGGATATTCTCTAAAAGAGATAATACAATCCTCTGGAAAAAATTGTTTTGCAAAGAAAAACGCTATTTGGCACTGGATTCCACAAACGACTATGTGTTGATACCATGTTTCATTCAAACGATTTATTTCTGGATGTTTCATATTTCTTATGAGGAACCCTGTGGCAGAATGATGTGGTTGTGATTCTTTTAGTCCGGCATCCAATTGAATATTGATATAATTCCTTATTCTATCACCATGAGAACGATATTTTTCATAGTTCATAGAATCAAAAAATTCAGTCCATATATTTCTATCATTATACCAGTGTTCGCGCAACAAAAGTGCATAGTTTTGTTTTACAAAATAAGTTTCAATATATTGTAGTACAAAGGATATATTTACCTGTCCCAATTTACTATCTAAATAACAAGTATAGTCATAAGCTTGTAATTCTTTGTATAAGTGGGGCATGGCTTTTACTTTTTTTGAATCCATACAACTATCAAAATAGCTATGGTATGGTTTATCATCATAAATACCAATCCATTTTGTTTCTTTTGTTTTAGCAAACATTTGTTGGTTGTTTGTGTAATAAAAACATGGATAATCTGTAGATGGAATGGGAGGAATTTTAAAAGCTATATTTTCCTCCGTTCCATAAAAACATGTATAAAAAGCAAGATTCACTGTCATTTTAAAATAAGTATTGTATCAATATTATTATATCAATATTACTATTTATTTATATAATTATATTTATTTATATAATTATATTTATTTATATAATTATATTTATTTATATAATTATATTTCTTTATTTATTTATTTATTTATTTATTTATTTATTTATTTATTTATTTATTTATTTATTTATTTATTTATTTATTTATTTATTTATTTATTTATTTTTTTTTTTTTTTTTTTTTTTTTTTTTTTTTTTTTTTTTTTTTTTTTTTTTTTTTTTTTTTTTTTTTTTTTTTTTTTTTTTTTTTTTTTTTTTTTTTTTTT
>Ga0114962_10001241_pt1 | contig 22213 bp, 32 predicted proteins | sample C_130820_MF_Meta_FD_87017 | JGI IMG/M metagenome (GOLD analysis project Ga0114962, IMG submission 87017) | Freshwater microbial communities from Lake Croche, Canada to study carbon cycling - C_130820_MF_MetaG | ecosystem: Environmental > Aquatic > Freshwater > Lake | place: Lake Croche, Canada... | reverse complement strand
TAAGTAGCATTTAAAAACAATTGCATTCTTTATTGTAAACAGCTATCATTAAAGAATGAATATAGATACAGCTCTTTTTAATGTAAAAGATTGTGTTATTGCGGGTGATGAATGTATTTTAGTTACCCCTAAAGAACAAGGGGTTGAGTGGACAGATGACAATAAAATTTTCCGCTCTTCTATTTGGCGTAAGTCAGATATGTACCCAGTAAGCCTTGGCTTTAAAAAATTTACTAATTTAGGCGAAAAACCTTTATTTGAACCTATTGAACATTATACAGATTTAGAGTTTGTACGCAAAATTGATGGCAGCTTGTTAATTGTGTCTCAATATAAAGGAGAACTAATTGTACGCACACGCGGCACAATAGATGCGTCTAATCTTGCAAACGGTTACGAAATAAATCTTTTAAAAGAAAAATACCCTAAAGTATTTAACAACATGTGGCTTCAATCTGAAAGTCACACTTTATTATTTGAGTGGACTACTCCTACAAACCGTATTGTTTTACAAGAAACAGAAAAACCGAGTTTATGGCTGATTGGTATTGTATCTCATAAAGAAGAAGTCATGGACCCGCATAAGTGGTATAACAACATACCACTTAAAACACCGTATCACTATTTTACACAATTTGAATTAGATCAACAGGCGTCATACCTCAATGTTTTGCGGCCTGAACGCTACAAACTCACTCTTGAAAATATATCTGATTATCTCAAAGATAAAGATACTATTGAGGGCATTGTAATATGTGCTAACGATGGCCAGTTGTTTAAAAAAGTAAAAACACCTCGCTACTTATATATGCATAAAGTATATACTGGTATAAAGCATCTCAATCAAGTAATAGATTTGTGGGTTGAGTACGGTGCATTAGAACGCGAAGCGTTTGAAGCTTTATTAGCTTCAAAGTTTGATTGGGAACTAGTAGTATCACTTAAATCTAATATTGATGAATTGTTTAATAAGTGGGAAACAATTCAGAATAAATTAACCCAGTTACGTCAATTTATTGACGAGCATCGTTCTTTACCAAGAAAAGAAATAGCTCAATTAATTATGAATGTATGCAAGTGCAGTGGCTGGAAGGGTATAGCGTTTGAAATACTAGATAACAAACGCCATAAAATAGATAAATTATTTACTCTTGATTAAACAGGGTAAAGCAATCGGTTTTCGTCTATCCCATGACTGATATAATGTTCATAGGCATCTACCCCTGAAATTGCTACGTCTTTATTAGCTGCTAAGTATGCAGCTTTATCAAAACGCTCAAGCGGTATAACATTCTTGCGTTCTGATATTTTAAAAGCTTTACGTCCTTCAACAATACCGTAGCGGCGGTAATGTTCATAAAGATCGGTGGTAACATCAAGGTTATCCTTAGCATACCTTTCAGCATCAAAATCATTAATAGGTATAATATTACCATAGTTAATACCGTTTTTTGATTGCTCAATAAATGAATGCTCAAGTTCAACACCGTTGCACATATTTGGTAATTCTTTACCTGTGCATACATTTGTAATATTCCTAATGTGTATAAGACCTTTAAAAGGTTCAGATAACATCGGTGTGTAATATACACAATCTTCAAAATAATAATGTGTCACCTGCGACCATCGCGTCAGGTCCATATTTGTTTGCGGCGCGCCGCCGTGTAAGAGATTAGCTGCCCATATTAATGCATCACCTTTTTTAGCTTTAAATGTATGTTTTTCGCAATTATGTACTTTTACCAGATCTTGCCAAGCTTCTTGAAAGACAACTTGTGATACTTTTTCTTTAGGGTTATGGGATCTACATATGTGTTCATTTGTATAAATCGGCCAACTATGAGTACCGGGGTAATACTCTAAAGGACCGGCAGCGTCGTCTATATCTTCAAGAGCTACCCATACCCCACACATAAACCGTTCGGGTATCGATGAAAAGTGAACTGAGTCGCTATGAAAGTGCTGTTGTGTACCTACAGGAAAATTTAGCGTTTGAAAAGGTATAGGTTTACGACCATACAGGTTTTCAAGTATATCAAGCAACTTTTTATTAGTAGCTAGTGACTTAACGTCATCATTTGTTTTCCATGCATCTTGTACCCGTAGCCCTAATTTTGGGTTAGCTTTCCATTTCTCCCAATCATAGCTATCATTAAGAGCTTTTTTAATGTTATCAGCTTTTTTGTTAAAGTTATTATCCGGGAACCGTATAATTGCATAACCGTTGTTTCTCATCTGTTTAGCTATGCTGAGTATTTCGGGATCAGTATCTTTATTAAAAAATCTATCATAAAAAGGTGATTCTACGAGAGGTATTCCTGGTAACGAATTAGTATGTTTTTGCTTAGCTTTCATGCGGGTTAATTGCTATTTAACCTTTAATTTAAACATATTCAATAAATAATTGTATGAAAAAGCTAATTTTGAGTATTTGTTTATTAGTAACGTCGTGCACATGGCATGTTATTGAAAAACAAACAGAACCTGTTTCACAAGCAGTGTACGCAACTAAAGACTCAATTGATGCAGCACGCATTGATTTAGCTGATACATATATTAATCAAGCTACCCGTTTAATTGCACCGCCAAAAAATCGCATTACAATAACTTCAATATATAAAGAAGCACCGAAATCACAAACACCGGTTGTAGCAAACAATAAGCTCACAGAAACAAAATCAAGAGTTGTTATAGTACCTGAGCAATATAAAAATCAGCATGTTGTTGTTGTTGGTACTGAGGAGTATGATTTATTGCGTAAAGATGCAGAAACCGCAAAACAACTACAAGATGACTTACGTAACGCAATGGAAAATAACGAATCTATTACTCAAGAGTTGCAAAATCAAAAACGTATACATGATGAACTGTTGGCGCGATATACAGCGATTCAAGTTGATTACGAAAAAGTTAAAAACACATTATTAAAACGTAATGTGTTTATAGGAATATTACTGCTTATCAACGGGGTGTACATATTCATACGTATCAGAGGGCTAATACCTGTATAAATATAACTATATATGAAATTTGTAAATGACTTAATTATTTGGGTAAAAGATAACCCTCGCTCAACATCATATGTAGCGGGTGTGTTAAGTGTTTTAATCATAAAATATCTACTATAATGAACGACAATCAAGGAGCTCAATCTCAAAGAAACCTGCACAGCAAAGAACGCTTTTTACAAGGTAATAGGCAAAGATGGTTAGTTCTTTTTTTAGCTTGTATGTTTATTATTTTAATACTTGATGCTCTTCATTACGTTGAAAAGGTTGATAGTTATTTAACATTCTTAACATTCTTAAGCGGATCGTTTATTCTTGGTTACTCAGGCACTGAAACAATGAAGTTATTTTCTGTAAACTCGACCTCACAAAATATTAATAATGTAGCATCAACTACTAACAATACAAATAGTAACACAAACGCTACCACAACAAATACTAATATTAATATTAACGAAACATTAACACATAACGCAAAAGAAGACGATTATAAAATATGAAATTACCGTCTAAAAATGCTTTAAATTTAATATTCGAGTACGAGGTAGGTGGTGGTCAAGCGTATTACGAAAAAAAGTTATCAAGGTTTACATGGCCGGGTGGAGCAAGTGGCCCAACAATCGGCATTGGTATTGATACAGGCTATTACTCAAGTAAAGAGCTTGCAAATATTTTTAACTTTTTACCTGAAGATCAAATAAAGTTAATACAAGGCGCGACAGGTAAAACTGGCTCTGGCGCCGGCAAAGAATACACTAATGTTTTAAAACAAGCCAACATTGTAGTTACGTGGTCACATGCGTTGGATATTTTTAACCAATTAACTTGGAGCAAATTTGCTAATGCAGCAGAAAAAGCATTTCCGGGATTAGATAAGCTTGATGATGACGCGTATGGTGCACTAGTATCTTTAGTATTTAATAGAGGTACAGCAATGCAAGGCGATTCAAGAAAAGAAATGCGTAATATACGCAGCCTTGTCGCCGAAAAAGACTATGAAGGTATTTCAAAGCAGTTGATTGCAATGAAGCGTATTTGGGTTGGTAAAGACCTTGACGGTCTTTTAAGACGAAGGGACGCCGAAGCTGCTTTAGTTGCAAGTTGTGCTTAACTTATTGTATTTCTGCAATATTAGCAGAAACCCATACATCAACCGCACTAGCGCTATCAAGTCTCTGTGCGCATAGTACAATAATCTCTGGTGAACTACCTCCAGCTAAATCATAGGACGAAAGCTCACCTTCGTCGTTATTATTGCGACTAATCACAATACCCGAATGCTTATAATCACCACCTGTTATTGTGCTCGCGCTTGTAGTAAGATCCTTTAAAAAAGCATAACGCGATTTTTCTCCTACATTAGCCCACGTGAACGAACCGCCGCCTAAAGTAGGGTTTGACACCCAGCTATAACCTATAATAGCACTGGTATTTGATGCAACAGCGTAATTTTTAATATGTATAGTTGCGCTTACATTGGGTCTTACACTGATAGCTAAAATAGGCACAAGTGTATCAGAAACTTTAAAACCTGTGTGAGCATTTGAAAAATTATGAATACTAAACAATTTTGATTCAATAGACTCAGTACTAACAAGTAAAGCATTTTGCCCATTACCTATTTCAACAACACTTGCTTTTACCCCAGTGGTACTATCTTCTATTTTTAAACTACCAATACTAATATCTGATGCATTTACAGTTATTGGTAAATCTTGTAAGTTAGTAATATAAGCAGCTTGTGCAAACAAAGGTCTATCAGCAGTGTTTTGAACTTCGATCCAAGAATTATTATAACCTACGTTAGGGTTTATTGGTGTTGACGATAGTATATTTACAAGAGTACTCATATGTGTGTATATTTATTCGTATGGTTAAAAAATAAATCTTTTATATTCTTTTATAATCTTTATTAAATAATATGTATTTTAAAATAGTGAATTGCGCATCAAAACAAAAGATTAATAAAATTACAGTGTAGTATTTGCGGATTTAATATATTATACAGTATATTTTATGTCAAACATGAGCAACACAACATTGCTGTATATTGAAGGTATGATCGAGCTTATAGACTCTTTTGATAGAGCTACTCAAGCGAGCATTCAAGAACTTGGTATAGACAGCTCAACAGTAAAAGGTCTTGTTGCTACACTTAAAAAAGCAAATAGTATTTTAGATCGCTTTCATGTAACTGTCATATCACCTAATTTGTTACACAAATTTAACCCACAAATACATCAAGCGATTTCACGCGTGCCAGTAGACTCTACCCTTGATAATACGGTACAGAAATGCTGGTCACGTGGGTACATTTATAACGGTCGATTAATTAAGCCTGCAGACGTAACAGTCGGTGTGTATCAACAGTTTTAATTATATGACAGATTACTATCAAGTACTTCAAGTATCTCGCAACGCTAGTATAGATGATATTAAAAAATCATATAGAAAACTTGCTGTTAAAATGCACCCTGATACCAGCAAAGGTAATACTGCAGAGCAATTTAAAACATTATCTGAAGCGTATTCAACTTTATCAGATCCACAAAAAAAAGCAGCGTATGATAGAGGCCCCGTGTACCAAGGTATACCTAGACCCACTCATTCGTATGCATCATCTCCGCGGCAACAAAAGCCTCCAGGACCAGAAGAGTTTTTCTCTTCAATGTTTGGTTCAATGTATAATAATTTTAATTTTAAAGAGCAAACCAAACAACAGCAAGGCGGTAGTAGTATACAAATAAACTTACCTGTAACTTTACATGATGTATACAACGGTGCAACTAAAGATATAGAGTTTGCGAGAGATGAACCGTGCGCGGTATGTAAAAGTACAGGCAGTTCGCGTAACGAAAGCCCTGTTGCATGCAGACAATGTAATGGCTCGGGTAGAGTTAATCTCATACACAGTTCATCAAATAAAATACAAGTGTCAGTGTGCCACTCTTGCTCCGGCACAGGTCTTGTTATAGAATACCCTTGCCGCGCTTGTGCAAGTAGGGGCGTCACAAGAGTGAGATGTAAACGCAAGATTACTATACCACGAGGCATAGCATCAGGTATGAGAATGCATATTCCTGGAAACGGTAATGCAGGTCCAAGAGGCAGCAAATCAGGCGAGCTTTTTATTGATATTGAAGTGCAGGGCAACGAACACTTTGTGCGCGACGGTGATGATTTAATACATACTATTGATATACCGTTTACAACAGCGATATTAGGAGGTAAAGCTGAAGTTAAGTACTTAGATGGTACTGTGTTGGGCGTTGCTATACCAAAAGGTACACAACACGACCATAATTTATTATTACGCCATAAAGGTATGCCAATTTTTAACGGTAACAATGCATATGGCAATTTACTTCTCAATGTTAGAATTCAGATACCAACAGAAATAACAGAACAGCAACAGAAAATATTAGAAGAGCTAGATCAAACATTTAAACAATAAATATATGACTATAATGAAATGTAATGAGTGTAACAACGATGTAATGCCTGAGCGTGTAGAACTAGGTTATAATACATGCATCAAATGCGCTAGTAAAAAACCTAAAATTAAAGGAGTGATGTCTTACGATGAGTCTATGACACCAACTATTCATATTATACCCGGTGAGAAATATAATTGTATTAAACATTTTCTTGATATTGCTCCTGAAAAGATGGATACTCTCTCAAGTGAAGATAATATAGATGTATGAGTTATACGAGTACTAAAGTAATAGAATTAGGCAGCTGTGCTTTTAGACAATGGCGCGCAACGAGCCATTGTAACAAACTACACGGTTATCAACTACTTGCCAAATTTTGGTTTGGTTGCAAGGAGCTTGACAATAAAAATTGGGCTGTGGATTTTGGTGGTTTAAAAGATCTCAAACAGCTTTTGCAAAGTCAATTTGATCACACTTTATGTGTAGCTCAAGATGATCCTCTGCTACCTACATTTATGCAATTACACGACAACGGTGGTTGTGATTTAAAAATCATGGAAGGAGTGGGTATAGAAAAAACTGCAGAATGGTGTTTCAAAGCAGCAGACACTTACGTTCGAGCTAAAACAGGTAATCGTTGCTGGTGTGAAAAAGTTGAGGTTTTTGAGCATAAAGATAACTCTGCCATATATAGTATATAATATGTTTTCAATATCATTTGAAATAGATAACCCCTTATATCAAAGTTTTACTCAATACAAGTATAAAAATCTTCTTGATTATGAGAGAAATATAACAAAAAATAAGATTTTATCGTTTTATATTGAAAAATATAACACTCATTTATTTGAATTTGAACTCACTGTAAGTCTATCTGGTCAAGATAATACATGTTCATATATTAATGTTAATATATTCGGTTTAGCAGCAACTCTTCAAATATTCGATAACAGACGATGGGATTACGACAAACATACATGGCAGCAGTAAAGAAATAAAATTAAATCATCTCTTTAATAATATAATTTAAAAGATGTGATAATTATACATAGAAGCACTATGAGTAGTTCAAATAAAAACGACATTGCTCGCATTGTAATATTAGGATTTGCTTGTATTTTATTATCATGTTTAATTTACACAGATAAAAAAACATATGAATAATACTTCAGAAATTGAAATTGATTTTAGCGAATATAGTAAAGAAGATTTACTAGCTATTATTATGTATGCTCACTATAACAATTACACTTTTAGCCAAGCTGTAGTTGAAGCTCTTAAGTCTTTTATACAAGACAATCAGTTAATAGATAAAATTGAAGAAAACAAAGGTCAAAAATTCTTTGATTTTTATGCTAATTAACGTTAACGTTTTTAACATTTTAAAAGGTAATTGCGTCGTTAATACACAAGGGTTTAAAGACAGTGATAACTCAATTGATATCACTGTAATGTTGAGCTCGGGTGTTGACAGCGTATCAGTGTTACATTATATTGCACAAAACAAACGTCGATTGTGTAAATTGTTTCAGTGCGATAATATCAATTTACGTGCATATCACTTTAATCATAAATTGCGTCATCAAAACGATGTAATGGAAAACGCGGCACAAGAGTTATGCACAACATACAATATACCTTTAACTGTTAAACACTCAACAGAAAATCTTAAAACAGAAGAACAAGCTCGTAAAGCACGTTTTAAATTTTTAGAAAATATTAAAAGTATTGTTGTAACTGGACATCATTTAGATGACTGTGTTGAGAGCTATATGCTCAATGTATTACGCGGCCACGAAGGATGGATGCCAATTCCATTTTGTACACATCTTAAAGAATCTGTACTAATGCATCTTTTTTTACTCACACCAAAGCACGAATTTTTGCAATATGCAGTGAAACACAACTTAACGCAATATATCATCAACGATGAAACTAATTCAATTACAAAAGGTAGTAGAAGAAATGTTTTACGCAATGAAATTTTACCAATTCTAAATCGCGAGCATATTGGCTTACACACAATTGTAAAGAAAAAAATTATAAATAAACTCAAATATATTTGTGAATAAAAACACCAAAAATAATAAAGGTAAGCCTGTACGTATTCGTCGTATTAGTTATTGGAAGAATGTAGTTGCTCACGCAATAGAGTGGGCAATAGCTTCAGCAAGTGCGGATTTTAATATCACTAGTACTAGTGATAGTTATAAAGCTATTGCTTACCTCAAAGAAATGTATAGTATGCAATATACAAGCACTCGGTCACGTAATGTTTACGGTGATTGTATTGGAAAAGAAGCAAATAAGAAGTATAATATCCGTGTTGATCATTATCGTTATTACGATAAAAAGAAATATTTTTTATTCAAGCTCAAATACGGAGCTCAATTTGTTGAAACTAAATGGTACGTAAAAAAACATGAGCAAAGAAATACTTTATAAACAACTCCCAGATGGCACATTTGTACCTACAAACGACCCCTACGCAACAGACGGGTTATCTCAAGGGTGTTGGTTAGTTCGTGTTGAGCCAGGTTGCACGTCTATACGGCATTGTATTGAGCCTTCGCATGCCAGTGTTGATTTTGCGTTTTGGATGATGGCTGATAAAATAGCAAACATTATTGCGGAAGCATCAGAAGCTCGTGTTAAAAGTAAGCCGTTAACAAAAAAAGAAGAAAAAGCGTTAAAAGCTTTTTACGACGTATTAGGTGAAGAAAAGCTATTATATTTTGAATACCCGTCAATTCAAAATATTGCTGAAAAAATTACCGATACTGTGCGTAAATGTAATAGAAGATGAAAAAAAGAATTGACTGGCCTGAGTATGCGCTGAAGTTAGCAGAAATAGCTTCATTGCGTTCCGAAGATCCGTTTATGCAAGTAGGTGCCTGTGCTTTAGATTTTAAAAACCGCGTTATAGGCGTTGCGTACAATGGGCTTGCTCCTAATAAAGACGCTCCATTTGATTTTTGGACAAACCGCTCCGCGCGCAGACCGTACATGATCCATGCTGAAACAAATCTTTTATCTCTTTTTAAGAGAGGTGATTGCCGTCTGCTTGCATGCACATTATTACCGTGTTCCTCATGCGCTACAATGATTGCCGCATATGGCATTGAAACCGTTGTATACCGCGACGTATACAACAATGACTGTGGAGCTTATAAAATCTTTGAGTTTTATAACATAAATCTAATTCAGATTAAAAATTAAATCGTATATTTATTAATATAATAATATTATGTCATTACCAAGGTTGTATAAAAGATCAAATACAGGGGCAATTTTATTTTGGGAAATTGAAGTGCTTGCACACAAGCATAGAACACATTCAGGACAAATTAACGGTGTTACAACAACTACTGAATGGACAACATGTAAATCTAAAAACGAAAGCAAAGCAAACGCTACAACAGCAGATGAACAAGCTTTTAAGGACGCACAATCAAAATGGAAAAAGAAACTTGATCGCGAACAATTTGTTGATTCACTTGATAAACTCGATGAATTAAAATATGTACAACCAATGCTTGCACAAAAATTTGAAGATCGAGTAAATGAATTAAATTTTAATAATGGTGTGTGGGTGCAATGCAAACTCAACGGTGCGCGCTGCATTGCTTCTAAAAATGGTCTATTTTCGCGCAAAGGTAGTGAGTGGCAAAGTGTACCTCATATTAGCGAAGCGTTAAAAAACTTTTTTGAATTGCATCCAAATATTATTTTTGACGGTGAGCTTTTTAACGATAATCTACGTCAAGATTTGGGTAGTATTATCTCACTAATTTCAAAAAAGAAAATTACACAAGATATTATTGATAAATCAAAGCAAGTTGTGCAGTATCATATTTACGATATTGTTGATACGTCAAAAAAATACAGTGAACGTATGACCGATATTGCGAGCTTTATAAGTGAGATTCAATCACCGTGCATCAAAGGTGTGGAATCGTGGGCTGTAACATCTGTTGAAGATATTAATAAACGATTGTTTGACTATGAACAACAAGGCCACGAAGGAGCTATTGTGCGTACCAATGGGTTGTACGAAAACAAGCGTTCAAAGAATTTATTGAAATATAAAACGTTTATTGATGATGAGTTTAAAATTGTAGATGTTATTGAAGGTGAAGGTAACCTCACTAATAAAGTTGGGGCTTTTGAGCTCGAAGATAATAGGGGTGTACGCTTTCGTAGCTCACCTATTGGTAGTCATGAATATTGGGAAGCAATGTGGAGAGACAAAGATTTACTAATTGGGAGACATGCTACTGTAAAATTCAAAGAGCTTACGCCTATTACTGATAAAGGCGGTGGTGTACCAAGCTTCGGTAAAGTCATTGCAATACGAAATTACGAATAAAATATATGGGAGGCAACGCTTTAAAACATTTAGGTACAGAACGCAAAAATGCGCAACAGTATCATTTTATTTGTAATTCTATTACAGATGTTTTGTCTAAATGCTGCACACGTATAGATGCTATACCAGCGTATAGAAACAAAAGAGATTTTGGTGACGCTGACATTTTAGTAATACCTAAAGAAAAAATAGATATTAAAAAATGTATCGAGAATTTATTTTCACCGCGCGAAATATCTACAAACGATAATTGTCATAGTTTTGATTATGACAATTTTCAAATAGATGTCATTGAAACAACATCTGAATTGTACGACACAACTTACAGTTATTATTCGTACAATGACCTCGGTAATTTAATAGGGCGTATTGCTCATAAATTAGGGCTAAAGTACGGTCACGAAGGGTTATTGATGCCTATAAGAGATAATGAAATCAGAGGTCAAAATAATATTGTAGTAACGCGTGATACAGCTAAAGCACTAGAATTTTTAGGCTATAATTCAAATGTGTTTGCACAAGGCTTTGATAATCTTAACGATATTTTTGATTTTGTTATCAACACAAAGTATTTTAATAGAGATATTTTTGCTTTTGAAAATTTGAATCATATTAATCGAGTGCGTAACAGAAAGCGTAAAGTATATGCACAATTTTTAGATTACATTCAAGATAAAAATATAAGTACGCATTATATCTTTAATTCAGATAAAACAGTTTATCACCAAATAATTGATCAAGCATTTCCTGAAATATATCTTTTTAAATCTCTTGAACGCATAAATCAGGAGATACAACTTGCTAAAAATATTAAAAATAAACTCAACGGTATTATTATATCTGATATAACAAAGTTACAAGATAAAAAATTAGGTAAGTTTATAAGTTATTTTAAAAATCTGTGGGGTAGTGTTAAAGAGTATGAAGAATGGGTATTGAATACTAATACTAATGATATTTACAAACACGTTGCAAATGTTTATAATGCGTATGTATGTCAAAATTAAATACTATCAGTGTATCTTTTAATGTAATTAAACAACTTTGGGTGCATTACGTCACCGCAGATAACGAGCAAGGTTATACTTTTTTTGAGTTTTGTGAAAACGAATTAGGTTTAAAATATATTGAATCTATACGCACAGAAGAATACGGAAAACAAGAAACATTTGCGTATTTAGATATTATTAATAACAAAAAATGGTGCTTTGCTGTATTAGCATATAACATTCGATATACTACTTCTTATGAAAAGTAACTATCAAAACATTGTAGCAATTTATATAAATATTATTATTATTCTATCATAAATATGAAACAGCTTACAGAACAAGAATACGAAGACTTATATAATAAGCGAGCTGTTATACAAACCCTTAAAAAAGGCCGACAACCTAGACGTAACAGTGCGGTTTCAACTATTTTTTATCTATCAGGGTTCGGTGCATTGTATACTGATTCAATACTTTCGCATCACAAGCCTTTGTTAACAACAAAAGAACGTACTACAGTACATTATATACGCGGGTACGACCCATTTATTGCCAAAGGTTTTCAAAAGTATATACGTAATTTTGAAGCAACAGATCTTACTATTGAGGAAGCAAGATACACTAAATGTGGAGCTGCGCGTCGTATGCACACTTATCACCACGGTAATCATTATAACGCATATGTGCTTACATTGCATTATAACCCTCGTGACGTACAATGGTGGTTAATTGATTACGATCTATTAAAATACCATGGTAATAATATACGTGAAGATAAAAATACTAATTTTCTTTATATTAAAGACATTCGTAAAAATAAACACGTTGTAGCAACACAAAAATACATATAATGTTATCACCAGAATTTGAGTCAATTGATAGCTTGATTAACAAACATAAAGGCAAAAAACCTAGAGCAGCAAAAGCAACAATTGATAAATTTAGTAAATTTGTTCAACAAGAATATTCTCGTGTAGTTGAACTTGACCCTAACTATCATGTAGACCCCGACGGTGATCATGCACATATGTATGCAATACCGCGTAATTATTTTGCGCGGTTAAACCAACCGTACAGCTTTTATGAACCCGATATAAAGTATACGTTTGATTTTTTAGTCTTTGCATACAAAGAAGCGTTTTTATTGTCTCGTGAATTGCGTCACTCTGGTACTTGTGAATACGTTTTTAAATTTAAAAACAATAACATTATTATAACAATACGCTACGACACGCACTCGTTTGAACAGCATTTTGTTTCTGTATTGTTTTATTATGCTCTTGATGAATCAAGCACGTTTCACCCTTTTTTAAATTTTGAGCATATACCAAAAAAGAGTACGCGCCTCGGTGTGTTCAAAAAAGAATATTCAGAGATTGTAATTCATAATTTATTACTTGATACAGAAAAAACATATAATAAATTTCAGTACAATACTGACTTTGAAGTTGTGCTTGATGACCTTACAAATGAGCTTGATAAAGAACAATCAGGTATTATATTACTGTATGGTGAACCCGGTACAGGCAAATCTTCTATTATACGCCATCTGACATCATTAATTGATAGACAATTCATATATGTACCTACTCATATGGTTGATTTTGTTTTTTCGATAGATGCGATTGATATGTTTTTAGATCGATATAAAGGCGCTGTTCTTATTATTGAAGACGCAGAGAAAGTCTTAATGAAAAGAGAGTCTGAAGACGGGTATAGTAATTCACATACAATGTCGGCTATTTTAAATATGACAGATGGCTTGTATGCAGATATTACAAAGCTTACAATTATTGCAACATACAACTGTGACCGCAATAAAATTGATCCTGCAATTTTAAGAAAAGGTCGTTTAAAAGCTGAATATAAATTCGATCGGTTGACAGTAGCAGCAGCACAAAAATTAGTGGATTTCTTAGGCTTGGAATATAAAGTAACTGAATCAATGACTCTAGCTGACGTGTATAATATTAATAGTAAAATTAAAACTATACAAAATAATGACGAACGGGTTATTGGGTTTAATCAAACGTAGTTATGAGTAAGTCTAAATTAAAATGTCAGTTATGCGGAAGACCAAATTCAGCTTTAGTGCACGGAATTCATATACCCGCGTGTGATTGTTTTACAGATATTAAAAAGAAAGAGTCAAAATTAACGGTCGAATTAGTTGAGTCATTAGTTGCAGAACTGGCACTCACAAAAAAAATCTTGCTTGAAATGAGTAATTACTCTATGAAACTACAGCGTCAGCTTGATGATATCAAAGCAAAGTCTTGATAGAATAAAATTTAAATCATATTTATACATTTATAATCATATTATAAATTTAAGCTTTAAGGTATATTTAAAATGGACATTAGAAACACAATCGACTCTTGTTTGTATGATAAAATATATGTAACATCAGATACACATTTTAATCACAATCAAGATTTTATATTTAAAAGAAGGGGTTTTGAAACCCCTTCTTCAATGAACGATAGTATTATTGATAAAATTAATAGTACTGTAGGTACAGATGGGATACTTTTACATCTAGGAGATTTTTGTTTAAACACAAGTATTGAGCAATATCAAGACATTCTCTCACGTTTGAAAATTAAAGAGCTGTGGATGCTCAACGGTAATCACAACAACCCGCATTTAAAATATTATGCTAATAATCCTGATGGTATTAACCCTCCTAATGCTGAACAACCAGCGATAACCTTACTAGGAGATTATTTTACTTTTACAATTAAAAACGATGCATCTAAAAAGCGCTATAATTTTATATGTATGCATTTTCCTATTCAAGTATGGGACGGTATAACACACGGCACAATGCATCTATGCGGTCATAGCCATGGGCATCTACCTGTATCTAGACCTGATGACACTACGTGTAGAATTTTAGACTGTGGCTGGGATGTGCACAGCGCACCTATCAGTTTAACGCATATTATTGAAATTATGCAAAATAAAAAAATTATACCACTTTACCACTTAATATGATTTGTATTACATGCGATAACTTAATTGAAGATGAAAGAGTTGAAGCTCTACCGTTAACTCGTGTTTGTGCATCATGCGCACAAAAAGGAGCAGAGCAAAAACCGAAACCAAAAGGGGTTATGGTGCACGACCATAAAACTGCAGGTGCAATCCAAATTTTGTCACCTGAAAATTTTGCTGAACATCGTAGATATAATCCGTATGGTAGGTATACTGGCCGAGGTAGCGGTGTGCATAGAATGTCAAAAAGCACCGCTAATCTATAAATATTTATATGAGTAATTTTAATAAACTTGTTAACGCTGCATTAAATGAATATTATCACCTCGCACCAGGCTTCAGTGTACCGTCAAAGCAAACTCTGACGCTTATACGTGGTTTGCCTGGCTCTGGTAAAACAACATACGCTCTTTCTAAGATTCTTAAACAAGACCCTAATACAAAACATTTTGAAGCTGATACTCACTTTGAAACAATTGATGACGTCACTGGTGAAAGAAAATACAATTTTAATCCTAAAGAATTACCAGTAGCACATAATAAGTGTTTCGAAAACACAAAAAAAGCTTTACAAAGTGGTAGTAATGTAGTTGTAACAAATACATTTACACAAATTTGGGAAATGCAAAACTATATTAATATGGTTACAACATTAAACAAAACTGGAAAATTTCATATTCAGCTTAAAGTTTTCAAAGCAACAGGTAATTTTAAAAATACGCATGGTGTACCACCAGAAAGTATTGATAAAATGAGAAATCGCTGGGAAGATTATGACAGTGAAGAAGAGTTGGTAAATTAAACATAAAAAGAAATAACATGAACACGAAAAAAGTGCTAGTGGGGTCAATTACTCTTGCAATTGCAGTTGTCACAATGAATGTATGTACTACGTCAAAGCTGACTAGCAATGTACATGAAGATAGTATTACCGTTACGAGCAATACAAACGCCTACGTTGAACCCAAACACACAACAAGTCATACATATTATAACTCAGTTGCGTCACCTATTAATCTTAGTCAGCCATATACAAACGGCGCTGTTTCGATTAAGATCAACAATCAGCTAACCGTTACAGGTAAGATTAATGTTGTAACTAAGCATATGTCAAGTGTTGTTCCAAAAGAAATCACACGTTTTGGCGGTGAGCTTGTAAGCGAAAGCGGTTCTGTAGGATCATTTGTTTTTGCTGTTGCTGATGATACTACAACATCAGGTCTTATTATGTTTCCACGAGAGCGTGTAGTGTATGAACTACAGCCAACAGTAGCTGGTGGTGCTGTCACTTTTATCAAGAAAAATATGGCAGATACATTGTGTATCGATCTACCGCCTGCAGATATAGGAGGCCCTCTTGCGGAGGGTGGTGCTATTGCTGAAGGTGCTGTTACAACCGGTACTGTTACAACAGGGTCAGTTACTACAAGCACTGTAAAAACAGCAATTATACCAATTTTTGAAAGTAGACCTACAGCAAAAGTTGTTCTTTATCTAGATATGAGAGGTTCAGTAGTACAGGACCCATTATGGTACAGCGGGCGAACAATTAATGCTGATGCCCCAGGTCTTACAGATGCGCAGATTAAACAGGTGTTTGATACTGTAGTGCAGCGCTACGAAGGATTTAATATAAATATTACAACAAGTCTTGAATCATATATCAATGCACCAATGGGATCGAGAATGCGTGCTGTATTAACTTCAAATAGTTGGATCGCTGGATATGGCGGTTATGCATTTATTAACAGTCTTGTTAATGCAGGTAACGGTATTTACTCACCGGGTATTATGTGCTGGGTTTTCACAAAAGCTTTAGGTAACAACCCTAAATACATTGCAGAAGCAACAGCACACGAACTAGGTCATACGTTCGGTTTACGTCATGATGGCTCAGTATCGCCAAAGCGTACAGCAAATGGTACATATGTAAACTACCTAACAACATACTATGCAGGGCAGGGTGATTGGGCACCAATTATGGGAGTTGGTTATTACAAGCCTGTTGTGCAGTGGAGCAAAGGTGAATACAATTACGCAAACAACTTCTTAGACGAAAAAGCAATTATTGCTAATACCCCGGGTGTTGGATACATTAACTACACCCCAGCTCTCAAGACAGCGACGCCATTGTCTGGAACGGTGACCGCAACTAATACTATCTGCCAGCCAGATGATATTAAATACTATGTCATTAATACTGCTTCTGGCGGCAGTGTTAACCTAACAGTAAGTGTTCCTCCCTATAGCGGATTAAACACCGTTGTTGAGATGTACAACGCAAGTGGCGTAACCCTCGCTAAAAACAATCCTGATAAAAATTTAAATACATATGTATCTACAAATGTAGGGCCTGGTGTGTATTATATTAAAGTTATGGGTGCGGGTGAAGGTGACCCTAAATCAACAGGGTACTCTTCTTACGGCAGTATGGGCAGCTTTACAATCTCAGGCACAGTACCGACAGGCGCAACTACACCAGTTGTAGCTCCAGCTCTACTACCTGTGACCCTAAAAGCAGTAACTAATGTAGGTACACTTGCAGCAAGCTCTGCACTACCCATTAAGAAGTAAAAATAAAGACAATCTTAAAACGAGAGCGTAGCAATACGCTCTCGTTTTTTTATTTTGTATAAGTACTATTATATGCAATTTGATAAATTAATAGCTTTAATAATGGAAGGTTTATGGCCTTCAAGTTGGCTCACACCTCCAAAAAAAGGACCAGTCACTGAGCCTGATATTTTTATACCATCTCAAAGGATGGACAGAAAAGGATGGTTAAAAAACAATAAAACATGGATAGCAGTTGACGGTGTACATGCACGACCAGAATATATTAACGAATTAAACAAATCAAACACAACAAGAAAAACAGTACACACAGTTAGCCGTGATGCACTTGAACAATGTATATTAGATGGTCATACACGGGTTGCATTGTCTTCTGGTATAATTCACATTGAATGTCGTAACTTACAGACCGGTAAAGCCGCGCTTGCTGTATTACAAAGACGGTTTAACGATGTTATGGAACGTAAAGTGATCATTGATGTTTTAAATGAAGCGAGCTATGAAGTTGATGTTAGTGGTAGTGTGTTATCAAAAAACGCTGTAAATGCAAGTAATGTATATACTCTGTAACATTACTTGCTATTTTAAAAGATATAAATAATATATTACATATGAAATTTGATGACGTTATAAGGCACAAGCTTGCAAATATTACTATTGAACCCCCGCATATTGAAGAAATTATTATCACTACAGATGACCATTCTGTAACTGATGATATATCTCATGTACCAACGATTACAAAAATAGTAGTACCTACTACCCAAGACAAAAACAGTTTGCTACAAGCGCTTCATTTTTTGTATACAAATAATGTCCATGCACATTATAGCGCGCTTGAGAGTATTATAGACTTGTTACAAGATTCAAGTAAGATTGAAGTCGAAGATGAAGATGATAGCGATGAAGATGATAGCGATAAAGAAGATATATCATATAGCGACGAACTCATGGGAGATTTAAAGGCTCTTGAGGGAGACGATGATGACAGCGATGATGATGACAGCGATGATGATAATGATGATGATGATAATGATGAATAATATTTTATAAAATATTGAATTTTTTCAGCAAGCTAGCATAATTATATTTGATGTACAGCCGCAAGGGGTACATCAAATAAACAGCCTGCCTTTTATAAGGAAGCATTAATATTATGACAACATTATATAGCAACATCCCGTCGGTGTTCTCACCTAGTTGGTTTGAACAGGTAACAAAAGTATTAACAAAAGACATCGAACACACAAATTCGAGACTTGCAGATGATTCGAGCATCTACTATGTAGATTCAGGATACCCGTATAATATATACGTGAAACAAAATGCAAACAATGACATTGAAGAGTATGTTATTGAAATGGCTCTAGCGGGTATTGGTAAAGATAATATATCAGTTAGAGTACGTGAAGGTAAATTGCATATATCTGTACAAAAGACAGATGATTTACAAGATGCAATTGATAAAGTAAAGCAAAAGAAAGTAGATGGTTTGCAGGACGCAATTGACAAGGTTAAAGCACAAGTATACCTTGATTCCGAAAAATTGTATACTAAAAAAGTATACAAGCGCAAGGGATTGACGAACCGGCCTTGTTCGGTTGCTTTTACTTTGAGTAAAGATATAAACCCTAAGTGTATTAAATCTACATACGTTGATGGTTTACTTACAGTAAGTATACCATGCGTACAACCCGAAACTCAAAATATAGATATTAGTGTAGATTAAGTTATTTAGCTTGGAGATATACTTCTCCATAAGCTTCAAGTTGCCCCATAATGTGCTGAAATTGCTGTTGGGACATACTTGACCAATCCTTCAACTGCGCTGCAAGAGCATCAGCTTTAGCTCGTGTTTCTTCAGCGCAGTTGTTTTGTTTGCATGCACGCAATGCATGTGCATATGGCTTTTGTTTTGCAGCAAAATGGACTGCTGTTAGCATAGCTGCGCCACCTTTTTTGGTTGCGCGTTGCTGTATATCTGCAGCTCCTGCTTTTCTTTTTTCGATAAATTGATCTAGCGGTAAATCTTGTTTCTTTTGTATTTTTAAATACGCTTCAAATAATAATTGATCGTCTTGTGTATTCATATTTTAATGTCTTGTAGGCACCGCGTGTGATTGTTGTATACGTAACGGTGAGTTAGAGATGTTATTACTTGATGCTAAAATACTTGCGTATTTAAAACGGCATATTAAAAACCAAAAATGTATACGATCAAGCGGCATATTTTCTACGCCTACTTGTTTATAAATATCACCAGAATTAATATTATCATCAACTACTAAAAATTGTACATCATTATTCTCGTTGTACTCTTCAACAGCGCTAGGGTAATTGTGATGCGAATACAAATATCTAAAAAGACGATCTGCAGGATGAAATATTTTATTTACATCTAGTTTTGTTTGTAGAAAGTTTTGCAAGCTTTCAATAAATTGTTTTAATAATTTAGGACTTGTATTACTAATAATTGTTAATAAACGTACTTCTCTAGAGTGCTGTGCTGTTGATATCTCTTGCCCTTTATATTTGTATGTTTCAAGCCATTTTTGCGCACCGGATCTAATAATATTTTCAAACAACTCTTTTATTTCGGGTTTTTGTTTTTCAATAGATTGAATTATACCTTCAGTGCTTGTATCATCAGCAATTTCTCTTTCATCATCATCGCCAATTGTATCTGTGTCAGTATTATCATTTGCGCTTGTCAACGATGCTATAGCACGCTTTAATAAGCTGCGGTAATTAATAAGTTTTTCAACATCAGCATAAAACAAACGCGCTTTTGCAACTTCAATAGCACTAATACTTGAATATTTACTTGCAACCATATCTGCAATATGCTTAACGTGTCTTGAACGACTTGCAGGGTACATTACAACAATTTTATTTTTGTCTGTTAATTCTGTAGGTCTATTATTATACGACCAATTGATTGAATCACTTATTAAATGCAAATAATCCTCTTGCTTCAAGCTATTAAAATAATGATGATATAAAGCTTCATCGCTATTATGTTTAGTTGGCATAGAGTCAAATGTTATTTTATTTGCATCAAAACCTTGATGTATACTGCCTTTAATACGATCTTTATTTGATTCAATTTTTGTTAATTTACCTGTATTTTGCAAATAACGAAATGCTGATGGTGCATTAGCTACAATGTTATCTTCTTTAGCAAGTATATTTGTAACTCTATATATTTGATCAATTACATCATCTTTATTAAATGTATGATCCTCATTATCATATTGTGCTAATAAACGCTTAATAGTTGTAGACAATATTCTAAATGCAGGTATATCTTTGTACGGTGACGCATTGAGTTTTATAGCTTGATTATTAATATCATCTAAAGAAACATGATTAGGTAATTCAAATATATAATAACGCAAACTTAATGGTATTTTTAATGTATGTTCTACAAATTGCAAAATAGGCAATAATTGCTCTTCTGTTAATCCTTCATCCAACCAACTTACGCTGCCATGCTCTCTTTTCCATCCTTTTATTTTCTTGCGTTCAATTGATATAGTACCTGTACTATATTGCCCGTATATTGCTTCTCTTTCCGCGGTATTAATGTCGTTTCTGTATGCGTATTTAACTTTTTTTAAGTCTGCTTCAGAGTAATTACTATCAGTATCAAGACGTTGCTGTACATCTGTATGCTGGATTAGAGGTTTACGAAAATTGTATTGTTTATTGTAGTCGTAATCATTGGGATTAGTATAATCGTAAAAATTACCACTACCTTTTAAAATAGCATAAATTTCTTCGCGCAACTCTTTATCTTCAGTTATAATATAGCCTATATATACTTGGTTTTTAGACGCACCTTTGCGCACCGCTGTCGAGTGATTACCAAATAAAGTATTCCATTGATTTAACTTTTTAGTAGCAACAATAGAATCATTAAGCCCTGGGGTCTGTGAAGGTTCATTTAAATTTGCCGGTTCGTTATCTACGTCTTTATAAAACAATGTACCTGTATCTGTTTTATAATATAAATTTTCTGCTAATAAATAATGCTGCCTAAAGTTCATACTCTCCATATATTTATGGTAAAAATTTAAAACATCTATTTGAACGTATAATTAAATTATACAAACAAAAGTAAAATTTTCTTTGCATTTATTTCTAATTTAAACTAATATTCATTATATGGGCATGTTTGATACTTTTAATGTACACAAAGAACTATTGCAAGGAGTTCTTGATGAAAACCTTGAAAAACATCTCGATACGTCGTCTGATGACCCTGAGTATTACACATTTCAAACAAAAAGTTTAGATTGTTGTTTATCGACATACTACCTTGATGATGATGGGTGTTTACATCAAACAAAATATTCAACACTTGAGGATGATTATGGTAGTTCAAGTAATATTAAATTTTCTGCTACTGCTGTAACAGATTATGTAACATTTTATGATATATTTACAACAGATGAATATCAAATTTGGGTAGATATTAGATGTCATATACGCAACGGTATCTTGCAAGAACATTTTGAAATTGCGCGTATTGAAAAAACACCGCTTTCAGAAATACAAATTAGCCATTACAAAACTAAAGAAACGTGGCACGAAATTGAACAAATGCCGCTTTTTAAAGTGTTGAAACTTGTTAAGTATTTGCGTACTAAAACCACAAATCTATTTCATGCTATTGAGCGTTTTTTAGATAAGCGTACTAGAGGGAAACATTTCCCTTATTGATATTATGAAAGTGATAGGTATTCCCTGGCTTCAATATACACAAATATTAGATATTATGATGATTTCTTCATCACCTTTTTGGTATGACGGTGGGTTAGCTTTTTTAGGGCC
>Ga0114962_10001240_pt1 | contig 22239 bp, 18 predicted proteins | sample C_130820_MF_Meta_FD_87017 | JGI IMG/M metagenome (GOLD analysis project Ga0114962, IMG submission 87017) | Freshwater microbial communities from Lake Croche, Canada to study carbon cycling - C_130820_MF_MetaG | ecosystem: Environmental > Aquatic > Freshwater > Lake | place: Lake Croche, Canada... | reverse complement strand
CGTTTCCTTCTGTTCAAATCCAGCTTGCGTGGTTTCGATTTCATCTGTGGCTTTTTTTTGGAGGTTGCTGGTCCAAGAATCTGGGCACCTCAGTCTGCCAAATAATTCATAACTCTTTCATTATCCGTGTAATCCGTGGTTCCTATTTTTCCTTCCAGTCTTCTGTCTTCGAGTCTTCTGTCTTCCCGTCTTGCTACATCTCCAGCATCAGTGACAGGTGTTTGGCTGTCAGTTCGCCCATCGATCGGCAACGCGCAAAGGTGCTGGTATGATGGATCCGGTCGAGCTCCGCAGCCAAGCGCACGACGTGTTCGCGTGGGGCGAGTTCCTCGCGGCGCATGATCCCTAGCAAGGCTCTCAGGCGTGAGCTTTCCACCTTGGCACGGCGGGACATTTGCGCGTATTCCTCAGCGACGTACTGGTCGATGGTCTTGCGGTTGAGCACCTCGAAAGCGAGCCGGGTGATGGCGCGGTTAGAGCTGAAGCGCAGCGCCAGATAGGTATTGCCATTGCCTTCGTAGGATTGCTCGTCGAAGTCGATGGGCCGCACCCGGTACTGGACTTCCTCAAAGTCGGGGGTTATTTCGACGACGTAGTTGGCGCTGCGCATGTCGCCGAGCAGCCGGATGAAACATCGCTCGTTAAACTTGGTGAACTCCTTGGCTATGCGCACCTTGTTGATGCCGGGTTGGCTCAGGTAGTCCCGCAGAAACACATCTCCCGGCACGCCCGCAATGTGCTCCTCGATCAGCGTGGTGCCGTTGACAATATAGTTGATGCGGTTAGGCGAGAGGATGTGCTCGAGTTCCAAGCCATAGATGCGCGAGGCATCCGCTTGTTTTACGTAAAAATAGTCAGAGTTGTCATTGAATACGTTGGTGATGCGCACCCGGAATGGCTTGGAATTGCCGAAATCGCCGAAATCTATCCGGTCAACCAGCAGGTGCTCGTGCTGGGTGACGTCGCGGCCTAGTTTCAGCTCGGTGTAGATGCTGGTGAGGCGCGGTCGCAGTTCTGCGAACACCTCGGGCGGGTACATCACGGTAACCCAGAGGGTTTCGCGGCCGCTCGGGTCTTCGTATGGCACCGCTCCACTGAAGCGGCACAACTCCCAATACACTTGCGGGATGTCGCGCTGGCGGTCGAAGTGATAGAGATACTGCCGCAACGGCGAGGACACCGGGTATTGGAGCTTGCGGCGCGAAATCATACACCTAGCCTGCCCGCTTTGCGCCAAATTACCAGTCCCGGTTTTAGCACGCTCATTGCGGGCTATCTCAGGCCGGGGCGTGGGCTGCGTGGCGGGCGAGGAATTCCTCGGCGAGCGCGCGGTAGGCTTGGCTGGCGATGCCCGAGGCGTCGTGCTCGAAGATGGTCTTGCCGTGGCTGGGGCTTTCGCCGATGCGGATGCTGCGCGGAATGATCGTGCGGTAAATCTGCGCCGGAAAAAACTGGGTTACTTCCTCGACGACTTGGCGCGAGAGTAGGGTGCGCCCGTCGTACATGGTCATGACGATGCCTTCGAGACGGATGTCCACGTTGGCGTTGGAGGCGCGGATTTGATCGATAATGTGGACGATTTTGGCCAGGCCTTCGAGGCCGAACCATTCGCATTGAAGGGGGATGAGGATTTCATCGGCTGCAGCCAGCGCCGAGGTCATCAGCACTCCTAACGACGGCGGCGTATCCAGGATGCAGTAGTCGAAGAGGTTGTTGGGCTTGAGGGCCTGGAGAATGCTGCGCAGTCGGGTGAGGTGGTCATCGCTGCGGGCTAGCTCAATTTCCACTCCGGCGAGGTCCATTTCCGAGGGCACTAACGACAGGTTGGCGCGGCCACTGGGCAGGATTTGCTGGGCGACGGTGGTTTCGCCGATAAGCACCGGATACATGCTGCAGCCCTCGGGCGCTTCGATGCCCAGACCACTGGTGCAATTGGCTTGCGGGTCCAAATCGAGCAATAGCACGCGTTGGCCGCGCAGCGCGAGGGCGGCGGATAGGTTGATGGCGGTGGTGGTTTTTCCGACGCCGCCTTTTTGATTGGCGATGGCTACGACTTTCATGGATTCAAGGGCTATCTGACAAAGCAGCGAGTCTTGAGTGGGTGCCGCTCGATGGCAATCAAAACCGCAAACGGATTCAGCGAGTTGGCCCAAGGTGGTTCTGGCGGGGGAAACGGTTTGACGGCCCGCACCCCGCCATTTTGACTTTGCGGGGGGCGTATTTGGCCCCCGGCAGGCATGGCGGTCAGGTTGTTAGCGCGTGCAGCACCAGCAGATCCAGCCCGCTGAATTGTGAGAATGCCTTGTCGGTGGTGATCATCTGGAACCCGGAACGGACGGCGAAAGCGGCCAAGTAGGCATCCATCCAGAGTTTTGGTGAATGGGTATCGCGGATGGCCAGGGCTTTCCAGGTTTCCTCCACGCCTTCCGGCTCGTTGGCGAAGGTGAAGCGCCCATCCTCCATGAATCCGTCGATCACGTCCCATGCCTGCCTGTTGCTTAGCGGAGCATTGCCATAGCCTGCCAGCACCCCAGCGGTCGTGAGTAGTCGCAGCAATCCCTGCTGGGTGACGCGGCAAAAGCACAGGCTCGTCCACTCTTGCTCGCCGTCGAGCCAGGCACGGGCCGCCCGATGGTGCGTGTGCCCGGATAGAACCAAAGCCAGCCAGATATTAACGTCGAGTAGCTTCATGGATCCATTCCACTTCCTGATTCAGGAGCACTTCGGCGACTCGATCCGGTGTGAGTGCCGCTTTCGAAGCTGCCGGGTGACGGCACTGGATCAGGGGGAGTTTCACCGACTCTCGGCCGAACTGGTTCTGAGCCAGCTTGGGTTGGGCCAAGCCGCGGCGAAAAATCTCAGCCGCCACGTCTTTGAATTTACGTCCTTCCTGCACCGCCCGCATTTTCATCGAGCGCAGGAGATCATCGGGGATGTCGAGGGTCGTTTTCACGGAGACAACTTTCCAGCTTTCCAGCTTTCTGTCAAGCTGCCATGCCGTTTTAGCTCAACTGCACGCCATTACGGCAGCAGCCTCACACCAGACGCCGGTCGAGGAGCTTGGCCTTGAGGGGATCGGCGGCTTGGAGGTGGGCGAGGGCGAGGGCGAGGGCGTCGGCGGCGTCGGGCGGCGGGGTCTCGGCCAGGCCTAACAAGGCGCGGACCATGAAGGCGACCTGGCTTTTGTCGGCGGTGCCCTTGCCGACGACCGCCATTTTGATTTTGCGGGGGGCGTATTCGTACACCCGCAGGCCGTGGTCGGCGGCGGCAATCAAGGCCGCGGCGCGGGCCGCGCCCATCGAAATGGCCGTCTGATGGGATTGGACGTAGATGATGCCCTCGACGGCGACCTCGTCAGGTTGATAGGTTTGGATGATGTTGACCAAATGGGTGCGGATGGCCGAGAGCGCCGCGGACTGGGCAATTTTGCTAGGGATGGAGATGACATCATAGGTGAGCACCTTGGGATGGCGCGCCTCGCCTTCGAGCACTGCGTAGCCGGTGTTTCTAACTGCAGGATCGATGGCTAGGACGCGCATGGGGGAGAAAGACAGAAGACTGGAAGACGCAAGACACAAGAGAAGAGGAAGCGAAGAGGTTGCTACTCAGCAATCATTTATTGAAGATTTCAGAAATCAAACCGCAGATGAACGCAGATGAAAATGGATAAGCGTTGGAATTGAGTTCGTTTATCCTAAAAAGGAAAATGGAAAGGGTTGCAGAGACGTTTTATTACCACAGATTTCACGGATTTAAGAGGATTACACGGATAAGATGGTTCTGATCTATCAAGTCTCAGGCTAACCCAAATGGTAAATACCATATGATTCATAACACATGCATTATCTGTGTAATCTGTGAAATCTGTGGTTTGTATTTTCCTTTCAGGAGACACAAGAAAAGAGGGCGCAAGAGAAGAGGAAGAAGAGCGGGTGGGGCGGGCCAGGGGGCTTCACAGGGGCAACTTGAGGCCCGCGGCGCGGGCGAGGCGCTGTTGATTGGCGTCGAAGGTGAGGAAATGGGTGGCACCTATGATGCGGGCGGCGGCGACGTGAAGGATGTCGAAACCGCGATGGCCGCCGCTGAGCGTGTGGGCGGCGGAGAGGCGGGTGGCTTCGGCTAGAACGTCGGCCAAGTTGCAGGTGGCTTCGATCAGCCTGCCGCCTAGGAGGTCCATCTCGAAATCGGAGAGGAAGAGGCTGGCAAGGCCAGAGGCGAGGTATTTTCGGCATTCGGCGAAGCGCAGCGAGTTGGCCAATTCAAACTGGTTGAGGGAGGTGACCAGAACCCCCGCAGCGCTTCGTTTGCTCCATTGCAAAGCTGCCGCACTGTGACAGTCATTGCCGTAGAGCGAGAAAAGAAAACTGGTATCGGTTGAAACTACCATTTGCCCGCCGCGTCGTGAATGAGTTGAGAGGACTCCTCGGCGGTAAGCATGCGCTCAGCGCTGCGGTCACGCAAGACCGCGGGACTTTCCGACCAATCCACTGTCGCGGGTGGGGCGGGATTTTCCGGGATCAGCCGGGCGACGGGTTTGCCGCGTTGGGTGATGACGATTTCCTCACCGGCACTGATCCAGCCGAGCAGGCTGGTGTAGTGGTTGCGGAGGTCCCTGACGGTGGCGGTTCTCATGGTGCTACAAATGGGTAGCACGTGGGAAGACCCGCGGCAAGGGACTATTTCCGCTTTTTGCCGCCGCCGGTTTTCTTGCGGCGCACCGGTTTGATCGGCGATTCATCTAACAACGCGGTGTATATATAAGGGAAATTTTCGAGCTTGCGGCGCGGGATTTTCTGCTCGATGAAAAACTCGACGGCCTTGGCGTAGTCCAACTCGTCAGCTGTTAGAATGGTGAAGGCGTCGCCCTCGGCCTCGGCGCGGCCGGTGCGGCCGATGCGGTGGACATAGTCTTCGGCGTTTTCCGGGACGCGGTAGTTGATGACGTGGGAGACGCCGGAGATATCGATGCCGCGGGCGGCCACGTCGGTGGCGACGAGGATTTCATAGTCGCCAGCCTTGAAGCCGGCGAGGGCCCTCATGCGGTCGACCTGGTTGATATCGGAGTGCATGGCGGCCACCTTGGGTTGGCCGTTGTCTTTGATGAGGGCGGTGAGTTGGTCGGCTTCCTTGCGGGTGCGGGTGAAGATCATCACCGAGTGGTAGTCGGTTTGTTTGAGCAAATCCAGCAACAGCTCGTCGCGCTGGTCCATGGCCACCGGGTAAAACGCGTGGGTCACGGAGGTGGGCACCGAGCGGCGGGCGATTTCAACAGTGAGCGGGTCGGTTAGGCACCATTGGGCGAAGGTTTGGATCGCTGGCGGCATGGTGGCCGAGAAAAACAAGGTCTGGCGGCCTTCCCACGGGCAGAGGTTGACGATTTTTCGCACCTGTGGCAGGAATCCCATGTCGAGCATGCGATCCACTTCGTCGAGGACGAGGGCTTTGAGTTCGCCGAAGCGCATGGTGGCCCGATAGAAGTGATCGACGAGGCGGCCGGGGGTGGCCACCACAATGTCGGCACCCGCAGCGAGTTGCTCGGTTTGGGCCCCCACGCCCACTCCGCCGTAAAGCAGGGCGACTTTGAGGCCGGTGTGTTTGCCGTATTTCTCGAATGATTCGGCCACCTGGTGGGCCAGCTCACGGGTCGGCTCGAGCACTAAAATCTGCGGTTTGCCGAGATTTTCAATCTTGGAGAGTAGCGGCAGGGCGAAGGCGGCGGTCTTGCCGGTACCGGTTTGTGATGCACCGATCACGTCGCGGCCTTCAAGAATGACCGGAATGGCCTGCACCTGAATGGGTGTCGGCGTGGTGTAACCCGATTCCTTAACGGCTTCCATGACGGCTGCGGAGAGCCCAAGTGTTTCAAATCCCATGCGGGGGCCGTAGTAATTGAGAAAATTCCGCAGGTCAAGAAGCTATTTTGCAGGTTTCTCGGCCACAACTGCGCGCTTTTAGCCGGTTTTAGGCTCGGTCTAATGTCTCGTCGGCCCACGATGCCGGGTCGTCGAGCGACTCGAGGTGGGTGAAAACCGTGCTGTTAGGCAAGGCACTGCGGATGTCCTGTTCGATGCGTTCCAGCAATTCATGGCCGTGTTGCACCGTCCACGCGCCGGGCACCAGCACGTGCATGGAAATAAACTTGCGTGCCCCAGCCTGGCGGGTGAGCAGGGCATGAAACTGCACTTCATCGTTTTGATAGGTACCGAGCACCTCCCACACCCTTGCCAGATCCGCTGCGGGCAGCGCCAGATCCATCAGCCCCGCGACCGAACGCCAGACGATGCGTGAGCCGGTCCATAAAATATTGATGGCCACCAGCAGAGCCACCAACGGGTCGAGCCACTGCCAGTGGGTATAAGCCACCGCGGCCACAGCCACCAGCACGCCCACTGAGGTCCACACATCGGTGAGAAGATGATGGGCATTGGCTTCCAGAGTGATGGAGTGGTGTTGTTTGCCGACGCGCAGCAGCAGCAAGGCCACTGCGAGGTTGATCAGGGAGGCTGCCACGGAGACCGCCAAGCCCATGCCCACCTGGACGAGGGGTTGCGGATGGAGCAAGCGCGGCAGCGCGGCGGCGGCGATGCTCAGCGCCGCCACGAGAATGAGCGAGCCTTCCACCCCGCTGGAAAAATACTCGGCTTTGCTGTGGCCATAGGCATGATCCTCGTCGGCGGGCCGCGCGGCAATCGTCAACATTGCCAGAGCCATCATGCCGCCCACCAGATTCACCAGGCTTTCCAGCGCGTCGGAGAGCATGCCCACCGAGCCGGTCAGATAGAACGCCGCACTTTTCAATCCGATTGTCACCAGCGCTGCCGCGATGGAGATCCAGGCATAGCGGGTTAGGTCAGGGCACTTAGAGTTAGTCTGAGTCATTCCGAAGGCGGCCGGATTGGGCCGGGCGTATTCAAGCGCAATTCTGCGCCGATGCAAAGGGCCATTCGACCCGAAGGCGGAAGTTGGATTCTAGGAATCGGATAGATTAGTCACCACCGAGCACGAAGAGAAAGCCAGAATGACCGCTTTTCTAACAATTATCAAATCCCCCTGCCGACTCACTTGGCTGTTACCGGCGGCGGGCAGGATGCCCGCGCCACGTGGATCTTGCCCGCCGCCTCAAAACCAAAGAAACTCCCGGTTTCACACCCGGTGCAGGCGGCGCGGGTTCGGGTGAAAAAAAGAAAAATAGCAACGGCATGGGCGGCGTTTTTTTACGACCCTATTTCTCTGGCCCTTAACCCGAGGGGAGGAGACATTTTATCTCTTTTTGCCCTTTTCGAGCGCCTGCGAGAACCAGTCGTTGGTGGGCGGCGCTGCCGCACGGGAGTCGCGCAACGGCGGTCGGTTAGACTGAGGCGAGCGGTCGCCGGGCGCGCTGCGGCGGTTTTCCAGATCGGGTTTGGCCTTCATCGAGAGGGCGATGCGGTTGCGTTTGAGATCCACCTCGACGACGGTGACTTGGACTTTTTGGCCGACTTTGACCACCTCGGACGCGTCGCGAATGAAGTGGTCGGCGAGTTGGCTGACGTGGACGAGGCCGTCCTGATGGACGCCGACGTCAACGAAGGCACCAAAGGCGGTGACGTTGGTGACGATGCCGGGGAGTTTCATGCCCACTTGCAGGTCGCTGGTTTTATCGATGCCGTCCTGGAAGGAGAACAGCTCGAATTGTTTGCGCGGGTCGCGGCCGGGCTTGGCCAGTTCCGCCACAATGTCCTTGAGGGTCGGCAAGCCAACTTCGGCGGAGGTGTACTTGGTTAGGTCGAGCCGCTTGCGCAGATCCTCCTTTGCTAACAAATCCTGGACGCTGCAGCCCAGGTCGGCACTCATTTGTTCGACCAGCGGGTAGCGCTCGGGATGGACGGCTGACGAGTCGAGCGGATAGGCGGCGCCGCGGATGCGCAGAAAGCCGGCGGCCTGCTCGAAGGCCTTATCGCCGAGGCGCGGGACTTGTTTGAGTTGGGCGCGAGAGCTGAAGGCACCGTGCTCGTTGCGCCAGGCGATGATATTTTCGGCGAGGCTGGCGTTGAGGCCGGAGACATAGGAGAGGAGTTGTTTGGAGGCGGTGTTGACTTCCACGCCCACCCCGTTGACGCAGGACATGACGGTGTCGTCGAGCGAGGTCTTGAGCGCGCGCTGATCGACGTCGTGTTGGTATTGGCCTACGCCGATGACCTTGGGGTCGAGTTTGACGAGTTCGGCCAGCGGGTCCATCAGACGGCGGCCGATGCTCACTGCACCGCGGACGGTGACGTCTTCGTTAGGAAATTCCTCGCGGGCGACGTCGGAGGCGGAATAAATGGAAGCGCCGCTTTCATTGACCATGACCAGTGGGATGGAGGAGGGGAGTTGGAGTTTTTTGATGAAGGCTTCCGTTTCGCGCGAGCCGGTGCCGTTGCCGATGGCTATCGCCTCAATCTGGAATTTTTTAACCAAGGTGGCGACCTCGACGGCGGCCTCGTAAAGCTGGTTGTTAGATCCAGCGGTGGCGTAGAGCACGGTGTGGTGGAGGAGTTTGCCGGAGCGGTCGAGCACGACGGTTTTGCAGCCGGTGCGGAAGCCGGGGTCGATAGCGAGCAGGCGTTTTTCGCCGAGCGGGGAGGCTAGCAACAATTCGCGCAAGTTGTCGGTGAAAACCGTGATGGCGGTGACGTCGGCACGTTTCTTGGCGAGCAGGCGCGCCTCGGTTTCCATCGAGGGCATCAGCAGACGCTTGCAGCCGTCTTCCACGGCTTGGGCAACGTGCTGGCTGGCGGGGCCGGATCCGGTGACCCAATCGGGGAGGGCCTGCGGGGTGAGCCGGTCTAACGGCACCTCGACACGCATGAGCAGGAAGCCCTCTTTTTCGCCGCGGCGGATGGCGAGCATGCGGTGGGACGGGATGGACTTGAATGGCTCTGACCACTCGAAGTAGTCGCGGAATTTCTGGGCGTCGCCTTCCTCTTCCTTGCCATACATGATCTTGGACGAGACGGTGGCCTCCTCCTCATAGATTTCGCGCACCCGGCCACGCAGCGTGGCATCGTCGGCGACGCGCTCGGCAAGAATGTCGCGAGCTCCGGCCAGCGCGTCGACGGCGCTGGCCACTTCCTTTTCCGCATCAACGAACTTGGCCGCCTCCTCGGCGGGATCGGCGGCCTGATTTTCTAGCAACCAGTCGGCGAGCGGGGTGAGGCCGCGTTCGATCGCCTTGGTGGCGCGGGTCTGGCGCTTGGGGCGGAAGGGGGCGAAGATGTCCTCTAGGACGGTGAGGGTGGTGGCGGCCTCGAGCTTTTTCTTCAGTTCGGGGGTGAGCAGCGAGCGTTCCTCGAGGGATTTGACGATGGCGGAGCGGCGGGTGTCGAGTTCCGCAAGTTGGAGCATACGGTCGCGAATGGTGGTGATTTGCACTTCGTCGAGCGAGCCGGTTTGCTCCTTGCGGTAGCGTGAAAGGAACGGCACAGTGCCCCCTTCGGCTAGCAGCTTGGCAGTGGTGGTGACGGAGGATAGGGCGATGCCGGTTTCGCGGGCAATGGCTTCAAGGTGCTGGGTCATAGGGGAAAAGGGGAAAGCCGAAATGGGAAAGCTGAAAGGCTGGGGGGTAGATGAGGGGGGCAGGGCAGGGGAATGGCGAGGGGTGAATACGGCTTGCGCTGAGAAGAGGCAAGACGCATGTAGCGTAGGAACCACCTGTAGTTTTGGGCCGCAGCACCACTACAGGTGTTCGAATTGTTCGACTACTCGTTTTTACCTTGCCATGCAGGCGAAGGCCGCCTGCGCTGCCTACATGAAAGCCATGCAATACCGAGCCATGGTATCGCCTTGCCTTCAGTTACACTTCGAACCATCCGTGTAATCTGCGTAATTTGCCTGATTATTTGACTGGCAGTCAGTCAGGCCATCTCGCTGCGCTCGGTTGTGGTTCCTATTCTTATCGCAGACGGGGGAATTTCGGGCTCAAGCGTCGGCGTGGCCGAGGATGCGTGCCTGCTCGAAATCGTAGGGTGTGAGTTCCATCAGCACCCGCTGGCCCGGCTCAAACACCGCGCCCGCATCTGCCAAGGGCTTGGATAGATGCGCCAGAACGGCTTTGCCATTTGGCAATTCTGCGCGATAAAGCACGGCTCCAAGGTGTTCGAGGATCGGTCCGGTGGTGTGAATGGTCGCATCTGGCATGTTCGGTGCGCCGAGGGTAGCAGAGGTCCGGCGCGGCGGCAACCTCTTCGCCCCGACAGAATTGGATAAAGGGACAGAGAAATTGTCTCGAGTGGTCAGATTCGTCACGAACCATCCCCAAAATCCCTGTGCTTGGTGCGCATGCCGGACAGGGGTCACCTGGTGCAAATCGTTGCCCTGAGGCAGTGGGAAAAAAATGCAATCCCGGCTTGACGGTAAGGTGAGTTCTCTTAGAGTGGTGCCGGTTTTCGGGTAGACCCCGGAGCGCATACTGGTATTTTATTCCACCTTTTCCCCCTATTGTTGCCATGATTTCCCGCCTTTTCGCCAGCCTTGTTGCAGTTGCCAGCGTGCTGTTGGTCGCTTGTTCGCCCTATCCGGAGCATTCGAGTCAGAGAGCGAGAGTCGGAGCCAAGCCGACCGCAGCGCAACTCGAGCAGGCTAAACTGCAGGCGCAGCAAGTGGAAGAGAAACGCGTTGAAGAAGAGAAGCAGATGCAGGCCCAGGCCGAGCAAGCCGCTCCCGAGCTACCGAAAGATCAAGCGGTCAGGGCACCTGAGCGGTCCAAACTGCCCGAGCCCAAGCGCTTCGACTACCCCACGGCCAAAAAGGTTCCCGGTAAGGAAGGCGTGGTTCTCAGCCCATACAACAACATGCAGGTGAGCATCCGCAACGAGGATGGCACGCTCATTCCAAGCCACACCTTGGTGAGTGATCCGACCTACCCGGCATCGGAGAAAAAACGCTTTTTTGTGCCGTGAGCGGCGTCCGAGACACCGCAGCTAGGTGTCTGGCCATGTGCCAGCGCGTCTGGCGTGGCTGATGGTGGCTTGCAGATGAGCCACTTTTCCCGCAGCCGCGCCTTGACGGGTTGGCGGATTTGGCCAAAGTGACCGGCGCTGCCCGTGATTCCCCCTTGTCCTAAATTCTCTGCATGGCCTGTCCTCCCCGTTTCTGCATGATTTCCCGGGTTTTTCCCTGCCTGGCTGCGCTCGGCTGTGTGCTGCTGGTATCCTGTTCCCCCTATCCGGAAAATTCGCCGCATCGGCCCACCCACCGCCCGATCCGCAAGCCCGCCCAGGTCCCGCAAGTCACCCCGCCCGCTGTTCCAACAACGCAGCCGGCCGCGCCGGACAAATCGCCCGATCCGGTGGGCGCACGGCCACGCCCCCCGGTGGCAAGCCAAGCCGCCACCCTCCCGCCAACCCGTCCGGCTCCTCCACCCACCAAGGAGAAGCCACCCACCAAGGAAAATCTACCCGCGGCTGCGAGTTCGGAATGGCCCGTGGCCCACCCGGCGCCCGGCAAAGCGGGCTACGTCCTAAGCCCCTACAACCAAAAACTTATCTTGGTGCGCGGCATCCCCAGCGGGACTCAAGTGCGCGATCCCGCCTCGCCCGACTCCAATAAAAAGTATTTCCGCGTCCCCTGACGAATCCGCCGCAGCTCAGCCACCTTCAAATTTCGGATGACCGACATTTTTCCACAAATTGCGATTCTCGGCGGCGGTCTGTTAGGCGGCTCGCTTGCCTTAGCGCTTGCCGAGTTGGAGCGGCCGCCGCAAGTGCGGCTGTGGGCGCGCCGGGAACAAACCTTGGCCGAAGCCAAACGCCGCGGCATCACCCACGTCACCCATCAGCTAGAGGATGCCCTCGCCGATGCCAGTCTGGTCATTCTAGCCGTCCCGGTGGGCAGCATGCCGCAACTGGTGAGCGCCGCGCTGGCGGCGGGTTTGCCGCATCATTGTCTCATCACCGATGTAGGCAGTGTGAAACAAGCACCGCATCACACACTCGCGCCGTTGTTGGCTCACTCCCCAGTCAGCTTCATCGGCAGCCACCCGATGGCCGGCTCCGAGCGCGTTGGCATCGCCGCCGCCGATGCCCGCTTGTTCGCCGGCGCCGCCTGCCTGCTGACCAATGATGCCGACGCCCCGGCCAATCTAACCGCCGCACTGGAACGCTTCTGGCAAGCGATCGGCTGCCACACCAGCTGGCTAAGCGCCGCCGCCCACGACGCCCTAGTCGCCCGCATCAGCCACCTGCCACACGTGCTCGCCGCCGTCGGCGCACGCGTTTGTCTGGACGATCCGCTGCTGGGCCGCTTCGGCGGCGGCGGCCTGCGCGACACCACCCGCGTCGCCTCCGGCAATCCGGAAATGTGGGCGGAAATCCTCATTGAAAACCGCCAGGCCATCGCCGGTCCGCTGCGCGAATCGCTAGGTGACCTCATCGCCCTGCTCGCCATGTTGGAGACCGGCGACCAGGCGTCAGTCCAGCACTGGCTGGCCGCCGCCAAGCAGCGGCGCGATTTGCTCACTTCACCGCACTAACGCCACCCGTCATTTTTTCCCATGTCAGAACTTCGCATCACCGCCATCACCTCGCTCCACGCCGAATTCAGTGTGCCGGGAGACAAGAGTGTCTCACACCGCGCCGCCATTTTCGGCGGACTGTCCAACGGCCTTTGCACGATCCGCAATTTCCTTCCCAGCGAGGATTGCCTCAACACCCTCAACGCCATGCAGGCCCTCGGTGCCCGCTACGAGGTGCTGGAGGAACTCACCGGCTTTGGTCCCACCCACTTGGTCATCCACGGCCGGGCCATGCAATTGAGTGCCCCAGCTGCACCCATCGATTGCGGTAACTCCGGCACCGGCATGCGACTGTTGGCCGGTTTGTTAGCCGGGCAAACTTTTACCTCCCAACTCTTCGGCGACGCCTCGCTCTCGTCACGCCCGATGGGCCGCATCACCTCTCCCCTCGGCCAAATGGGCGCCCGCATCGAAACCCGCGGCCCCACCCCCGGCTGCGCGCCGCTGCTCATCCACGGTGCCACGTTGACGCCTATCACCTATCAGATGCCGGTGGCCAGCGCTCAGGTGAAAAGCGCGGTGCTGCTCGCCGGACTCTTTGCCAAGGGCACCACCACGGTCATCCAACCGGCGGAGACCCGCGATCACACCGAGCGCATGCTGGCGGCCTTCGGCATCGCCACCCGCCAAGTGGATCAGACCATCTCAATCGACGGCGGCCAGATGCCACAGGCCTGCGAGTTTGACGTGCCGGGTGATATCTCGAGCGCGGCATTTTGGTTAGTCGCGGCTGCTGCGCTGCCTGGCTCGCGTTTATTGCTCAAAAACGTCGGCCTCAACCCGACCCGCAGCGCCATTCTCAAGGTGCTCGGCCGGATGGGAGCGCACATGATAGAAACGCTGCATCATGCCACTGGCGAACCCATCGGCAACGTCGAAATCCACGGCGCGCCGCTCACCGGCACCACCATCCTAGCCGAAGAAATCCCTAACCTCATCGATGAAATCCCGGTGCTCGCCGTTGCTGCGGCTCTGGCCACCGGTCGCACCGTCATCCGCAACGCCCGCGAATTGCGCGTCAAGGAAACCGACCGTATCACCACCGTCGTCAACAACCTCCGGGCGATGGGCGCGGAGGTGTTAGAGTTCGACGATGGCATGGAAATCGTGGGTGGCCACCCGCTGCACGCCGCCGAACTTGATAGTTTCGGGGACCACCGGATTGCCATGGCCTTTGCCATTGCGGGGTTGTTTGCCACGGGTGAGACGCGCATCCTCAACGCCGACTGCGTGAACACCTCCTATCCCGGCTTCGCTCATCACCTGCAAGCCATTTTAGAGCAACGCTCCACCCCCGACGCCTTCATCCTGCCCACCCGTTCCCACCTGTGACTTCCTCCTCCCATTTTGCCATCGCCATCGACGGCCCGGCCGCCTCTGGCAAAAGCACCCTGGCCCACCAACTTGCCATCCGCCTTGGCTTGGTCATGGTCAACTCCGGTGCCATGTACCGTGCCGTCACTTGGCAAGTGCTCCAGCACAATATCGATCCCCACGACCCTTCCGCCGTGATCGCCTTGCTAGACAAGCTGGATATCCAATGCGGCGACGACGGCCTGAGCTCCACCATCACGGTCAACGGTTGCGATCCTGGCGAGGCGCTGCGCAGCGAGGCGGTCAACGCCAATGTCTCCGCCATCGCCGCCATCCCGCAAGTGCGCGACAAACTCGTCGCCCTCCAACGCGATTACCTCACCCGCACTAACGTCGTTATGGAAGGTCGGGATATTGGCTCGGTCGTTTTCCCAGATACTCCCTATAAAATTTACGTGCATGCCGACGCGCAGGTGCGTGCCGCTCGACGCAGCGACATGGGCGAAATCGACTCGGTGGCGCAGCGGGATGCGGCCGACACCCAGCGCGCCACCGCACCGCTGATGATAGCCGCCGGAGCTGCGGTTCTCGATAACTCGAACCACTCGATCGAAAACAGCGTACTCGCCACCCTCGCCATCCTCAAACAACAGGGACTATCGCTATGAGAATTATTTACTGGTTAGGTTGGTTGACCTTCGGTTCGGCGTTCCGGTCCTTTTACGGCTTGCGCATCGAGGGCCGCGAGCACTTGATCACCGAGGGGGCCGTATTGGTTGCCGCCAACCACCAAAGTTATATGGATCCGCCGCTGCTGGCCAATCTATATGACACACCGATGTTTTTCCTCGCCCGCAAAACCCTCTTCCGCGGCCTCTGCAATTGGCTCTACCGCCAGTGGGGCGCCTTCCCCTTGGATCAGGAAAAACCCGACTTGGCCGGCCTCAAGCATATCCTCCGTCTGCTCAAGGCCGGCGAGCGGGTCGCCATTTTCCCGGAAGGTTCCCGCACCATGGATGGCGCCATCGCCGAGGCCGCGCCGGGCGTGGGTTTCGTCGCCGCCAAATCCGGCGCCATCATCCAACCGGTGCGCATCCGCGGTGCCTACGATGCCTTGCCGCGTGGCGCCAAGTTTTTTCACCCCTCGCGCATCAGCATGACCGTCGGCCCGGCCATCCGCCTCACTCCCGATGAGTTGAAGCAAGCCGCTATCGGCGATGGTTACGATCTCCTGGCCAAACGCATCATGCTCGCCATTAGCCAGCTCTGAGGAAGGTGGCAGTGTTATTAGTTAGAGTCTATTAGTTAGAGGTTAAGAAGATAACGCGCTTTCCTAATAACATCTAACCTCAGACTTCCTGAGTATGGCATTGAATTGGCGAGGAATTGGCGATGAATTCCGGAAAATGACTTGGCGCTTTTTTGAGCGCTTTGAGCCCGAATTCAACGAAACGCAGAGCTGCTGAGATCGCGGAGGGATACGCTGGGATTTTTTGTTGGAGGTAGGCACCGGGTCGTCAGGGCCGCCTCGAGCATTAGCGATATAGCAAAATCACCTGAGGCTAAGGAGCCACCACATTCCTGTGGTGGTAGCGGAAGAGCGGCCCATGAATGAGCGCCGAAAGCTCGCTTCATGCTCGGTCCTTCCGCACGACGACAGTAAGGTCGGCGCTCCCTACTTGCGTCATCCGCGCCGAGTTACTAGGGAAGGCTTAGGGGCACCGAAAGAAACCTTGCGATTTGCTCTGTTAGCTCCGCTGCTCCGCCTTGCGATAACTTTGTGATCGTCTGAACGTCAAAATATGCCAAATCATTTTTCACCGAGTTCAGGAACTGTGAACCTCTAACCAGCAACCTCCTCAGTTAGGCGTCACCACCAACCTGACGAAGAGCCTGCCTTGGCCTGCTGGCAGGGTGTAGCTCAGAAAGCCACCCGCAGGGGCTTGGGTGGAGACCGTCGTCCAGGTTGCGAGGTTGGGCGAGGTTTGGACTGCATAAGTGCCGCTGAACGTCGCGCTCATCGGCCAGGCGATCATGCCACTGGCGTTGGGTCTTGGAAGTGTTACGAAACCAGTCACCCCCATGAAATAGGCGATGCCGTTTTGGACCCCGTCATGATTTGAATCAAGGTTGGCCGCGCCGATGATGCCGTTGGTAGCAGCCCAAGCAGCGTAGGAGCCCGGCGCTGGTCCCGCTGATCCGCTGATATAGGAGATAATCACGACGCCGGATCCTCCGGCGCCACCGTTCCCGCTGCTGCTGTTGTTGCCGCCGCCACCACCACCACCGCCGGTGTTCGGCGACCCAGCCGTCGCGGCGGCCCCGGAGAAAACGTTGCCATTGCCGCCACCGCCCAATCCACCCAAACCTTGTGTCTCATTTCCCGTACCCCGGAAGATTCCACCGCCGCCGCCTCCTCCATAATACACGGCCGAGCCGGTAATCGATGATGAAATCCCGCTGCCGCCATTTCCGCCGTGACTGGCATTCACGGCATCCCCACCGGCTCCACCCGCGCCGCCGCCGCCGCCGCCGTTGAAAAAGTTATTGTCGTTACCGCCCTTGCCGCCGGCGTAGCCTTGGCCTGGGGTTGCCAGCCCGCCCGGTATGCTGCTATCATATCCGCCGCCACCACCGGACCCCCAAGTGGAATAAACGGCCAAGCTGGTGGAATGCGCAGTAGTCTGACACGTGCCGCCGTCGCCGCCACGACCCGTGACGCCTCCGAAACCGGAATCCGCGCCTTTTGCTCCGGGATTCCCTCCGTTGCCGCCGCTACCAATCGTTACGGGATAGGACTGGGGCGTGGCTGACAAGGTGCCGGTCGCTACCTGACCAGCTCCGCCGCCGCCGCCCGTGCTGGAGCCGCCGCCGCCGCCGCCGCCAACGACCAGGTAATTGACGCTGACGCCACTGGTCACGGTGAACGTACCGCTGCTGGTGAAGGTATGGACGTTATAAATGAGTCCGCCTGAGGTGTAGGTTGTCAGGGTGCCGCCAGTGGCCGCAGCAGGCGGCGGCGTTGCGCTCACCGTCAGCGTGCCCGCCACATACCCGACGGTGTAATTGGCGGTGCTGAATGTGCCAGCTGCCGCCGCCGAGGGCGTGATCGTGGAGGTGGAACCCAGCGCATCCGTCGCCAGCAAGCCGCCGCTTGCGTAGGTCAAGGTCACCGTGCCGACCGTCTCGCCATTCTTCAAGCCGCTGGCGGTGAATGCCGAGGAGCCGGTCACCGGCGTGGTCTGGGTGGTACCGTAGAGTTTATTTTGATTATTGGCAGTGAGGGTCAACGCTGCCTTGCTCACCGTGCTGCCGCTGGCGGCGCTGCTCACATTCACCGATGTGGCTCCGTTGCTGGTAAGCACCATGTTCTGGGAATTGTAGCTGCCGACCGGGGCGGTGGCGGCGAGGCGCACATAGACGGGGGTGGTGGCAATCGTGCCGGCAGAGCCGACGGTGGTGGTGCTGCCATAACCACTTCCAGAGGCTTGGGACACTTCAAATCCCGTGGGTGCTGTCACCAAAATCCCGGCCGTCATGTTGGCACCGCCAACCGTGATACTCGCCGGACTGGAGGCCGTTCCATAGGTCGTGCTCAAGGCGGAGAGCGTGCCCGAGGTGGTGATGGTCGGCGTTCCACCGGAGGACGTCCGGGTGACATTACTGACGCCGTCCAAAGAGGTATAGTAACTATTATTGACGCCGAGGTTTTTGAAACCGATGCTCAAATTTCCAGAATTGGTTATCGTGGTGGTAAACGTAAGGGGATACCAGGCACCCGCGGTCTGGCCGGTTAAATCATAGGGCATGGAGTAAGTGCTGCTGCCGACCAAGAAGTATGCAGTGCCTTTTACGTTCGACCCATTGATGGTCCAGCTTCCCCCAGGGTTTAACCTGACCCCGAGATTGAATGTCACCGAGAGCGTATCTCCGGCTGAAACCGTTGTATTCAAGTTCTGTTCCGCACCGGCATTATTATAGGTGAATCGCGTGAACTTACTTCCACCGTCGGGGTCGGCGGCGGAAGTAAAGGCCCCGGTGGTGGACACGCTACCGGTGGTCGTGTTGTCTAAGTCCCAGGTGTTAAATTTGACCCAGTTAATCGTCTTATCAGTATTAGAACCGTATTCGGTCTCGAAGTTCCCGTTTATCACGGGGATGATAGTCCCATCAATGATGGAGAGCGCCATGGTGGCATCCGCACTGAAGAGCGCCGCATCGCGCACCTGGTAATTGAACGAGTCGGCGCCGAGATAGCTCGCCACTGGGGTGTAGGTGAGTGTGCCGATACTGGCTGCAAGAATGGCCGCGCTCGGGACGGTGGTGATGGGCGTGCCGTTGAGTTTGAGTACGCCCTGGACCGGGAGCGAGGTCACCTTGATCGCTCCGAGTGCGTCGCCGGTATCAGCATCCGCAAATGGAATGTCTGCAGAGGTGAACGTCCTAACCGTACTTTTCGCCATGCTCACCGCCGCGCTAGCAGAAGTGGGCGCATGGTTGACATGCGTGACATTGATCGTCATTGTCGCGGGGAGACTCCACAGGTTGTTGGCGTTCATAACCTTGATGCCGATCGTTGTGTAAGGCGCACCGCTGCCATGCAGCGCTGATTGATAGGTTAGGTTGCCGAGGTCGGCCACCGCAACGGTAAGCGGCAGATTGCCACTCCCCACGATGGCCCCACCATTTTTCAGCGTGCCTAGCGCCGGCAGCGCGGTGATCTGCACGGCGGCCAACGCGGCTGAATTCCGATCCGCATAGCCGAAGCTGCCAGTTGACAGGGGCGTTACCGCGTCCTCTAAGGCTGTTAGAACGGGATTGGTCAAGCTTGGCGCGTTCGGGTCAACGACGCCCGGCGTCACGGTGACCTCGCCGATGCTGTCCACGTTGGAATTATCGCCGGAGATCCAGTAGAAGCCGACACTCAAATTTCCTGAATTTGAAATCTGCTGGGTCATCGTATAAGTCTGCCAGCTGCCGGTTTGCAACAATGACGTGTCGTACGTCGTGGTGTACTTCGTCGAACCAACCTGAAAATAGGCCACACATTGCCCGCCGGCAGCGGCGCTTTGCGGCCTCCCGAGTGCGAATGTGACCGACAGCGTGTCTGCGGCTGAGACAGTCTTAGGCAAGCTCTGGCTGAGCGGGATGGCCGCCGTCGCGCTCGAAGGGGTGAGCACCGCAGCCCACATGCCGTTATCGACGGTGGAGGTGTAATCGCTGCTGTAGGGAGGGACCACCTGCACTTGCTGGTAATAGTTAGCTGCTGGATTGCCCGTCCACGGGCTGCCGAACGTGGCCCAAGGACCACTTTGGGTGGTGCCCGGCGTTTCGAAACTCCCATTCATGACCGCTGTGTTAGAAACGACGCTGATCGCCATGACGGCATCAGAGCTAAAGGCCGTCCCATTATCACTCACCTGAAAGTTGAATGAGTCGCTGCCGATGTAATTAGCGGCTGGCGTGTAGATGAGGGTCCCGATACTGGCCGCAGAAACCACAGCGCCCAGGGTGACCGGCGTGCCGCTCAGCGTCAGTGTGCCATGGCTTGGCAAAGAGGTCACCACCTTGATCGCATTCGTCGGGTTGCCGGCATTGGCAAACGGGTAATCCGTGGCCGCGAATGTTTTGACGGTATTCACTCGCATGACCACCGAGCCCCGGGTCAGCGCGGTGAGATACTTGCTGAAGAAATCCACATGCTTGGGGAAGGTGGTGCCCCAGTAGGCTGTGGTGTGTCCGCCCCCACCGTCCGTGGAGGTATTGTAGGTATGGGGGATCGAATTGGTAGTCATCTGCGCATCCAACGCAGCGTTGACGCCCGAGAAGAAGCCATCATTGGTGGCGCAGTCGAAACAGATGCCCATCCCAGCGCTGGGCAAGGCGCTGAGATTATTGACCACGACGTTGGCATCCCAGACGCTCTGATGGGTGGCCTCTGCGCCGAGCACCGCGGCAATGTCCCAGTTAGTGGGAAATGGTCGAAAGTCCACGCCGCCGCTGGTGCTGCCCGCAGCAATGAACGTATCCGTGTGGCGGAAGGCGGTGTAGAAGGACCCGAAACCACCCATGCTCAAGCCGGTGATCGCACGCCCTTGCCGCGTGCCCACACTCCGGTAGTTGCTATCCACATAGGGAATCAATTCATTTATAAGGAACGTCTGCCACTTGACCGTTGGGTCCACCGGACTATCAAAATACCACTTGTTAGAACAACCCACCGCAACCATGATAACGTCGTACTTATCGCATGACCTGAGCAAATCGTACTTGTACCAATCATAAAAAATGCGGATTCCGTCGCGTCCGCCAGTGTTATAACCGTCAAGGAAATAGATCACGGAATACTTGCGGCCCGGACTGCTCGCATACGACGTGGGCAGCATGATGGCCGTGTCGATCGTCTTGCTCATGCTGCTGCTCGGAACGCTCACCGTACTCAGCCGGCTGTCCGCCGCCGCGCTCGGGGCCCCGAGCCCGAGCAACGCTATGGCCAAGCCTAAAATCATCCGCAGCGAAGGGACTCTCCTCAGCAGCGCGCTCTGGAACGGGTGAATGGTGCGGGATGTGATTGAATTTTCGGACATTTCCCGGTGCTTTGTGGGGTTGTTATTTATTGTTAGAAACTCTAACCTCGCTGATGCTATCCAAGTTGGAAATGTCACCGGAGATCCAGTAGAAGCCGACACTCAAATTTCCCGAGTTTGAGATCTTGTGGGTCAGCGTATAGCTCTGCCAGCTGCCGGCCGACAACAATGACGTGTCGTAGGTCGTGGTGTACTTCGTCGAGCCGACCTGGAAATAGGCCACACATTGCCCGCCGGCAGCGGCGCTTTGCGGCCTGCCGAGTGCGAATGTAACCGCCAGCGTGTCTCCAGCTGAGACAGTCTTAGGCAAGCTCTGGTTGAGCGGGATGGCCGCCGTCGCGCTCGAGGAGCTGAGAACTGCGGCCCACATACCGTTATCGACGCTGGTGGTGTAATCCGTGCTGTAGGGAGGGACCACCTGCACTTGCTGGAAATAGTTAGATGAAGGGTTAGCTGTCCACGGGGCGCCGAAGGTAGCCCAAGGACCACTTTGGGTGGTGCCCGGTGTCTCGAAACTTCCATCCATGACCGCTGTGTTTGACAAGATGCTGATAGCCATGACGGCAGCCGTGCTGAAGGTCGTCCCATCCTCACTCACCTGGAAATGAAACGAGTCGCTGCCGATGTAGTCAGCGGCTGGCGTGTAGGTGAGAGTCCCGATACTGGCTGCGGGAACCACCGTGCCCCGGGTGACGGGTTTGCCGCTCAGCGTTAGTGAGCCATGGCTTGGCAGCGAGGTCACCAGCTTGAGCGCATGGGTCGAGTTGCCGGCATTGGCAAATGGGTAGTCGCTAGCCGCGAAGGTTTTTGGGGCATTCTGTCTGGTGACGGCCGAGCCGCGGGTGACACCGGCGAGATACTTGCTGAAAAAACCCACGTGCTTGGGAAAGGTGCCTTGCCAATAGTTCATCGTGTGTCCGCCCTCAGACTCAGAGTAGGTATGAGGGATCGAATTGGCGGTGAGCTTGGCATCCAGCGCCTTGTTGACGCTTAGGAAGAAACCATCCTGCAATCCGCAGTCGAAACAAATTCCCATCCCAGCGCTGGGCAAGGCGCTGAGATTGTTGATCACGACGTTGGCATCCCAGGCGCTCTGATGGGTGGCCTCAGCGCCGAGCACAGCGGCAATACCCCAGTTATCGGGGAAGGGGCGGAAGTCCACCCCGCCGCTGCTGCTGCCTGCCGCAATGAACGTGTCCGGGTGGCGAAAAGCAGTGAACAAGGCACCGTGCCCACCCATGCTCAAGCCGGTGATCGCACGCCCTTGCCGCGTGCCCACACTCCGATATTTGCTATCCACGTAGGGAATCAATTCATGGATGAGAAACTTCTGCCACTTGACCGTTGGGTCCTCCGGACTGTCAAAATACCATTTGTCGGCACAACCCACCGCGACCATGATCACGTCGTATTTGTCGCACAAGCTGAGCAAATCGTATTTGTACCAATCGTAAAAAATGCGCATTCCGTCGCGCCCGCCAGTGTTATATCCGTCGAGGAAATAGATCACCGAATACTTGCGGCCCGGACTGCTCGCATACGACGTGGGCAGCATGATGGCCGTGTCGATCGTCTTGCTCATGCAACGGCTCGGCACGCTCACCGTACTCAGCCGGCTGTCCGCCGCCGCGCTCGGCACCCCGAGCCCCAGCAGCCCTATCGCTAACCCCCAAACCAGCGCCAGTCCTCCGCTTTTCCTTGGCATGGCCGGAGCGCTCGGGTGGCCAATGTGGGGCGTGTGTGGGGCCTTGGGCCGGCTGGTGGATATCATGGTTCTGGGTCTCGGTGGCTGGATAGGCTGGCAGT
>Ga0114962_10001239_pt1 | contig 22254 bp, 20 predicted proteins | sample C_130820_MF_Meta_FD_87017 | JGI IMG/M metagenome (GOLD analysis project Ga0114962, IMG submission 87017) | Freshwater microbial communities from Lake Croche, Canada to study carbon cycling - C_130820_MF_MetaG | ecosystem: Environmental > Aquatic > Freshwater > Lake | place: Lake Croche, Canada... | reverse complement strand
TTTTTATACAGCGTGCCGGCCACGACCCGCGCATTGCGGCTGAAACTGGAATAAGCCATGGCCCAATCCATCAAAACCACCATGCGATTGCGAAAACCGATCAGAAAATAAATATGCGCCAACAGCCAAAACCACCAAGCCAAGCGTTGGGAGAAGCGCAAAGGGCCAAACGGCGTACTCAAGTCGACCACCGCACTGTTGTGGCCAATGGTGGCCAAGTTGCCATAGTCTGCATAGCGAAAAGCCTGGGTGGGTTGGCCCTTTAAGCGTTTGAGAATATTGGCGGCGACCAAGTGGCCCATTTGCTTGGCTCCGGGCGACACGCCGGGCACTTGTACGGGCGCTTTTCCGGGGGCATGGGTAAAAACCGCAGCCAAGTCGCCAATCACGTTGATCTGCGCAAAACCCGGCACGCTCAGGTCGGGGTTGACCAGCACGCGACCGGCGCGGTCCAAACCGCAAGCGGTGTTTTTTGCAATATTGGCACCCAAAGGCGAAGCCGCAACACCGGCGGCCCAGACCACGCATTTGCTGGCAATGGTGTAGTCGACAGTGCCCAAGACGCCGGATGGGGCGGGGCCTCGCACTTGTAGGCCTTGCGCGTCAATCGAGGTGACGATGGCATTCAAGCGCACTTCCACCCCCAGTGCTTGCAATTGGCTCAGGGCTTTGGCGCTCAATGTTTCGGGCATGGCTTGAAGCACACGCGGGCCGCCTTCAATCAACAATATGCGGGCGTCATGCGGATTGATGCGGCGAAATTCTCCGATCAGGGTTTGCCTTGCAATTTCGGCAAAGGCGCCGGCCATCTCGACCCCCGTGGGGCCCGCACCAATCACACACAGGGTCAGCCAGTCTTTGCGTTTTTCGGGGTCGGGCTCTTTCTCGGCTGACTCGAACGCGAACAGCAAGCGGCGGCGAATTTCAAAAGCATCTTCCAAGGTTTTCAAACCTGGCGCATGCACCGCCCACTCATCATGCCCAAAATAACTGTGGGTGGCGCCAGCGGCCACCACCAAATGGTCATACATCAAGCTGCTGCCATCCGACAGCAAAACGCGGTTTTCTTTGGCGTCAATATTGGTGACTTCGGACAACAGAGTGGTGAGATTGCTTTGTTGTCGAAACAAGCTGCGAATGGGCGCGGCAATCGCAGGTGCAGCCAATCCCGCCGTGGCCACTTGGTACAGCAAGGGTTGAAACAAATGGTGATTGGTTTTGTCCACCAAAGTGATGTCTACCGATGCTTTGGCCAAAGCTTTAGCAGCTTCAAGGCCGCCAAAGCCGCCTCCGATGATCAGTACGCGGGGACGATGTGAGGTTTGCATCTGGGGTCAATCTTGTTTGTAAGCCAGCCGTTGTTGGTGTTTTGCTATTTGCGCTTTTACCTGCGCTGGCGCGGTGCCGCCCACGGTGTTGCGGGCGTTCAAAGAGCCATGCAGGCTCAAAGCATCGTAAACATCTTTTTCTATAGAGGCGTGAAAACCTTGCAGCACCTTCAGTGGCAACTCGGATAAATCGCATTGGTGACTGGCAGCGGCTTTGACAGCATGCGCCACGGTCTCGTGTGCGTCGCGAAACGGCAAACCTTTTTTCACCAAATAGTCGGCCAAATCGGTGGCGGTGGCAAAGCCTTTTTTTGCGGCGTCTTCCATGGCCTGCGCGTTCACTTGGATACCGCCTTCTTTGGCACCTGTGGTCGGGTTAATTTGCCCACCCACCATCTCGGCAAAGATGCGCAGCGTGTCTTTCAATGTGTCCACCGTGTCGAACAGTGGTTCTTTGTCTTCTTGGTTGTCTTTGTTGTAGGCCAGAGGCTGGCCTTTCATCAGGGTGATGAGGCCCATGAGGTGACCCACCACCCGACCGGTTTTGCCGCGTGCCAACTCGGGCACGTCGGGGTTTTTTTTCTGCGGCATGATGGAAGAGCCGGTGGTGAAGCGGTCAGCAATCTGAATGAAACCAAAGTTTTGACTCATCCAAATAATGAGCTCTTCAGACAAGCGGCTGATGTGCACCATGCACAAGGTGGCGGCTGAAGTGAACTCGATAGCGAAGTCGCGGTCGCTCACCGCGTCCAAACTGTTTTGGCAAAGCTGCGCCTCGCCTTGTGCATCGACCATGCCCAAACTGCGCGCCACGCGGGCGCGGTCCAGCGGGTAGGTGGTGCCTGCCAGTGCCGCCGAGCCCAAAGGTAAGCGGTTGGTACGGGCACGGATTTCACCCATGCGCTCTGCGTCGCGAGAAAGCATTTCCACATAAGCCAACAGGTGGTGTGCAAAGCTGATGGGCTGGGCCACTTGCAAATGCGTGAAGCCGGGCATCACGGTATTCGTATGCTGGGCCGCGACCTCCACCAAAGCGCGCTGTAGGTTTCTCAGCAGTTCGAGGATAGCGTCAATTTCACCCCGCAACCACAGTCGCACATCGGTGGCCACTTGGTCGTTGCGGCTGCGCCCAGTGTGCAGGCGCTTGCCCGCGTCACCCACCAGTTGGGTGAGGCGCGCTTCTATATTGAGGTGCACGTCTTCAAGCTCTAGCTTCCACTCGAACTGACTGCTTTCAATATCTTGGGTAATTTGCTGCAGGCCGCGTTGAATGTCAGTCCAATCTTGGGCGCTGATGATGCCTTGGGCTTGCAGCATCTCGGCATGCGCCAAACTGCCTTGTATGTCGGCGCGCCACAGGCGCTAGTCGAAAAACACGCTGGCCGTGTAGCGCTGCACCAACTCGCTCATGGGCTCAGAGAAAAGGGCGGACCAAGCCTGGGATTTGCGGTCTAGCGAGTTGGAAGATGACATCAGGGTATTTTAGGGTGGGGATAAAGCCAGGCTCACCCAGTATTGCGCAGCCCAGCCGCAATGCCGTTGATCGATAAATGAATACCGCGCTGCGCCCGCTCATCAGTGATGCCGGCGCGGTGGCGACGAATCAGTTCCACTTGCAAATGGTGAAGTGGGTCGATGTAGGGAAAGCGGTGTTTGATGGAGCGCGCCAACGAGGCGTTGTTGGCCAAGCGTTGCTTAGAACCGGTGATGAGTTGCAAGGCCTGAGCGGTGAGTTGCCACTCGGCTTCTATCGCTTTGAAAATCTTTTTGCGCAAACGCATATCGGTCACCAATTCAGCATAACGCGAGGCCAGCGCCAAGTCACTTTTGGCCATCACCATGTCAATGTTGGAGAGCAAGGTGCGGAAAAACGGCCACTGCTTGTCCATGCGCCGCAAAAGCGTCAGCGCTTGCCCACGGCTGAGCGTGGGGTGGTGTTCTACAAACTGTTGCACCGCCGAGCCAAAGCCCAGCCAGCCAGGCAGGGTGAGGCGGCACTGGCCCCAGCTGAATCCCCAAGGAATCGCACGCAGGTCTTCGATGCGTTGCGAGGCTTTGCGCGAAGCTGGCCTAGAGCCAATATTGAGCGCGGCAATTTCGCGCAGTGGCGTGGCTTCAAAAAAATAGTCAGTGAAACCTGGCGTGTCGTAGACCAAATGCCTGTAGGCCTTGAAACTCTGCTCTGATAAGGTTTGCGCCGCCAACATAAAGCTGCGCGGCGCGGCCTTTTGGGTTTGCAACAAGCTGGCCTCCAGCGTGGCGGCCACCAAGGTTTCCAAGTTGCGCCGCCCCAAAGCGGGGTTGGCGTATTTGGAGTTAATCACTTCGCCTTGCTCGGTGAGCCGGATTTGCCCGCGCACCGTGCCGGGGGGCTGCGCAAGAATGGCGTCGTAGCTGGGGCCACCGCCGCGACCCACGGTGCCGCCGCGTCCGTGGAACAAACGCAGGGTGATGCCGTGTTGCGCCTCCAAGCTTTGAAACACATTCACCAAGGCAAGCTCGGCTTGGTAGAGCGACCAATTGCTGGTGAAGATGCCGCCGTCTTTGTTGCTGTCGGAGTAGCCCAGCATGATGTCTTGCTCGCCGCTGCTGCGCTTGACCATCTCGGCCACGCCGGCCAAGGCGTAATAGCCGCGCATGATGTGCGGCGCTTGTTGCAGATCTTCAATCGTTTCAAAAAGCGGCGAGACAATCAATTCGGCGCGGGCATCGGTGTTCAAAGCGCCGTGCAGCAAACCGGCTTCTTTTTGCAGCACCAGCACTTCCAACAAATCGCTCACGCTCTCGGTGTGGCTGATGATGGCGTGGCGAATGGCGTCGCTGCCAAAGTCGCGGCGCACCTGGCGCGCTGTTTCAAAAATCCGCAACTCGGACTGGCTGTGCGCGCTGTAACTGTGGCTGGGAATGCGCAAGGGCCGCGGGTCGTTCAAGACTTGCAGCAACAGGCTTTGTCGCTCTTCTTCCTTCAGTTTGGCGTAATGCACTTGTATACCTGACACCTTAAGCAACTCGGCCACCACCAGTTCGTGCTGGTCTGAGCTTTGCCGTAAATCGACCGTGGCCAAATGAAAACCAAACACCTGCACCGCACGCATGAGTGGACGCAAGCGCGGCACAGCCAAAGCTTGGGCGTGCTGGGCGCTTAAAGCTTCATCCAAGGTGCGTAAATCGGCCAGCAAACTGTCCGCGTCAGGGTAGGGGTTTTGCGGTGGCAGTGCGTGGCGCGCGGCTTCTTTGCCGGTGAGATGAAGCAATGTGGCAGCGAGGCGGGCGTATATGAAAGTGAGACTGCGCCGGTAGGGTTCGTCTTGGCGGTGTGCATTCGTGTCCGGCGAAGAATCGGCCAAAGTTTGCAAAGCAGGCGGCACACCGACCAACATGGCCGAGGTGGACAACTCGCTGCCCAGCCAGTGAATTTCCGTCAGGTAATGGCGCAACGCCACCTCACACTGGCGTTGGAGCGCGTATTGCAAAGTGTCGGCATTCACATTGGGGTTGCCGTCTCGGTCACCACCCATCCATTGGCCCATGCGGAAAAACGGAGCAATCGCTTGGCCGCCTAAATCTGCTTCAAGGTCGGCATACAACTTCGGGATTTGCGATAAAAAAGTGGACTCGTAGTAGCCCATGGCGTTTTCAATCTCGTCTGCCACGGTGAGTTTGGTGAACCGCAGCAAACGTGTTTGCCACAGTTGCAGCACGCGGGCGCGCACCAAAGCTTCAAGCTGCTCCAGCGTGCGTGCGGTGGTGGCGTCATGGGGGCGCGATGTCACTGCATCACGCTCTTGCAAGCAGTGTGCAATGCCGCGCTCGGCGTCCAAAATACTTTTGCGCTGCACCTCGGTAGGGTGAGCGGTCAACACGGGAGAAATGTGTGCGCTGTCCAAAGCTTGTCGAATGGCTTTGGTGGTCCAGCCTGCAGTGTTGAGTTTGCTTAAAGCTTGCGCAATACTGCCAGAGTGCACATCGCCTGCCCGGTCGTGCACTTGCTGCAAGCGAATATGGTGTTGGTCCTCAGCCAAATTGGCCAAGTGACTGAAATAGGTGAAGGCGCGAATCACGCTGACCGCTTGTTCACTGGTCAACGAGGCCAATTTCCTTTTCAAGGCCTTGTCGGCCAAGGTGTCGGCGTCGCGCCTAAACGCCACTGACAGCCGGCGGATTTGTTCTATCAAGGCAAAGGCCTCGTCGCCCTCTTGCTGACGAATGACGTCGCCCAAGATTCTTCCCAGCCAACGGATATCTTCCACCAAGGGCTGTTCTTGTGTGGTCATGGGCTTTGGGGAGCAGTGGTTTTAGGTGACACGGGCATAAAGTTGGATTGTTTTCAAGGTGAAACCTTAGGCATACACATGCTAGCATTCGCATGGAAAATTTCACCTAATAAAGCCTTATTTTGAGTATTTTGCACCTCACCATCGCCACCCGCGAAAGCCGTTTAGCTCTTTGGCAAGCCCATCACCTGCAAGACTTGCTGCAAAAGCGAGGTTGCACGGTGGCTATTTTGGGCATGACCACCCAAGGCGATCAAATCCTCGACCGCTCGCTGAGCAAAGTAGGCGGCAAAGGCTTGTTTGTCAAAGAGCTCGAGGTGGCATTGGAAGAAGGTCACGCCGATTTGGCTGTGCATTCCCTCAAAGACGTTCCCATGGACATGCCCGAGGGCTTTGCCTTGGCTTGCGTGATGGCCCGCGAAGACCCACGCGACGCATGGGTGTCGCCCCATTTCGCCACGCTGCAAGATTTGCCTCAAGGCGCTGTGGTGGGTACCTCCAGCCTGCGGCGTACGGTGTTGTTGCGTGCTTTGCGGCCCGATTTGCAGATCGAGCCTTTGCGCGGCAACTTAGACACCCGCTTACGTAAGCTCGATGAAGGCCAGTACGCGGGTATTGTGTTGGCGGCTGCCGGCTTGAAACGTTTGGGTCTCTCAGACCGCATTCGCCATATTTTTGCCATCACCGAGATGCTGCCCGCAGCAGGTCAAGGCGCTTTGGGCATTGAAATTCGCAGTGTCCGCGAAGACGTGCGAACAGTGTTGGCACCCTTGGCCGATCAAACCACTTGGTTGGCCGTGGCTGCCGAGCGTGCGGTCAGCCGTGCCATGGGTGGCAGTTGTTCCATGCCCTTAGCAGCGCATGCCGTCTTGCACAACCAGCACCTGACCCTTGACGCAGCCTGGGGCAACCCAGAGGATTTGTATGCGCCGCTCATCAAAGCCCATGCGGCATCGGATGTGTCGACCTTGGAACAAGCTGAACAACTGGGCCTGCAAGTAGCCCAACAGCTGCGCGCTTTGGGCGCGGCCTGAACAGGCTGGGGCACTGGCGCATAGGGTGCACAATGGCCAGTTTCCCTTTTGACGTTGTCCTTACCCGACCTGCTGCCGAAGGTCTCACTTGGGCCCGAGGATTGCAAAAAGCCGGTCACCGCGTCAAAAACTGGCCCCTCATCGAAGTCATTCCCATGACCGATGTGATGCGCTTGCGAGCAGTGCTTGATGCATGGCATGGCTACCAAGCCGTGATGTTTGTCAGCCGTGCGGCTGTCGCCAGTGCCTTGGGTGCGGCCAAACCCAAAGCGGGCTGGGGCATGACACGTTGTTGGGCCACAGGTCCCGGCACCCATCAGGCTTTGATGGATGTAGGCGTTCCCCACAGTTTGATCGACTCACCGCCGCCCGACGCCACCCAGTTCGATACCGAATCTTTGTGGACGGTGGTCCAAGCCAAACTTCAGCCCTCTAGGCCGGTCTTGCTTTTGCGTGGCAGTGATGCTGACCAAGCGGATGTCAATTTTCAAGGAACGGGGCGTGACTGGTTATTGCGTCAATTGGCATTGAAGCAAATTCCTGTGGAAATTTTGTCGGTCTATCAGCGCTCTTTGCCTCAGTGGGATAAAAACCGTTTGCAAGAAGCGCAGGTGGCTGCCAAAGACGGCAGCTTTTGGCTGTTCAGCAGCTCCCAAGCTTTAGATAACTTGGCCAGTTTGATGCCCCAGCAAGACTGGAGCGCAACCCGCGCCATGGCAACCCACGCTCGTATTGCGCAAACCGCCAAAGACATGGGCATGGGCAAAGTTATTTTTTGCAGGCCCAATTTGGCTGAAGTGCTTGCCTCATTAGAATCGCAGGCATGATCAGTGAGTCTGGACAAACGCCCCTAAATCCTCCCTCAGCGGCCGGCTCTGTGGTTTCACGTCCCAAGTGGCGTGCCTATCTGGGCAAGCTTCTGGGCTTGTCTGTGGTGCTTGCCTTGGTATTGGTACTGACACTGTGGCAAAAACTCAGCCTCATTCAAGAGCAGTTGGCCAGACAAAGCGCCGACGCTGGACAACTCGCCATGCAAGCCAATAGCATGGCTAAAAACGCCCAAGACTTGTCCAATGAAACCGCAGCCCGTCTGACCTTGCTCGATGCCCGCTTGAGCGAAGTGGCGTTGCAACGCAGCCAGCTTGAAGAGCTGATGCAAAGCCTGTCGCGTTCCAGAGACGAGAACATGGTGGTCGACATAGAGTCCGCGCTCAGCCTGGCACAACAGCAAGCCGAATTGACGGGCAGTGTGCAACCCTTGTTAGCAGCCTTGCAAACTGCCCAAAAGCGCTTGAGCAAAGTGGCTCAACCGCGCTTGACCCCCGTTTTGCGTGCCTTGCAGCACGACATCGACCGCATACAGTCGGTCCGTGTTATCGACACCCCCAACTTGCTGAACAAACTCGATGAACTGGTGGTTTTGGTCGACGAACTTCCCTTGCTCAATGCCGTTGGCAGCAAAAGCAAAACCGCACCCACAGCGCCCAAACCCATGGCCAGTGTGTGGGAACAGGTTTGGCATGACGGTCAATTGTCGGCCTTAGGCAGCAGTGTTTGGGCCGAACTCAGCAGTTTGGTGCGTGTCAGCCGTATTGACCAACCCGAGGCGGTGTTGTTGTCGCCAGAGCAAAGTTTTTTTGCCCGTGAAAACTTGAAGTTGCGTTTGCTCAATGCGCGTTTGGGTTTGTTGGCCAGACAAACAGCGGCTTCACGCGACGATTTGCAATTGGTTGAACGCGACATCCATCGTTTCTTCGACGTTTCCGGTCGCCAAGGCATGACCACCTTGTCTTTGCTCAAGCAAACCCAAAACCAATTGCGGCAAAGTGACATACCCCGCTTAGACAACTCACTCTCAGCGCTGGCCACCGCGGCGGCGGGGCGCTGAAATGCGTTTGGCGCTATGGCTTTTGGCCTTGTTTGCCTTTGCAGTGGCCTTGGCCTTGGGCTTGAGTCAACAAGCTGGCACGGTGACTGTGTTTGTCCCACCCTACCGAGTCGACCTCTCGCTCAATTTGGTGTTGATGGGCTTGGCGGCATTCTTTGCATTGCTGTATTTGGCGCTTCGCGGCATGGCAGGTTTTTGGGTATTGCCCCAGCAGGCGCGCCGCTGGCGCTTGCAGCAACGCGAGCGCAGTGCACAGGCGCTCTTACTTAACGCACAGATTGGCTGGGTGACAGGGCGGTATCTCCGGTCCCGCAAAGCGGCTTTGCAAGGTTTGTCGCATGTCGATGGATTACTTTCCATTGAGGATGAGGGCACGCACAAAAACAGTTTGGTACTTATGCGCAGTGTGTTGCATATGCTGGCCGCCGAAAGTGCGCATGTGCTGCGGGACGACAAAGCGCGGGATGAACATTTGCTGCAGCTTTTTCAGCCACATCCTGGCTTGACAGCCTCGCTTCGCAGTGAGGTGCAAGACGCGGCGCGATTGAGTGCCGCCCGATGGGCTTTGCATGACCGCGATGAACGCAGCGCTCACCAGTTTTTAAGCCAATTGCCAACCGGCACGGCACGCCGCACCCTGGCACTGCGTTTACGCCTCAAAGCCGATCGCATGGGACAGATGCATTTGCCCGCCTTAGACACCGCCCGTTTGTTGGCCAAGCACGGTGCTTTCTCTTCAGGTGCGGCCACCAGTTTGATGCGCGGCTTGGCGCTGGCTGGCATTGATGATTGTCGTGACGCGCATCAACTGCAAGCCACGTGGCGAATATTTCAAGCTGCCGAGAAAGCCATGCCAGAAGTGGCCGCGCATGCGGCCAAGCGCTTGCTGGGTTTTCATGGCGAAGCAGCCTTGGCTTTGCAATGGTTGTTGCCTGTGTGGGAAACCATCTCTCAACCCGCCGATGATGTGAACGACAGCCCTGTACGCCACCGTTTCATCGAGGTATTGGCACAGGCTTTGCAAAATTTAACGCCTGACAGCGAGTGGTTGGCCCGCGTCGAGCAATCGCGATTGGCCAATCCCCGCAGCGTGGAGTTGCAATACCTCAGCGGCATGCTGTGTTTGCGCCATAGTTTGTGGGGCAAGGCTTCGCAACTGTTAGAGCAAGCTGCGCCGCGATTGCAGTCAAGCGAGTTAAAGCGCAGCGCATGGCGTGCCTTGGCGGAACTGGCCGAACAAAAAGGTGATCAAGCGCAAGCGCTGGCGTGTTGGAAGCTATCGGCCAGCGCTTGAACTGTTTTTATGATGCCGCTGGTCTGTCGTCAAACGGCATAGGCATTTGACGCAAATCCCGCTTGGTTTCTACCAAAACCAAAGGACCTTCATCAATCACAACAGGCGCAGGTCGCTCACGCGGTACATGCACTGCTTTGGGTTCGGCTGCAATCGCTGCTTGAACATGTGCGATGCGCTCAGGGTTTGAATTCACCCACTCCAAGCCACTGCCAGAAGCGACTTGGTGCAAATGTTCCATCGGTAACGCATACATTGTGATGAGCGGCATGCGCTGAGCCGATGAGACCGCCGAGGCAGGCGCAGCAGCGGTTGCGTCAAAGGGCGCTGCTTGAGCAGGTGACCAAGCGTTGTCAACGCTGTTTGCATCTGAAGAACTTTCGGCCTTCTCAGCACGGGACCCGCGTTCGCGGCCATAGCGGTCACGGTTGCGCTTTTCTCTGCGCTCGCTCACGCGTTCGCCGGTTTCACTTGGCGCGTTTGCGGTTGGGTCAGAGGTAATTTGCTGATTCGCTTCGTTCGCGTTTGGCACAGCTGCGTCATCGGTCAAAGGCATTTGTGCGTCTGAAGCGGCTTGGCTTGGGCGCTCATTGCGTCGACCACGGCCACGGCGGCCTTCGGGTTTTTCACGCGGGGCGCGCTCGGTGACTTCTGCGCTTGGCGCCAAAGACTCTGCGGAAACAGGGGTGTTCGCAGCCTCTGTCGTGGCAGCTTCTTGGCGACGCCGTCCGTCGGGGCGATCGCCTCGGCCACGTCCGCGAGCGCCTTCGGGGCGGTCGGAACGTGCCGTGTCACTCTTGACTTCGGTGGCACGCTCATCGCGACCTTCGCTGCGGCCTTCGCTGCGACGTGCTTCACCACGGCGTTGACCGCCGCGTCGGTTGTCACCACTGCGGGCTTCACCGCTGCGAGGTTCGCGCCGCTCGCCTGAGCGGGTGGCTTTGTCGCTGGTTGCGGATTTGACCGGCTCGCTGGCAGTTTCGGTACTGAACAAATTTTTCAGCCAACCAAAGAAGCCTTTTTCCGCAGCTGCAGGGGCTTTGCTTGGACGTCTCGCGGAAGCAGCAGGCGCCGCTGCTTCGGGCTTGGCCGCACGCGGCTCGGCGTGCGGTGCTGGCAAATCGGGCAAGACGCCTTTGATGACCGGTGTTTGTTTGTTGGTCGGTTCTTGCGAGCGGCGTGTGACTGCGGTCGGGTCTTCAATCTCCTCAGCCATTTTGTAGCTGGCTTGGATGTTGTCCAAACGCGGATCGTCGTGCTTTAAGCGCTCTAGTTTGTAGTTGGGCGTTTCCAGTCCCTTATTAGGTATCAGCATCACATGGGTGCGCTGTTGCAATTCGATCTTGGCAATTTCAGAACGTTTTTCGTTCAACAAGAAAGAAGCCACTTCGACAGGCACTTGGGCGTGCACCGCGGCCGTGTTGTCCTTCATCGACTCCTCTTGGATGATGCGCAAAATTTGCAGCGCCGAGCTTTCGGTGTCGCGCACATGGCCAGAGCCGCCGCAACGTGGACAGGGAATCGACGCGCCTTCGCTGAGGGCGGGTCGCAGGCGTTGGCGGCTCATTTCCATCAGTCCGAATTTGCTGATGGTGCCAAATTGCACACGAGCACGGTCTTGGCGCAGCGCATCGCGCAAGCGGTTTTCCACGTCTCGGCGGTTGCGGCTTTCGTCCATGTCGATGAAGTCAATGACGATCAAGCCGCCCAAATCACGCAAACGCATTTGGCGCGCAACTTCGTCAGCGGCTTCCAAGTTGGTGCGGGTAGCAGTTTCTTCAATGTCGCCGCCTTTGATGGCGCGCGCCGAGTTCACGTCCACTGAAACCAAGGCCTCGGTGTGGTCAATCACAATCGCGCCGCCAGACGGCAGATTCACCGTGCGGGCATAGGCCGACTCGATTTGGTGCTCGATTTGAAAGCGCGAGAACAGCGGGGTTTCGTCGCGGTATCGCTTCACACGCGCCGCATGCTCGGGCATGACGTGGGCCATGAACTGCTGGGCTTGGTCGTAAATGTCATCGGTGTCAATCAGGATGTCGCCGATGTCGTTGTTGAAGTAGTCGCGAATGGCGCGGATCACCAAGCTGGACTCTTGGTAGATCAAGAACGCGCCTTTGGTGCCGCTGGCGCCATCGATGGCGGTCCACAGTTTCAAAAGGTAGTTCAAGTCCCATTGCAACTCGGGAGCACTTCGGCCAATGCCAGCGGTGCGGGCAATGATGGACATGCCATTGGGGTATTCCAACTGGTCCATGGCTTCTTTGAGTTCAGCGCGGTCGTCGCCCTCAATGCGACGACTGACGCCGCCACCTCGGGGGTTGTTGGGCATGAGCACCACATAGCGACCCGCCAAGCTGATGAAAGTGGTGAGGGCTGCACCTTTGTTGCCGCGCTCTTCCTTCTCCACTTGGATCAGCATTTCCTGACCCTCTTTGATCACGTCCTGGATGCGGGCTTGGGAAGCCGACACATTGGCAGAGAAATACTGTTTAGAGATTTCTTTGAATGGCAAAAAGCCGTGACGCTCTTCGCCGTAATCGACAAAACAAGCCTCTAGGGAGGGTTCTACGCGGGTGACAACCGCCTTGTAAATATTGCCTTTGCGCTGTTCGCGCCCTTCAATTTCGATTTCATAGTCGAGGAGCTTTTGTCCATCGACGATAGCCAATCGGCGCTCTTCAGCCTGGGTGGCATTAATTAGCATCCGTTTCATGATGCGTTCCTTTTCTTAGCATGACAACAACAAAGGTCCATCAAGGACCAACGATGCCGCAAGACAATGCAGGAAAAAGAGAAACGTGAACCGAACAGCTACAAGAACAGTCGCCTTTAGTAGCGACGATGTTCCTGGGGGGGAGGGTTTGGCGTGATACGAATGGGAACAGGCTGGGCTTGGGGCGCCAGCGGGTTCGAGGCAAAGCGGGTGCGGGGGCGTGAAGCGTTCGTGGCTGGCGCAGGCAACAGCCAAGCCAAACAAAATTTCAACATTACCAACACCAGATTCATGCTCTTCAATCTCGCTGTGATCCTCTGACGGTTTAACGCAAACCGGCAGCTGGGGTATTTCGTTTCAATCTTTTCCAAGGCATCGGCTCGTCTTGTGGTGCAGGGCATACCGCAAAGGGCGGTTGGGCGTCCGGCGGTCACAATGGGCATCGACCTCTCAGCGTGGGTGGGACGTGCTCTAATCTCTTATTCAAATCAAGCACTTAGAACCTGGCACTGGTGAAGAACATTATAGACGCTGAACAAACCCCTGCCGCGGCGGCCGTCCAAGCCTTGACTGTGGATGAAGAATCAGCCGGTCAGCGCTTGGATAATTTCCTGATTCGCCACCTAAAAGGCGTGCCCAAAACCCATGTTTACCGCATCATTCGCACCGGCGAGGTGAGGGTCAACAAGGGCCGTGCCAGCGCAGAAACACGTGTGCAAACCGGCGACGTGGTGCGCGTGCCGCCCGTGCGGGTGGCCACCCCGCCTGCAGATGCGCCTGTGGTTCCGGGCCGCGAATTCCCCATCCTCATGGAAGACGACCATATGCTGGCCATCAACAAACCCGCCGACGTAGCCGTGCATGGTGGCAGTGGCGTGAGCTTTGGGGTGATTGAGCAGCTGCGCCAAGCCAGGCCAGCAGCCCGAATGCTGGAGTTGGTGCACAGACTCGACCGTGAAACTTCCGGCGTATTACTGGTGGCCAAAAAACGCAGCGCACTCACGCGCTTGCAAGACCAGTTTCGCGACCGAGAAACAGGCAAAACTTATTTGGCTTTGGTGCATGGGCAATGGCCCTCGAACAAAAAAGTCATCGATTTGCCGCTGCAACGCTACTTGCTGCCCGATGGTGTGGGCGAAGGCGAACGGCGGGTGCGCGTGGCCGCTTTGACCGATGTCGGCGCCCAACGCGCCATTACCTTGGTGCGTGTCGCCCGTTTGGTGGGTGCCTACAGTTTGCTGGAAGTGACCATCAAAACCGGGCGCACCCATCAAATCAGGGTGCACTTGGCCAGCCAAGGCTATCCCATCGTGGGGGACGATAAATACGGCGACTTCAGCTTGAACAAGCGATTGGCTAGCCAGGGCTTGAAACGCATGTTCTTGCATGCTTGGCGGTTACAGTTCATCCATCCCAGCTTGGGCAAGCCGCAAACTTTACAAGCCGATTTACCCCCCGAATTACAAGAGTTTGTTGACCATGTCCAACCCCCACCGCCCGCGCCAATTTGATTTGATTGCCTTCGATTGGGACGGCACTTTGTATGACTCTACCCAGATCATCGTGCGCTGCATCCAAGCCGCTGTTACCGATGTGGGCGGACAAACCCCCAGTCACGCGCAAGCCGCCTATGTGATTGGCATGGCCTTGATGCCGGCGTTGGCCCATGCCGCGCCCGATGTACCCAAAGAAAAATACCCGCTGCTGGGCGAGCGCTATCGCCACCACTATGCCCAGCACCATAATGACCTGTCTTTGTTTGAAGGTGTATTGCCTTTGCTGCAAGCCTTGCATGATCGCCAGCATTTATTGGCTGTGGCCACGGGCAAAAGTCGCAAAGGCTTGGATGAGGCTTTGCACCAAGTGGCTTTGCGCGGCATTTTTGACGCGTCTCGCACCGCAGACGAAACGGCTGGCAAGCCCGATCCACGCATGCTGCATGAGTTGATGACCGAGTTGGGCGTTGCGCCCGAACGCACCTTGATGATTGGCGATACCACCCATGATTTGCAAATGGCCAACAACGCCGGTTGCGCCAGTGTGGGGGTAAGTTATGGCGCACATGGCACTTCAGGCTTGGAAGATTTGCACCCCCGCGTCGTGGTGCACAGCGTGGCCGAATTACACACTTGGTTGCATGACCATGCCTGAGGTCTCCCCCCTGTGCAACAGCGCCGATTTGGCTGAGGGTGGACTTGCCGTGCCTTTCGATGTGCTTTATGCCGGTCAGACCTGCCGCGCTTTTGCGGTGCGTTTTGAGGGACAGGTGCATGCCTACTTGAACCGCTGCAGCCACATTGCCATGGAAATGGATTACCAACCAGATCGGTTTTTTGACCCCGATGGGCGTTGGCTGCTGTGCGCCACCCATGGCGCCACCTATGCGCCTGATACCGGCGACTGCGTGGGCGGCCCTTGTCGCGGTGGCCTGGTGAAAATTGCCCTTTCAGAAATGAATGGTGTGGTGCACTGGCATACTGCACATAACTTAAAGCCTTTGGAATTTTGACCATGACATCCGAACACACACCCAGTCCTCCTGTTGCTGCAGCCAACGAGGGGCAGTCTCGCGACGCGGGTTGGGAGCGAGAGACGCTAGAGCGCTTGGTCATGGCGCAAATCATTGAGCAACGCATTGCCAGACGCTGGCGCATCGGTTTTCGTTTGCTGTGGTTGGTCTTGGCGATCGCTGTTTTTTGGTACAGCTCGCATTATAAAAAAGCCACCTCTTCTGCCAACCCCAGCTCGCATACCGCCTTGATTGAGATTAAGGGCGAGATCGACAGTGAAGCCAATGCCAATGCCGAGTGGATCATGGTCTCTTTGCGCAGCGCTTTTGAAGATGAGGGTGCCCAAGCCATTGTGTTATTGATCAATTCGCCTGGCGGCAGCCCCGTTCAAGCGGGCATGATCAACGATGAAATACGCCGCCTCAAAGCCTTGCACCAAAAGCCGGTGTATGCGGTGGTCGAAGAAACCTGTGCCTCAGCGGCTTATTACATTGCGGTGGGCGCGGACAAAATTTATGTCGACAAAGCCAGCATCGTGGGCAGTATTGGCGTTTTAATGGACGGTTTTGGTTTCACCGGCTTGATGGACAAAGTGGGTGTGGAGCGGCGTTTGTTAACCGCGGGAGAAAACAAGGGCTTTTTAGATCCTTTCACGCCGCAATCCAAGCAGCACCGTGCCTATGCCCAAAGCATGCTGGATGAAATTCACCAGCAATTCATCAAGGTGGTGCGAGAAGGTCGAGGCGCTCGCTTGAAAGAAACGCCCGAAACATTCAGTGGCTTGTTTTGGAGTGGTCAAAAATCGATAGAGCTGGGTTTGGCTGATGACTATGGCACGCTCGATAGCGTGGCACGGGATGTGGTGAAAGCCGAGGACATTGTGGACTACACCCGGCAAGACAATGTGGCCGAACGTCTTGCCAAGCGCTTTGGTGCCGCCTTCGGTGAAGCGGTGGTGAAAGCCTCATTGAATTTAGTGCCCCATTTGCGCTAGTTTTTACCTAGCAAGGCTTTAAGGCCCAAAAGCAAACACCACCGGCGTGTGTTTGTCTAGTGCAGTGTTTGCATGCTTCCAGTCGGCCACACGCAAGCTTTGTATTTGCATTTGCGCCAGCGTCAACCCACTGCATACCGCCAGTCGCGTGCTGTCATTGAGAGATGCCAGCAAGGATGTCATCAGGGTGGCATTGCGGTAAGGGGTTTCTATCAAGATTTGTGTTTGACCTGTTTGTAAAGCCACCCGCTCTAGCGTTGCGAGTTGTTGGCTGCGCTGCGAAGCGTCTTGCGCCACATAACCTACAAAAGCAAACGACTGCCCGTTCAGGCCACTGGCGGCCAAAGCCAGCAGCAATGAGCAAGGCCCCACCAAGGGAACCACTGTCAAGCCCAGGTCGTGCGCTGCTCTTACCAAAGAAGACCCTGGGTCGGCCACCGCGGGCATGCCTGCTTCGCTGAGCAAACCGATGTCTTGTCCCGAGACGGCGGCTTGCAACATTGCCTTGGCGTCCCATGTGGTCCCATAGTCACCTTTTTTATGCACTTCCCTAGGTAATTCAACAATGGTTTGCGCTTGCAAAGCCGTGCCAAGCGGCGTGTGTGTATCGATGCGCTTGAGCAGGGCGCGCGCCGATTTGGCGTTCTCGCAAACCCAATGCGACAAACCCGCAGCCACTTCCATGGTGTGGCGCGGCAAGACCCAATCCAAGGACACTTGCGTATCGCAATGGAAGTCCAGGGGCGCTGGCATCAGATAGAGCTTGCCCAAGCGATCAGAGGCCATGGCAGCCGAGTTTTTCAGTCATAAAGGGGTACTCCTGCGGCGCGCAGCAATCGGCAGGTCAGCAGCAAAGGCAGGCCGACCAATGCCGTTGGGTCTTGGTTGTCGATGCGATCAAGCAAAACAATGCCCAATCCTTCGCTTTTGGCGCTACCGGCACAGTCGTAGGGTTGCTCGGCAAGCAGATAACTTTGCATAGATTCGTCGCTGAAATCCCTGAACACAACCTTGACTTGCGCCAATTCGCATTGCGCAAAACCAGAGGCTTGACAGAACACCGCCACCGCGGTTTGAAACACCACGGTCTGACCCCGCATACGCTGCAGTTGCGCTACTGCGTTGGGGTGGTTGCCCGGTTTGCCCAAGGGTTCACCGTTTAAATCGGCCACTTGGTCTGAACCAATCACGATCGCCTGCGGGAAGCGCTGGGCCACGGCTTGCGCTTTGGCCATGGCCAAGCGTTGAGCCAATGCGGCGGGGGGTTCGCCGTTCAGGGGGGTCTCGTCGACCTCAGGGTGCTGCACCTCAAACGGCAAGCGCAGTCTTTCTAACAATTCGCGCCGGTAGGGGGAGGTCGAGCCAAGGATGAGTGGTCGCACTTTGGTTAAATCAGACATGAGGAGGATTCTCTTACACTGGGCTGCATGAAAACCTCGGACACGCTTTTGCCGCTTGAACTACAGCTTTGGGCGCAGGCAGAGGGTTTGGCGGCGCAGTCCACACCGTTGACCCAGTTAACTCGGGTGGCTCAAGCCTGTTTACCCACGCCCGATTGGCAAGAGGCGGCGTGTAAGTGGCGGCTGCAGTCGCAACTGCGCCACCCCGATACGCTCAAACAGTTGTGGCTGCACTTAGAGGCGCGCTTATCCGTCGCCCAAACCTGTCAGCGTTGCTTATTGCCCATGCCTTTGCTGCTTGAGGTAGACCGGCATTTCCGCTTTGTGGCCGACGAAGCTGCCGCCTTGGCCGAGGACGATGACTGCGAGGAGGACTTGCTGTCGCCTTCGCCCGATTTGACTTTGCAATCCTTGCTCGAAGACGAGTTGCTGCTCGCCATGCCCTTGATTCCGCGCCATGAGCGCTGTGATTCGCCGATCGAGTTGGCCCAAGACCCAGACTTGCCTCACCCATTTGCTGCCTTGGCAGGCTTAAAGTTGCCTAAGACGTGAAAAAAACAGTTTCCGCTATAATCTCGGATTCTTTACGGCAAGCTTCATGCTTTGTCGCTCAACCATTTAGATATTCAGGAGCCGGTTATGGCTGTCCAGCAAAACAAAAAATCGCCGTCCAAACGCGGCATGCACCGTTCACACAACGCACTTACTGTGCCTGGTTTGGCCTTAGAGCCCACCACCGGCGAGGTGCATTTGCGCCACCACATCAGCCCCACTGGTTTTTACCGCGGTCGCAAAGTACTCAAAACCAAGTCCGAAGCCTAAGCAAAGCTTTGCTTAAAAGCCCGTCGCACATGACATGGCGCGGGCTTTTTGCATTGCAAGTCAGATGAGCGAAGCAGGTATTTCAAAAGTGGTGACTTTGGCCGTTGATTGCATGGGGGGCGATCACGGTCCCTCGGTGACCTTGGTGGCTTGCAGCCAATTTTTGGATAACCACCCCCAAGCACAGCTTTTATTGGTGGGTTTGCCTCAAGCCATCAATGCATTCCACCACCCTCGCGCCAGCAAAGTCGCAGCTTCCGAGGTGGTGACCATGGAGGACTCCCTGGAAGTTGCCTTGCGACGCAAAAAAGACTCGTCGATGCGCGTCGCCATTGAGCAAGTGCGGGACGGCAAGGCGGATGCGGCAATTTCTGCTGGTAACACCGGTGCCCTGATGGCTATTGCCCGCTATGTCCTCAAAACTTTGGATGGCATAGACCGTCCAGCGATAGCTGGCCAATTTCCCAATGCCAAGGGTGGGGCCACCACCATGCTGGATATGGGTGCCAATGTGGATTGCAGTCCCCAACATTTACTTCAATTCGCGTTGATGGGTACAGCTTTGGTGTCTGTGCTTTACGACAACGAAAATCCCTCTGTGGGTCTGCTCAATATTGGTGAAGAAGACATTAAAGGCGGCGAAAATATCAAGAAAACAGCCGAATTGTTGCGTTCTGCTGCTAAAAGCGGTGATTTGAATTTTTATGGCAATGTCGAAGGCGATGATATTTTTCATGGCACGGTCGATATTGTTGTTTGTGATGGCTTTGTGGGTAACGTGGCCCTAAAGGCCAGTGAAGGCTTGGCCAATATGATCAGAGGCTTCTTGAAAAAGAGCTTTTCTGTCAATATCTTCACGAAAATTGCCGGCTTAATTGCCTATCCAGCGCTAACTGGATTTAAAAAGCTGGTTGACCATCGTCGCCACAATGGTGCGGCCTTGCTCGGGTTGCGGGGGTTGGTCTTCAAAAGCCACGGTTCTGCTGACGCTTTGGCTTTTGAGGTGGCACTTAGCCGTGCGTATGATGCCGCCCATCACCAACTGCTGTCGCGTGTCGAGCGACGTTTGGCTCATGCTGCCCCGCTATTGGCCGTCTCCACATTGGCAGAGACCCTAGCCTGATTCTTCATATGACCGTTTTCTCCCGCATCATTGGCACCGGCAGTTACCTGCCTCCACAACGCTTGAGTAATGCCGAGTTGGTGGCCGATTTGGCCAAGCAAGGTGTGGAGTCTTCTGACGAGTGGATTGTTGAGCGCACGGGCATCCGTGCCCGCCACTTTGCAGCTGTTGGGGTTTACAGCAGCGACTTGGCCTTTGAAGCCTGCAAAAACGCTTTGCAAGCGGCAGGTAAACGACCCCAAGACATCGATCTGATCATTGTTGCCACCAGCACGCCCGACATGGTGTTTCCTTCGACCGCCTGCATCTTGCAGCACAAACTCGCGCAACTTGACGCCGCCGCCGCGGGCATCGCGGGCTCACCGGCCTTTGATGTTCAAGCGGTTTGTGCGGGTTTCATTTACGCCATGAGCGTGGCTGACGCCATGATCCGTGCGGGCAGTGCCCGTCGCGTTTTGGTGGTTGGCGCTGAAGTGTTCTCGCGATTGCTCGATTTCAAAGACCGCACCACCTGCGTGTTGTTTGGCGACGGCGCGGGAGCGGTGGTGCTTGAGGCCTCCTCGCAGCCGGGTATTTTGGCCACTGACATCCATGCTGACGGCAAGCACGTTGGGCTTTTGTGCGTACCTGGTCATGTGCAAAACGGCCATATTCTGGGTGATCCGGTGTTGAAAATGGACGGCCAAGGTGTGTTTAAACTCGCTGTCGGCGTGCTCGAGAGTACCGCCCGTTCGGTGCTTGACAAAGCCGGACTGACCGATGCCGATCTGGATTGGCTGGTGCCGCACCAAGCCAATATCCGCATCATTCAAAGCACCGCTAAAAAACTCAAACTCTCCATGGATAAAGTCATCTTGACCGTGGCTGAACATGGCAACACCTCAGCGGCCTCTATCCCGCTGGCGCTGGACGCCGGCGTTCGATCGGGTCAATTGCAAACGGGCCAATTGGTCATGCTCGAAGGTGTGGGCGGTGGGTTCGCCTGGGGTTCCATTTTGTTGCGCTATTGATATGACGATATTTGCATTTGTTTTCCCTGGGCAAGGTTCGCAATCCGTTGGCATGCTTGACGCATGGAATGACCATCCTGTGGTGCAAGCCACTTTGGAAGAAGCCAGTGAAGCGCTGGACCTTGACCTCACCAAGCTGATTCACCAAGGACCTAAAGAAACCTTGGCCCTGACAACCAACACCCAGCCGGTGATGCTGGTGGCAGGCGTGGCGGCTTACCGTGTTTGGCGAGCCGAAGGGGGTGCTACCCCAGCTTTTGTCGCTGGACATTCTTTGGGCGAATATTCCGCCTTGGTGGCCAGCGGCGTGCTGAGCTTGTCGCAAGCCGTGCCCTTGGTGCGTTTGCGCGCCCAGGCCATGCAAGAGGCCGTGCCGGTGGGCACGGGTGCCATGGCAGCAGTGTTAGCTTTGCCCTCTGACCAAGTCATTGCATTGTGTCAAGAAGCGCAGGCCAGTTTTGGCGAAGGCAGCGCCGAGGTGGTGCAAGCGGCCAATTTCAACGACCCGGGTCAAACCGTGATATCGGGAAGCAAAGCGGCGGTAGACAAAGCTTGTGAGTTGCTCAAAGCTGCTGGCGCCAAGCGCACTTTGCTGCTGCCGGTGTCTGCGCCGTTTCATTGTGCCCTTATGAAGCCAGCCGCTGAAAGACTGCGCCAAGCATTGGCGGGCATGGAGTTGCAAGCACCCCAAATCGCTCTAATTAACAACATCGATGTGGCCAGCCCCAGCAGTGCCGATGACATTCGCGACGCCTTGTACCGCCAAGCTTTTGGGCCGGTGCGCTGGGTTGAGGTCATTCAGGCCATGCACCAACGGGGCGTCACCCATGTGATTGAGTGCGGTCCCGGCAAAGTGTTGACCGGCATGACCCCACGCATACAAGACAGTTTGCAAACCGCTTCCTTGTTTGACCCTGCCACTATGGCTCAGGTGCAGACCCTTTTAGCTTGAAAAATATGACCCAACCAGACAGCACGCCCCAGATCGCCTTGGTGACCGGTGCCTCACGTGGCATTGGCGCCTCGATTGCGCTTGGCTTGGCGCAAAACGGTTTTCACGTCACTGGCACCGCCACGACCCCTGAAGGCGCTGCTCGCATCAGCGAGCAGTTGTCTGCCTTTACGGGCTGTCAAGGCGCGTCTTTGCAGGTCAACGATGCGGCGGCGGTGCAGGCCTTGATCGACGATATGGTCAGCCGTTTGGGTGGCGTGCATGTGCTGGTCAACAACGCCGGCATCACCCGCGACACCTTGGCCATGCGCATGAAAGACGACGACTGGGATTCAGTTGTGAATACCAACCTCAAAGCGGTGTTTCGCTTGAGTCGTGCTGTGATGAAACCGATGATGAAGCAGCGTTATGGCCGCATCATCAACATCACCAGTGTGGTGGGCGCCGCCGGAAACCCCGGTCAAGCCAATTACGCTGCCGCCAAAGCTGGCGTGGCGGGTATGACCCGCGCCTTGGCGCGCGAGTTGGGCAGCCGCAACATCACCGTCAACTGTGTAGCACCGGGCTTCATTGAAACCGACATGACGGCAGCACTGCCGCCTGAACAACAACAAACCTTGCTGGGCCAGATTCCTCTGGGACACCTAGGTAAACCCGAAGATGTGGCTTTTGCCGTGGCTTTTTTGGCCAGTTCGCAGGCGGCCTACATCACCGGACAAGAGATTCACGTCAATGGCGGGATGCACATGGCCTAATACCTCGGTATAAGTCATTAGCAAGCCGTTTCGTCCGCGCGGCTAAAATCGCGGACTTCTAACCAACCCTCTGAGGGAAACATGAGCGATATCGAATCACGTGTCAAAAAAATCATTGCCGAACAACTCGGCGTGGAAGAGTCACAAGTCACCA
>Ga0114962_10001237_pt1 | contig 22268 bp, 24 predicted proteins | sample C_130820_MF_Meta_FD_87017 | JGI IMG/M metagenome (GOLD analysis project Ga0114962, IMG submission 87017) | Freshwater microbial communities from Lake Croche, Canada to study carbon cycling - C_130820_MF_MetaG | ecosystem: Environmental > Aquatic > Freshwater > Lake | place: Lake Croche, Canada... | reverse complement strand
GCCTAAAATCGCAAAATTAATTGGCGAAGCCATATTGGATCAATGGGGAGCAGAGTGATCAAAGAACGTATAGAGGCGCTGCGTAAGCGCGAAGCAGTCTGCTGGGAAATGTCCGAGGTGTTCCTTCACGCGAAGGACGCGCATGGTCTGCATGACATGGGTGTAGAGATACAAGGCATCCAGTGGGCGATCCGTGAACTGGAGCATCTGCTATGCAGATAATTACCATCGACTTCGAGACATATTACGATCCAAAGTTTTCCCTGTCGAAGATCACCACCGAAGACTATATTCGCCACGAACTGTTCGAGGTGATCGGCGTAGCTGTTAAGGCCAACGACGGTGAGACCCAGTGGTTCTCTGGGCCAATGGCCGCAACTAAGAAGTTCCTCGCCCAGTTTGACTGGGGGGATTCTGTTGCTATCGCGCACAATGCTATGTTCGATATGGCGATCCTGAGTTGGCACTTTGATATTCAGCCCAAGCGGATTGCAGATACTCTGTCTATGGCACGGGCGCTGCTGGGTGCCGAAGGCATTAGCCTTAGCCTTAAGAGCCTTGCGGAGTACTTCCAGCTAGGTGCCAAGGGGACTGAGGTCTTGAACGCTCTCGGTAAGGGGCGTATTGATTTCTCACCGGAGGTCCTCGCCCGCTATGGGGAGTACTGCATCAACGATGTTGAGCTTACCTACGAGTTGTTCAAGTTGCTGGCCGACGGCTTCCCCATGTTGGAGTTGCGGCTGATTGACCTGACCCTCCGGATGTTCACTGAACCCAAACTGGAGTTAGACAAGTGTGTACTCGAAGACCATTTGAGGTCTGTGCAAGAGAAAAAGACAGACCTCCTGTCCAAGATAGCCGCCAGCAAGGAAGACATCATGTCGAACCCGAAGCTGGCACAGGTCCTGACCGATCTAGGCGTGACACCCCCCACGAAGATTAGCCCGACCACCGGCAAAGAGACCCACGCATTCGCCAAGTCCGATGAGGGGTTTAAGAAACTTCTGGACCATAAAGATGCCGCTGTGCAAGCGCTGGTAGCGGCCCGCTTAGGCGTTAAGTCTACACTGGAAGAGACAAGGACCGAGAGGTTTATCAAGATCGCGGATCGTGGCCCATTACCGATCCCCCTACGCTACTATGCTGCCCACACCGGACGCTGGGGCGGCGACGATAAGGTTAACCTCCAGAACCTACCGCGCAAGTCGCCGCTTAAAAAAGCGATACGCGCACCAGACGGGTACTTGCTGGTGGATTGCGATAGCTCGCAGATTGAGGCCCGCACACTGGCATGGCTAGCCGAGCAGGATGACCTTGTCGATGCGTTTGCTGCTGGTGAGGACGTCTATAAGATAATGGCGTCAAGTATTTACGGTAAGCTAGTAGAAGATATCACAGAACAAGAACGGTTTGTAGGTAAGACAACGATTCTGGGCGCAGGGTACGGCATGGGCGGTAATAAGTTCCGCACACAACTTAAGACTTTTGGTGTCGATATGCCGCTGATGGAATGTAACCGGATTATCAAAGTTTACCGGGATACTTACGAGTACATCCCTAAACTGTGGGATTTGGGCGGTGACGCTCTCGATGCTATTATAGCGGGCCAAGCTCACTCGACATCGTTTGGGCGCAAAGGTGTGCTCGACGTTGACGGGCATGACGGGATTACTCTGCCCAATACGCTGCGGGTCCAGTACCCCAAACTGCGCTGGGTGAAGGAGGAAGATGGCCCAGCTAGGGAGATGGTCTACGATACCCGCAAGGGTCGCAACTGGGTGCCTAACCGCATCTATGGGGGCAAGTGTCTAGGCGCTGAGACCGAAGTACTTACCGAGCGTGGTTGGGTTCCCATTGTACAAGTCACCAGCTTCGACCGTGTATGGGACGGGATTGAGTGGGTTAATCATGATGGGTTGATATATCAAGGTAAGAAGTGTACCATCGTACTCGATGGGGTGCATATGACACCGGATCATGAGGTACTTACTGAGGAAGGATGGCATCATGCATCATCGTGCGAAGGACTACACCGGGCAGGTTTTTGGATGCCTGACGGCGTTGAAGTATGCGGGGACAAACGGGCGGCGTTCGATGTGGACCTTCCGCTGCACCTGCGAAAAAGAAGTGGTACGTGGAGCTTCGGACACGGAAAAGTACGCTCGTCAGGGCGGAAACCCATCTTGCGGCTGTATGATTGGGGTAAAGAGCAAGTCGCACGGTATGTCGAAGCACCCCGTGTACGCCGTGTGGCGGTCGATGAAGGATCGCTGCCGACTACCTACGCATCAGGCATGGCACAACTACGGCGCACGGGGTATTACAGTATGCTCAAGGTGGGATGGTTCCTTCGAGGAATTCTGGGCGGATATGGGTCCAACGTATATGCCGGGACTTACGCTCGACCGGAAGGACAACAACGGAAACTACATCCCCGAGAACTGCCGCTGGGTGACACCCGAAATACAGGCTCAGAATACGCGCTCCGCACTCCCGGTAGATTTAAAGAAGGCAGTTGCGCTGACGGGTGTTTCACGCTCGACACTTCTATATCGGTGGCACCGCAACCTGTCTATGACCTCCGCAACTCCGGACCCAGATCGCGTTTCGTGGTCCGAGGTATTTCGGACGCCTTCATAGTTCACAACTGCGTTGAAAACGTGTGCCAAGCCCTAGCTCGCATTATCATTGGTGAGCAGATGCTGATGATTGCACGGCGCTACAAGGTTGTGATGACCGTGCACGACTCTGTGGTTACTTGCGTACCGGAAGCCGAAGCTGATGAAGCTAGGGCGTTCATCGAAGGCTGCATGCGTATCCGCCCCAAATGGGCGCCGGGTTTGCCATTGAACTGCGAGAGCAAGATGGGGAAGAGTTATGGTGGATGATGTTGATCCCTTGGGGTGAAATAGGAGTGTGTCATGACAGGTAGAGCTGAACAAGGGCGGGTAAGTAGAAGCGGGCTATTCCGAATCATTATCCGGCTGAAAGACACGGACAAATTCCGCAATAAGATGTACCTCGTCGGGTGCACAACATGCAAGCGTACGCATGTCATGAACATTCTAACTTTTGAAGCCCGTAAACACTGCCCCCTTAAAGACGGCAAACCAGAGTTTAGTGTTGGGGATAGGTTTGGCGACATAGAAATAACCGGTAAAGCCGCAAAGCAAATGGAAGGCGGTTTTACTGTTTCCACAATATGTCGGCGCTGCAACATTACACGTAAGGACTACGTACTCTGGAGGTTAAGGTACGGGGCCGGCGCTCGCCATTGCCAATACTGCTCCAGAAGGTACTAAACATGACGGTTAACGCAAAGCTACTCGAAACAGCACGGCGGAATGTAGCTGAGCGCTACACTGCGGTATACCACAAGAATGCCATCCTTAGCGGCGACTGGGATACCGGTAGTCTCGTGAAGGACGAAGTCGCACGGCTGCTGCGGGAGCCACCGCTGGCAAACGAAGAGGGAGAAGAAGTATGATGATCGAAGTCAACCCTGAGGTGCTGGATGATCTAGCGAAAGCATGGCTGCTCGATACGCGGGAAGTTATAACCATCAACAGTAAAGCTGGGTACGTCCACCCCGATGACGCCAAGGAGTACAAGAAAGACCTCAAGGCCATCAACCGGCTGCTGGACTATCTCGGCAGCTGATAGGGAGAGTAGAAATGATTGACATCACGAGTGTAACCGTAGGGTTGTTCGTCGGCTCATGCGTTGGTTTTCTCGTTGCGGAAGTAGTTAATTCCGGGAAAATCAGGGACCTCATGGAGGAAAACGAGCGGCTTGGCTGCGTACAACTTGAGCTACAGCGTCTACTAGCGGACCGCGATGCCCATGGGCGTTTCGTCAAGCGAAACAGCGGGGAAGCCCTGTGAAGGTAAGCCGACCAAAGTTCGATTGGACCCCGGAAATGGAGCAAATTCTTATGGCTATGCGGGCAGATGGGATGCGCTTCGCGGACATAGCCCCTGAGATTGGTGTGTCTATCGCAGCCGCCGAGACCCGGCACCGCAAACTAAGGAGCAAACTAAATGGATGAAATCAAAATGGCGACTAAGCGGCCCAAGATCATGATCGCTACTCCTATGTACGGCGGTATGTGCACGGGTATGTATGTGCTGGGCTTGCTCACCACCATGAACAAGATGCGGGAGCTTGGGGTAGAGGTGCGCTGGGCGCACATGACCAACGAGAGCCTGATTACCCGCGCCCGGAACGAGTTGGCCCGCACCTTTCTCGCAACAGACTGCAGCCACCTCATGTTTATCGACGCTGACATTGGCTTCGACGGAGACTCTCTGGCTCACTTGCTAGCTGTAGACGAAGACATCGTGTGCGGTATCTACCCCAAGAAAGAAGTGAACTGGGACAGCATCAAGCGCGCAGTGCGCGCAGGCAGGGAAGACCTAGAGGACTACGGCGGTGCCTTCGTTTTCAACATGGTTGGCGAATCCCACGTAGAGACGGATGAGCGCGGCGTCATCGAAGTGCGCCACGGCGGCACCGGCTTCATGCTCATCAAACGGGGGGTATTTGACTTCCTTGAGCCGCACGTACCGACCTACCGGGTATCCTCGTTTATCAAGCCAGACGGCGAATACGAGAAGCCCTTAACACACGAGTTCTTCGCTACCAGCATCGACGAAAGTGGAGCGCTGCTATCAGAGGACTACCACTTCTGTGAGCTATTCAGGAAGCACGGGGGGAAGATTTACGCCCACCCCTTTGTGAAACTGGATCACGTTGGGACGTATGTCTACAATGGTGACATACTAAAATCGGGCGGTAACCTAAAATAAGGAGCAAACCAATGCCTAAGAAGACCAAAACCAACAAAGCCGGGGTCATTCTGGACCTGATTGATCGGCATCCTACGTGGAACACTGCCGACATTGCCAAGACGGCAAACACTTCTGCGAGCTACGTGCACAAAGTCCGCAAGGATTGGCTCGATGCTTTCACTCTAACAGCTGATATGGAAGAACCCGCAGCAGACCCGGTCAACTCACCCCCGCACTACATGGACGGCGGGATCGAGACCATCGACTATATTCGGGCAAAGCTGTCAGAGGAAGAGTTCGTTGGTTACTGCCGTGGGAATGCGCTCAAGTATCTGAGCCGCGCGGGTAAGAAGGGCGATGCTACGACTGACCTGAAGAAGGCACAGTGGTATATCGAGCGGGCTGCACAAGCGTGAACCAAAGGCAGCACGAGATCGCCCGAGCACAAGCGCAGCTGCGCGAGAAAGATGATGCGGTGATCGAGCAGAAGAAACGTGCTGTCGAACAGGCTCGTGCAGAACGAGTGAACGCGCTACTCGATGAGGAACAGCGCAAGTATGGACTGAAGCGACGGGGTATACCCCTGTCGCGGATGCCTGTGTAGGAGGAACCAACAATGACCGACGCATTACGCGAAGCCGCAGCGAAACTGGTAAACGACCGCTTTGAGTACGAGGCTATCAATCTGGCGATGCGGGCCATGCTGGCCGAGCGTGAGAGGATCGTGGCTTTGGCAGCTAGACTGAGCAAGGACGGTGCTATATCGTCTCTAGCACTCATGGAAGCCCTAGGAGAATAGCGTGGTTGCGTGGTCCTACTCCTCGATCAAGACCTTCGATCAGTGCCCTAAAAAGTACTTCCACTTGAAGGTTGCCAAGGATGTGCAGGACACTCCGGGGTTTGAGGCCATTTACGGTACGCAGGTACACAAAGCAGCCGAGGACTACATCAAGGATGGCACCCCCGTTCCGCCAAAATATAGCGTTGTCAAGGAAACCGTCGAGGCCCTAGAGTTGTTCCCCGGCGCGAAGCACACCGAGCTTAGACTAGGTGTCAGCAAGACGGCTACTGGCTACGAACCTACTACCTTCTTCGGCAAGAATGTGTGGTGGCGGGGTATCGTGGACTTGCTGATTATCGATGATGCTCGCGCTTGGATGGTTGACTACAAGACCGGCAAGAACGCCAAGTACGCTGATATGAAGCAGCTAGACCTAATGGCCGGTGCCATCTTTGTACACTACCCCGAGATCGAGACCATCAAGTCTGGACTTGCTTACGTAGTCAGTAACGAGTTCCCCAAGAAGACCCACCACAAAGAGCACTTAGAAGCCTACCTCAGCGTGTTCGACCCTCAGCTTGAGCAGTTGGAAGCGGCGCTGGATAATGGTATATGGAACGCCAAGACCAGCCCGCTGTGTGGGTGGTGTCCAGTTAAATCGTGCGAGCACTGGAAGCCCCGGAGAAACTGATGGCGAGAGACTACAAGAAGGAAGCCAAGTACGAGGCCCAGCCTGAGCAGATAGCTAACCGGGTTGCTCGTAACAAAGCACGGCGCAAGCTTATGCGCGAGGGGAAAGTTCACAAGGGCGACGGCAAGGACGTAGCCCACAAGGTCGCTTTCGATAAGGGCGGCAGTAGTAAGCAGGGCGTGACCGTGCAGAGCGCGTCTCAGAACCGGTCGTTCAAACGGGACAGCAAAGGCAACCTAGTGTCGGAGACCAGCACGAAAGAACGTAAAAAGAAGGGATAGCCATGACCGACGAAGAACTGGACGAAATATTCAAACGCTACGGTTGGGCTCCCGGTGATCATATACCTAGAGGGATGCTTTTAGATATCATGCTACCAGCAGTAAACGCCTTGTTTGGCCTAGAGTACGCAACGCTAGAGAGTGTGGGTCAAGATAAGAAATAACCGCACAAGGAGCAAACTGTGCAGATCATAGACAACAAAGTGCTGCTCTTCCATGCAGCCAAAACCCGAGCCGTTACTGACGTAATTGAAAAGAGCGCTGTTGTTGACGGCAAGGTAGCTGTGCACTGGGGGCTTACAGAGGCCAAAGCGCTAGCCGCGTTGGGTATACCTGATGTTCCGTCACCAATACTGCGCGACTACCGGTGGACAGGCAAGCATCAACCCTTTGCGCACCAGAAGGTTACGTCCTCATTTCTCTCCATCCGCGACAAGGCTTTCTGCTTCAACGAGCAGGGTACGGGTAAGACCGCCAGCGTAATCTGGGCTGCCGACTACCTCATGAAGCTGGGCAAGATTAAGCGCGTCCTCGTGCTGTGCCCGCTGTCCATCATGAAGGCTGCGTGGCAGCAGGACATGTTCAAGTTTGCTATGCACCGTAGCTGCAGCGTGGCGCACGGGAGTTCGGACCAACGTAGAAAAATTATCGCTGCGGGTGCTGAGTTTGTTATTCTTAACTATGACGGCCTAGCGGTTATCAAGGACGAGATCACCAACGGTGGATTCGACCTCATCGTAGTGGACGAGGCTAACGCCTATAAGAACGCCCAGACCACCCGCTGGAAAATCCTGAACACGCTCATCAAGACCACAGACCCGCGCCTTTGGATGCTTACGGGTACGCCAGCAGCGCAGTCACCTCTTGACGCATATGGGCTTGCTAAGCTGGTTAACCCCGATGGCTGCCCTAAGTATTACAGTGTGTATCGGGATCAAGTGATGATGAAGGCGACCCAATTTAAGTGGGTTCCTAAACCTACGTCGCAGACCATAGTGCATACCATCTTACAGCCAGCCATTCGGTTTGAGAAAGACCAGTGTCTGGACCTTCCCGACGTTACCTATGTGGACCGTGAGGCTCCGCTTACCCCGCAGCAACGTAAGTATTATAACCACCTTAAGACCCAGATGCTCATAGAGGCAGCGGGTGAGGAAGTTAGCGCACTTAACGCAGCTACTAAATTGAACAAGCTCCTCCAGATTAGCGGGGGCGCGGTATACACGGATGCTGGGGAGGTCGTGGAGTTTGACGTCTCTAACCGCTTGGCTATCGTAAAGGAAGTCATTGAGGAGAGCAGCCACAAGGTGTTAGTCTTCGTACCATTCACCCACACCATCGACCTACTGAGGGACTACCTGACTAAGCAGGGGATTAGCAGCAATGTCATCAATGGTAAGGTGCCGGTGAACCGCAGGTCGGAGATTGTGCAGGAGTTCCAGACCAAGGACAGCCCGCGCGTCCTCATAATTCAACCTAAGGCGGCTAGCCACGGGCTTACGCTGACAGCAGCAAACACTGTGATTTGGTATGCACCAGTGACGAGCGTGGAGACCTACCTCCAAGCTAATGCCCGTATCAATCGACCGGGCCAGAAGAACTCTATGACAGTTGTTCACATCAAGGGTAGCGAGGTGGAGAACCGCCTTTATGACATGCTGCAAGGCAACATCGATAACCACCAGAAAATTATCGATCTTTATAGGCAGGTGGTAGATGGATAAAATGTCTGAACGCCCCGTAGTATTCAAGTTTAAGCTAGGTGACCGCGTCGGGGTAAGGCGGTACTTGCACCTTAGAGCTATCCGCTGCAGCGAGAGCGAATACCGACTAATTTACCCCGATGGGTTTATGGTGGCGGATTTGGTGAATGGCATACACGGCCCCGACTACCACTGCGAACCAATCACCCCCACGCCCCACGCTGCGGTTATGTGGATCGAAGAAACATACCTAACGAAGCTTGACACTGTATAATGTAAGGAATACGAGGGGGGCGGACAGAAAGGAGCAAACAATGTCCCAAACCATCGACGAACTCGTGTCTGTGTACCGCAGGGTACGCGACACCATCAAAGCCAAGGAGGAGGCTCACGAAGCTGAGATAGCTTCCCTCAAAGAGAGCCTCGAAACTGTTGCCCAAGGTCTTTTGGACTTTTGCAACGAGCAGAACCTTGATAGCATTCGCACCCCCATGGGTACCGTATCGCGGCGTGTAAGCACCCGGTACTGGACTACCGACTGGGAGTCTACGTATCAGTTCATCATGGAGCATGAAGCGCCCTACCTTCTGGAGAAGCGCATACAGAGTAACAACATGGCGCAATTCTTGGAGGAAAACCCGGACGTCCTCCCACCCGGCCTCCAGATCGATAGCAAATACGTCATCCAAGTCCGCAAGCCTGCGGCTAAGTAAGGAGCAAACATGGAAGACCAAGACGCACTGATTGATGTTACGCTTCGTCATAACGCGATGGAGAAAGCCTTGGCGCTAGCTGCGATCCTTGGACCTAATAAGGACAAAACGCATCCCAGTTATCAAGATATCCTTACCATCTCCCAAGCCTTTTATTCCTTCCTCAAAGGAGAAACCAAGTGAGCAATATCACTATTTTTCGAGAGCCCTCCAACTTCCCCACAGTTCGCCGCGAGTCTAAGCTGCTTAGTCAGCGTAAGCCCGGTGGCATGCGCCGGATTGCTACTAACACCAACGGCACGTTCAAGCGTATCGTAAACGGCGACCAAGTTGGTAAGGCCATCCCGCACGAGATCAACGTCATCATCGTCAGCCATCTCGACAAGGTTTCGCGCCAGCTGTACCTCAGCGACTACGATCCTCAGGCCAAGCCGACGCTGCCTGACTGCTGGTCCAACACTGGCGATAAGCCAGAAGCCAGTGCGGCTAATCCTCAGGCCACTTCTTGTAACGACTGCCCCAAGAACGTGAAGGGCTCTGGTAAAGGCGGTAAGGGCCGTGCCTGTCGTTATAATCGCCGCCTCGCCGTCATGGCGGAAGGAGACCCCTCGGGCGATATCTACCAGCTTAGCGTTGCCGGTGGATCGCTGTTCGGGGACGGCGCTGATGATGTCTATCCGTTTGAGGGCTACCGCAACTTCCTTGAAGCCAACGGCGAAGGCACCGACACTGTGGTGACCAAGGTTATGTACGACCTCGATGCTGACACCATGACGCTGCGCTTCAAGCCGCTCCGTCACTTGACGCAGGAGGAGTGCGATATGGTGGACGCGGCTCAGGCTAACCCCGAAACCCAGAAATATATCAGCCTCACGGTAGCCCATGCTGACAACGTCGTAGAGCACCCCGCACCCAAGGTGGCTGCCCCTAAGGCTGCACCGGTTAACCCCTTCGCGGACGACGAGGAGGACGCGGAGGACGAAGCTCCCGCTGAGCCGGTAAAGCGCTCCTCGAAGAAGGAAGCTGCGCCCGCAACTAAGAAGCCTCTGGCAGATGTCCTGAGCGCTTGGGGCGACGGCGAATAAGATGTCGCGCGGCTACAGCGTTAGCGTAGTCGAGAATATTAAGAAGGCAGATGGGAAGCTCCTTGGCGTCCGTCTCGGGTTGGTGTGTGTCTCTCATGACATCCCGGTATCCCGAGTCGCGGACGACCTCGGAGTGACCCGCCAGACAGTCTATTATTGGTTCAGCGGGGTTCGGACTCCGAAGAATCATATCAGGCCCGCTCTCGAAGCCTATCTCAATAAACTCGGCTGACGAACATCTTTACATCGAGAGCCATGCCATGAACGACATTGACCTTATTAGGCTTGTCCAGCCGGACGACGGTTGGTTCGCCATCGTCGGTATTAAAGGGCCCAAGGACGTTCGGCAGGAGCTTGTTGCCACGAGGGAAGAAGCAGACGAAATCATCTCGCGGTTTTTATCCCAGAACAGGGACGTATATTTTGGCCTCGCGAAGTACAAGAACGGCAGCAGCCGGTCTAAGGAAAACGTACAGAGCCTAAAAGCTTTCTGGATAGATATTGACTGTGGCCCTACGAAGGCGGTGGTAAACGAAAAGACCGGCAGACCAGACGGGTATGCCGATCAAGACGCAGGGCTCAAAGCGCTCGCAGAATTTTGCGCTTTGGTCGGGCTCCCTGAGCCTACCATCGTTAACTCGGGGCGCGGCTGGCACGTATACTGGTCGCTCGAAGAGGAAGTAACTCGTGCACAATGGGAACCCGTAGCAGATAGGTTGCGTGAGCTTTGCGTCAACCAAGAGTTCTACGTTGACCCGTCCTGTTTTGAGGTTGCGCGCATTTTGCGTGTACCGGCCACGTTTAATTTTAAGCAAGACCCGCCCCTACCAGTTACTATTAAGTCCGTAGGGGAACACATTACCTTAGCCGAAATACGCCAGCTTCTCGGTGTCAAGGAGCAAACCGGAAGCCAACTAGCTACGTGGGACCCATCGGAGCGCCAACTGGCGCTATCGAACAGCACTGGCTATAACTTTAAGAAGATCATGGTGCGTAGCGCCAAGGGGGAGGGCTGCAATCAGCTGCTCCATGCTTACGTCAACCGGGCCACCATCAGCTACTACGAGTGGTTCTATGCGCTCTCAGTAGCAGCGCAATGCGATGACGCTAAGGTAGCTACTCACATGCTATCGGAGGGTCACCCGGATTACGACCCCGACAGCCTTGATAAGAAGGTAGCTACTCTCCGGAAGGCAACTAGCTGCGCTAAGTTCAAAGCCTCAAACCCGGAGTTGTGTGAAGGTTGCTCCCACTTCGGTCGCATTCTCGGCCCCAAGGAACTGGGTAAGGGTTTTCGGCAAGCAGCCGTAGCGGAGTCGGTCATCGAGGATGTAAGCCCTCAGACGGGGAACCTCACAACCTACACCATACCGAAGTACCCGTACCCGTACGTCCGTAAGGAAGACGGCGGTATATTGCGGCTGCCACCCAAAGGCACACCGAATGCCGCCGAGATGGAGCCCTTGCTCGTCTACGAGAACGATCTTTATGTCGTGAAGCGTATGACGGATACCGTGCTGGGCGATATCGTGGTGCTGCGGCTGCATCTCCCGCAAGACGGCATTCGTGAGTTTACGATGCCCTTTTACGAAGCCACTGATAAAACAGCACTACGTAAGATGCTGTCTATGAAGGGCGTGGTCGCCATCGGTAAGCAGTGTGACATGCTACTAGACTTCATCTCCCGATCAGTAAGCGAAATTCAACGCAAACATAAGGCAGAGATCATGCGCCAACAGTTTGGATGGGCCGACAACTACACTAAATTTGTTATTGGTGACCAAGAAGTAAGCGGCCAAGGAATATACTTTAGCCCGCCTTCAACCACCACTCAGAAGCTAGCTAAGTTCATCGGACCTGTAGGCTCGCTGGACAAGTGGAAGGAGATTTGGGACCTCTATAACCAAGAAGGTCTGGAGGCACACGCTTTTGCGGCCCTCAGTAGTTTCGGGGCCCCCCTGCTGCACTTCCTTAACCAGACGGGCGCTACCATCAACTTGTATAGCCCTAACTCGGGCACCGGTAAAACAACCGTCCTCAATATGATTAACAGCGTATGGGGGCATCCCAGTGACTTGCGCTTGAAGGAGGCGGATACCCTCAACGGTAAAATCCAGTGGCTCGGCATCCTTAACAACCTACCGTGCACAATGGACGAAGTTACTAACATGAGCACGGACGAGTTTTCCGATCTGGTCTACGCCCTCTCCAACGGTAAGGGTAAGGAACGCATGGTATCGGGGAGCAACGAGCTACGCGAGAATAACACCACATGGCAGACGATTACCACTACTACTTCCAACGCATCTTTCTATGAGAAGCTGTCGGTATTGAAGACTAACCCGGAAGGCGAGCTTATGCGCCTCATTGAGTATGAGCTTAAACCGACGAACATCATCGACATCACAGTTGGTAGAAACGCTTTTGATGACGCGCTGTTCCATAATTACGGCCATGCAGGTCCTATTTTTATGGAGTGGGTGTTTAACAACTTTGAAGAGGTTATTAAGACTTGCGCGGAAGTCCAGTTGCGCATCGACCGGGAGCTTCGCTTAGCCCCCAAGGAACGGTTCTGGTCAGCCACCGTTGCAGCTAACATTGTAGGCGGCTTAGTAGCGCGCCGCGCCGGGCTCATTAGTTGGGACATGGGCCGCATTTATACGTGGGCTTGCGACCGGATACGCTTGCTACGTACCGAGATAGCCGCACCTATGGACTCCGCCGATCAAGTCATTGGTGACTACTTGTACCGCCACATGCAAAACATTCTGGTAGTAAACGACGGGGTGGACCGGCGCACCAAACTCAAACGCCTCCCCATGCGGGAGCCTAAGGGTGAACTGTTGATCCGCATTGAGCCAGATACCAAGATGATGTTTATGTCCGCCAAATCGCTTAGGGAGTACTGCGTTAAGTACCAGATTAACTACAGCGGCACCCTTGCGAAACTCGAAGATACCGGTCGCCTCGTCAAGCGCGATAGCAAGCGCATGGCAAAGGGTACGGAGCTAGCAGACATACACATGCATGCCCTATGGTTCGACCTATCAAGCGACGGTTTTATTAGCGTAGACGCCTATCTCGAAGGGGAGGAGACTTCGGATGTGGGTGGAGGGGGTTAGCTACGAAATCCCGTGGATTAGGATGAAGCGTGGGCAAGCAATTTTTATTCCATGCCTCGACCCGCCACGGGCTAGGGCGCAAATCCTAGCGATTACCAAGCGCCTGAAGCTCAAGATATTGATGAAAGTGGTCATCCACGAGCGCATCAGGGGTTTACGCATTTGGCGAATATGATATTAGGGGGGTGAGGTTTGCTCCCTCCATGGTTATCCTCTGCCCCCAGTGTTAACGCACTGGGGGTTTTTTGTTACCTCGCGATCTTCTGGGCGTAGTAGGACTCGTTTCGAGTAAGCCCCATGCCCTGAATGTCGTAGCGGCTTTCGGAGATCATACCTCGAGCGGACTTTACCATATCGCCGGTCGAGATCATAAACAGCGGGTTGCCGGTCTCGCGGTTAAATTGCTTAATACCTTCTATGGCCTCACGCAGAGTGTCGGGGTCCTGCCTCCGAAGGGCTTCAGTGTACGCGCTAAGCTTAGTCTTCCGCTTGGAGTTTATCTGGTCAATACGGCCTAGGATCATCTTGTTTTGCTCTTGTATTCTAGACACCACCATCGGGTTAAAGCCTAAGGCAGCCCCGACAATTGCACTGTCCTCGATGTCATCCTTAGCCAGTTTGACTTTACCGGACTGAGTCCGCAAACCTTCGGTAGCTAGACGCCATGCTTTAGCTGCGGCGCGGAATGGTGCGGGGAAGCCCGCCTCGATTGCGGCCCCTATCTCGCCTTTGTTAAAGTTTTCTGCCATGCCCACGACATTAAGCGATGCTGACGCGCCCGGAATGTTAGCGGTCAGAGCATTCGTGGTGTACTCGGTCCAAGTTTTAGCGCTTTGCGGCGACCGCCACCACAGAGACATCAGGTCGAGCGAAACACGCGACCCCAAGTTCCAACCACTGGCTTCCGAAGCGGGGCCATTAAGGATGATATCGGATAGGTCGTAATCAAGGCCGTCTTTGCCCCCGACCTTAGGCGTACCGAAGTGCTCAGGCATCCACTCGTAGAGAAACTGGGCTTCTACGCTATTAGCCGTAAGCGGGTTTTTAATCATGCGCCGCCGCCGCTCTTCGTCGTCGTCGGTCAGATATTGGAGTGCCCCAAGCGCCGCCATCCCGATACCATAAAGCGGTAGCCCCTTGAGCCCCGCGAACGCGAAGGCCATGCTGAGTACGCCAAAGGCTTCCTTCATAGCAGCGGTACGTTCCTCGCGCGGTACATCCTTACCGAAGATGGTTCGCATCGAAGTGACAAAGAAGCGGGTCGTGTTGACCGAGTACTGCTTAAACAGGAACACCGCCTTAGCAATCTCACTGCTCTTCATCAGGCTAGGGCGGTTAAAACTGCTGTAGTTACCCATAGTATAGTCGAGCGCAGCTTTGGCAGTATCCGTGGCTTTTGCTTCGCGTTCTGCCTGAGTTAGCCCTTGGCTAGCCAGCTTATTGTATTCCAGCTCAAACGTGGACATAAAAGTAGCTTCACGAGTAAACTGTTCGGACACATCGAACAAATACGACATAGCGTCATATGCTTTGCGCATCGTGGCTTGGGTCTTACTTTCGCCAGCCGTAGCTGGGGTCTTCTCATTTTTCATCGTAAAGGCCGACATGGGCTCAAAGATACCCAAGTCGCGCGCTTTCTCGTACGCACGGCGGAATATTGGGTTGCTCTTAACCAGCGCCGACTCACCCAGAGTCGGAACGCGGAGTGTACGGTTACCGGCTGTGTCAGTGCTCTCCAACTTGGGCGCGTTCTTGAACACGTTAGTCCACTTACCCATGACCTTGGTCGTCTTAGCCAAACCGTACTTACCCCAGAGGTGAGGTGCCACGCGGATAGGGAGCGCGGTGAGGTTAATCATGGCCGTGGCAGGCGCAGTCAGGAACGAGAGGTAGGCCCAGCGGTTGGCCCAAGGTACCAGCTTGCTAGCTATGCCGTCCTGAGGCGTAGCGTTCATTTCCAATTGTACGCGGTATCTGGTCTCCCCTAGGAATCCCCTACCCAGCTCGGCTTCTTCAGCATTTGCGCTATCCAAAATAGCTTTGGAGGCGGCTAGTTCCCGGTCGATTTGCGGGCCATACTCTAGACGAGCAAGGTCAGTGGCGTATTCCTCAGCCGAGGTAGCTACGTTGCGAACGATATCAGCGCTAAAACCTTCACGGTTTTTGGATTTCATGAAGCGTTTACGCACTGCGCCCTCTGGGCTTCCCAGTAGGTATAGCTGGTATAGCTGGTCCTGAAGCTGCTTCTTGCCAGTTTCAGTTATAGTTTCCGTGTCGATGCCACCGATAATATTCAGTGCTTCGTTGAACAGTTTTGAGCCAGCCAGCGCACCGTCTTGGTTAAAGTCTATCTGGGCATCATTACCAGACTCAAATACTTTGTCGGTTTTAGGAACCCCAAGCTCTTTGGCAGCATCTGCCCAAGCTTTATCCCGCTCAGCCATGTCCTCAAAGAACTTAAGGTTTGGTGCGCCAGTCTTGCTCTCGCGTACACGCAGCCAGTATTGGCCGTAGCGTTTGAACGGAAAATACTCCTTGTGGAATAGCCCTAGCGGAACTTCGGGGAACTCTTCGTGTGCGTCTTCTTCGCTAGGAGCATTAACCTTATCGGCTAACTTTTCCTGTTCCAGTGCGTAAGCATTCATGAGTTTCTTCTGGGCTTCTTCAGAGAGGCCCATGTTCTTTAGATTTTCTTCAATAAGGAATCGGCGTATGTTGTACAGGTCTTGGAACATCGTCCTGACCTGCTTGTACATTGCCTGCCCGCCCTCGGTTTTATCGAGTTCGTTCCAAAGTTTAAGCGCATTGTCAATCTGAGTTTGGCGCTTAGCTAGCTTTGCAGTGTAATCGACGCGCTTGCGAGGGGTAAGGCTAGGGTCTGCCAGCAGCTTGTTATACTTGCTCCAGATACCGTCAGAGGTATAAGCCTCTGCGTTAGTCATACCTGCTTTAAAACGCAGCATGTCCACGTTGGCAATACGCGCAAAGTGCATGGTATCTGCCAAGATGTTCTTACCCGTCTTAGCAATATACTCCTTCAAGGAGTAGACGATCTTGGAGAGACCCTTCTGGTAGTTATGTCGCGCAGCGTTAAGGTTCTCCATGCTAGCGGCAGCCCGGCGCAGCGGCGCAGCAAGCTCCTTACCCAGAACCGACTCTGCGTAATCCAGCATGCCGTCGGTTGGAAGGGCCTTAAGACCTCCCCCCAGAATGAATTTACGCGCAACACCCGTGCGCGAAAGACCGGGAATCCAGTCGCGGATACCGTGACCCTTGATGGCATTACCCAGCCCGGAAGCTACGCCCTTGCCGTACTTCTCTTCATCAATACGGTCACCGGAGGACTGGACCTTAGCAATACCGTCATCGATCTGGGTATCCGCAGCACGGATGTCTTCGGCCATTTGCCCTTCGATATCTGCCATCGGGCTAGGCTTGGGACTAAGGATAGGCTTCTTGGCTGTGACAACCACAGCATTGGTTACCGCGTCCATGTATTTAGCGAACGTCTCGTTCGGTAGATAGCCCTGTCCGGTAATCGTTTGGTAAAACTTCTTAAGCGCCTTACCCACAGCCGAGAAGAATTTGTCAACAGCGGTCAGGGGCACCTTACTAGACGTCGCCCACTTAGCTACGTTGTCCGCATACCACTCTTCAAAACTCGTTACATAAGCTTTAGATGCCTCAGCAACCTGAGTAGTGTCATCAAACTTTTTAGCTCTGATATTTTCCTGAGCAGCTTCATAGGTACGTGCGGCTTCAAGTAGCGCTTTGGCCCCCATACCCTGAGTTCGCGTAACCCACTTCTTGTGCTCGGCTCTAATCTCGGCCTGTATCTTCGGCGGAGCAGCATCAAACATCACCTTCTCATGCGCATGGCCGAGTTCGTGAGCGAGGATTTCTAGAGTATGCGTGAGGTTAGCATGCTTATTCCCAAGAATGATAATACGTTCACCGTTATGGATACTTGCCATACCATGAACACTGGGCCCGAAACCCCTTATATTACTACGGATGTTATACCCGAAGCTCTCGCTATCATCCCACAAGTCTTCAATGGTAGTGAAGTGGACAGCTTCACCCGGAATAAGCATAGCTTTCCACGCACGGATTACGCCAGCAAGCTTAGGTGGGATATTTTTAGATAGCGATACACCAGCCTTATCATATTTAACGGCTTTGTTCTTCGCCGCCTCAGCTTGAAAACTAGCTTTAGCGTTTAGCAGGCCAACAAATTCCTGCTGGGTCATCCCCTTAATATCGCTATGGTTAAGTAGCGACACATCTTTAAGTCCGTAAGATGTAGAGTTCGGCCCTATCTTAAATGGTATATATAAAGTGCTGCCCGTAACTGAAAAGTTACGGATAAGCCCAATATCGCCCTTCTGATAAACGACCTTAGCCCCGTGATATTTATTGGCGACCCTTTCGGCGCGGGCCTGCTGCTCTGGTGTAGTCTCGACAGGCGTAGGCGCAGGCACAACTTCAGGTTCTACTGGCGCAGGCGCAGGCGTAGGCGCAGGCATAACTTCAGGTTCTACTGGCGTAGGCGCAGGCGCAGGCATAACTTCAGGTTCTACTGGCGCAGGAGTAGATACTACAGGCGTAGGTTCCGGCGTAATTGCCACAGGCGCAGGCTCAGGTGCCGCCTCTACGGGTGCAGGCTCAGGTGCCGCTTCAGGCGCGTTGGCTTTGCGCTTCAAGAACTCAGCATTGATTGCAGCGGCGTTGTTGGCGATGAACTGCTCAAGCTCTGGGTTAGGGCTTGCATCTTGCTCCATGATGCGGCGGACGTACTCGTCTACAGCGGTCTCAACTGTGTATCCGGGGCCAGCTGCGGGCTGTTTTACTACCGGTTCGGGGGCTACCGCTTCTTCTACCACGGGTGCAGCAGGGGCGATGTTGTTGGTAACTAGCACGTCCTTAACCACCACGGTGGGGTCGAAGATTTCACCCCTAGCGGCGCGCTGCGCCATCTGGATGGCGGCTTGAGTAATCACCTTCGCCGGAACCGGCACATTAATGTACTCGGGGATGGTATCGACTGCCCGGTTAGCTACTACCTTGGCAGCCGCCATGCGCTCTTTGGGGCTAGCGGCCTCGTAGATCGACACCGCATCCGGATGGTACTGGTCTAGTGGACCGGGCTGTGGCGCTTCGCCAACTGGAGGGACGTCAGGAGCACTTGCAGGCGTTCCCACTCCGGTGGGCTCAGGAGCGACAGGTTCGGGGTTAATTGTAGGTCCAACTCCGGGTTCGCCAGCACCCGGAACGCTAGCTCCACCTCCGGTAATGTCAGGTTCACTTGGGACTCCATCTGGCGCAGGCGTTTCCGGTGCAGCCTCAACTGTAGGTTCTTGCTCTCCACGAGCTTCCCTCCTTTTAAGCTCTTCCTCGATTATAGCGCGTTCGTTGGCAGCAAACCTAATGGCTGTCTCTTCGGACATACCGGGAAATAGGCCACGTACCTGTGCGGCGCGGGCGTCAATCGCCGCTTTACGCTCGTCGTCTGTGACTGCTGGATTAGCTAGAGTGCTTCCGAGTGCTGCGCTACCTTGATACATTTCCGCCTCGTTAGAAGCTTCGGGCTTACCCCCCGCAACTGCGCCGAGACCCCCGCCGAATACGCCGCCAAGGATGCCTTCGTATGCTGCCTGCCCGGCAACGCCTTTCCACGTATCTGTATCGTACCCTGCATTCTGCTCTGCAAGGTTCTGGGCCAACCGTTCCTGCCCCGCTTGAATACCTTCGGGAACGGCTTCTTCAGCAAACCCAGTTGCAGTCCTACGGACGAGGCCATGTGTAGCTTGCCGAGCTGCACCTTCGAGGATTTCTTTCTCTGCTGCGCGGCCAATAATACCCCCCAGCTGGCGAGAGATACCGGTCGAATTGGCGATAGCTCCGATTACGCCCCCGAGGGCGATCTGCCCGGTATTAGCACTACCGTATTCTTGCGCCTTCTGCGCCATCTCTTCAGCTTTATCGTCCGAGACATTATGCTTAAGGGCCGCAGCTTTCACCGCGTCGTAGATGTCGCCCTTAATCATGCCCACGCCAGACACAGCGCCAACACCAGCCATGGCGGCAATGGGTGCAAGACTGCTACCGCCAGTTGCAGGAGCAGCTAAACCAGCAGCGACGAACGGGAGGGCCGACCCGGTAAGGCTGGCAGCGGTCTCCAACGGGGAATACATAGCCGACTTAGCAGCAGCCTTAACCTCTTCCCAGATACCTTTACCTTCAGCCTCCTGACGGATTAGGGCGGCAGCCTTAGCATCTTTGCGTGACTGGGCCGACGTCAGCGCGTCAGCAAAGGTGGCTACTCCTTCGAGGGCATCAGAGGCGGTATTCCCGGCCCCGAAAACATCGGTAAACGTCTTGCCAGTAGAAGCCAGACCTTGGGTAAAGCGCAGCGGGATATCCGCGACAGCAGATAGCGCACCCCCCACGATAGGGATGTTTTCGAGAACACTAGGAGCCTCCTGATTAGCTTCCCAGCTCTTAGGGTCAGCGGGGTTACCGCCGTTAAATTTATAGCCCCCGACTACATCACCCACAGTAGGGGGTAAGCGACTCCAGTTATCTGGGTCACCGGGATTACCGCCTTTAAACCGGTACCCATCCTTTACCGTACCAACAGGCGGGGCTGACATGTACTAATCCTTCACTGCTGGTACTGAGACCAAGGTCCTGCAGGTGCGCCGGTAGCTGTACCGCCTGATTGATCCCCGGGGAAGCCTTCCGTCATACTTGACGGAGCATACTTCTGTTTGAGCCGTAGATACTCCCTATAAGCATCTGCGTCTGTCCAGCCGGGATTAGCATTCTTAAGTAGGGCAATTGCCCCCTCTTGGTCACTTGGATTAACTCGTATAGATGCAATCGCTTTTTGAGCGTCGATCTGGTTCTGACTTCTGGTCATCTCGTTTGTCTCTTTGACACCAAACTGGCGCTTCTGTTCACCAAAGGCACGGTTCTGAACAGCGATCTCGGCTAACTTATCTGCATGAGCTAGGGCGTCATGGGCAAGCTCACGGCCCTCCTTATTGCTGTAATCTTCCAGCTTTGCCGCTTCCATAATAGCGTCGCGGGCTTCCTTCTTGAGGTCCTTGAGATCAGCTTTCAAACCAGCAACAGCGGGCGCACCGGCTTCGCCGACTGCCGTAAGGAAGTTCGGACTCTTAGACGACATCAGCGCAAGGCCGAAGTTCATCAACGCCATGTTAGCGGCTTGCTTGCGATCTTTCTTTTCGTCCGCCAAAACTCTGCGGGTCTCTTCCATAGCCATATCAGAATACGTATGCTGCTGAGGTGCCAGTGCGGTAAGGCTGGCTTTCGTCTTTTCAAGGTTAGCTGGGTTAAAGGCATCCATCGGGTCAACTATCCCAGTAGCTGTACGCGCTCCGCGATGCCCGCCGGGTTCTACATGGACATGGTCGCCTTCATTGATAATATCGTAGCCCGGACCATAGAGATTTGTAAGTTGCGCTTTTAGTGCACCCATACCCATGCCGGTAGGCGGGGCGAAATCACGGGCGTTGTTTGTCAGGTGGTAGCTATGAGGATTACCGCCTACCTGAGCATTGTCGGCAGCGCTGCGCTCCCGACTAGTAACTCGGATACCGGGGATAGCTTCTACAGCTTCTTTCTCGAACCAAGGACCGAGGGGACCCCCCTCAGCAAAAGCCACAACACCCCCCGGCGCGTAGTTCTGGGTATCGTTGTCACCAACAGACGAGTTAAACATATCGTCGGGCACGGGGAGCGTAGCCAGACCGCCATCAGCGAACCCGGTACTTTCAGGAAGCCCAGCCTCCGGGAACGGGAGAAGCGAATGCAGATGACCGCCGCCAGCGAACGCCACCATGCCGCCTTCGGCCATACCCGGACCCATGGGCTGCATATCTTGCGGTGACTGGGGAGGCATCGGCATATCAGGCGGGGGAGCACCAGCGCCCATCGGGGGTGCGCCGGAAATAGCAGGGAGACCACCGGGAGCCTGAGCGGGAGGCGTCTGCGGATTAAATACTTGGCTAGCTACCGTGCCCTGAGGGGCCTGCGACTGCTGCGCACCTGCTGCCATGCGGTCAATAAACATACCGGCAAGCGTACCGACCGTGGGGTCGACAATACCCAGCTGCATCGCCTGAGCGATCTTGGCCTTGTTGCCGCCGTAGTCCTTAGCGATCTGCTCAGGGGTCTGCGCGCCGAAGGGTTTTGAGTGGTTGAGACCTACCATGATACCCTCTTACCCTTACTTAACCATGTTGTAGGCGCTAAGCGCTGTGAGGCCAGTACCCATAAGCTGCGCACCCAGCGAAGGCGCAGTGCCTGTAGTAGTTTGCGTTGAAGTCGTATTAGGTGAAACAGGAACACCGTGAAGCAAGCTACTATAGAACGCGAGGTTTTCCTTGTTGTAGTCACGCTGCGCAATGAAATCTCGATACTGCTGGTCAAGATACTGCTGACGGAGCGCCTGTTCCTGAGCCGCCGTTGCTTGCTGTTGGTTATACATATTCGACCGAGTTTGCTGCTCAGTAGCGCCAAGGTTACCAAGTGTCTGAGCCGACTGGTTAGCCTGTGCCAAACCTTGAAGACCAAGAGTAGCGCCGAATTGCTGGTTTTGTAGCCGCGCAGCTTCTTCAGCATTAAACTGCCTCACTGCGTTCTCATAGGCAGACTGCATCCCGGTAGCTTGGATTTTGCTCATCTGGTCACCCAGATTGCGCTCGCGCTCCGTAGTAGCGAGCAACTGGCGAGCACCGCCATAAGTCCCCTGCCGAGCAGCACCGAGGCTTTGGGCAAGCTGCCCCTGCTGCGCATCACGCAGTGCCTGCTGCTTTTGGACATCCAGAACATTCTGCATGTACGGCGACATATATTGCTGAGCCGTACCCTCTTGGGTGAAGCTCTGGGGCCCACCCATCTCCGCATACCGCTGCCCGGCAGTTAGAGAACCCAAACCCGACAGTCCAGCCAGCTGAGTCCCCGTTTCAAACTGCCCCGGCATCTGCTGGTTGAGGATATTCTGTTGGACCTGCAGCTGCTCAGGAGTGAACCCTGCGAGGCGCTGGCCGCCGTATGCAACATACGGCGCGCTGG
>Ga0114962_10001236_pt1 | contig 22272 bp, 21 predicted proteins | sample C_130820_MF_Meta_FD_87017 | JGI IMG/M metagenome (GOLD analysis project Ga0114962, IMG submission 87017) | Freshwater microbial communities from Lake Croche, Canada to study carbon cycling - C_130820_MF_MetaG | ecosystem: Environmental > Aquatic > Freshwater > Lake | place: Lake Croche, Canada... | reverse complement strand
TCCCACATGATGTTGAGCACCTTCAAGTCTTCGGCCACAGGCGCCACCACGTTGCAATTGCCGCTGGAGATGGCCGACAACATGGTTTTCACGCCTTGGTCTTGCACCACACGGCGGTATTCGGTCAACATCTGGTCAGCGCCCAATCCCTCGTCGATGAACGACGCACTGATCTTCACACCGGCGATACCGCCTTTGGCATTCATGTCATCGATCAAAATTTCAGCTGCAGCCTTGGCAGGCACACCGAACACCGAAGGTGGGCCGGACAAAAAGGTGGTGATGCCGATTTTCAATTCGGCGGGTTTTTGCTGTGCCCAGCTCAATCCTGAGAGCAGGCACAGACCCAGCAGTACGAAGATTTTGGGGGTTGATTGATGCATAAAGTGACTCCAACGAAAAAGGATTAAACGGTTCTGCCACCATCGACTGGCAACTCGACACCGGTGAAAAATTCCGCCTCAGGACTGGCCAGAAACAACGCAGCAGCCGCCACATCACTGGGCAAAGAAAAACGGCCCAATGGAATAGACCCTAAGAACTTGGCGCGGTTTTCAGGGGTGTCAGGCATGCCCATGAATTGGGTGAACATACCTGTCTCTCCCATCACAGGGCAAATGGCGTTGACGCGAATCTTGTCGGGACCCAACTCAACCGCCATGGATTTGGAAATGATATTGACCGCGGCCTTAGAGCCGTTGTACCAAGTCAAGCCAGGGCGTGGGCGTATGCCAGCGGTAGAACCCACATTCAGGATGACACCACCTTTGTTTTTGCGCATCAAAGGCACCACTGCATGGGCCATGTGGAAAATGGACTTCACGTTGATGTCGTACACCCTGTCAAATTCTGCTTCGGTGACTTCCAACATGGGCCGATTCAGATGGGTAACACCTGCGTTATTGACAACGATGGTCGGTATACCAAACGTTTTGACGGAGTAGTCAACCAAAGCTTGAACGCTGTCACCTTTGGATACATCGCAGGTGAATGCACTGGCGCTTGCCCCCAGTCTGTCGGCTACCGCTTTGGCAGCGTCACCGCGAATGTCGGCAATGATGACCTTGGCACCTTCTTGCACATAGAGCTGTGCAATACCTTCGCCAAAACCACCGCCTGCACCGGTCACGATGGCAATCTGATTGTGTAATTTAGCCATTGAAAACGCTCCTGTTAACCATGATAGTGGATGAGGGTTTTGGTAGCGCTCACCTCTTCCAACGCCACAAAACCTTTTTCGCGTCCATGACCGCTTTTCTTGAATCCGCCAAACGGCAACTCCACCCCGCCCCCTGCGCCAAAGGCATTGACATACACCTGCCCTGCTTTGATGGCCTTGGCGACACGTTGCTGGCATCCACCGTTTTCGCTCCAGACAGCGGCCATCAAGCCGTAGTCCGTGCCATTGGCCAAGGCAATCGCTTGGGCCTCGGTTTCAAACGGCATGGCGACGAGCACAGGACCAAAAATTTCTTCTTGTGCACAACAGTGGTCTGGCGGCACATGTCCTAACAAGGTGGGTGTAACGTAATAGCCCTTATCAGGCAAGCCTGTCGACAACACACCCTGCGCCACGATGTCAATGCCTGACTGTCTGGCCTGCGCAAGGTAATGTGCAACCCTGTCGCGTTGCGCCATGTTCACCACAGGGCCACAGTCCAAGTCCATCTCTGGTGTGCCCACTTTGATTTGCGAAAATTGTTTGGCCAATTTGTCCATGATGCGGTCGTAAATGCTGCTGTGAACAATCAAGCGACTGCCTGCGGTGCAAGTTTGTCCTGTGTTGGCAATGATGCCTCGGGTAATGATGGGCACGGCGCGGTCAAGATCTGCATCGGCAAACACCACGTGGGGCGACTTACCCCCTAGCTCTAAAACGCATTTGATGACGTTTTGCGCTGCAGCTTTTTGCACCAACACACCCACCTCATTGGAGCCGGTGAATGAAATGAAATTGATGCCTGGGTGCTGTGACAAGGCGGCACCGGCCTCTTCGCCCAAGCCAGTCACCACATTGACCACGCCATCTGGGAAACCCACCTCACGGGCTAACTCTGCAATACGAATCGGCGACAGGCAAGCATCCTCTGCAGGTTTAACCACCACAGCGTTGCCCATGGCCAAGGCGGGTGCGATGCTGCGCCCCATCATTTGCGCAGGATAATTCCAAGGGATGATGTGGGCTGTGACACCCAAAGGTTCACGCAACACATTGACGCTGTAGCCATCCAAAAACGGCAACACCAAGCCATGGATTTTATCGGCCGCTGTACCGTAATATTCAAAATAACGCGCCAACACAGTGATATCGGTGCGGGCGGTGGTCATGGGCTTGCCCGTGTCTTTCGCTTCAAGCAGACTGAGTTCGGCATGGTGAGCCAACACTTTTTCCCCCAACTTCATGAGCAAACGCCCACGCTCTAGCGCCGTCATTTTTCCCCAAGGACCGGCCAGCGCCGCGATGGCTGCACGCACGGCCAAATCCACATCGGCTGGTTCACCTCGAGGAATGGTTTCAAATTTCAAACCATCAACGGGCGACAGCACGTCCAAGGTCTTGCCCGATACAGCTGAGACTGACTGTCCATTGATCAACATCATTGCCATTCTTATTCCTATCGCATTGAGGGTTACTTCAAACGAATGAGCCTCGCTCAATCGTCAACACCTGGTTGGGGATGTCTGCCAGCAAAGCTGCATTGGACTCCGTGATCAGCACACATACCTGCGGGCGTGCTGTGCGTATACGCCCCAGTGCTTGTGCATATTGCTGCGCCAAGGCCGGTGCCAAGCCTTGGAAAGGCTCATCCAACAACACCACCTTGGTGCCCACCATCAAGGCGCGCCCCAAAGCCACCATCTTGCCTTGCCCACCCGACAAGGCCGCACCTGAGCGAGCCAGCATGGGTTGGAGTTGCGGCACGACATCCAAGACATCTTTTAATCGTTTTTGTATTTGAGAAGCTGAGAGTTGCAATATTTGGCAGGGTAAACACAAGTTCTCTTGGACAGACATGGTGGGGAAAATTACCCTGTCCTCAGGGGCATAACCCAAACCCAAACAGGTTCGCAGGTGCGCAGGGGATACACGCAAATTGATGTCATCCAATTGCATATCGCCAGAGGTGGCCTCAATCAAGCCCATGATGCTGCGCAACAAGGTGGTTTTGCCAGCACCATTTCTGCCCACCACCGCCAAGGTTGTTCCAGCTTGCAGTTGCAAAGACAAAGAACGCAACACTGGGGAATGGGCAAAAGAAACGCACAGACGTTCAATCGTCAACATGGTGTCAGCCCCAAGATCTGTTCACGTACCTGAGGATGCTGTAGCACCTGCTTTGGGTCTCCATCCGCTGCAATCTTTCCGTCTATCCAAGCCGCGACCCGGGTGGCATAACGCGACACGATATCGACATCGTGCTCAACAAACCAACAGGTGACTTTTTTTTCATCCAAGGCTTGCATCACCAAGGCCATCAACCCGTGCTTATCTTGCGACGACACGCCACTGGTGGGCTCATCCATGATGATGAGCTTGGGGCGCAACATCAGCGCCATGGCGACGTCCAGTAATTTCTTATGTCCCTCAGGTAATTCACCCGCCACTTCATTCGCTGCTTCACGCAAACCAATCAGCTCTAAGGTTTCCAGAATTTCTTTGTGATTGACTGAGTCAGACAAGGAGGTGAGCCAAGACAATCTTGCGCCTCTTGCCGCAGCAGCAATCTCCAGACACTGCTGCACAGACTGCTCGGTAAACAATTGCGGCAATTGAAATGATCGCCCTATGCCTAGCTTGACGATGCTGCGGGGCGTTTTACCTGTGATGTCATGTCCGTTAAAAACGATGCGCCCAGTGGTAGGCTGAAGATAGCCTGTGCAAATATTGATGAAAGTGGTTTTGCCCGCCCCATTTTGACCAATCACAGCCAAACGCTCGCCCTCTTGCAATGCAAAATCGATATGGTCAGCGGCAACCACGCCACCAAAGGCCAAGCAAATATCACTGGCTTGCAAAAGCGCTTGACTCATGGCTGGGCTCCTTTGCTTGACCTGCAACGGTAAGCTTGCCAAGCACCCATGATGCCCTCGGGTGCCAAAGCAATCACTGTCAACAAGGTCAGGCCCAACAACATTTGCCACACACCTGCCATGTAGGCTGAGGCAAATAATTTCACTGCTTGGAACACCGCAGCACCCACAAATGGTCCCAAGGCATGGCTGGATCCGCCCAAAATCATGATGAACACCAACTCACCTGAGCGGGTCCACGAACCCATATCGGGCGTGACCAAACCTTGCGCCAAAGCAAAAATAGCCCCAGCCAAACTGACAAAAAAACCAGAGCCCACATAACCTACCCACAACACATAATGGGCCGATATGCCCAAATATTCAAGCCGAGTTTCGTTACTTTTCAAACCTCTTAAAGCCTCGCCGGTGGCCGATTGGGTGAAGCGTTGGTAAAACCAACCCGCCAGCAACGCGACACAACAACTGACCCACAGCAATATCGTTTCAAACTCTGCGCGCTCGGTCACCAGCCCACCCCATGAGGGACGCTGCACCCGTATGCCATCGGTACCCCCCGACAGTTCATACAATTTTCCAAGCAACGCCACAATAACCATGCTGATGGCCAAATTAAGCATGCCAAAAAAAATACCACGGTACCTGACCACAAAAGACCCGAAGACGCTGGCAAACAACGTCCCTGTCAGGGTGGCTAAGACGAGCAACACCACGCCATCCATGCTGGGAAAAGCCCTGGCTAAAAATGCAACGGCATAAGCCGAGACACAGGCAAACATGGCATGACCAAACGATACCTGCCCAGAACGTGCAGGAATAGCCACCCCCAGGGCAGACAGGCCATAACACAGCCCAATGATGAGCATGGTTTTGGTCCAAGGAAAGACAATGCCCAGCACCAACAATACCAGCACAGACAAAGCAGAGAACATGCCGAGCTTCATCAAATTCTGCGCGACTGCGCCACCGTAAAGAGTCCATTCGGACGAAGCAACAAGACCAACAGCATGATGATGTAGGGCATGGCAACATCCACTTCTGGCAAAAGATACACGGCCATGGAACGGGCCAAACCTATCATCAACGACGTGATCAAAGCACCCGTGATTTGTCCCAGACCTGCCGTGGCCACCACGGTGAAAGACAACACAATCATTTCAGCCCCCATGCCTGGGGTGAGCGATGACACGGGAACCGCCAAGGCGCCACCCAAAGCGCCTAGCATGGCCCCCAAGATGAACACCAGTGCGCCAATTCGTTTGACATTCACCCCCATGGCAGTCGCCACTTCACGGTGATGGGTTAAGGCAACGGTTTGTTTCCCCCAAAGGGTTTTTTTCAAGAAGAAATTCAAACCGATGTAACTTGCTAATGCAATGCTGGGGATCACCCCAATTTGGTAAACGGTGTAAGTGACATCGAACAATTCCACCGTACCCAAGCGTGAAACAATTTCGCCGGCCGCATAAGGGGATGTTCCCCATATCAACTTTTGCACATCTTCCAAAATCACAAAGACAGCAAAAGTCACCAATAACTGGATAACCGGGTCTCGCTTTTGAAAATAACGCAACAACAGCAGATCCAATAACAAGCCCATCAGCAAACCCACCAACAAGGCGGCCAACACCAAAGCAATAAACAACACCGGTGTGGCATCAAAGGCATGGCGCATGGCAAATGTTGTGAGGCTGGCAGCTGTATACCCGCCCAACGCATACAAACTTCCGTGCGTGATGTTGAGAACACCCAAGACACCAAAGATCAAGGTCAAGCCAAGAGAGACCAAAAACAACAATCCCGCATATGAAATACCGTCAGCCAAGCCCAATAGCAAAGTATCGAAGTTCATGGTTTAGATGACTCCTTGGGCTTTCATGGCTGCCATGTCTTCATCGCTGACGCCGCAGGATTGCAAGATGGCCTGCGTGTGCTGGCCCACAGAAGGTATGCCGTCCATGCGGTAACTGTAAGCACTGTTCGTCCCTGGCGGCAAAAGCGCATTGAGCGGCCCCACGGGGGAATCGACATCTTGCCACCGCTGTCTGGCCCTGAGTTGCGGGTGATCCCAAAGTTGGTTCATGCTGTTCATGCGCGCGTGGGCAATCTTGGCTTCATCCAACCTTGCCTCAACCGCTGCGATGCTCAAGGCTGCGAAGCATTGGTCTATCAATGCTTTTAGTTCAGTGCGGTGCAAATGCCGTTGGCTGTTGGCGTTGAATCGTTCGTCAGTGGCAAGACCCGGGTTGAGCAAAACTTTATCGCAAAACATCTTCCACTCACGTTCGTTTTGCAGACCCAACATGAGGGTGTTGCCGTCCCCCACGGGGAAAGGCCCATAGGGATAAATCGTGGCGTGCGCTGCACCCGAGCGTGTTGGCGGTTCGGCGTCTTTGTAGGCATAGTAAAGCGGAAAACTCATCCATTCAGAGAGCGACTCCAACATGGACACATCGATAGACGAGCCAATGCCGGTTTTTTCACGCAACAACAAAGCAGACAGGATGTGGGTATAGGCATACATGCCTGCCGCAATGTCCGCAATCGAGCAACCAGCCTTGGAGGGCGTATCGGGTGTTCCGGTCACTGATAAAAATCCCGCTTCACTTTGAATCAGGAGGTCGTAAGCCTTTTTATCTTTGTAGGGACCATTGTTGCCGTAGCCAGAGATGTCACACACGATCAAGCCTGGGTTGTGGGGTTGGAGTTGTTCAAAGGAAAGTCCCAAACGTGCCGCAGCACCGGGCGCCAAGTTTTGCACAAACACATCGGCAGTTTTCAAAAGCGACATCAACACTTGCATGGCTTTTTCATGCTTGATGTCCAGCGTCAGGCTTTCCTTGGATCGGTTGGTCCACACAAAATGGGAAGACAAGCCGTCCACACGTTGGTCATAACCGCGGGCAAAGTCACCCACTTCAGGGCGTTCAATTTTGATGACACGTGCGCCCAAGTCGGCCAACTGGCGCGTACAAAAAGGTGCTGCAATGGCGTGCTCTAAGGACACTACCGTGATGTGGTCTAAGGGTCTGGTCATGGCCTGCAACTAAAAGGACCGCGGCAAGCCCAGTACATGCTCTGACACATAGGCGTATATCAAGTTAGTGGAGATGGGGGCGACTTGGTACAAACGGGTTTCCCTGAATTTTCGCTCTACATCATATTCGCTGGCGAAACCAAAACCGCCGTGGGTTTGCAGGCACACATTGGCGGCCTCCCATGAGGCTTTGGCAGCCAAATACTTAGCCATATTGGCTTGCGCCCCGCAGGGCTGTGCTTGATCGAACAAGGCACAGGCATTGAAACGCATGAGATTTGCCGCTTCAGTCTCCATGTAGCAGTCTGCGATGGGAAACTGAACCCCTTGATTTTGGCCAATAGGACGCCCAAACACCACGCGGTCGCTGGCGTACCGACGAGCCCGGTCAATGAACCAATACGCGTCACCAATACACTCGGCAGCAATCAATATGCGCTCAGCATTCAAACCGTCCAAGATGTAAGAAAAGCCTTTGCCCTCTTCGCCAATCAAATTATCAGCGGGGATTTCTAACCCATCAAAAAACACTTCATTGGTTTCATGGTTCACCATGTTGCGAATGGGTTTGAGTGTCATCCCTTGGGATAAAGCCGCTTTGATATCGACGATGAAAACAGACATGCCTTCACTTTTTCGCTTGACCTGGTCTAGAGGCGTGGTACGAGCCAACACCATCATGAAGTCAGAATGCTGTACTCTGGAAATCCACACCTTTTGACCATGAATCACATAGCTGTTACCCCGTTTGACCGCGGTGGTTTTGAGTTGCGTGGTATCGGTGCCGGTGCTGGGTTCGGTGACCGCCATGGACTGCAAACGCCACTCACCACTGGCAATTTTGGGTAAGTAAAAAGCTTTTTGTCGATCAGACCCGTGTCGAAGCAAGGTGCCCATGTTGTACATCTGGCCATGGCAAGAACCAGCGTTGCCACCACTCAGATTGATTTCCTCCATGATGACCGAAGCTTGCACCAAATCCAGCCCTGAGCCCCCATACTGGGACGGAATCAAAGCGGCAAGCCAACCCGCCTGGGTAAGTGCATCCACAAACGCCTCGGGGTAAGCGCGTTGCTCGTCAATACGCTGCCAATAATGTCCATCAAAAGATGCACACAAAGACCGCACAGCATCTCGCAGGTCTTGGTATTGGTCGTTTGCAGGCAGGCTTTGTTTCATAGGGCTTAGGCTAATTCAGCTTGCGCTTGCATGGTGAGCCATCCCTCATGGTCTTGCGCCCACAGTCGACAGTGCTGCCCATCGGTGAGCATTTGGGCATTCACACGCAGATGCCGCTGATCGGAACATTCAAACGCAGGGCGAATTGCTTTGAAATTGAAATTCTTGACCGGGCGGTCGCTATGGCGTCTGAGCCCATCCAACAACAAGGTAGCGATCAATGGGCCATGAACCACCAAGCCAGGATAAGCCTCAACCTCGGTGGCATATTTTCGGTCGTAGTGGATGCGGTGGGCATTGAATGTCAAGGCAGAATAACGAAACAACAGAACATCATCGGGTACTGTATCGCGGCTCCAGACGTCATGAGCATCCTGGCCCGATTGAACCATGACGTGCGCGGCAACTGGCGGCAACGGTTTGTCACTGGGCGAAGAATGGGATCTGTACACAATGTCATGTGTCTCGCGCAAGCACAAACCTTGGTCACCATGGTATTGGTGCTCCACTGTGACGAACACCAAGTCGCCACTCTTTCCTTGTTTGTGGTTAACCGATTGAATGTGCGATGTGCGTCGCACGTGTTCGCCCAAATGAATCGGAGAGAAAAATTCCAAATGACCACCGGCCCACATCCGACGTGGCAAAGGAACGGGTGGCAAAAAACCGCCGCGCTGGGGATGTCCGTCACTGGCAATTTCTGACTGCTTTGTTGCAGGTAAAAAATACAACCAATGCCACAACGCTGGCAAAGGGTCGCCCAGCGCTAACGCATCGTCTCGATCGAGCAAAGCCGTCATGGCACGCACAGGCGCTAAGGTGATGGTGTCTTGACAGACATCCTGTTTGCCTACCCATTGGCGCAAAAGCGCCATGTCGATGACCGTCATTTAAACACCTTGTGGTCTCCCAATTGCACCTCTTGCTGACCGCGCAGCAAGTCATCATAGAAACCAAACAAGGTTTGCGTGCCGCTAGACGGCGTTGCTTGGGCGTCATAACGCTGTTGGTCACTGTCCCACACCAACATGGACTCTGTAGCGTAGTAACGGCCAATACGCGCCAATTCGGCTTTGTCGCGCAGGGGTGCAATAAGCCAACCCAGCACCTTCAATACCTGAATGATGACATCCAGCAGGGCCACCGGAACGTGTGTGTAGCGAGGGGGTTTTCCTGTGGCTTTGAACAGATACTCACCTTGTTGCAAGGGCGAGATCGCCTCGCCGGGCCCCCCAATGGGAAGAATGCTGTTGTGTCTTTTTGCGTCTGTTAAGCACCCCGCAATGAAATGCCCCAGATCATGGTCGCTGATCGGTTTACAAGCAGTTAATTGTCCATCTCCAAACAACAAGAATGCTTTGTTTTGCAAGATTCGCTCGACTTGACCTGACAGCGATTTGAAAAAAGCCGTGGGACGCACAATGGAATACACCACACCCGACGCGCGCAATTCTTTCTCAAAGGCCAGTTTGGCTTGCTGAAATGCCAGCAAGGGTTTTTGTACACAAATAGCCGACAACAACACAAAATGCCCGATACCTGCTGCTTGGGCTGCTTTGAGCCAATGCGAATGGGCCTTGTAGTCAATCGCCCATGCGTCTCTTGGGGAGCCTGTGCGCGAAGCCAAACAAGACACCACGGCATCGAAACCCTCACCTTGCAATGCGGTGATGGGCGCACAGACCAAGCTGTTTGCGTCCACAAACCGAATTTCGCCGCCCTGTAGCCGTTCACGGATCGATTTCTCTGAATCATGCTGCTGCGCCTTCGTCTTGACGCGCAACAGACAAACAACGTCATGCCCCGAACTGAGCAAAGCCTTGTGGGTAGCCAAGCCTATCGTTCCAGTCGCCCCCAACAAAAGCACCCGCATAAAGCTCTCCTGCAAAACGTCAACTTTAATACATACAGATTGCTTTTATCCCAACCATGGTCTGCACAAACTGTCACAATGGGGTTTGCTTCGTCGGTTTTCACAACCCCACCACATGCTCAACTCATTGTTACTGCGAGGCTTATTTTTAATCTGTGTCTCTGCTGTGTTTGGTTTGAGCGCCTTAGATTACAAAATCGGTCACTTCAGCAAAGCTGGCCCTGGCTTGTTCCCAGTGGTCATCAGCGGTATGTTGTTTTTGATTGGGTTGGCCATGGTGATTCAATCGCGCTTCATCCAGGCTACACCGCTGAGTTTTAAATTCAAAAAAGTCGGCCTCGTTATCCTCAGCCTGTGTGGGTTTGCAGTGTTATCGGCACAACTGAACATGACTGCCGGTATTTTCTTTCTGGTGTTTTGTTCCTCGTTGGCGGGACAAAGCTATTCACTTGTTCGTAATTTAAAAATCTTTATGGGGTTGTGGCTCATTGCTTATGCCTTTAAACATTTTTTAAGCCTCAACCTGCCCTTGATCTGATGGATATTCTCAACAACCTGGCGTTTGGTTTTGAACATGCACTGACATTGCAAAACCTGATGTACTGCGCCATTGGTTGCGTGGTGGGCACCTTCATTGGTTTATTACCTGGCTTGGGGCCTTTATCCACCATCAGCCTGTTATTGCCATTGACTTACTCTATTCCCACAGACGGTTCTTTGATCATGCTGGCTGGCATTTACTATGGGGCGCAGTACGGCGACAGTGTGAGCGCCATCACCATGAAAATCCCGCATGCCAGCAGCATCGTGGCTTGCATTGATGGCTACCAAATGACCCTCAAAGGCAAAACGGGTTTGGCGCTTTTTGCCGCGGGTATCTCCAGTTTCATTGGAGGCACAGTAGCCATTGTGGTGCTGGCCACCTTGTCGCCTGTGTTGGGGCAACTGGGCCTGAAGTTTGGACCACATGACTATTGCGCCTTGATGTTGTTGGGCTTTTTTTGCGTGAGCTTTGTCACGACAGGCAGTTTGCTCAATGGCTTGGCCATGACCCTCATTGGCGTGCTGCTGGGCTTGGTAGGTACCGATGTCAACAGCGGGGTATCGCGCTTCACCATGGATTTGCCATTCCTGATGGACGGCATAGGACTCATCAGCATTGCCTTGGGCTGTTTTGGTATTGCCGAGATCATTAAAAACTTGGATGAAAACCAAGAGATCACGCCTTTCAATGGCGAAATCAAGCTCATGCCCACATGGCCTGAGTTCAAACGCATCATCCCCAGCGCTTTGCGCGGTAGCGCCATTGGCTCTTTGCTAGGCGTGTTGCCAGGCGGGGGGCCCGTCATTGCACAGTTTGCAGCCTATGCAGCTGAAAAACGCTTCAGCAAATACAAAGATGAAATAGGACACGGTGCGATTGAAGGTGTGGCAGGACAGGCTGCTGCCGATGAAGCTGCTGCCAGAACCAGCTTCATTCCCTTGATGAGCTTGGGAATTCCGGAAAACGCCGTCATGGCATTGATGATGGCGGCCTTTATTGTCAAAGGCATTCAACCCGGGCCCGACATGATCACCACCCATGCAGACTTGTTTTGGAGTTTGGTGGCCAGTATGTGGATTGGTAATTGCTTTTTGGTGATCTTGAATGTGCCGCTGGTGCGTTATTGGTTATCGGTATTCAAAATTCCCTTTGGCGTGCTGTTTCCCTCAATACTTTTCTTTTGCTGCATTGGCACTTTCAGCATCAACAACAACCTCAACGATATCTACCTGACAGCTGCTTTTGGACTGATGGGTTATCTGTTTATGCGCATGGGTTTAGAGGCCGCACCCTTGATGTTAGGGTTCATCTTAGGCCCTATGCTGGAAGAATATTTCCGTCGTGCACTCACCATCAGCCGAGGCGATTTCAGCGCATTTTTATACCGCCCTATCAGCGGCACTTTGTTGGCACTGATTGCAGTCTTCATACTGTGGCAAGTCATCGCTTTCTTTGCCAGTCAGCGACGCAGGAAGCCATCGGCAGCGACAGCGCAGCCGTGACTCAGCTGTTTTGCTTGACGATTTCAACAATCAACATGACTGTTCCCACAATGGCAGAAAAAATAACAATGCCCACAGCATAGTAAAGCGCAGACTTGTTTTTGATGAGGGAGGCTTTAGATAAGTTCATGACCTATTTTGACACTTAATTAGGATAATCAAGATTAGGGTTTATTAGCCCAAATTGGCGGAAACGAAGGGATTCGAACCCTTGATGAGGCTCAACACCCCATACTCCCTTAGCAGGGGAGCACCTTCGGCCACTCGGTCACGTTTCCAGCAGATTTATTATGCCTGATTCTTCTCTAAGTCAAAGGCTTTGTGCAAAGCACGCACGGCCAGCTCCAGGTATTTCTCGTCAATTACCACAGAAGTCTTGATTTCACTCGTGGAAATCATCTGTATGTTGATGCCTTCGGCGCTCAAAGATTCAAACATGCGACTGGCCACACCCACATGGCTTCGCATACCGATGCCAACAATGGACACCTTGCAAATTTTGGCGTCGCCGATGATTTCAGGCGAACCCAACTCGGCCATCACCTGCGACTTGAGCAACTGCATGGCTCGGGCGTGGTCGTTTCTGTTAACGGTAAAGCTGAAATCAGTCAAACCACCTTTGCTGATGTTTTGAATGATCATGTCAACTTCAATATTCGCTTGGGCCACAGCACCCAAAATTTTGTAAGCAATGCCGGGTTTGTCAGGTACCCCGATGATGGAAATTTTGGCTTCATCGCGGGTAAATGCGATGCCCGATACGATGGCTTGTTCCATTTGTTCGTCTTCCTCAAAAGTGATCAAGGTGCCAGACTTGGCTTCCTCATGCAGGTCAATATCCCAAGGCGTGAAGCTTGAGAGCACGCGCAGAGGCACTTTGTATTTACCAGCAAATTCGACCGAACGAATTTGCAAGACTTTGCTACCCAACGAGGCCATCTCTAGCATTTCTTCAAAACTGACCGTGTGCAAACGTCGCGCTTCAGGAACCACACGCGGGTCGGTGGTGTAGACGCCATCGACATCGGTGTAGATCAAACACTCGGCAGCATGCATGGCTGCAGCCACAGCGACGGCGGAGGTGTCCGATCCACCGCGCCCCAAGGTGGTGATGTGGCCATGTGGGTCTACCCCTTGAAAGCCGGTGATGATGACCACTTTGCCAGCGGTCAAGTCGGCCCGCACACGCGCATCATCAATCGATTCAATGCGTGCTTTGGTGAAAGCACTGTCGGTGCGAATAGGCACTTGCCAACCGGCATAACTGACTGAAGGCATACCCTCTGCCTGCAAAGCAATGGCCAGTAAAGCAGAGGACGCTTGCTCGCCCGTGGCGGCCAGTGCATCGAGTTCTCTGAAATCATCGGTCTGGCTGCCAGAGGGCGCCAATTCTTTGGCCAAACCCAGCAATCGGTTGGTTTCGCCGCTCATCGCCGAGGGCACCACCACCATCTGGTGCCCAGCTCTGGCCCATTTGGCCACGCGCTTAGCCACATTGCGAATGCGCTCAGTTGACCCCATGGAGGTGCCGCCGTATTTATGAACGATCAAAGCCATCGTAGAAGGAGTTATGTCTATGCGAAAGCTATAAATTGTACCAATCGATGGTGTCGCCCGCTCTGCGCACAAAGCCCTCACCCACTTTGATATCAATTTGATGGCCACGTGTTCGGCATGCCTCGATTTGACGCAGCAACTGATCGAGTTGCGCTGTACTGCATGACACCTGACGTTGTATCAACCAGGCGCGCAACACATTGGCTTGCCTTGGGGGACTGAGTTGCTGCAAAGCTTGCAGCGTGGGGGGCACACCGGTGTGCTTCAAATCTATCACAGCCATATCATCCAAAACGGTTTGCGCTTGCGCCGCATGGCGAGCGCTTCGGCCAAAAGTTTGCCGAAATGAAGGGAAAGTTTTGTCAAGTACGGGCAGCAATTGGTGGCGAATGCGGTTTCGGGTGTAGCGCTCATCTTGGTTGCTGGGGTCTTCTACCCAACTCACCTTTTCTTGGCGTAACCAATCGCGTAATTGCTGGGCAGGAACATCTAACCAAGGACGGTGAATGCGCAGCCCCTCTCGCTCGAAGCATAGTGGCATGGCCGATAAACCTGGCAACCCAGCGCCACGGGTTAAGGCCAGCAAGACGGTTTCCACCTGATCGTCTGCGTGTTGGGCCAAAGCAATGTCACGAACAGTTCCACCCCAATGTGATCGCAGTACCTGGGCATAAGCTTGGTAGCGTGCTTGTCGAGCCGCATCTTCGGGGCTCTCGCCGCTGGCTGCTTGCGCATTAACGCGAGTCACCACCAAGGGAACCGACAAGCTGGTGCAGAGATCTTGGCAATGCGTTGCGAAGTGATCGCCAGCCGCTTGCAAACCATGGTGTACATGAACAGCGCGTACTTGCCCTGGCCACTGCCTGGCGCAGGCGAGCAACAAAGCACATGAATCTGCCCCGCCGCTTAAGCCAACCGCAAAAGGCAAAGAAGGCGAAAACTTTGCAAGCGACGGTGGGGCCAAGTTATCGGACGTCGGCTTTGGTGTCGTTGAATCGACCATAGCTTTGCAAACGCTCGTAACGCCTGTCAAGCAACTCCTTTAACTTAAGGTCGGTGACTTGGCGCCATGCGTCATTGAGACCGCGCTTGAGTTGCGACGCCATCTGTTTGGTATCGCGGTGCGCGCCACCCACAGGTTCATTGACGATCTTGTCGACCAAACCCAAGGCTTTCAAGCGATGGGCGGTGATGCCCAAAGCGTCAGCCGCATCTGACGCTCGGTCCGAGGTTTTCCACAAAATCGAAGCACAGCCCTCAGGGCTGATGACCGAGTAAATCGAATACTGCAACATCAGCAGTTGATCGGCCACGCTGATAGCCAACGCGCCACCGGAACCACCCTCACCAATGATGGTGGTGATGATGGGCACTTGAAGCTGGGCCATTTCAAAAATATTGCGACCAATGGCCTCAGACTGGCTACGCTCTTCGGCATCAATGCCTGGAAATGCGCCTGGGGTGTCGACAAAGGTAAACACCGGCAATTTGAATTTTTCAGCCGTCTTCATCAGTCGCAAGGCCTTGCGATAGCCCTCGGGGCGGGTCATGCCAAAGTTACGTGCGGTGCGCTCTTTGGTATCGCGCCCTTTTTGCTGACCCATCACCATGCAGGCATTGCCATTGAAACGGGCCAAACCACCCACGATGCTCAGATCATCCGAAAAATGTCTGTCGCCATGCATCTCCACAAAGTCGGTGAAGATGTCATTGATGTAGTCCAATGTGTAGGGGCGCTCTGGGTGTCTGGCAATTTTGGTGATCTGCCAAGGCGTCAAGTCACTATAAATGTCTTTGGTGAGTTGTTGGCTTTTTTTGGCGAGTTGCTCTATTTCATCGGAAATATCCACCGCTGATTCGCTTTGCACATACCTGAGCTCTTCGATTTTGCCTTCGAGTTCGGCAATCGGTTGCTCGAAATCGAGAAAAGTTTTTTTCGCCAATCATTTCTCCTTGCGCTGTGACCGGTTGCCTACGCGCCTAGTAGGCCACGGGTTGCGGGTCCAGCGAACGCCAAATATACCAAGTTGCCACACTGCAATAGGGGGCCCATGCGGCGGCCACTTCACGCGCATCACTTCGGCTGACGGCCTCGCCTGAAAAATAGTTGTGGCTGATGCCGTTGATAAGACCCACATCATCCAACGGCAAGACGTTGGGGCGCATCAAATAGAAAATCAAAAACATCTCGGCGGTCCAGCGTCCAATGCCGCGGATAGAAACCAGCTCAGCGATGATGGCATCGTCATCCATCTCGGCCCACTGACGGGTATGCACTGTGCCGTTGGAAAAGTGTATGGCCAAATCCACTAAATACTCTACCTTTCGGGCAGACAGACCTGCTGAGCGCATGTCATCGACTTTAAGTTTGAGTACATAGGCAGGGGTGATTTTTTTGGGCAAGACCGAAAACCTGTCCCAAACCGATTGGGCTGCTTTGACTGAAATTTGTTGACCCACAATGCTTCGGGCCAAGGTGACAAAAGCGTCTCCACGTGACTCCAGGCAGGCGTCGCCGAACTGTGGGATCAAGCGGCGCATCACGCGGTCTTTTTTGGCCAAATGCTTGCACGCCTCTTCCCAATAAGGGGGCACAGCACGTTTGACTGGCAAAGCCGTGACCATCAGGCGCGCTCCCACTGCGTGCCATGCGCCGAGTCTTTGAGCACCACGCCCATGTCACCTAAGGTCTTGCGAATGCGGTCTGCCTCGGCAAAATTTTTGCTGGCCTTGGCTTGCGCACGGGCTTCTATCATGGCCTGAATCTGGGCTTCATCGATGGCGCTGCCGGCTTGTAAAAAATCTTGTGGAGGGTTTTGTAACAAACCCAAGACACCACCCAAAGCTTTGAGCAAACCAGACAACTGTGCAGATTGGGTGCGGTTGACCTCTGCCGCAAGCTCAAACAACACCGCCACAGCTTCTGGGGTGCCAAAGTCTTCGTCCATGGCAGCTTTGAAACGTGCGGCATAAGCGTCTTGCCAGTCAATCACGACATCGTTGGGCGCCACCGCGTGTAAGCAGGTGTACAAGCGTTTCAGGGAGGCACGGGCATCGTCCAAATGCGCATCGCTGAAATTCAATGCACTTCGGTAATGGCTTCTGACCACAAAGAAGCGCACCACCTCTGGCGCATACAACTTGAGCACTTCACGGATGGTGAAGAAATTGTCCAGGCTCTTGGACATCTTCACGTTATCCACATTGATAAAACCATTGTGCATCCAAATGCTGGCCATGGGCCGGCCATGGGCGCCTTCACTTTGAGCGATTTCATTTTCGTGGTGAGGGAACTGCAAATCGGCGCCACCGCCATGGATGTCAAAGCTTTGACCCAGCAATTCACAAGCCATGGCCGAGCATTCGATATGCCAACCGGGACGACCTGAACCAAAGGGGCTGTCCCATTTCACCTCTTGGGGTTCTTCGGGCTTGGCAGACTTCCACAAAACGAAATCCAGCGGATCTTGCTTGCCCTCCAGCACCGCAACGCGCTCGCCGGCATGCAACTCATCCAGCGACTTACCCGAGAGCTTTCCATAGCCTGCAAACTTACGCACGGCAAAGTTGACGTCACCACTGGGTGCGCGGTAAGCCAAGCCTTTGTCCTCCAACTGACCGATGAGTTTCAACATAGGCTGCACAAAATCGGTGGCGCGCGGTTCCAGCGTGGGCCTCTCAATCCCTAAGGCATCCGCGTCTTGGTGCAAAGCATCCATCATGCGGTTGGTTAAAGCACGAATGCTTTCACCATTTTCGCTGGCTCGGCGAATGATTTTGTCATCTATATCGGTGACATTGCGAACATAGGTGACTTGGTAACCGCTGCGCTTGAGCCAACGCTGAACCACGTCAAAGGCCACCATGGAACGTGCATGGCCCAGATGACACAGGTCGTAAACAGTCATGCCGCACACATACATGCGCACCTGACCAGGTGTCAGCGGCGTCAAGTTTTCCAGCGCACGGGTTAAGCTGCTGTAAATACGGATGGGCATGGTGAAAAAAAGGCGCTCGCGGCAAGGCAAGACTTGGAAATGGCGGAGAAAGACTCTCTACTACAATGCCCGCAGTATATCGGTCTCATCCTCTGTAAGCATTTTTTTGACCAGATGCTTGATTGAATTTCATGCCACGCTCTTTCCCGCCTTTATCTGTCTCCCTCTCATTGGCCTGGCGTGCTTGCTTGGCAGGCCTGTTCTTATCGGCGCATCTGGGTGTGTATTCACAAACTTCAAGTACCATAAAGCTCAAAGGCACGGCGCATGAGGAAGTACAAAAAGCCATGGATCAGCGCAAATGGCCCCAAGCCTTGGAACAGGTGGATGCCTACTTGTTTGAACGTCCCCGCGACCCGCAAATGCGTTTTTGGCGGGCGCGACTGCTCGAGCAACTCGAACGCAGCGAAGAGGCTTTTGCGGTGTACGAAGAATTGGCGCAAGACTACCCAGAGCTCGCCGAGGTACAAAACAACCTTGGCGTGATGCTTGCCGCGCGTGGCAAGTGGGGCCAAGCCAAATTGGCCTTGGAGCAGGCTTTGCGCAACAACCCCTCTTATGCCACCGCCTATGAAAACATGGGCGATATTTTGTTACATCAAGCACAGCAAGCATTCGCCAAATCAGCCGAACTCAGCCCCGCCGCCGCGAAGTCAGCAAAAGAAAAGATGCTGGCCCTTGACCCCGTTCTTCAACTCACCCTCAGCACGCAAAAATGACACGACGACGCACTTTATTTACCATGGTTTTGACCCTGTCCGCCTTGGGATTGGCCCAAGCCCAAAACGCCGCAACTGCTTTGCCGCAGGTGAAATTCACCACCAACGCAGGTGAATTTGTGGTGGAGCTCTACCCCGACAAAGCCCCCAACACAGTTGAAAACTTTGTGACTTATGTGCGGGACGGCCATTACAACGGTACGATTTTTCACAGGGTCATCAATAACTTCATGATCCAAGGTGGAGGCTACGACGCCAAGTACATGGAAAAAACCACCCGCCCCGCCATCAAACACGAGGGTGCTGAGGTCAAAGCCAAAGGCGGCCCCACCAACACCGTGGGCACCATTGCCATGGCACGCACCAACAACCCTCATTCGGCCAGCGCTCAGTTCTTTATCAACGTCAACAACAACGAATTTCTCAACCACTCGACGCCTGCAGGCCAAGGCTGGGGCTATGTGGCCTTTGGCAAAGTCATCAGTGGCATGGACGTGGTCAACAAAATCAAACAAATGCCCACCGGTGCCGGTGGCCCCTTTCCCAGCGACGTGCCCCAAACACAGGTGGTCATCCAATCTGCCGCTCTAATGAAATAACGCCATGTCTCATCCCAAAATCGAATTGCACATCCCAGACCACGGCGTGATCACGCTGGAGCTCGACGCAGACAAAGCGCCTAAAACTGTTGCTAACTTTTTAGCCTATGTGGAAAGTGGTCACTACGACCAAACCATTTTTCACCGCGTCATCCCAGGTTTCATGGTCCAAGGCGGCGGCATGTCGGTGGGCATGAAGGAAAAAAAGACAGGCGAGAAACTGGAAAACGAAGCCCATAACGGGTTGACCAATGACTGCTACACCGTCGCCATGGCCCGCACCGGTGACCCCCATTCGGCTACCTCGCAGTTCTTCATCAATGTGAAAGACAACGACTTCCTCAACCACACCGCACCTACAGGCAGTGGTTGGGGCTATGCCGTGTTTGGCAAAGTCGTCGCCGGCACCGAGGTGGTTGATGCGATTTGCAAGGTCAAAACTGGTCGCAAAGGTTTTCACGACGATGTGCCCAAAGAAGATGTGATCATCGACAAGGCTGTGCTTTTGTCATGACAAGCTTGGGGTAAAGGCATCCCGCGTATGAAGCCCATGCCCCTGTGTAGCCATGTGGATGCCCATGCTTGGCAGCACATGACCTTTATCTCCGACTTGCATTTGCAAGCCAGCCAAGTCGCCACCTTTCAGTTATGGCGAAGTGGTTTGCGCCATTTGCAAACCGATGCGCTGTTTATCTTGGGAGACCTCTTCGAGGTTTGGGTGGGTGACGACATCTTGGCCGCGCCACAAGGCGATTTCGAACGCCAATGTTGCGAAGTCCTGCGCCAATTCAGCGACCGCATTCCGGTGTTTTGGATGGTTGGTAACCGTGATTTTTTATGGGGCGAAAAGGCTGCACAGCAAAGCGGCATGCAAACATTGCAAGACCCTTGTGTGATCAACACCGTTGAGGGCAGATGGTTGCTCAGCCATGGTGACGCCCTGTGTTTGGCTGACACGGCTTACCAAGCCTTTCGCAGACAAGTGCGGTCTGCGCCATGGCAAGACGCCTTTTTAGCGCAGCCGTTGACACAAAGACTGCAAGTGGCTCGCGATTTACGTGCACAAAGCGACGCTTTGAAACAGTCGCAAACCCATTGGGTAGATGTCGACAACAGCGCGGCGCTGACCCTGTTGCAAGCGCATCAGGCCAACGTGTTGATTCATGGCCATACCCACCAAGCCGCGATACACCGCTTATCGCCCACCCATGAGCGATGGGTACTTAGCGACTGGGATGCCCAGACCACACCTGCACGTGCCCAATGGCTGACTTGGCAACAAGGGCTGGGCTTGTCGCGCCACAGCCTCATGACCTGAGTTGGTTATTTTTTGAACAGCACTTTGAGTGCAGCTTGAACACGTTTAGCGGCTTCTTCGTCATATGCGCTGGTCAAAACTTGGGTTAAGTCACTCGCCCAGGTCTGGGCGGGGCCGGCATCATTGCGCTTGGTCAACAACTGCAATTGCAACATGCGACGCGCATCCACAAATGCAGCAGGTGTGGGTACCTCAGCCGCAATTTCCAAGCGCAATAACGCTTGGTCGCTGGCACCCTTGGGCGGGGCTTCTAAGGCTTTGACCCAATCTTGGCGCTGCTGTGTGCTCAAGCGCGAACCCAGTTCTTTGGCAGCGGGAAGTTGGTCTGCTTGCCGGTGCTGCCAAGCACCCAATACATGCACCAAGGTTTCGCCGTGGGCTTGCATGGCAAGTTTGCGCAAAGCAGTATCTGCTTGTTCCAGTGCTTGACGTTGGGCACGAAAGGCCGCGTCGCCCAAGCGAGGCCCGCGTGCTTCAAACGCGGGCCGCTCGCGCAAGCCACCACGCCCTGCCTCGGGAGAGCGTCGTTGCGCGGCATCGCGCTCAGGGCGACGAGCCCCGCCTTTGTCCCCAAAACGCCCCGATGGCGCGGGCTCAGTTTTCTTTTGCCCAGGTCGGTCGTCACCGCGCACGGCGACCACCTTCTTGGCCACCACCACTTTGGGCGCTGGTGCTGGGGGCGCGGCAAGAGGGGACGCCATCTGACCCGCCGCGACCGCCTGCACATGCGCCATGGCTTGACGGATAAGCCCCGCGTCGCCTTGGGCAATTGCAGCATCAAGCTCGGCGGCAGCGGTGATGACCGCTTTGTCGTGCTCGGAGAGGTGGTGCGCAGGTGTCGCAGCACGTGCTTGGGTTTTGCGGTTAAAGGCATCGTCCAAGGGTTGGCGAAATGCGTCCCACAGTTTTTGCGCCAACTTGCGATCCACTGGCACAGCTTGTGACTCGGTTTGCCAGCGTTGCTGCAAGGCCTTCACTGCGTCTATGCGCAACTGCGGCGCTTCACCCAAGGCCTTGGCCTCGTCGATCATGGCACGGCGCAAAGCAATGCTTTGGGTTTGCGCCACTTCAAGGCCGGCGTGGGCGGCTTTGATGGCTGCCTTCCACTGGGTTTGCATGTCGGCAAAAGCTTTTTCATTCAAATGACCGCTGTTGCGCCAGCGCTCGGAAAATTGATGCAATTCACGGGCTTGGGTTTTCCAATCGGTATGGTCTTGGTGGGCTTGTGTCCACGCTGCCACTTCTGCAAGCAAGGCCAAGCGCCCTTCACGGTGCGCTGCACTTTCGGCTTTGGCCTTTTCAAGCCAAGCTTGCACAAAGGGGTAAGCGCGGTTGCAGGCTTGGTCAAAACGCTTCCACAAGCCATGGTTGGGCAGGCCACCTTGGTCGGTTTTTTTCCACTCGTCTCGCAGCTGGCGCAAGGTGTCTTGCAATTTGCGTCCACCCAAGGTGGGCACCCATAGGCTGTAGTCCACGGCCTGGGGCTGCGGGGCAGCAGCTGGCGGGGTCTCAGGGTCCGTCGCAACAGGTTCTTCAACCAGCGCCGTTTCGGTGGTGGCAACAAGTTCAGCAGGCTCGACTGCTGTTGGAGCTGGCTCAGGCAGGGACGGGGCTTGCAACAAAGCTTCGGCCTTGGTGACCAGCTGCAAACGAATCTCATCCGCATGCTTGCGTTGCCAACCTTCCAACTCCCCCGCCGCTGCCAGAGCCGTTTGCACTTGTTGCGTTAACTCGGGATCGAGTTGCAGACCTTTGGTTTTCAGGGCGGCACGCAATTGCGCGGCTGCGCCCGACATGGCTTTGGAATGTCCCAAGGCCACCTCTTTTTCAAGCTGCTGCAACAGGTTGGGCACTTGCAATGCCAGTTGCGCAGCAGGCGGGGCCTCGGCTTTGGGTTTGTGCGTTGGGGGGACG
>Ga0114962_10001234_pt1 | contig 22280 bp, 19 predicted proteins | sample C_130820_MF_Meta_FD_87017 | JGI IMG/M metagenome (GOLD analysis project Ga0114962, IMG submission 87017) | Freshwater microbial communities from Lake Croche, Canada to study carbon cycling - C_130820_MF_MetaG | ecosystem: Environmental > Aquatic > Freshwater > Lake | place: Lake Croche, Canada... | reverse complement strand
GTAGAAGCAATCGAGTTACCCGGCGAAAACAGTGAAGGCGACAATTTGTGGGCATTGCCAATGACAAAGGTCACTGCCATGGTCTCACCCAAAGCACGTCCCAAGCCCAGCATCACGCCACCGACCACGCCGGTTTTGGTGTAAGGCAACACGATGTTGGTGACCACCTCCCAGGTTGTACAACCCAAACCATAGGCTGACTCTTTAAGGATGGGCGGCACAATTTCGAATACATCGCGCATGACCGATGCGATAAAGGGCAAGATCATCATGGCCAAAATCAAACCGGCAGCCAGAATGCCGATGCCGTTGAAAGCGCCCGTGAACAAAAATCCCAAGCCTGGAATTTGACCCACGCTGCCCGCGATCGCAGGCTGAATGTATTCGGCAAACAAGGGGGCAAATACAAACAAACCGAACATGCCGTAAATGATGGAGGGCACAGCGGCCAGCAACTCAATGGCCGTGCCCAAGGGTCGGCGCAAAGGCATCGGACAAGTTTCGGTTAAAAAAACGGCAATACCAAAGCTCAAAGGCAAGGCAATGACAATCGCAATAGAGGCCGTCACGACGGTGCCAAAAATGGCAATCAAGCCTCCGAATTTGGAGTTGATGATGTCCCACTCGATGGTGTAAAAGAACGGAAAACCAAATTCAACCAAGGCAGGCCAAGCACTGACCACCAAAGAACCAATGATCCCCAGCAATACCACCAAGGTGGTCATCGCAAAGGACATGGAGATTTTCTCGAAAACAAAGTCCTGAATACGCTGGGTACGTATCACTTTTTGGCGATGGGATGCCAACGCATCCGTATGATCAAACGTAGCCATGTTCATCCTGAAAAATCAAAAACCCCAGACGGTGAGGTCTGGGGGTCTTGGATGTCAACAATTATTTGACGTTGACTTTGTTCCAAACGCTCTTGCGGATGAACTCGGTCGTGGCATCAGGCATAGGAACGAATTCCAAGTCTGCAGCCATTTTTTTGCCTTCTTTGAAAGCAAAGTCAAAGAACTTCAACACTTCGGCTGCACTGGCTTTGTTGGCTGGGTCTTTGTAGACCAAGATGAAAGAAGCCGCGGTGATAGGCCAAGATTTGGCGCCAGCAGCATTGGTCAAGAAAGTGCCCATACCAGGAATCTTGGACCAGTCGGTGCCCGCAGATGCTGCAGCGAAAGTTTCATCATCAGGCTGCACATACTGACCTGCCGCGTTACGCAAGCTGACGTGGGACATGTTGTTTTTCTTGGCATAAGCGTATTCCACATAACCAATCGAGTTTTTAACGCGTGAGACGTTGGCCGAAACGCCTTCGTTGCCTTTACCGCCAACCGAAGAAGCCGCAGGCCACTTGACTGCAGCGCCAGCACCGACGGACTCTTTCCACTTGGCATTGACTTTGGACAGGTAGTCTGTGAACACAGCGGTTGTACCCGAACCGTCAGCGCGGTGCACCACGGTCACAGGCGCATCAGGCAACTTGACGCCTGGATTCAAGTCGGCAATGCGCTTGTCGTTCCAGTTGGCAATGCCGCCTGAGAACAACTCGGCCAACAATTCGCCTGTTAATTTCAACTGGCCGGGCTTCACACCTTCCACGTTGATCACAGCCACAATGCCACCGATGATGGCGGGGAACTGAACCATGCCGTCTTTTTCGAGTTCTTCGAAGCTGACAGGGTTGTCTGTAGCGCCAAAGTCAACTGTTTTGGCTTTGATCTGCTTGATGCCACCGGAAGAACCGATAGACTGGTAGTTCATGTTGACATCGGATTTGGCTTTGTAAGCCTCTGCCCACTTGGCATAAATGGGATAAGGAAAAGTGGCGCCAGCGCCTGTAATTTCTGCAGCAAAGCTGCTTGCAGCCAGAGCAGACATGCCCAAAGCAGTCAGCCAAGATTTGATCTTCTTCATAAAGAGTCCTTAAGAGGTTAGAGAGCACTGTCCAATGGTTGGAACAAAGCCCGACTCTATACATGATTTATGACAATTTCGTGTCATATTTAAGAAGATGCGCCCACCGACAAAGGACAAGAATTTTTTCAAAACGTCATCAAACTGCAAATAAAAAGTCACAAAATACAGCCTGTTCAGAGAAAACCCTTGAGGCTTTACGTACTTACATGATCAACGGACAACTATTGGCTGCAGTGGACCTGGGCTCCAACAGCTTTCGCCTCGAAATCGGTCATTTAGACCATGGGCAAATTCGGCGCTTGGAATACCTGAAAGAAACGGTTCGGCAAGGCAACGGCCTGGACAGTGAACGAAATTTATCACCCGTGGCCATGCAAAGGGGCTGGGATTGTTTGGCGCGGTTCGCTGAGAGGATCGCCGGTTTCAAACCCGGCCAGGTTCGCGCAGTCGCCACACAAACCCTGCGCGAAGCACGCAACCGCGATGTTTTCCTGGACAAAGCCCAACAGATTTTGGGTTTCCCCATTGAAGTGATTCCGGGTCGAGAAGAAGCCCGCTTGATCTACGCCGGTGTGTCCCACTTGCTGCCGCAATCGAACGAGCGCCGCTTGGTGATTGACATCGGGGGCCGGTCGACCGAGTTGATTTTGGGCCAAGGCTATCAAGCCCAAACACTGGAGTCTTATCGGGTGGGCAGCGTCGCTTGGTCGATGAAGTATTTTCCGGATGGGCATTTGACCAGTACGGCTTTCGAAATGGCGGAGGTTGCGGCCAAAGCCATTTTGGACGAAGTGCTCAACACCTACCGCCGCAAGGACTGGGACATCGCTTACGGCTCCTCCGGCACCATTGGCGCTGTCGCTGATGTGCTTGAAGTGGCAGGATGGCCCGCCGGCTTGATTCGTCGAGATGGGCTGCAATGGCTGAAAGACAAGCTCATCAAAGCGGGCAATGTGGAGAGCCTGAAACTGGAAGGCATCAAAGAAGACCGTCGACCGGTGATTGGCGGAGGTTTGGCGATTTTGTGCTCCTTGTTTGAATTGCTTGATATCGATGAAATGCATGCTGCGCAAGGTGCACTTCGGCAGGGCGCCCTTTACGATTTGCTGGACCGAGATGATAATGCAGACATCCGTGAGTCCATGGTGGATTGGTTGTCCAATCGATTTGGAATTGACGCCGCCCAAGCGCAAAGAGTCAGTCAAACCGCATCGTTTTTGTTCAAACAAATTCCACCACAGTCCAAGTCCTCCAAAAATACAGAATTTGATATTGCGCGTTTGCATCGCAAACTGACATGGGCAGCCCGGTTGCATGAGGTGGGATCTCACATATCGCATGCCGATTACCACAAGCACAGCGCCTACATTTTGGACAATGCTGATTTGCCCGGTTTTTCAATGCCAGAATTGCATCGATTGAGCCAATTGGTCTTGGGCCACCGCGGTAAGCTGCGTAAGTTAGAAACCAATCTTGAGGATCAGGGTTTCGTGCATCAGTTGTTTGCTCTGCGCTTGGCGGTGATTTTGTGCCATGCCCGCAGGGAGCCTGATTTAGAGGGTTTTGAGATCTTTCAAAACGAAGACCACATCGGTTTCATCATCAACACCCGCAAGGGCTGGGCTGCGCTATGGCCGCAATCAGCTCACCTGCTGAAGGAGGAGTGCATAGCTTGGCAAAAAATAACCTGGTCTGTGTCTTACAAAAGCATCGGCGATTTTTAGTATTTTGTGCAAAAATGAATTGCTTACCATCCATAAACGGTATAAACTGTATATACCATTAACAAGGAGCAATTCATGTCCATTGCGGTAGTGACACCATCAGCAGACCCCACCCACCCCACACAAACAAAAGCTGCAGCGCCTGTGAAATCGACTGCCCGCAAAACACCGGCAAAAAAAGCAGTTGCAAAAAAAGCGGCACCACCCGCTAAAAAGGTCCAGAAACCAGTCGTCCCCGCCGCACCCAAGGCCAGCAAAGTTGCAGCGCCTGAGAAAGCCAAAGCAGCCAAAAAACCCAAATTGGTTCGCGACAGCTTCACCATGCCGAAAGACGAATATCAGGCTATTGAAACCCTCAAACAACGTGCCACCGGACTGCAACGGACAGCCAAAAAGAGTGAGCTGCTGCGCGCCGGTATCAAGGCTTTGAGCGCCATGGACGATAAAAGTTTTGCCGCGATCTTAGCCAAAGTCCCAGCCTTGAAAACCGGTCGACCGCTTCGGGGTTAAATCGTCAGCGCTTCAAAGCAAATCGGGGTTTTGCACTGTCACAACCATGGTTTGCCTGACGCCATCCCGCAGCCGACTGCGCAGCCACCAAACGGCCCCCTTGCGGACGGTGCAGTCCAGCACTGACATACCCATTAAAGCCGCAATGATTTGTCCGAGCGTAGGCTGGTGCCCCACGATCATGACGGGCACTTTGGCATCAGGCCAGCCGGCGGCCATCAGCACTTGGTCGGGTTCCGAGTCAGGGGCCAATTCTTTACGCACTTTGTATTTCCGATCCAGCGCCATGGCCGTTTGAAGTGTCCTTTGCGCCGGGCTGACCAAGACCCTCACACCTAAAGGCAATTGGCGGTCCAACCACACCGCCATGCGTTTGGCCTGTTTTTCACCTCGGGGAGTCAAGGTACGGCTCAAGTCATCCTGCCCCACCAAGGGCTCAAATGCCTCTGCATGTCGCCAAAAGATAAGGTCCATGTCAAGTCCCTGTGAAGTCTACTTTTTGGGTGCGGCCGCAGCGGAATAACGTTGCATCAAAATGGCCTGCGCACTGCGAACATGCCGGCCTTTTTTCTCAACTTTGGCATAGTGACCATCAGGCCCTAAAGACCAAGCGTTGCGTCCGTCTTGCAAATACACATTCAGGCACTCATCCATCACCCGCTGACGCAACACGGGGTCGTCCACCGGCCACGCCAACTCGATGCGGCGCATCATGTTGCGGTTCATCCAGTCCGCACTGGACAAATACAAACTCTCTTGCTCGCCGCTTAAAAAATAAAACACCCGGGTGTGCTCCAAAAATTGGCCCACCACAGAGCGGACCCGGATGTTGTCGGTGTAATTGACAACTTCAGCAGGCAGCATGCATGCGCCGCGGATGATCAGGTCAATTTGAGCGCCTGCTTGCCCTGCACGGATGAGCGCGGCAATCAGATCCGTATCGGTCAAGGCATTCATCTTGACCATGATTTTGGCCGCCTGCCCCTGTAAGGCTGCTGCACCCACCGCATCAATTTGGGTGATGATTTTGCGATGCAAATAAAACGGTGCAACCCACAATTTATTCATACGACTTAAGCGGCTTTGGCTGGCCAAATGCATAAAAACATGGTCCATGTCTGCCGTTAACTTGGGATCGCAGGTCAAGTAACTGATGTCGGTGTAAAGCCGTGCAGTTCGCGGGTTGTAATTGCCGGTCGAAAGGTGGCCATATTTCTTGAGGGCCTTGCCTTCGCGGCGTGTGACCAACAACATTTTGGCGTGCGTTTTCAAGCCCACAACACCGTAGACCACTTGGGCGCCCACAGACTCCAATTGCTCAGCCACGTTGATATTGGCTTCTTCATCAAAACGTGCTTTGAGCTCAACCACCGCAGTGACTTCTTTGCCCCGCCTGACAGCCTCGCGCAACAAATCCAACATCACGGTGTCGTTGCCAATGCGGTAAATGGTCTGCTTGATCGCCAAAACCTGGGGGTCGTACACGGCCTCGCGCAGAAAATCCAAAACGCCCTCAAAACTTTCGTAGGGCTGGTGGATCAATACATCTCCCTTTTGCAAGCGCCCAAAAACGGATGTGCCACGTTCCATTTGCTTTGGATAACTGGCTTGGTAGCCAGGAAAAAGCAACGCAGGTTCATTGACCAGATCAATCAATTGGCTCAAGCGCACCAAATTCACAGGCCCTGCGACGCGGAACAAGGCATGCGCAGGCAGCTTGAACTGCTTGAGCAAGAAATCACTCAAATGCTCGGAGCAGCTGTCAGACACCTCCAGCCGAACGGCCTGGCCGTATTGCCGGTGCTGAAGACCATGCCGAAGTGCTGTTCTTAAATTCTCGACATCGTCTTCGTCCACAGACAACTCTGAATTGCGCGTCACGCGAAACTGCGAGAACTGTCCCACCTCTCGCCCGACAAACAAATCAGCCAGGTGCGCCCTGATCACACTTGAAAGCAAAACAAAACAACTGCCTTGGCCTGCAACTTTGTCGGGTAGCCTGATCAGGCGCGGCAAAATACGCGGTACCTTGACAATGGCAATGTCGTTGTGTCGTCCGTAAACATCTTTGCCACTCAATTGAACAATGAAGTTCAAGGATTTATTGGCGACTTGCGGAAAAGGATGCGCGGGATCCAAGCCAACAGGCACCAACAAGGGCTTAACTTCCCTTGCAAAATAGTCCTGCACCCACTTTTTTTGAATCGGGTTGCGCGCACCATGCGACAAAATCTGGATGGATTCCTTTTCCAGGGCAGGAAGCAAAGTTTCGTTGTAGAGGCCATATTGCTCCTCCACCAATTGCGCAGCCTTTTGGTAATTGGACTTAAAGGAGTTGCTTGTGTACGTACCGCTTCTGTCTTTTTGCAGATAAGCGGTCAAATGCAGCATGGCCCGAACTTCAAAAAACTCATCCAAATTGGAAGAAACGATGCACAAGTACCTCAATCGTTCAAGCAAAGGCACTTCGGCGCGTTTGGCCCAATCCAGAACGCGGGAATTGAAATCCAAGATGCTGGCATCTCGGTCCAAAAGGGGCACTACAGAGAAGACTTTCGAATGATCGAGGTTCAGACTGGATGTTGGCTTTGAAGTCATCAGAGTCTCGGTTTGCTGCTTTCAACTGCGTATTAAGCAATCGACTGAGCTGATAATTAATGACTAAATTATGACATGCCCATTATGTGACCGTGATCTCTTAACGCCCCATCACGATGCCATGGCTTCCGACTTGTGGGAGCTCAATCGCATTTGACTGAATTCGTCAAAACTCAAGATTTCAAGCCTTCCGTCTGCGTGCTCGACCAAGGTTGTCAGGCTTTCAACCCAATCTCCATCATTGCAATACAAAATACCATTGATATCTCGAATTTCGGCATGGTGAATATGGCCACAAACCACACCGTTGAATCCGTGTCTGGCCGCTTCTGTGGCCACCGCAACTTCAAAATCATTGATGAAGCTGACAGCTTTTTTGACCTTGAGCTTGAGATAGGCCGACAAAGACCAGTAGGGCAAGCCGAATTTGGCTCGTAAATGGTTGAAATAACGGTTGACTTTGAGGGTCAACTCGTACATGTAGTCGCCCAAATAGGCCAACCATTTGGCCAACTGGATGATGCCGTCAAAATAATCACCATGGATGACCCAGAGTTTTTGCCCTGTGGCCGTGGTGTGAACCGCTTCTTTCAATACTTGAATGCCGCCAAAAGAATGGCCAATAAAGCCACGCGCAAATTCATCGTGGTTGCCCGGTATGAACACCACTTTGCATCCCTTGCGCGCCTTACGCAATAGTTTTTGAATCACATCATTGTGAGCTTGAGGCCAGTACCAACGGCGACGCAGTTGCCAGCCGTCAATGATGTCGCCGACCAAGTACAAGGTATCACAGGTGTGGGTTCTTAAAAATTCAAGCAGGGCTTCTGCCTGACATCCTGGCGTGCCCAGGTGCAGGTCAGAAATGAAAATAGCCCGGAAATGCCGGGCTCCTTCGTCATCCTGATTTTCTTCCACAGGCTCTTGGTTTGCCTGCTGTAATACTTGGGCGTAACTGGCAGCAACCGACGGCTTGTCTTGCTTCGCGCCCGAATAAAACCCCATCGAACCAGTAGGCATGCTTATTCTCCGTTGAAGTGTTTGCGATAACGCACAGGCACGTCAGCCACACGCATCATCATGGGCAAATCTGCCGAATTGAAATCTGGATCCCATGCAGGTGCACCCAATACTTTGGCGCCCAACCGCAAGTAGCCTTTGATCAGTGCAGGCGGCTCTACGGGCAAATGGCTGTCCAACTGCTCAACCGGCAAAGGCAACCTAGGCCTGACGTGGTATTCGACCGATGCCATGTGTGTGCGACTGACTTGTGACCAAATACTGGCCGCCACGTCACCCGAAACAAGGCCGTTACGCAGCATGGGTATGCTGGCACACCCGATCATGGTGTCGAGTTGGTTGCGCGTCATGAACTCGAACAAAGCCCCCCACAGTGCCAACACCACACCACCATGTCGATGATCAGGATGCACGCAGCTTCTGCCCAACTCGACCATCCTTGAGCGTATCGACCTCAAACGCGTGAGATCGAACTCGGTGTCGCTGTAGGTGCCACCGGCTCGCTGGGCTTGTGCCGGGGTGAGCACTCGGTAGGTACCAATGACTTCAAGGGTGAGTTGATCACGCACCAACAAATGTTCGCAATAGTCATCGAACAAATCCATGTCATGTCCGGGCACTGACGAGGAGAGGTTAGCGCCCATCTCTCCAGCAAAAACATTGAACCGCAGCTTTTGCGCCTCTCGGACTTCATCTTGGTGCTGCGCCCAACTGACCACAATGCCACCACGTTGGGGTTTGGATGCATGCAGGGCTGGGCTTGTGATGCAATCAGGGTGGATGGACCCCATGGGCAGCAAGGCGGGCGACAAAGAAATGGAGGGGTTGGGAATGTCGTTCATCTTGTGCTCCTTGTGTATTTGTTCGATCACTGATTTGAATTTTTTCTGATTTATCCATATGATCTTTTGTGATCGTGACGCTGCAGTGGCAAATTTATGACATTGAAGTGAAACCGGTTCCGCTGCAAAAAGAAAAAGTTTCGTCATGCTTTTGTCACAGACTGAAGTGAACATCCAACTTTCAGAGGAATGTCATGACTGAGCTGAACAAACAATGGGATGAGGACCAAATTCGCCGACTGCGGGAGGATTTACTCGACACGTTGGATGAAGAATTTGAAATGGAAATTGATGACCGCCTGACCGACGGCGGCGAGGATTTCATGGGCTCGGCTGCAGCCTCTCGCGCCCATTACTTTCGCGAACTTCTGCGCCTTCAAGGTGAACTGGTCAAGTTGCAAGACTGGGTGGTCGCGACCAAACAACGTGTGGTTATCTTGTTTGAGGGCCGAGATGCCGCCGGCAAAGGCGGTGTCATCAAACGCATCACACAGCGTTTAAACCCTCGTGTTTGCCGCGTAGCCGCCCTGCCCGCCCCGAATGACCGTGAGCGCACACAGTGGTATTTCCAACGCTACATTGCACACCTGCCCGCCGCAGGTGAGATCGTATTGTTTGACCGCAGTTGGTACAACCGTGCGGGCGTGGAACGGGTCATGGGCTTTTGCAATGACGAAGAGTATGAAGAGTTTTTCCGCTCGGTCCCCGAATTTGAAAAGATGCTAATCCGAAGCGGATTGACCTTGATCAAATATTGGTTCTCGATCACCGACGACGAGCAGCACGCTCGCTTTTTAGGCCGCATCCATGACCCCTTGAAGCAGTGGAAGCTCAGCCCAATGGATCTAGAGAGCCGGCGCCGCTGGGAAGATTACACCCGCGCTAAAGAAACCATGATCGAGAGAACGCATATCCCTGAAGCGCCATGGTGGGTCGTGCAAGCGGTAGACAAAAAGAGTGCCCGCCTGAACTGCATCGACCATCTTCTGCAGCATTTCAACTACCATGAAATAACGCACGACGGCGTTCAATTGCCTGCCCGTGTCCGTAACCCGGACTACATCCGCCATCCCGTTCCCGACAGCATGATGGTGCCTGAAAAATACTAAACCCGAAGGCCAATGTATTTTTTTCGCCAAAAATAGGCCAGCAACCCCAAGCCAACGCCAGCCATACCGACTTCAGTCCACAGGAGTCCTTGCTCAGTATGAAGTGCTGGGAAGTTTTCAAAATTCATTCCGAAAAAACCGGTAATCAAATTGAGCGGTAGAAAAATTGCTGTCAATACGGTCAAAGTCCGCATGATGTCGTTGGTACGGTTGCTTTGGGCATTGAAATGCATCTGCACTGCGGTTTCGGTGCTTTGTTCCAGCCTATGCACATGGTGGACAACACGTTCAATATGTTCCAGCACATCTCGGCTGCGCACTTTCAGTAAATCCAGGGCCCTGGGAGAGAACCCCACACTCACCGGCAAGTCGTTCAATGCGTCGGTCCAGTCTTGAATAGCAGCCCTTTGATCTTCGCAAATTTCATCCAAATAATGCAATGACATGCGCGCATCCAATAAGGCACTCCAATTATTGAAACGCGTTCGGGGATTGATCAACTCGCTTTGCCAATGGTCCAACTGTCGGGTGAGCTCTCTGCGTAAATTGAGGTATCCGTCCACCATCTGGCTGACAATGCGCAGCATCAAATCGGCTGGACTGGCGGGAATACGGCTTTGCTTTTGATGCAAAGACATGTCCACGGCCTGCATCAGCTTGGCCGCAAAACTCTCGCGAACCGCACAATCTGCAGGATGCACCGTGACCAGTACACGGTCAAATACGACGAATGCGACCGGACTGGTGTCAATTCGCCTCAGCACTGGCAAACCGCCACGGTCACTTGCGCGATGTAAAAGTTCACCCGGACGAGACAGGTCGGACTCGCTGTGACCCGTGGCCAGTCGCCTGAAAACAAGCAAGTTGTAGTCAGAGGTGTAATCAAAATGAGACGGCAGTTGCTTGTTCAGGATGTCTTGAAGGTGCAAATCGAGCACCGTCGATTGCGTCAAATTCTCCAAAGTCATTTGAACCTCAGATTGCATGACCTCAAACTCACGCCGCGAGAATGCCATCCAAACGAAACTGTGCTCGGGCAATTGCAAGGGCAAATGACCCGACTCGGTCACCGGCCCTGTTCCAATCGAAAAAATTCTCATCTCGGCCTCACCATGACATCGACCACCCCAAGGGTCTCAACATGACAATCATGCAATGGTCTGATGCGTTTTTCATGACACATCCCCAAAAAGCTGGGGACTGCCGGCAGATGGGATCAGGACTTAGCAGGCTGGCGTTCGGCCAAGAAAATTTCAATGCGTCGATTTTTGGCGCGACCTGCATCGGTGGCGTTGTCCGAAACAGGCTGTTTGGCCCCATGCCCTTCCGTGGCAATTCGGCGCGTATCCACGCCCTTGACAACCAAATAATCGCGTGCACTTTGCGCGCGACTCATTGACAGCGGTTGATTGACGGCGTCGGTGCCCGTGCTGTCCGTGTGACCCACAATGCGCACTTCCGTCAGGGGTTGGCCGTTCAAGCCCTGGGCAAACTGGTCCAAAACAGGTTTTAAGTTCGGTTTGATGTTGTAGCGACCACTGTCAAAAGAAATATCGCTGGGTATATTTAATTTGAGTTGGTTGTCCGGGGTTTGCGAGACGACCACACCCGTTCCGGCTGTGGCTTTTTCCATGGCTTGCTTTTTTTCCTCCATGTTTTTGGACCAGACATAACCGCCCAAAGCGCCCACGGCGGCGCCGATTGCAGCCGATTGGCGGTTGTCACCTAACAAAACGCCGGCCAGAGCGCCAATGCCGGCGCCCATGGCTGTTCCTTGCTGCTCTTTGGTGGCATTGGCACAACCGCTGACCAAGGTCGTGACGACGCAGAGCGAGGAGATGAAGAAGATAAATTTAGATTGTTGTTGCATGAAAGCCCCCTGAATAACTGAATGATGAGGCACAGACTGTACATTCAGCTCATGGCTGGTAGTGCTTTTGTCTTCAGAGAAAGACTCCACAATCGAAACAAATTGTGCAGGGACTCAAGGCCTGCTTTGTGCATTGACCAGTTTCATGAGCAAGGCCAACAGTTGTTGTTGCTCCTGCGCATCCAAGGGATCCAGGATTTGATTTTGAACCACGGTGACCTGCGTTTTCATCTCCAAGGTCGCCTGCTCACCTTGCGGCGTTAACCACAGCATTTTTCGGCGACGGTCTTTGACGTCTGCTTCGCGTTTTATCCAACTCTTGGCCTCTAAACGACCAATCACTGAGCCGGACGTTGCGGCATCCAAAGCAACCCGGCCGGACAAGGTGATTTGGTCGATGCCCGGCGTGTCCATCAAGGCATTCAACACCGCAAACTGGACCGGCGTGACACCGAATGTCGACATTCTTTCCGCAAAAACAGACACCGCAATTTGTTGCGCGCGGCGGATTAAATGTCCCGGTGCGTGGGCAAAATCAAAACTTTTTGTCATCCCTGAAGTTTACAGACGCCATACTGGGTCGCTCCAGCGCTTGCGCAGCGGCTGACAACCGAGGGCCAACTGCCCTTTAGAATGGACCCCACTGAAGTGAAAGAATGCATGAGTTACCTGTTCGCCCCTCCCGCTACCGTATCTGTTCCCGTTCGGGGCCTGCCCGAGCGATTTCCTGTCCACCGGATTTACTGCGTTGGGCGCAACTACGAAGAACATGCCAAAGAGATGGGCTACACAGGCCGAGAGCCTCCGTTTTTCTTTCTGAAGCCTAGCGACGCGCTGATCGTGGTTGAAGACGGCCAGGTCGGTGCTCTGCCCTACCCCAGTTTGACGCACAGTTTTCACCACGAAATCGAGTTGGTCGTGGCCATTGGGTACGGCGGCAAGAATATCTTGGCGACTGATGCCTATAAGCACATTTATGGTTATGCCGTGGGCTTGGACATGACCCGCCGCGACTTGCAAAATGACATGAAAAAGCAAGGTCGTCCATGGTGCATTGGCAAAGCCTTTGACCACTCCGCCCCTATTGGCGCCATCACACCTTGGGCGCAAGCGGGTGACATTGTGAACGCCGAAATTGCTTTGCAGGTCAATGGCGCTGACCGCCAACGCAGCCACATTTCCAAGTTGATTTGGAACATTGCTGAGACAATCGAGCATGTCTCAAAGGCTTGGGAATTACAAGCTGGCGACCTGATTTACACCGGAACACCAGAGGGAGTGGCAGCGGTAGTTCCTGGTGACATTCTGGTTGGACAAGTGACGGGGCTCGGCTCTTTGAGCGTTCAAGTCCAAGTCTGAATTCAGCTCACATTAAAAAAGGTTAACCTTTGAAGATTCTTACCACCCTCTCCAGGCTGTGTGCCATTTTGGCGGGCATGTTGCTCACGGGCATCACACTCATGACCTGCTACAGCCTGATTGGTCGCAACACCACGGGCGTCACGATTTCGGGGGATTTTGAACTCACCGGTGTCGCCACCGGTGCAGCCATTGCCCTGTTCATGCCTTTGTGCCAGCTCAAACGGGGCAACATCATCGTGGACTTTTTCACGGCCAAGGTCAGTGAGCGCATCAATGCGCAACTTGATCGTTTCGGCGCACTGATGATGTCCGCGACCTTTGTCTTGTTGTCTTGGCGTACCACCTTGGGCGGGCTGAGCGCTTACGAAACGCAATCAGGCACCATGATGGTTGGCTTTCCGGAGTGGATCGTTTATGCGGCCATGGTGCCGCCCTTTATGTTGACGGCCGCGATCGCGCTGGCACAAGCCCTCGGAACTGAAACGGATCCGCAGGGAGCCTCAGCATGAGCGCCATCACCTTGGCTTTGTCGATTTTTGGCATCATGCTGGTCTTGATGGCCATTCGCATTCCCATCGCCGTGGCCATGTTTGGCGCAGGTACTGCAGGCTATTTGATGCAAACCGGCTGGGGGGCGTATTCAAGCTTTCTCAACACGCAGGCTTTTGCGCGCTTTGCAAGCTACGATTTGTCGGTCATTCCGCTGTTTATCTTGATGGGGCATTTTGCCACCCAAGGCGGTATCAGCAAATCGCTGTTCCAGTTTGCGGCCAGTGTGATGGGCGGCTTCAAAGGTGGTTTGGCGATGGCGGCGGTCTTGGCCAGTGCCGCTTTTGGCGCCATTTGCGGCTCATCGGTGGCCACCGCGGCCACCATCACGGGCGTTGCCTTGCCTGAAATGAAACGCCATGGTTATTCAGGCCGTTTATCAACGGGCACTTTGGCAGCGGGCGGCACCTTGGGGATTTTGATTCCCCCCTCAGTACCCTTGGTCATCTACGCCATTTTGGCCGAACAAAACATTGCCAAATTGTTTGCTGCGGCGATGGTGCCGGGCATCATCGCCATGTGTGGCTACATGATTGCCATTGCCATTTATGTCCGCGTTGTGCCGGGTCAAGCCCCTGAGGTGGACAAACATCGCGAAAAAATGAGCCTGAATGACATGATGGGCATTGTGCCCATCGCCGTGATTTTCATGATTGTTTTTGGCGGTATTTACGGCGGCTACTTCACCCCCACCGAAGGCGCAGGCGTGGGCGCGGCCTCGACTTTTGTCGCGGCTTTGCTCAAGCGAGAAATCACCTGGCCGAAATTCAAGGAATGCTTTTACGCCACCGCTGACAGCTCGGCCATGATCTTCTTGATCTTTGTGGGTGCAGATGTGATGAATTCATCCTTGGCCCTGACTCAAGTGCCCAACCAATTGGCTGCTGAGGTCGGTAGCTGGGGGCTGTCGCCCCTGATGGTGGTCACGGCCATCTTGCTTTTTTATGTGGTGCTGGGCGCGGTGATGGACGAACTCAGCATGATCTTGCTGACCATTCCGATCTTCTTTCCCATGATCATGGGCTTGGACTTTGGCATGCCCAAAGAATCTGTGGCCATTTGGTTTGGCATCATGGTCTTGATGACCGTGGGCTTTGGCATGCTGGCCCCGCCCGTGGGTTTGAACGTTTACGTGGTCAATACCATGGCTAAGGACGTGCCCATTTCCGAAAGCTACAAGGGTGTGATGCCCTTCCTGATCAGCGACACCATTCGCACAAGTTTGTTGCTTTTCTTCCCTGGCATTTCTTTGTGGCTGATCCAGTATGTTGCATAGTTACCCTGATATGAACTTCGCTGGACTGGCCTTATATTTACCTCATCTTTTGGAGACTTTCACATGATTCAACGTCGTCAATTACTCAAATCAGGTGCTGCTGCAGCTCTGGCTGCCCCGGTTTTGAACAGCCAAGCCCAACAAACTGTCACCCTGAAGTTTCACACCTTCATGGCCCCTTTGTCCAATGTGTGGCTCAACATGCACAAAGCTTGGATGAACAAAGTCGAGAAAGAGTCTGGCGGCCGCATCAAGTTTGAAGCCTACCCCGCCATGCAATTGGGAGGCACACCGGTTCAGCTGTATGACCAGGTGCGCGACGGCGTGGTCGATGTGGTTTGGACCCTGCCGGGCAACACTGCAGGACGCTTTCCGCGCGTGGAAGTGTTTGAACTGCCTTTCATGATGACCAATGCCGAAGCCACTTCCAAGGCCTATTGGGAATACATCCAGACCATGGCGGCTGACGAGTTCAAGGACACCCATGTGATTGCCTTGCAAGTGCACGGCCCGGGTGTGATTCACACCGCCGACAAACCAGTCAAAAACATAGCGGACATGAAAGGCCTGAAGCTGCGCGCGCCTACCCGGCAAGTGACAAAGCTGCTGGGCACTTTGGGTGCGATTCCGGTGGGCATGCCGTTGCCAGGTATTCCTGATGCGCTGTCCAAAGGCACCATCAATGGTGCTGTGGTCCCTTGGGAAGTCGTTCCTTCAGTCAAGGTCAATGAACTGACCAAGTACCACGCCGAGTTTGACCCTGCAGGTGGCTGCCTGTACACCACCACCTTTGTGATGGCGATGAACAAAGCCAAGTACAACGCACTGCCGGCTGACTTGAAGAAAGTCATTGATGACAACAGCGGTATTGAAACCTCCGGCTGGTTAGGCAAAGTTCAGCAAGAAGGCGATGTGGCCGGTCGCAAGTCGGCCTCGGACCGCAACAACACCATTTTTACCATCAGCGCAGAGGAAGCGCAGGACTTTCGCCGTAAATCCCGCTCTTTGGAAATTGAGTGGATTGAAGACATGAATAAACGCGGCTTCGACGGTCGCAAACTCATCGATACCGCGCGTGCTTTGATTGAAAAACACACCAAAGCCCAATCGATGCCAGCCAAAAAGTCAGCGAAAAAAGCTTAAACCCTTCGCGTTCAGGTTCAAAGGGCTCCGGTTGGAGCCCTTTTTTTACACCTGATGGATCGAATCCTTTTACACTGCAAACATGCACCGCAACCCTATTCAATTTTGTAAAACATGCGCCTCGCCTGTGGCTTACCGGCTGCCCGACGATGGCGATACCCGAGAACGTGCCGTATGCACCGCCTGCCATCTGGTGCATTACGAAAACCCTTTGAATGTGGTGGGCACCGTGCCCGCCTTGGGCGAGCGGATTCTTTTGTGCAAAAGAAACATCGAACCCCGAAAAGGCAAATGGACGCTGCCTGCGGGGTTCATGGAGTTGGGTGAAACGACCATGCAAGGCGCTGCGCGCGAAACGCGCGAAGAAGCCGGGGCAGAATTCACTGTGCAGGACCTGTTCACCGTGATGAGTGTGCCGCGTGTGGGGCAAGTGCATCTGTATTACCTGGCACAACTGAGCCATGACCGGTTTGACCCGGGTCACGAAACCCAGGAGGCCCGACTTTTCAGCGAAGCCGATATTCCTTGGGACGAACTGGCTTTTCGCACCGTCAAAGAAACGCTGGAACACTACTTTGCGGACCGCGCATCGGGCCAGTTCAAAGTCCACGCTTTTGACATCGAATGATCGCTGAAGCCCCCACGCCTTTGTCTCAGGGGTATCGACTTCAAACAGCGATCGCCGCGGCGGATCCAGCCAACTTGCGCAACGCAAATTTTTGAATTTTGCCGGTATTGGTTTTGGGCAGCTCGCCAAACACAATCGCCCGAGGTACTTTAAAGCCCGCCAAATGCAGTTTGCAATGCGCCACCAGGGCTTGGTCGGTGGTGGTTGCGCCTGGTTTGAGCTCGACAAAAGCACAGGGCGTCTCGCCCCAACGCGCATCGGGCTTGGCAACGACTGCGACGGCCAACACATCGGGGTGGCGGTACAAAACATCCTCGATCTCGATGGAAGAAATGTTTTCGCCACCCGAGATGATGATGTCTTTGCTGCGGTCCTTGATTTTGATGTAACCGTCTGGGTATTGCACCGCCAAATCGCCACTGTGAAACCACCCTCCTGCAAACGCTTCTTGCGTGGCTTTGGGGTTTTTCAAGTAACCCTTCATGGTGATATTCCCTTTGAACATGATCTCGCCCATCGTCTCGCCGTCCTGCGGAACAGGCTTGAGGGTTTCCGGGTCCAGCACGCACACTTCGCGCTCGAGGTGATAGCGCACCCCTTGGCGCGCATTCAAACGGGCGCGATCACCGATCGGCAATTGTTGCCACACCTCATGTTTGGCGCAGACGGTGGCAGGTCCATACACCTCGGTCAGACCATAGACATGGGTCAAATCAATGCCCATTTGCTCCATGCCTTCAATCATAGAGGCCGGTGGCGCAGCGCCCGCCACCATGGCTTTGACGTCAGCGGGCATGCCCTGTTTCATTTCTTCGGGCGCATTGACCAGCAAGCTGTGCACGATCGGGGCCCCGCAATAATGCGTCACGCCGTGTTCACGGACCATGTCAAAAATACTTGGCGCGTCCACTTTGCGTAAACAAACATTCACGGCGGCCCGGGCCGCCAAGGTCCAGGGAAAGCACCAACCGTTGCAATGGAACATCGGCAGCGTCCACAAATACACCGCATGTTTGGGCATGTCCCATTCCAGAATATTGGAAATCGCATTGGTGGCCGCACCGCGATGGTGGTAGACCACGCCTTTGGGGTTTCCGGTGGTGCCGCTGGTGTAGTTCAAGGCGATGGCATCCCATTCGTTGTCCGGCAATTGCCATGCAAACTGCGGGTCGCCTTGGGTCAAAAAGCTTTCGTAATCGATCTGCCCCTGACGCTCAGTGGGCCCGCTGTAAAGCGGATCGCTCACATCGATCACCAGCAAGGGCCGGGTCGATTGACGCAGCGCCAGTGCTTTGTGAAGGGTGCCTGAAAACTCCGGGTCCACGATCACCACTTTGGCCTCGCCGTGGTCCAGCATGAAAGCCACCGTTTCGGGGTCCAGCCGGGTGTTCAAGGCGTTGAGCACAGCGCCAGCCATGGGCACACCAAAATGGGCCTCCACCATCGGGGGCGTGTTGGGCAGCATCACGGCAACGGTGTCGTTCTTGCCCACGCCCGCCCGAACCAACGCACTGGCGAGTTGGCGGCATCGGTCATAGGTCACACCCCAGGTCTGTCGAACGGCCTGCGGCCCCAAACCGTGCACGACTGCCAGCCGGTCCGGGTAGACCTGTGCGGTGCGCTCAATGAATGTCAGCGGTGACATGGCTGCAAAATTGGCAGCTGTTTGGGGCAAGTCCTGATCGAACATCGAAATCATTGCGGTCTCCTTTGAAGGGTGATTGTCCCTTGAATCGGCGGCCACTGACAACGCTGCGACCCGCACTCTGACGGATCGGTCAAAATACGCGCGTGGCCATTCCTCAATCCTTTTTGCAAGAGTTGCTTTCCCGCATCGATGTGGTCGAGGTGGTGGGCCGCTACGTCCAACTGAAAAAGGGCGGCGCCAACTTTATGGGGCTGTGCCCTTTTCATGGCGAAAAGTCCCCCAGTTTCAGCGTCAGCCCGACCAAACAATTTTTCCATTGTTTCGGCTGCGGTAAAAGCGGCGATGCCCTGGGCTTCTTGATGGAGCACGCGGGCATGACTTTCATTGAGGCCGTCAAGGATTTGGCCCAGCAAGTCGGCATGGTGGTACCCGAAGAAGACCAGTCCCCCGCCGAGCGTGCGCGGGCCGCTGAACAACGCGAGAAACAAACTTCATTGACGCAAGTGCTGGAGAAAGCGGGGGAGTCCTACCGCCAGCACCTCAAAACAGCGCCCAAGGCCGTGACGTACCTCAAAGGGCGCGGTTTGTCGGGCCAAATTGCCAAGCGCTTTGGTCTGGGTTATGCGCCTGAAGGGTGGCGCAGCTTGGCCAGTGTGTTTCCGAATTACGACGATCCCCTGTTGGCTGAAAGCGGTCTGGTGATCGTCAATGAGGAGGACAGCAAACGCTACGACCGCTTTCGTGATCGCGTGATGTTCCCGATCCGTAATATCAAAGGTGAATGCATCGGCTTTGGCGGGCGCGTCATGGGCGACGGCACACCCAAATACCTGAACTCACCAGAAACACCGGTTTTCCATAAAGGCCGCGAACTGTATGGCCTGTTCGAAGCCCGTGAAGCCCTGCATGCGGCGGGCTTTGTACTGGTTACAGAAGGTTATATGGATGTGGTGGCTTTGGCGCAAATGGGCTTTCCCAATGCGGTCGCCACACTAGGAACAGCATGCACACCCGACCATGTCCAGAAGTTGTTTCGCTTTACCGATGCGGTGGTGTTCAGTTTTGATGGCGACGCTGCCGGGCGGCGTGCGGCACGCAAAGCGCTGGATGGTGCCCTGCCTTACGCTACAGATGTCCGCAGCATCAAGTTTTTGTTTTTACCTGCTGAACACGACCCTGACAGTTACATCCGCGAATTCGGCCGCGAAGGATTCGCCCAATGCGTGACACAAGCCACCCCTTTGTCGCGCTTTTTAATTGAAGTCGCCAAAGAGGGCTGCGACATGGACAATGCCGAAGGTCGCGCGCACATGTCCAGCAATGCCGCCCCGCTGTGGCGTGCGCTTCCCGATGGTGCCCTCAAGCGCCAACTGCTCAGCGAACTGGCAGCTTTGATCCAGCTCGATGCCGCGGAATTAGGCAGTTTATGGCAATCACAAGCTGAAAAAGCCTTGGCGCGAAGCGCGACGCGGTCAACTTTGCCCATTCCAGGCAGGCGCTCAGAGGAGGCGCTCACCGATGACGATCTGTCTTCGCCGTCCGCAGACATTTACCTCAGCACCACGCAATACCCGCAATTCAAGACCGCTCAGCGCGCACCTTCGCCCTGGAAGAAAGACGCCAACGGAAAATGGCGCAAAGATGACAGTCCCCCACCCTCCATGGGGCCACGCAGCCTGCCTGCCAGCCGCGCTGACCATGCCTGCCGCCTGGTCCTGGGCAACATGGCGCTGTGGGACAGCATGACCGGCGAAGACCACGCCATGCTGTGCGGGCTGCCGTCGCCTCATGGCGGCCTGTTTGCTTGGCTGGAGAGCCAGTTTCATGACCACGGCCCTTTGGCGTGGCGCACGCTGCAAGTCGACATGCAGGATCAAACCTTTGCAACGCTGGCCAGCAAACTCATGGCCACCCATCTGCCCGTGGACCCGACCACCGACACCAGCGTCACCCCTGAAGAGGCCAAATTGGAACTCAGGCAGTTGCTCAATTTGATGCTGATCGATCGCCTCAAACTGTTGCAAACCGAGGCCCTGACCGAGGTAGAAAAGCAGCAAGATCCAATGGCTTTAGAGCGTTGGCGCAGTTTGGACAAACGTCGTAAAGAGCTCATGGCGTCTGGGTTTTAAGCGTCCTTCGGGTATAATCCAACTTTTCGGCAAGAGCGACAGCAGCACCTCCGGTCCGACCAATGCCTTTTGCGCACCCTCTACGGGATGGTCATTTCACCGCAAGGACTGCACACCAAATGTTCGCCCCATCATCTTGCTTTCAGCCCAAGTTTCATTCGCAGCCCTTACCCGCGCCAGGATTTTGTGGCGCAGCTCGTGTTTTTCCTTGTCCATTTTGATGTCCTGAGGTCCCATCCATGCCTGCTCAAAAGTCGAAGAAGCCCGTTCCCGTCGCCAAAAAAGCGCTCTACGCAAAAGCCCCCAGTCAAACCAAGGCCGTTGCCAAAGCACCCCCTGCCAAAGTAAGCAAGACCCCCGCCAAACCTGCGATTCAAACTACCGCAGCCAAACCGGTTGCAAAAGCCAAAGTTGCAGTCAAAGTGATGACCAAAACCAAACCGGTGACCAAAGCCAAAGTGGTTGCCAACGCCGCTCCCAAAGTGGTCGCCAAAGTGGCCGCCAAAGTCTTGCCCAAGGCGAAAACCAAAACACCTGTCGCCAAAAAAGTGCTCCCCACTTCCCCAAAAGCAGTCTCTCCCGTCAAGAAAGCCCCCGCAGTGCCCGCACCGAAAACTGTCGCAAAATCAGCCCCGAAAGCTGCAGCCAAACCTGTTGTCTCCGCCTCCAAAACCAAAAAAGTCAGTGCCGCTGCGACCGAAGCGGAATTGAAAAAAACCACTCCCGCCAAAGCTGCCTCCAAGGCAGCCAAAACACCTGTAAGCCCTTCAAAGTCAACAGCCAAGTCGAAAAAATTACCGACACCAAGCAGCATGGATGATGCCGACTTGAGTGACCTTGAAGCCGATTTGGTAGGGGATGAGCCGACCACAGCAACGACAGAGCAGACCGAAAAAGTCAAACCCCTGCGCATGAAAATCAGCAAGGCCAAAGAGCGCGCCTTGATGAAAGAGTTTGGTCTGGATGAAACCGTCCTGTCCGAAGAAGACATGGCCAAACGCCGCCAGCGCCTGAAAACCCTGATCAAACTCGGCAAGACACGTGGTTACCTGACGCATGGCGAAATTTCGGACCACTTACCGGACAAATTGATCGACGCGGAAACCCTCGAAGTGGTGATCGCCACCTTGAACGACCTGGGCGTAGCGGTCTATGAGCAAACGCCAGACGCTGAAAGCCTGATCATCACGGAGAATGCGCCCACTGGCTCCACCGAAGAAGAAGCCGAAGAAGCTGCCGAAGCCGCCCTGTCTACGGTAGACAGCGAATTCGGTCGTACCACAGACCCGGTTCGCATGTACATGCGTGAAATGGGAACGGTCGAGTTGCTGACCCGCGAAGGTGAAATCGAAATTGCCAAACGCATCGAAGGCGGCTTGATGGCCATGATGCTGGCCATCAGTGCATCGCCTGCGACCATTGCAGAGGTCTTGCGCCTGGCCAATGAAATTCGTGAAGGCAAAGTGGTCATCTCCACCGTGGTTGATGGCTTCTCCAATTTGAACGAAGCCGATGACTATGTGGCAGAAGAAGATTTCGACGAGTTCGACGAAGCCGACGATGACGATGGCAAGGGTGGCTCCAAGGCACTGACCAAGAAACTCGAAGAACTGAAGAATCAAGCCCTCGAGCGATTCGAACGCATCACCGACATGTTCGAAAAAATCCACAAAATTTACAACAAGGAAGGCTGGGGCACGCCAGCTTATGTCAAGGCGCAAGGCGTCCTGTCAGAAGAGCTGATGACCATCCGATTCACTGCCAAAACCATCGAAAAATTGTGTGACATGGTACGCGGTCAAGTGAACGATGTGCGCATGAAAGATCGTGAACTGCGTCGCATCATTGTGGAAAAGTGCGGCTACCCGCAAGACATGTTCATCGCCGACTTCAGCGGTCGCGACAAGAACAACCAACGCGTGGCTTCCCAATTGCTGAACCTGAACTGGATC
>Ga0114962_10001233_pt1 | contig 22295 bp, 24 predicted proteins | sample C_130820_MF_Meta_FD_87017 | JGI IMG/M metagenome (GOLD analysis project Ga0114962, IMG submission 87017) | Freshwater microbial communities from Lake Croche, Canada to study carbon cycling - C_130820_MF_MetaG | ecosystem: Environmental > Aquatic > Freshwater > Lake | place: Lake Croche, Canada... | reverse complement strand
TCATTAGTCCTTACATCACCCTTACGAGACCAGAAGGCCCCGGAGCCAGCAGAGCGCTGGCCTCCGAGGGCTTTCTCTAAACGCTTTTCGTGCTTTAGAGACTGCTTTTGACCTTCTGATTTCATTACTTAGGCATGTCCTTAAGCTGTAGTGCCTCGTCATTGTAGACAGATGCCCAGCCAAGGTACTTCTTACCCCAGTTCTTAGAGAACCAATCTAAATGTACTTCGCCAACATAGTCTGCTACTGGAGCGTCTGTTCCAATTACAATTCCCTTCTTATCTGACTGAATAACCACGTGACCGTAGTGACCTCCGTCAAAGAAGTGTGGGGCACCAATTGGAGCCTTGCTTGGATCTGTGTTCTTTGCTTTTGCTGGAATATGGTTCCAAGCATCAATTGCGCTGGCGTACTTTACTGGCAAGCCCCATGCATTTTGGCAAGTTGCATGGCAACGACCCTGAACACCTGAGACGTGGTTAACCATAAGCTTCTTCATATGGCTGTAGGCCTGTAGGCCTGTTAATCTACTAATTACCATCTTCTTCTTCCTCTATTTTGATAAGCGGTGAAGTACGGAGAGTATCCATTACTTCCTTAGTTAGTGCATCTTTGAGGTCAAGTTCCTCACGGATTGACTCCAACATGTTAGCGGCGCCTTGCCACTTTCGATCTTCATAGTATAGCCATCCACCACGACGTTCTACAATTCCATTGATAATAGATAGAGAAATAATCTCTTTAGCAGAGTCATAGGAGCCAGCATTTAATGGACCCCCATCAGCAAACCAGAAATCTAGATACGCAGTTTGCTGCGGTGGAAAGGTTTTGTTCTTAATAGTACGTACACGGATAGTCTGGCCACAACGGCGTTTGCCTTCTCCGACACCTACTTCTAGCCAGTCATCGCGCTTTACTTCTACGCGAATAGCCATGGCATAGTCCTTGCCTAGACCACCAGGTGTAGTACGAGGATCTCCATGCATTACGCCAATCTTCATACGGAACTGGTTGATCAATAGGCAAGTAATCCCGCGCTCATTCTCAACTAGAGAACGCTTAGTAGCCTTTGCCACCTTGCGGAAAAACTTATTAGTAAGAAGGGCACCACGACCTACGGTCATTTCATCCATGTTCTTATCGTCTTCTGCTGTAGGAACTAGAGCAGGAAGAGAATCAATAATAATAAGGTCAACAGCTTTAGACTCACAGAACTGAATAGCTGCTTCGTAAGCCTCTTCCATGATGTTAGTAGATACTACAAAAACACGGTCAGTATCGATACCACACATTTGTGCATAACCTACGTCAAAAGGCTCTGCAGCAATCCACACGGTTGTAAAGTCTGGATTCTTAGCCTGATTTGCCGCAACAGTCTTGAGTGCAATAGCAGTCTTACCATTAGACGCTTCACCGATAATTTCAGTCCACTGATTTACAGGCCAGCCACCACCAAGTACAACATCTAAGGTTAGCGAACCTGTAGTAATGCGCGTAGGTAACTGCGCTTCACTAGCTTTAATTACGGTACCAGGACCCATCTTTTTATTAAGAAGTGCCGCGATCTTTAGTATCTCTGCGTTTAGTGTCATCATTATCCGATCCTGTCTACAATTACGTTAGGGTTAAAGTTATTACCTTTAGAGGTTTGCTTAGCGGGAGTAGCTGGACCCGAACTATCTGAAGGAAGTCCACCCCCACTACCTGATTGTACCAGGGGATAGCCGCAATCGTAACAGCGCTTCATTTGCGTACCGGTAGGGGCAAAATAGTTTCCTGAAACACATTCTGGGCAACGATCATCCATACGTGCGCTCTTTGCCTTTGTAACTAACTGATCTTCATTAGCATCGTACCTAACTGGAGTAGCGGTTACATTACCCTCGGGAACATAACGTACAGTTGGTATTGGTCCTGTTGGTGCACTAGGACGGGTAGTGGAAATTTCTTCTCCTTGTAATTTTCGAGACCACCAATCACTCGCCATATTCATATCCTTCCGTAACTAGTCCTAAATCAATTAAAGTTGACATACAAGAAATAGCTGACGCAATTGATACAATCTTAAACATTTGAGTAAGAGCAACTATTACTTCTTCTGCTGGGAGAGTTTCGCCATCCTCTATCTCACTGCGTACAAAAGACATTGCACTAACTTGTGCAGCAACCATTGCACTAGTCTCTATGATGCTTAATATAGGATCTAGACGCTGGACGCGACGGTCACTAGCCTCTGTTTCCATTTCAGCCACATCATCAGAGACTGTTCCCAGCCCCATCATAATTGCTACTTCTTCTGGGAACTTGCAACCTGAATCATATATTATCTTTCGCATCTGCGCTTTAGCAGATAGCGCTGTAATGTGAGGTTTTTTATTTTGCTTCTTTTTATTAAAAAACATTATTTAGCTTCACCCCAACGTTGTACGGTTTTGACATCTGCCAAAAGTGGAATATTTAACACGTTAATGCCCTCCATAGCATTTCGAATGGCTTCAGCAGTTTCTTCAGCCAAGTTTGTAGGGGCAACGGTGACCAATTCATCGTGAACTGTGAGTATCAAGTTAGCCTCTTCTGGAATCATATCGTATGCCCGGACCATTGCAACTTTGATAATATCTGCTGCAGATCCTTGGATAACGGTGTTGAACGCCTGGCGTTCTGCCCGAGCCCTCTTCCAGATCTCTTTAGACCTAAGATCGGGCAGATAACGCCGGCGCTTTAGCAAGGTTGTAGCGTATGGAACTGGCGTTTGGTTACGACTAGTCGCAATAACCGAACGCTTATACCGTTCAATAGACGCAAATTTCTTACTAAAGTTTTCTAAAAGCTCTTTGGCTTCTGTAAGAGTGCAACCAATCTGATCAGCAATCTTGTCCGGACCTACGCCGTATGCCATAGCTAGTACAAGTACCTTACCTGCCTTGCGGTTAACTCCCATAGTCTCACCTACGGTTGTGTAGATATCCCCGCCGTCTAAGTAAGACGAAGTCATAATTCGATCTTGCGAGAATGACGCAATAATACGTGGCTCAATCTGAGAATAGTCAGCAACAATTAAAGAGCACCCTTCTGGTGCTACAAATAAATTGCGGATAGCTTTACCATTTGAGGTGTGGGGAGCAGGTACATTCTGAAGATTCGGATTACGACTGGAGAATCGACCAGTCTCTGTACCGTATTGTACAAAGTCAGTGTGGACCCTACCGTCAAGAAGCAGGGCTTTCTTTGATACGACCTTGCTTTTACCAGCAAGAGTACGAGTAATATCTCCACCCAAGTATGGAATTACGTATGTAGTAAGCAACTTGTTTAGGTCTGAGTATTTAATCAAACCATCTACTACAGCATCCTTGCCGGCAAATATATTTAAAGCCTGCTCTGATACTGAGAAGTCCGAAACACTAGTAGGCTCCCCTGAATCAATCCTCTTCTGACCATTAGTAGTTGCTACCTTAGGTTTAAGTCCACGGCCGCCAAGTTTTTTAGAAGTATAAAGAAGTTCTTGCTTTTCTTTAACACTATTAAGATTAAAGGCTTTGCCCGCAGCAACATATATCTCAGCTTTACATTCTTCTAGCTGGTTTTCTAGATCCTTTTTAAGTTGAGACAATGCAGATACATCAATGTCTGCGCCACGTAATTCCATGTTGCAGATAACTTCTAGTACGTCCATCTCTAGAGCAAAAAGTTTATTCAGCTTTATGGCATCTATCTTTGATGACAGTTGTTTCCAAAGCTTCCATGTCCACTCAGCATCAAGACCTGCGTAGGTAGCAACATCCTCAAAGCTATGTGCTTCAATTTCTTTACCGACACCCTTGACCATCTCATATCCAAATTCACGTTTAAGGCAGTCGTCAAGACCCAAGCCATTAATTCGATTCTGGTTATCAAGAATAAAAGACGCGATAAGTGTGCAGCCATAATTAGGTGTAGGTAACCCACCAATGTACTTAGCAATACTTTGTAGGTCGAACTTAACATTGTGGCCTACTTTAGTAATATTACTCATAAAGATAGGCTTCAAAGCTTTAAAGACTTCCCCGGCGGTTAGTTGCTCTGGGGCATCGGTAAATACTTTTGTTGCTTTCTTTTCGTCTTTGCTGTAGTCCTGTGGACGTAGGCCTAAACCTTTTGCTTGACGAATTTTAGCGGAGGGTAGTAATGGGTAATCGGTGCGTACATACTCACCATTAGGGTGACCCATAGGAATAACATCTGTGCGGTCATCACAAGCAAGTGCAATCCATACAACAGCATTCTGTCGAGGATCTCCACGATGTGGGCCAGAGGTTTCAACGTCAAAAACAAACTCAGTTAATTGTGAGTAATGTTGTGCGACTTCATAAAGTTGTTCAGTGGTTAAAATAATATTCATAGTGCGCTCCAAAGTAAAAGTAGGGGGCTAAGCCTAGGAGGGGTAAGACCCGCCCCCTACTAAATGGGTATCTTAGTCTTCTGGAAGTTCGCGTGCGATTTCCGCAAGCTCTGCCTTAGTAGACATACGCAAAGAATCAACACCTAGAGGTGCTAATGCTGCGACTACCTTAGCAGTTTCCGCTACGTCAAGATCCCAATCTTCTGGAAGGTCGCGTTCCTTAACCGGCATGATTGAATAGCTAGTCTTGGTACCCTGACCTGACTTGCTAACCGCCCAATACATGCGGTCTAGAGGACCTGTCTTTGGATCGTTATTTAACTTTTCTAGTTGACCACAAAGACGCAAGCCAACAGTCATAAGTTGAACTGTTGCATCTTCGTCCATGAGGTTAACAACTGAGAAAGCAAACTTATTGTCTGCTTTGTTACCTGTACGGCATAGTGGGCACTCTGATGTGCCTAAGCAAACGAATGACTTCTTACCAGTACGGTTTACCCAGTGCTGTGAAAAAATCATTGGTTCTGGTGAAAGGAACTTAATCAACTGTACGTCTTCTTCAAACTTGAAGTCGGTTGCGTACTGGCGACTAACCTTTTCCTGTACCTTACGTGCTGCAGACCAGCCTACTTGAATTACAGAAGAGCGATCGGCTACTTCATTTTCATCTTCGTCTTCAAAGATTGCATCAGGAGTGATGGTCTCTTCTTCGTCGTCTAGATATGAATTGATATTGGTGTTACGTGCGTTCATGTTATTTGTTTCCTTAGTTATGGCCATATGGCGTTTTGGTTATTCAGTTTCTTGGCTATGAATCTGTTTCCAGCTATCATATATTTCTAATGATAAGTCTGGATACCGATTCCAGTCAATCCGAGGGGCTTCTTCAAGTCCTCTGGATCGAAAGCTTGTTAATATACTTTCTATCATAGCACGGCTATACATCCGCCACCCCGGTTTCTTTTCTCCATTTACTATCATGGAGCGTAAGCGATAGGGGGCCTTAGGAATGTATCCTTTGCGTTCCCACAAACGAACAGTCACTAAGGGCCTCCCTAATGCTAGCGCAAGAGTGCCGGCACTGTAAAGTTCTACAACATTACCATTAGATAATGTCTTTACTTGGGGTTTTGAATCCCAGCCCTCACGTTCTTGCTTTTCTTGCTTCTTACGTTCTGTTTCTGGATTTACTGGACGGCGCTTTTTTTTAGAACCTGGGTAAAACTCACCGGGGACTCCGAAGATATCCTCAAATGGGTCTGTACTCATTACTTAATTAGGCCTTCCATAGCTTTCTTAAAAACGTCGATAGCTATAAATGCGGCACCTATACTATCTTCTGTACGGGCAAACAATAATGGATCCCAAGCCCGTAGGCCCTGCGATACTAACTCTAGTAAACGTTCCTCAGTTAGGTCACTTGCCATGATTTGCCTCCCGGTGCGCTATAAAATCTAGCAACTCTGTAAATGTTTTATCGCAATCCCAGCAGATATGCAAATTGTCTTCCATATACCGTTTCATGTACGACATATTATTCCTTTGTAAGAACGAAAGCGTTTGTAATTTTCTTAGGGAACATCGTATCGATATCGTCTTCCGTTAGCAAACCTTCGGAAAGACAAGCCATAACTTCGTCCTGATTAAGTACAGGCTTTAGTTCAAAGCAACGTGCTGACAAGCCTTTTTCCCGTAGGATATCGTGAGCAGCAGTTTCATCTAATGACTGAGATACACGACGCTGTTTCTGCATACCGGCGTATCCCCCATAAGACTGCATGTCGTACCACTTGTGGCCCTTGTCATCTTCAAGACCATTAGCGTCTACAAATGACATTAGTTCTTTTTTGATTTCATCCTGACGCTTAGATAGATCATCAATGTTCTTCTTGAGATGTACATACTCATGGAACATACTCTCTAGGTCAGAGACACCTACGGTCTCAATCGTAGGTAAATTTTCTTTACCAATTACGTTTGGCATTAGCCCTCCTAAATAATTAACTTTCTATAAGTTCTTCAAGTGCTGCAATTACTATATCAGTAACTGTGACACCCAGTTCTGCAGCTTTTTCTTTTGCTGCATTCCAGAGTTCGTCTGAAACTCTGATAGTACGTGTAGGCGTTTGATTAGACACCGTATCTCCTAATCTTTGCCCCCCCAACATCCTAGTATACCTCTAGATAGATTGCAAAAACTGCCTAAGCGATCCTGCAGTAAGTTCTAGAGAACCTTTGGAATCTATACCTTCTCCATCAACTATAGCCGAGGCTACTGACAACTTTTGTTGCAGCATCTCATATTGACGTTCTTCAATTGATGCCTTAACTATAACATCTTGAATGACAATGTGCTTCCAAGTACTAGAGGCCCTCTGAATTCGACCATTACGTTGTGTTGCTAGACCTGCGTTCCAGGGGAGGTCGTAGTTAATAAGTAAGTTAGCCTGAGGGAGATCCACCCCATACCCACCAGCGTCAGAGCTGACAATAATGCGGGTAGTAGGATTAGTTTGAAAATCGATTTTAGCATCTTCTTTTTCCTTAGCGTTCATTCGACCGGTAAAAGTCTGGGCATTGAATGCTTCAAACTCTTTAGCAATTATATCCACCATATGTACAAAACTTGTGAATATAACGACCTTATTTTTAGAGCTTTGGGATAAGAAGTCTGTAACTATTTCTTTGAGTACCTCTAGTTTTGGTGCTTTTACTACACGATTTAAAGCTCCAACGTCTACCAATTCCCCGGCGTATTTAGATCCTTCTATACCTAATGGATCAGCATTATTGGCCTGACCACTTCGCAGAACTAATTCTGGGTGATCGCAAAGCATGCGTAACACAGTAACTTTGGACATAATCCGGCCCTTTATTTCATTGATCATTGGGTCATATGGATTGTCTGTAAATAAATTTAGATCAGAAAAGGTTTCCACAGCTTCATCTAAGTCAGCAATTAACTGCTCAGTTATTGTGTCATAAAGCGTTTGGCTAGCTTTATCCAAAGGAACAAGAATTGGTGCGGCGTGCATAGTCTCTGGTAGATATGGCGAAACATCTGGGTCTGACTGGCGTTTACGAACACACGAAGTACTGAGAATCCTGTACAGAGCATCTAGGTTCTTATACCGCTCAATTCCACCAAAGTAGTTACGAACTATGTGCTTAAACTCAAAATCAATAAACCTTCCAAATACGCGAGAATTTACAAACTCCATAATTGAGAATAACTCTTCTGCTTTACCATTTTCTACTGGAGTGCCTGTAAGAGCAAAAACATAAGGAGCTTGCAGTTTTTTTACGTATTTTGACCGTTTTGATTTAAAGCTTTTTAAAGCTGTGGCTTCATCTGCAACTATGAATGACCTTTGTAATTTTTTAACAAGATCGAAGTCTTTTACTGCTTGTTCATAGTTAATAATTACATAGTCATACTCTTTAGCAGCAGCATATTGTTTTATGCGAGCAGCTGGAGTTCCATCTATTACTAAAGCTTTAGCTGAACCGCCAGTAAATTTTTCTATTTGAGATGCCCACTGATATTTAAGACTTGATAGGCATATGACAAGCCCCGGGCCAGAGATCTTTCCCTGGTCCCGGAGCTTCTCAATTGCTGAGATAGTAATCACTGTCTTACCAAGACCGAGGTCATATGCTACAAGCATTTTGCCTTGCTTGCACATGCGTTCTACAGCCTCTACTTGATAAGGCAAAAGAGTACCTATAAACGACATTACGCTCCCAGAATAGCTGCTTTACCTAGTACACAGTGCTTTGCAGTTTCAATACCACGATGTATAAGGTTATTAGTCATTTCACCAATATCCTTACATTCTACATCATCGTAGTTAAAAAACTTACATTCCATTCCAGTCTTACGGCAAAGATCTAACATACGTAATGCTGCAACACGGCCTGGCTCGTCATTATCAAAAGCAAAGATTAAATCTTCGGTCTCTCTAAAAATAGCAAACTGATCTGGACTTATAGAAGTACCAAAAGATGCTAGACCACCCATAATCCCAGCAGAATGTAGGCGTACAGCATCTAGCGGACTTTCTACAACTATCATCCTGCGATCATATTCAGTGTTGTAACTATTGAATAATGTTTTGCTTTTAGCAATACCTGTAGGACGGTTCTTAAAATAACGCTCCCGATATCCTTTTTCTTGCCAGCCCATAAGCTCGTTATCTTCCCAAGTACGTATCGGAAGAATCCAACGTGCATTAACAGAGTCCCAAAGAACCCCATACTTTTTTGTCGAGTCTTCGTTTAGTAGGCGGGAATCTAAAACGTTTTTAGGTATTTCTGTAGAAAATAGAGCAAGGCGGGCTTCACTCATAGGAACTGGCTTAGGTATAGCAACATATGATTCTTTAATTTCTTCCATTTGTTTTATGAGCATAGGAAGATCAATCTTTGAATTCTGACGTAGCCATTCTTGTGCACCCTCAAGATCTAAACGATTCCAAGATGTGTAGAACTCTTTTTGTTCTGCTACAAGGGTTAAAAGATTGCCCTTATACCCACAAGAAAAACAGTGGTGTACTCCAGTCTCAGTGTTGATAGACCAAGAAGGGTTTTGATCTACTTTTCCAGTGCGCAGTTCGTGACCTGGGCATAATGCCAGAATTTCATCTCCACGCTCGTTCTCAACTTCAATACTAAGGTTAGTTAAAACAGTTTTTACTTTATCGTTAGTTAGTAACATTAGCTTTATTCCTTAATTTTGACCGTAGCGTTTCCCTTTGACGCTGCGTTAACCCTCCCCAGACACCTTGTAGTTCTGGATGGCGTACAGCATAGCTTAAACATTCTGTAATAAACGCGCAACTATTGCAAACTTCTTTTGCTGCAGCTATGCCTGCACGATCAGATGGGTGCGGAAAAAACATGTCTGGATCTTCCACTTCCATACACTTTTGCTTACCTTCAAAATTGGGACCAAAGTCCATGACTTCCTCCTAGTCAGTGTATTTATTTTATGGGTTTGGATATTCTTGAAACTTACCGTTTTCCCAATCCCACATTAGTTCTACTTCAACCTTGCCACAGTTACGGCTAGCTTCTATGCGGAATAAGCGGGATGAATCGTCTTCTGGATCCTGTCGCTCAAGTGCAAGTATAACGTCTGCATCTTGGAAGAACGATGATGAGTAGCCAATAGACCCGGCGGATACACGGCCCTTTTTCATCTTCCATTCCAAAACCTGCGTAGTAACTACTACCGGCTTCTTTGCTTTTTGTGCTAACCGTTTTAATGATCGAGTAATGTTAGTAAGTGCTAGAGCGTTGTTTTGCTCACCACTAATTTCATCCATCATTAAATAAACACCGTCCACAAAAATTATGTCTGGCTGTAGCTTATCGACCTTGGCTGACAAACCGGAGATAGTGCGAGCAGAAACGCTGTCGGTTAAGTAAAAGTTGTGCATATCTTCCATACGCTTAAGAGACTTTTGGTAACGCGCTTCTTCATCTGTTTTGAGGGCACCTCGGGTCAACCGAGCATAAGAAATGTTGGCACGCATTGCATCGTGACGTGCTTTCTGCTCTTGGTTGCTCATCTCAAAAGACTGAAACATTGGAACAAAACCATCTTCATGTAAGTTAACAGCGGTCTGTAGAGCAATGACTGACTTACCTGTTTTAGGTGGAGCAATAATTACTACTAACTGACCTGGTTGTAAACCTGCAGTTGCTTGGTCAATCAAGGAGAATCCTGTGGCCATACCGATTAAACCATTTGGGCGAGTTTTGATATCAAGATATTCCTGATATCGATCCATAGGAGTTTTAGTTAAGTCAACATCCGTAGATGCGCTAAGCCCATCATCAAAGAAGCCTGCAACGCCTCGGGTCATTAAATCAATTGCTACTGAATGATCGCCAGATGAAATAGCTTCTGCAGCATCCTGCACAATCTCAATTGCTTTTTGGCGCTTGCGATACTCAACCAACTGATCAAGCAAATACTCAACAGTATCTTCTACGTTAAGTAACCGATATGTAGGAAAATTATCTTTGATAGTTACAGCTGTAGGAACCTCAGAATACTTAGAGTGATGTGTGCGGATAAACTTCCACACAGTGCGGTTCTCTTCTACATAAAACCAATCATCTTCTAATCCATACTCTAGGATTGTAGAGATATCTCGCGTGCGTATTGCACGACTTATTAAACGGAGTTCATTATCCGCAGCCATTAAACCCTCCCAAGGTCGTAGTACCAACTACCATAACGTAGTGCACGAGTTGGTACGTCTATCACGCATACAAGTTCGCTTCGATAAGGAAGTTCTGAAACCAAATCGGAAACCACACTATATGACTTACCATATCTAAATGGATTAGTGCCTAGATTGTCAAGGTCCTCCATAATCTCATCCATTTCTTTCTGAGAATACCCAAACCCAACTAACTCTAAAACAAAATTTGTGTAGCTAGAATAATTCCAAAACCGGGCAAGCATGCCACGGTTATAGGTAACATTTTCAGATGATGTTGAAATAAGGCCAAAGACCTTTTTTATGACAGGCTCCCGATCCAAAATGCAATCAAGAGTAACAACAGCCCTACGCGGTTCTTCATTACTTAAGTCCCCTCCTTGCATATCCTATGCCTCTATGTATCCGTATTTTATCACAAAATCCCGGAAGGACTCTGTAGACTCTTGAGCGGCATCGCTTTCTTTTTTAGACGCACGTGATGAAACTTTAAGAGGATAAATGCCGTCATTGCGTTTAGCCCTAGCAACAACCATGCGGGTGTGCTTGCAAAGCTTACGGGTTTCAAATCCGGAACAAGTGCATCGAACATTATCACTGTTTAAGTCTATCTCTACCTCAAAGACTCCACGAGGAGATAGAAAAAACTGTACAGTACGCCACTCAGATTTAGCCATTGTCTTATCCTTCATTTCCTACGATCACCCTCCTGTGAAATTATATTAAATGGTAAGAACGCTTCGTGAGCAAAACTTTCCATTGGCTGCCCATAAACATCTCCCCAATTCTTAAGTGGAACATTTGATGTAACTATAGTCGGAAGACCTGCGTTATGTCGAGACCGTAAAACAGAGTCAAACGTATTTTCAGCCCAGCCTGACGCAGTCTTGTGTTCCTTGCCTAAGTCGTCTAGCACTAACAAACTTATGTTGTCGGCGCCACTAGCATCACCGTACACGCTTTGAATCAGTTGGGCTTCTGGCCCATCGTCATCTTTCCAAGCACGCTGCTGTATACGTAACAACTTTGGATAATCTACAAATAGTCCTGGTTTTTTAGCAAATGTCTCGGTTGATCCCCAAAGTTCTGGTCTCGCCTGACGTAAGACTTCTTGTAGTACTACACTAGCAAGAGTAGTCTTCCCATGTCCTGGCATTCCAATTAGAAGTAAGCCAAGACCGCACTTAGATGAGCCTCGAACCTTAATAATTTGACCATCTAAGACCAAATCAACCCACTTTTGTACAGAATCTATGACCCCATTTTGGTAGGGCTTCAAATCCTCAAGAGTCAGGCCAATAAACCTATCTGGAATATTAGACTGGTTTATCTGGCTTCGTATAGACGGACGTACGCTAGAAAGCTCGTACATTAATCCTCCAATAGTTTGAGCATCTTAGCCCTATGGGCTTCAAACTCGTCATCAGTGTACTCTATATCTTCTGTGCGTGAGTAAATACCATGCACTGTTGGATAGTAGGCCACAAACCTACGCCAATAAGGATGGCCTATACCGGGATCCTTTGTCAAACGCGGGTCATTAAAGAATCCGCGAATTGCTTTTAGTATAGCTAGACGAGTAACGCCATCACTAACTTGTCGGTTAATCCAAGACGCTAAGTTCTTGCCATTTACCTGACTAGGAACATTTGGTGCTGATTCACGAGTAAGTTCATAAAACTCACTAACCAAATCCTCTGTAGTCCAGAGTTCCTCTGGCCTTTCGTGCCTACGCATACCTGCAGGTACTGCATCAAACTTAGTTTTTTTATATTTTGCGTTCCGAACTTCTTTCTTATCCCTAAGATCCAAGTTCCCTACGACTCCAACCTCGTCGTCTTCAACCCATTTCTTTTTAGCCTTGGGTTCTGGCGCTTCATCATCAAGACCTGGCCAACTCACTAGAACATACTCCTCTTTAGTATTTACTTCCTCGGGCGGCACGCCCGATACGTTATTAGAACTTACGTTAGTAAGTTCTATTAACGTACTTAAGCTACTAGTACTATAGCTAATAGCGGTATCGTATAAAAGGGGCCCTGAAAATCCGTCCCGGGTAATCCAGGCCTGGTTAACATCTAATTGGTATGTCCACTGGCCATTTTTACCTCTAAATTTAGTCTCAGATACATATCCAGCAGAAATTAGCTCCCGAAGAGCCTTGCGTATAGAGTCGCGGCCCTCAGGAACTAAGGGGTAGATTTCAGATGTAGTTAGGGTTCGACCCATGGCCATAAATAGGCCCCAAATGCCCCTAGAACGCAGCGAGAGCCGCGTATCCATCATAGGGGTAGAACTTATCAAAATGCCCTCCAAAACGTCTTACAGTGGCGGTATGCGCTGTGGCATGCCTCGTAGAGTCCGTGGTTCACGGCTCTCTATCAGGTTAAGTATAGACATAGAACATGCCAATCCCGCAAATGCTCCGGCAAAAGCCGTAAATATGATCATGCCCCAGTCATTAGGGCCAGTAAAATATGCTCCTAAAAGGCTTATAAGAAAAGCAACTAAGCCTCTAAATTTGCCCAAATTTCGTACCAACTCCTCTATGGCAGTTAATACAAAAGCGGTAGCTAAAGCAGTTATAACTAAAGTAACCATGCCCTCAACATCCTTAACCTATTTCTCTAAATACAACACGGTCTAAAAGAACAGAGTTTGTACTGGTTCTACTAGTAGGTGTATACGTCAACGTTACCTTAGCATACGCCGCATTAGTTGGTGCAGTCAAAACCCCACTAGAATTAACTACATTTGCATACTGCCAACGTTTTGTAGTAGAAATTGAATTATTCTTATTAACAGATGAGATAAAAGTATTTGTTGAGTCATACCAATCTACCTGAACATTAATAATTCCAGCATCAGCAGAAGACGTGATCTGCGCAGCCGTAGCGCAAGTGTATGGGGTTCCAGGTTTTACAAATAATGAGTTTTGATAAATACCAAAAGAAGTCTCACTAGTTGTTGTATTAGTTAGCTTTGCCCAAGAAGAGCCAAGCGCACCAACCTCTGAGTATAAAGCCCCTCTGCCAACCGCTCTTGTAGCTTTAGTATTTGATGTTGTAGGAGTCCAACCATATAAGCTTTCTTCAAAAGAAGAAGATTTAAGGTTTTGTTGTGTAGAGCTTTCTTGATGCTCGCCAAGCACTATAGACCAGCTTGATCCTAAAGGAGTAAAATCAATTAAATTAGTTCCAAGACGAGCTAGTTTATTAACTAATCTTGGCCAATAATAGCTTCTACTTCCTCCAGTAGCGGGCTGCAGTGTTGTATAAATCTTTTTAGTATCATCTCTTGGATGAGTAACCTGAAGTGTTGCTGTATCTGCAGGGTCAACAAATGGCGATGGATTATCTCCAAACTCAGCTTGTACTCCGTCTACATACCAAGTTCCAGATGACCCACCATAAGCAACATTCACACTAATTGATGGGGTCGTAGTTGTTGCCCTATCCGCGTAGGCAGTAACAAAAAGTCGAGTCCATGTATTAGCGGGTATGGTAAAGCTAGAGGTTGTACTTCCTATAGACATTGTGTAAGTACCCGCAGGACCATATACATAAGCGGATGCCGTAATTGACTCCCCACCATAAGGAAATGGAGTTGTAGTAGGAGACCCAGAAAGAGATATATTTGAAGGGTACAAAAACGTAGTATTAATATTACTAAATACAGACGATGCAACTACTTTACCTACGTAAGTTCCAAACATAGCAGGTACGCCTGCAGCGGTGTAAGTTACTGAAGTTAATGTACCGCTGGTTGCTGTATATCCTGTTGTGCTGCCTGATTCAAAAGACGGGTTATCGATAAAGTTTGAACGTACTTTCTTTTCCCATTGGCAGTCTTCTGCAGGAGTAAAATAATCTCCAAGAACATTATAAGTTGGGTTAAGATTAGTATTTGCATCACTTACTCCACCGCTACCCCAGAAAAATGGAAGCAACGTTGATCCCTTTTCTAGCAAACAGCCGTCTATAAGGTAGTAATCATATGCAGCCATGTTTGGGAAAAATATGTGAGCTTTAACTGAAGTAAACCCACCATCTGTTGTGTACTGAGGGGTTTTAAAAGTTACGCTAACCCTTTGGTATTGAGTTCCGCTTAGAGTTACGTCATTTCCCTTAGTTCTGTATTGATATTTAGCTAATGTTAGCGTTGCATTAGTAATAGAGATTCCTGATGCTGATAAAGTATCAAATAAGATTGAAACTCCACTAGTAATGCTTAGTACAATTCCTTCAGCCCAGATGGTGTTGTTTGATGTTTCATATACCCTTACTCGGTCTCCTATTTTAAAAGAAGGAGTTGTAGTCGGAGTAAAAACTGTTGCTGTACTAGTTTGTATGCTTGTTGGCCCCCAACCTGCTTGGGCAACTGTGTAAGTTCCCATATCAACTGGGTCGGCTACATTAAAGTAATATTCGTTAGTAACGCTATCTTGTTTGATACTAACTTGATCTGTCTCATCATATGGAGAAGTAAAATCCACTCTTGCAAACGCTGTTTGGGCACTACTTAGCCCTCTTACGTATGCACTAAATGTGTAAATAGTGTCTGGGTTTAATTGAATCCAGTTAGTACTTAAAGCCCCTAAATTACTATTTGAAGAAAGCGCAGTATATTTACATACTTTTGTCCCAACAATTGGAGAAGTAGTATCAGTAGTAATAGTGCCATTGTAAGCACTCCATCCACCAAGAGTACCGCCTTTAGAATCCTCAAAACTTGGATTAGGAAGGTAGTTTGTCCTAACACCACTTAAATTAATTTTAATAGTTCTGGCATCTTCATAAATAGCTTTACCGGATCCGTAAGAAAAATCTCCAATTAACCCTGGGTATTCATTAAAACTTAAAAAGTCTATAAAAAATCTGTCATTTGCAGCAGGGCTGCTAACTACAAGCGTAACTCCCGCATAAACTGCGCCACGGGGAGCAACAATTGCAGTATCAACATTTGATGACTCAAAGTATTGCCAAGAAGTGGAGAACGTTAAAGCAGTTCCATATACCGGATTTCCACTCGAGTATGTAGTAGTAATTTCTGCACCAAGTCGATCAAACCATCTAATAGCAGCCTTGATTGTAGAAGTATTAGAAGTATTGCTAGAAGATTTACGGGCATACCCAAAAAATTGATATGAACGTCCTTCAATAATTGGAACTGTTCTAGTTATAGTATCTGTAGAGTTGTAAGAGCTTAATGTTATGTCAGAAGTTCCATTAGAGCAGATCAATCCATACCCAGCTGTGCGGGGTTTGTAAATACTATCTACTAGTGCCGCTGCAGGAGTAAGTAAGCTAGAGTCCGATGGAGCTAAAAGAGCACTTCCAAGTTCTGCTGCGGAGTTAGCGTATTTTCTAGCACTAAGTGGGTCAAAAATTACAGTGCCAGTATTAGCCGCGCTTGCTAAAGTTGTCGTTGAAACAGAGTAACTAAAGGTGTTTGTAGTAACAGAGCTAATAATCCAATCACCGTTATACACAGAATTATTATTTGTTACGGATACTGTTACTGCGTTACCAGCTGCAAATCCGTGAGCGGCACTGGTTATAGTTGCAACAGATGAAACTACCTGAGTATTAGTAATAGTTTTAGCAGTAGGGGTTATAGAAATAGACCAACCGTCTGTGCTTTCTTCAAAAGAAGACTGATTGTAATCTAGTAATAAATTTGTACCAATATCTAGGGCAGATTGGTAATGAGTTAGTGCAGTTATATATGCTCTAATTCCTGCTCTAGTGCCTTTAAAAAGATTAATTGTTTCTGCAGCTCTGTATAAAGTTCTATGGTACTGATCACCAAGAGTAGGCTCATAACTAAATCCTAATGTACCAATTGCAGTAGACAACAGGGCTGTTGGGTAAAATCTAAAATCACTAAGATTATTAACAATAGAAACTCTTTGTCTTAAATAATCGTAGTAATACCCAAAATTACTTAAAAAATTGTAAAGATCGGTATTTGTATCTGGTTCGCTAGTCGCTCCACCAAATCCCTTAACACTAGCTGTCCATACTCCTGGAAGCATGCGGGCAAGAGAAAGAGTTGTTCCAGAAGTATCAGTTACAACAATAGCTGAGGTGTCTCCACAAAAAAACCAGTTAGTTCCATTAAACACCCAAAAAGAGTATGTTGTTTCTGTCCCTGCAGGATAAAAAGTTTCAATATCGGTGTATGTAAACTGCGATATAGGAAAAGAACCGCCAACTACATATCTACCATCATTGGCGTTATCAGGAGCTCCAGCAGTGCTTTTTATAATTTTCCAATAAGTAAGCGCTGTGTCCCCAGAAGGAACGGCAATATTATCCCAAGATAATTTAACAGTTTTATATGTAGGTTGAAAAGACTCAAGATTAGAAGTATAGCTAACTGTGTTGCTACTTACTTGACCGTAAGGACTAACACCATAGGTACTAAACCCATACTTACCCATTATTTACTCCGATAATAGTTGTTTTTTATTAGCTTCAACAATATGTTGTTCAAACTCTCCGTCGAGTTTAGCTAATCTTTCTCCGATACTAATCTGACGTGTTTCCATTGTATTTAGTTTATCACTAAGTTCATTAACTGCTTGACGCAACCCACCACCATTAGGACCAAACTGCGCTGTAACAAAATCGAGTTTATCCGATATACGGATCTGGGTTAGCTCAAACTGATGCTGTCTTTTATCTATCCGGCGCCAAATACCGTAGATACTTACAACAAAAGCAGCTATAACTGAAATAACTTGGGCTAAACTTGCTGCGCTACTAATATCCATATTACATTCCTGCAAGAAGTAGTGGGGCTACGGTATTGTTAATTGCATCCACATTGGCTTGAATGCTAGTTAATAAAGCTTGATAAGACGTGCTTCCAGGACCAGAATAAAGTACATCGTACGTTGATACGTATGGGGCACCTGTACTATCTAGTTTAAAATTTAAATTGTTTGAGGAATCTCGCGCCTCTAATAAGTTAGATGAGTTACCGGAGTATTGTTTAATAGTTAATGGAATACCAGAAGCTACATTTACAATGCTAGATAAGTCTTTTCTAACGTATGGTGCGCCAGTAACTCCATTAAGAAGTCCTCGCTCAATGTTGTTTAGGCGAGCATTTGCAGTAGTCCAGCTGCTTATCGGCAAAGAGTGAGCCGTAGCATCGTAGGTACTAGTAAGAATACTAGAGGTTAATGTATTCTCAATTGAAAGGACTTCATCTTGAAGCTTGTTGATGTGAGATGCAAAAATAGTGTCAGTTAAGTCTACTTTTGCTGTAAAGCTGGTTACACTTGTGGGATAATCTGCTGCCATTTATTAATCTCCATAATAAAAATAAACCCCTCCTTCATATACTCTCTGATAATTAAGAATAAATCCTTTTAAACAGAGGCTAAGATGGTATTCCGCCCGTAATAGTTAGGCTAAGGTTTGCTGCTTGAAGAATAGGAATTTCGGCAGCGGTTAAAACCACGTTTGCGGCCCCAGATCCACCGTGCTTGCACAGCTTAGTAACATCTACCTGAGTAACCCCGTCTATTCCCATGAGCGTTGAGATTACTGTTGATAAAGACACCGTGCGACCAAATCCGTATGAATTGTAAGAAAACAGTCCTTGATTAACATCTATCAAAGCTTTAGCTACCGCAATTTGTATATCTCTTTGCTTGTAAGATGCTTGCGCTGTAACGCTAACTGTTAAATCTAAATCTACATATGATGGTGGCAAGACTACAACTGTAGAGTTAGCTGGAATTTTATCTGATAAAAAAGTACCTACTGCACTTGCTAAAGAATTCCAGCTAGCAGTTGCAACCCCATTAACTAAGCCCGGGGTAACACTGTAATCATTTAAAGGTTGAACGTATAGCGTTACGGAAGTGTACACAGAGGAAGTAGCTTTAGCTTGGCCAACACCTGCAATATAGTAAGCTAAATTTTCATAGTCTTTTAAAGTGGTAGCTCTACCTTTTGTAGCTAGTGCTTTTCCAATATTTTTTCTAATTAAAGCTAGGTTGTCTCCATCAGTTCCACCAAAAGCTCTAGAAGAGTTGCTAACCGTAGCTATTGTACTGCTTGGGTTTAAACCAATGCCTGGAATATAAGAAATTTGATTAATTTTTCCAGCGTCTACGTTTCCAGCCGCACCAACACTAGTTCTGTATGTAGCAGAAATAGTATTATTGCTTGGGGGTATTGCTCCGTTTATACCGTCACCAAATAATATAGAAGTAGTTCCATCAGAATTTAAGCGCGTTGAGTACACCTGATCTTGTGGACCAACTTCAACTAAGCTCCACACATAAGTCCATTTACTAAAAGAACTTCCCTGCCCAACATAAACAGTTATTGAGTTATCTACTACTCCAGTACCAGGAAGTTTAGAAGTTTGATATGCAGTTCCAGAAGATGTGCCTAAACTAATGGGCGTTATTTTACTGTTTGCGTCCAACCCGCCCGAGGTTGTCTTTCCTTCAAGAGCAACTAAAGTAGTCGAAGCTCCTGGAGCAAGTGCTGTTACCGATTGTATAGTTTCATACCAAGCTTGGGTAAAAATACCTGCATTAAGTACCGCAGTAGCTTGCGTACCTACGGGGATATCTATTGAAGAAGAGGATGTATTTTTAAATGTTAGAGAAACATATCCTGGCGTAGGTCCAGACGGCTTATACCCTGATAGTTCAGCAAAGTTAAGAAGATGATCTAGATCAGTAGCCGTTGCCACGTTAGATTCATTAACAGCCCTATCTACATAGTAAGAAATTATATCTCCAAGATAAGCAAAAGCTTCTACAAGAGCAAGGGTAAAATCTGAAGTATCGTCAGCTTTCCAAGCTGGTACTCTTTCTTGCACAACTTGAATAAGATCGTTACGTATTGATGCATAGTCTCTAGATGTGTAATCAACCTGTGAAATCATTAGTATATGTCTCCTATTTGTGTTCCATCACTATTTAGATACGAACTATTTAAACTTACTTCATTTGTACTTCCATCAGGAAAAGAAAAAGAAATACTAACCATTGACACCCCAGAGCTGTCTGGTTCTTTTATTGTAACTTCTTGTAATGAAACTGCGGGAAGAAAAGTAGCCATTGCACGATCTATTGCTTCTCTTAGTGCAAGGTCGTAATCTTCTCCCGACTCATATAGGGCTCTTAAAAGATCCGTTCCATAAGCAGGGTTCATAGGTCTTTGCCCAACCATAGTAGATAAAAGAGTCATAATCTTATCAAGATATATTTTATTATCGTCAGAGGTAGAAACAATTCTTCCCAAAGGATCTAAAGTAAATGGATAGTTAATAGATGTACTTGCCACTTGTTATCTCCCGATTCTCTAATTTATAAGTATATATCATTTTACAATTTTTGTACTTTAATTAAGCCCAAGTACCTATAGAGAAATCTGCACCAGAGTTTGTACCCATTGGAGTTACCCGCATAAATGAACCTGCTTTAGTGTTAAATGCCGTATAACCTGGATTACCTGTTGTAGTTCCAGCCTGAATATTAAAGGATAAATTTCCTGCGGTTGATGTACGTATAATTGCTTTTCCAACAATTTTAGAAACATACGATGTAGACGCCAGATATCCAGGACCAGCAGATAATGGGGAAGTAGTAGTGCCTAATTTTACAGCTGTTACTGGGTAAACCTGGTTTGTATTACCCGCTGTTTCAGCAGTTGAAAATGGGGTAGATCCTGAAACTTGAGTGTATCTTGCTTCCCAGTTAATAGGGTTTGTTGCATCCACAGTGCCCGAGTAATTCCACCACAAACGAGGGGTATTAACGGTAGTTCCAGTCGTCAAGGTTATAAGCCAAGAAAGATCTATTTCATAAATAGTGCTTGCCGCAAGAGCCACTGACTTATTAAACATGGGTATTGCTACAGCAGACGCCACGGTGCCAGCAGAAACATCAGCATAGTTTGTGTAAAACCACGCGGGAGCTGCGGCTATTGTGTTTCCCATAACGCCAGAAGTAATTTTAGTAGCACTAAGATTAGGAATATCAGTAGCAGTTAAAGCTCGAAATGATGCTAAACCGGCGGTACCGTCAGGAGCAGCATAGACGGTATTCGCAGTTTGTGAGCCACTAATACCAGCCGACTTGCCAGTTGTACTACCTGAAGAACCTGTTACATTACCCGTTACATCACCTGTCAACGATCCTGAGAATGTAGTTGCTTTTACAGTTCCATTGACATCCAACTTGGCTGTAGGTGCACTTGTGCCAATACCGACATTTCCGCCACCAGTAACCAAAACAACATCAGTTGTCGCTGCACTATTTATTTCTAGCGGAGTTCCAGTTGTGCCTTCGTTTATGGCAATGTTTCCCTTGAGTACCCCATCAAGTTTCATGTCCACAAATGAAATCTGATTGCCCGGAGCTCCGCTAGTGCCAGAGTTAAGGGTTAGTGAAGCATCACCAGTTGAGGAAACTGTTTGACCAGTCGTGAAAGTATTTGCCACATTTGTGTAAACACCATTAGTAACAGTAGCTGCATTAACTGTGGAATCAAGAGAGCCGTCACCCTTTACAAATTGAGAGGATGTTCCGCCTTGAGTAATAAACTTATCTGCGTTGATGTATTGGAAGTAGTCAACGGAGTTGGTAGAGCCACCAGTTCCAGATGAAGCAACTAATGTTGAGTTTGGTTTGTCGTATACACAGTTGAGGATTGAGTAGAACCCGTTCAAAACAACTGGAGCAACGCCTGTCAATGCGGAAGTTAGAAATTGACAGTTCGCTAATGTAATGATGCTTGAGGCAGCAGATGTAACTGCATTGGTCACGGCAGCACCGACTACAGAATCTACAAGGCTCAGTGTTCCAGCAGTTAAAACAGGGGCAACGGTGATGGCACTTTTTACAATTACATTCGCACTAGCGTTGTTGACCGTTATGAAGTTTGGATTACCACCAAAGATGGCTACTAGTCCAGCCCCAGTAATACTTGCGGCATTAAAATCGCATAGACGAAGAACGGTGTAGTCAGCATTACTGCTCTTTGTGAAAGTTCCAGAAACTTCACAGTTCAGGATGTTTACGTTTCCAGTTCCCGTCGGCGCGGTTACTGTCAGGTTGGTCATCTTTATCCCTGAAATAGTACAGCCAACACTTGCGCTCAAAGTTCCATAAAGTACAATGTTTCCACCAATAAGACCAGGTCCAGTTATGGTCGTGTACTGAGTAGTTATTGATGGGCTTTCAGTGTAACCTCCTGGGTGAACAATAATTGTTTTACGGCTTGAAGTAACTAAAGTCAATGCTTTAGTAATAGAAGCAACTGGGGTAAGCAAATCACCATTACCAGTAGTGTCATTTCCATCTACTTGGCTAACGTGAATTTCGTAGTCATAGCCAGTAAAAGCAGTAGGAATAGTAGGAAACGTTTGCCATGTCTTATCTCCACGCCAATACTGTGCTGTGGTCCCAGCAGTGATTTTAGGCTCATAAGTAGACGCAGCATTAGTCTGAGTTAAATAGGTGCCTGATAAAGTTACGGCTCCAGTTAACCCATCTACTGAAGTTACACCAGTAGAACTTCCACTACTAGACCCCATCCATACAGGATACTCAGGATCTCCAGATTCAAACATGACCCAAATCTGGCTTCCAATTTCAGGTGTAATAGATGTACTAGTTTGTGGACTAGACGCAGGCACGTCAT
>Ga0114962_10001232_pt1 | contig 22309 bp, 24 predicted proteins | sample C_130820_MF_Meta_FD_87017 | JGI IMG/M metagenome (GOLD analysis project Ga0114962, IMG submission 87017) | Freshwater microbial communities from Lake Croche, Canada to study carbon cycling - C_130820_MF_MetaG | ecosystem: Environmental > Aquatic > Freshwater > Lake | place: Lake Croche, Canada... | reverse complement strand
GTTTCTCACCTCGGAAGACGGCATCGTGCCCAATGCCTTGCTGCACAACTTGAAGCACAACAAAGTGCTGCATGCGCAAAACCTGTTTGTCTCTGTGCGCAGCCATGAGATTCCTTGGATTGCCAATGACAAACGTATCGAATTGATAGGCATGGGCCACCAGTGTTGGCAGGTCAAGATCCACTATGGCTTCAAAGACGACCCGGATGTGCCTGGCGCCCTGACTTTACTCAAAGGCCAAGTGGGTGAAATCCAACCCATGAGCACCAGTTTTTTCCTTTCACGCGACAGCATCGTGCCTACCGTGGGTGGTGGCATGGCGCAGTGGCGGGAAAAGCTGTTTGCCCAGATGTACCTCAACGCCAGCGCAGCGGCAGACTTCCTTAACCTGCCCAGCAATTCGGTGATTGAGATGGGCAGCAAAATAGAAATTTAATCGCTAGGCGGGCCTATCTGGCCCGCCTGTGCTGGTAACCTAGGGTGTATGAACTTATTGTTTATCACCGACCCACTAGACAGCTTCAATATCGACAAAGACAGCAGTTTGGCCATGATGCGCGAAGCCGTGCGCCGCGGACATGTGGTGTGGGCCTGTGGCACGCCTGAGTTGCACTGGCAAAGCGGCCAAAGGGTGAGCGCAGCGATGCAGCGCTTGCGTTTGAAAGACAACACCAATGGCTGGTATGTTGTTGAAGAAACCATTCACCAAGCTTTGTGCCAAATGGACGGTGTGCTTATGCGCAAAGACCCGCCTTTTGACAATGAATATTTTTATGCCACGCATTTGCTCACGCAAGCCGAGCGTGAAGGTGCCAGGGTTTTCAACCAACCCAGCGCGTTGCGCGAGCATCCCGAGAAACTGGCGCTGATGGAGTTTGCGCAATGGACATCGCCCACCTTGGTAACGCGTCTGCCTGAGGCGATACGCGCCTTTCATGCTGAGCACCAAGACATCATCTTGAAGCCTTTGGATGGCATGGGCGGCATGGGCATTTTTCGGGTACGGGCCGACGGTTTGAATTTGGGCAGCATCATCGAAACCTTGAACCAAGATGGCGCCACCAGCGTCATGGTACAAAAATTTGTGCCCGCTATTGCTCAAGGGGATAAGCGGGTGCTGGTGATTGGCGGCAAGCCTGTGCCCTATGCCTTGGCGCGCATTCCCCAAGGCAATGAGGTGCGCGGCAATTTGGCGGCAGGCGGCAAAGGCGTGGCGCAAGACTTAAGCCCGCGTGACTTAGAGATTGCGCATGCCTTGGGGCCGGTATTGGCTGCCAGAGGTTTGCTGCTGGTGGGCTTGGACATCATTGGCGACTGCTTGACCGAAGTGAATGTCACCAGCCCCACCTGTTTTCGCGAAATCACCGATCAAACCGGTTTTGAGGTGGCTGTCATGTTCATGGATGCCTTAGAACACGCCTTGGCCCAAGCGGCAAACTCACCATCACCGGTTTGGCTGGTGCAATGAAGTTGTTTCTCGAGCAGCAGTTGTTTGAGCCTTATGTCCATGTCGCACTGTCTCGCATGGCTGCGATCAAACCTTTTGAATATGCCCAAACCCGCAACCACTTGAATGGCGCGGTGACGTTGTTGTCACCTTACTTGACCCACGGATTGCTGACGGTCCCGCAAGTGGCACAACATTTATATAAAACCCATCGCCTAGGCGTGCAGCACAAGTACATGTTTGAGTTGGCCTGGCGAGAGTATTTCCAGCATGTCCACGACGTTCTGGGCGACGACATCTTTCAAAATTTGCATGAAGGCGTGCTGCCCGATGATGCCTATGTGCAGTCTTTGCCCGACGATGTGCGCCATGGGGCGACCGGCGTGCAGGTGGTGGATCAGGCGGTGCGCCAACTGTATTTCACCGGCTACTTGCATAACCACGCCAGACTGTGGCTGGCCAGCTACTTGGTGCATATACGCAAGGTGCATTGGCGTGTAGGCGCAGATTGGATGTACGGCCACTTGATCGATGGCGACTTGGCCAGCAACCACCTCAGTTGGCAGTGGGTAGCGGGTACGGGCAGCAATAAGCCTTATTTGTTCAATGCAGACAATGTGGCTGTGAATGCGCCCGAGTTGTGGCACAGCCCGCAAAGCGTGATCGATAAAGACATGGACATCATCCACATGATCGCCCACAGTCGCGCCACCTTCACACAAGCGCTGTCTCAATACACGCCTGTCGAGGAACCGGCGCTGCATGTCCAGCCGACACAGGAAGCGGGCTTGGTGGCCAGTGGTGTGGCCGGAGACAAACTGGTGGGGCGCGATGTTTGGTGGATCCACCCTTGGGCCATCAGCGAACACATCCCCGCCGCCTTACCAGCAGATGTGATTCGCATCGCCGCTTGTTGGCAGGGTTGGACCGCGCAACGCCCTTGGAGTCTGGCGCGTTGGCGGTTTGTGGGCAAGGGCATGAATGAGGTGGCTTCGCATTGTTGGTTTGAGCCAGACGAGCGCCTAAGCGCCCTGTTTGCCACAGCCAAAAGCGTGCATGTCTGGGACCACGCCTGTCTGCCCCACTGGCCAGGCATCCATTGGGTACGTCATACGCCGCAGCGACTTTGGCCTCGGCAAGACGTGCACAGCCCCTCCTTTTCCCACTGGTGGGCCAAGGTGACGCGTTACAAGCTGTCTATTCCACAGTTGCTTCGCCCGCAACGCTGAAGCTGCTTTTTTACGCTGTCGCCTTTACCTTCAAACGCCAAGCGTGCAGCAGAGGTTCGGTGTAGCCGCTAGGTTGAGATTCGCCTTTGAACACCAAGTCCAGTGCGGCTTGGTAGGCTTTGGATGTGCCGAAATGCCCGTTCATGGCTTGGTAATGAGAGTCGCTGGCGTTTTGCTTGTCAACCACCGCAGCCATGCGCTCAAAGCTGGCGCGCACCTGTGACTCGCTCACAACGCCGTGGTGCAGCCAATTGGCAATGTGCTGACTTGAAATGCGCAAGGTGGCGCGGTCTTCCATCAGACCCACATTGTGAATATCGGGCACCTTAGAGCAGCCCACGCCTTGGTCGACCCAACGCACCACATAGCCCAAGATACCTTGGACGTTGTTGTCCAGTTCTTGCTGCCGCTGGTCCTGACTCCAATCGGGTTTGGCCACTACGGGGACGGTTAGCAAGTCGTGCAGCAAGGTTTTGTGTTGTTTGTCAGCGTCGATTTTCTCAAGCTCTTTTTGCACATTGCTCACCAGCACTTGGTGGTAATGCATTGCGTGCAGCGAGGCCGCTGTAGGGCTGGGCACCCAAGCGGTGTTGGCGCCGGCTCTGGGGTGGGCGATTTTTTGCTCCATCATGGCTTTCATCAGGTCGGGCATGGCCCACATGCCTTTGCCAATTTGCGCCTTACCCCGTAAACCACAAGACAAACCCACCAGCACATTGTTGCGCTCGTAAGCAGCAATCCAAGCGCTGCTTTTCATATCGCCTTTACGCAGCATGGGACCGGCCAGCATGGCGGTATGTATCTCGTCACCGGTGCGGTCTAAAAATCCGGTGTTGATAAAGGCCACACGACTGGCCGCTGCAGCAATACAGGCTTTGAGGTTGACGCTGGTGCGGCGTTCCTCGTCCATGATGCCCAGTTTGACGGTGCTGTCGGGCAGACCTAATACCTGCTCAACACGGCTAAACAACTTGGAGGCGAAAGCCACTTCGGCCGGGCCGTGCATTTTGGGTTTGACGATGTAGACCGAGCCCGTGCGCGAATTGCGAATACCGTTGGCGCCGTGGCCTTGCAGATCGTGCAAGGCGATGGTGGTAGTCACCATGGCGTCCATGATGCCTTCAGGAATTTCGTGCATTTGCCCATCTGTGCCTTGGTACAAGATGGCGGGGTTGGTCATCAGGTGTCCCACATTGCGCAAAAATAACAAGGCGCGGCCATGCAGTGTGATGTCGGCTTGGCCTTGGGGCGAGTGGTAGACACGGTCGGGATTCAAGCCACGTTTGAAACTGCTGCCGCCTTTGCTGACCTCTTCCGTCAAAGTGCCCTTCAAAATGCCCAGCCAGTTGCTGTAAGCCAGCAGTTTGTCGTCTGCATCCACGGCGGCCACCGAATCTTCCAAGTCGAGGATGGTCGACAAAGCCGCTTCCACCACCAGATCGCTCATGCCGGCTGGGTCGCTGGCACCAATTGGGTGGTTGGGGTTAATTTGGATATCCAAATGCAAGCCGTTGTGCACCAGCAAAACAGACGAAGGATGCGAGGCCTCGCCTTGGTAGCCGACGAATTGTTTGGGGTCGGCCAAGCCGCTGGTTTTGCCGCCGCGCAGCGAGACTTGCAATGCGCCTTTCACCACCACATAGCCAGTCGAATCAATGTGAGAGCCGTTTTTCAGGGGCGCTGTGCGGTCGAGTACATAGCGCGAGTACTCGATAACTTTGGCGCCACGCTTCTCGTTGTAGCCCGGGCCTTTGGCACAGCCTTCTGCTTCAGAAATGACGTCTGTGCCATACAAAGCGTCGTACAGCGAACCCCAGCGAGCGTTGGCTGCATTCAAGGCGTAGCGGGCATTGAGAATGGGTACGACCAACTGCGGGCCGGCTTGAATAGAAAGCTCAGCGTCGACATGAGCGGTGGTGGCTTGCACCTTGGTAGGCACAGGCACCAAGTAGCCGATGTGGGTCAAAAAAGCTTGGTAGGCCACCATGTCGGTGATCGGGCCAGGATGTGCGCTGTGCCACTGGTCTAAAGCGGTTTGCAAGCGGTCACGCTCGGCCAGCAAGGCCAGGTTTTGCGGGGCCAATTCACTCACCAGCGCATCAAAGCCACGCCAAAAAGTGACGCTGGACACGCCTGTTCCAGGTAAAACCAGTTGATCGATGAATTGGTAAAGAGGTGTAGCTACTTGGAGGCGGTAAACAGAGGTACGAGCGGTCATTGTGGATGAACCCAAAGGAAATACGTTGAAATTTTTCAAACTTGCTAACAAGCTATTGTAGAGAAAGGCCAAACGCGAGTCGTGCACTGCACTGCCTCGTAGAATGGGTTGATGCTTTTGGTTCAACATGATTTGCAATTGGCTTTGGCGCAGGCCTTGGAGGCGCTGATGCCTGGCGCTTCAGCCAAAGCCGTGCTGGAATATCCCAAGGTCGCTGCCCACGGTGATTGGGCGGTCACTGCGGCCATGCAATTGGCCAAGCCTTTGCAACGTCCCCCCCGCGAAGTAGCTGAAACTTTGCGCCTGTCCCTGCTCGACACGCCAGCGGCCAAACGCTGGGTCCAAGCCATAGAGATTGCTGGCCCAGGCTTTATCAACATACGCTTAAGTCCTCAAGCGCAGCAGCAAGTGGTGCGCGAAGTCTTGCAGCAAGGCGCGGCTTTTGGCAGGCAAGTCGCCAATGGCCAGCGCTTGTTGGTGGAGTTTGTGTCTGCCAACCCCACCGGCCCCTTGCATGTGGGCCATGGTCGGCAAGCTGCCTTGGGCGACGCGATTTGCAATTTGTTCGACACCCAAGGCTGGGCCGTACATCGTGAGTTCTATTACAACGATGCGGGCGTGCAAATCCACACTTTGGCGGTGTCCACGCAGTGCCGCGCAAGGGGCTTGTCGCCCACCGACGCGGCTTGGCCAGAAAATGCTTACAACGGCGACTACATCGCCGATATCGCCCGAGACTTTTTAGCGCAAAAAACCGTTCAGGCCGATGACCGCAGTTTCACCGCCAATGGCGATGTGAACGATCTGGACAATATCAAGCACTTTGCCGTGGCCTATTTGCGCCGCGAGCAAGACCTCGATTTGCAAGCTTTTCAAGTGGCCTTCGATCACTATTATTTGGAGTCCAGCCTCTACACCGATGGACGCGTAGACAAAACGGTGGCGTCATTGAACGCCTCGGGACACACTTACGAACAAGACGGCGCGCTGTGGCTGCGCTCTACCGATTTCGGCGACGACAAAGACCGCGTCATGCGTAAGTCTGACGGCTCCTACACTTACTTTGTGCCTGATGTGGCCTACCACTTGGCCAAATGGGAGCGCGGTTTTACCAAGGTCATCAATATCCAAGGCACTGACCACCACGGCACTATCGCTCGCGTGCGTGCCGGCTTGCAGGCGGCGTCTGGGCAGCAAGGTTTGCGTATTCCCCAAGGCTATCCCGACTATGTGCTGCACACCATGGTGCGTGTCATGCGCGCGGGCGTTGAGGTGAAGATTTCTAAGCGGGCTGGCTCCTACGTCACTTTGCGCGATTTGATCGAGTGGACCAGTAAGGACGCAGTGCGCTTTTTCTTGCTCAGCCGAAAACCCGATACCGAATATGTGTTCGATGTCGATTTGGCCTTGGCGCAAAACAACGACAACCCGGTGTTTTATGTGCAATATGCCCATGCGCGCATTTGCTCTGTGCTGGCGACTTGGACCGAGTCCACTGGATTGGCGCCAGCCACCCTGGCCGACGCCGACCTAAGCGCCTTGGACACCCCTGCTGCTTTGTCACTTGTGCGTGTGCTGGCGCGTTATCCCGATATGTTGAAACAAGCCTGTGTCGACTTCGCGCCTCATGATGTGAGTTTTTACCTGCGTGAGTTGGCGGCGGCCTACCACAGCTATTACGATGCTGAGCGCATCTTGGTCGATGAGCCTTTGCTGCGGCAAGCGCGGGTGGCCTTGGTGGCGGCCACGGCCCAGGTCTTGTACAACGGTTTGGCTGTTTTGGGCGTTTCTGCCCCTCAAAGAATGTAAGGCTCAAGCATGGTTTCTTTTTCTCGACAACGTGGCAACACCCTGGTGGGCTTTATTTTGGGCTTGGTCGTGGGGTTGACGGTTGCCTTGGTGGTGGCTATTTACGTCACCAAGGTACCCATTCCTTTTTTAAACAAAGGCTTGAGTCGCAATGCCGAGCAAGATGCGGCGGAGCAAAAAAAGAACAAAGATTGGGATCCCAACGCCCCTTTGTATGGCAAGAGCCCATCCGCCAATGCGCCGGTTGATAAACCTGCGGTCAATCCCGCCGCGCCTGCACCACCCGCGCCACCCTCAGAGCCCACGTCTGCCGATCCTTTGGGCGATTTGGCGCAAAGCAAAAGCCAAGCAGCAGATGCTTTTTATTATTTCGTTCAAGTCGGCGCTTTCAGCAGCAGCGATGAATCCCAAACCCAGCGTGCCAAATTGGCATTGGGAGGGTTTGACCCCAAAATTTCCGAGCGTGAACAAGCCGGAAAAATCATCTACCGTGTCCGTTTGGGGCCTTTTGAAACCAAAACCGAGGCCGAAGACACCCAAGCTAAGCTCAAAGCCACCAAATTCGAATCAGCCTTGATTCGGGTTCAACGTTGATTTTTTTGAAGAGGCCCACCATGCAACGCCGCACTTTTTCAGCCCTCACCGTGGGCGCACTGTCAACCTTGCCTTTTACCCCCGCCTTGGCGCAATCGGGATTCAAAGAAGGCACGGACTACCTCAAACTCAGCCAAGCCGTGCCCACCGAAGCGGCCAAAGGTCATGTCGAGGTGCTGGAGTTCTTTTGGTACAACTGTCCGCATTGCAATGCCTTTGAGCCGACCCTGAGTGCCTGGGGTAAAAAACTGCCCAAAGAAGTCGAGCTCAAGCGGGTGCCGGTACGCTTTCGCGCCGAGTTCGAGTCGCAGCAACGTGCCTACTATGTGCTGGAGGCCTTGGGTAAAGTGGAAGAGCTACAAGCCAAAATGTTTGCGGCCATCCACGTCGAACGCCAAACACTCTCCGCCCTAGAACCTTTGCAGGCTTGGGCTGAGAAAAATGGCATTCCTAAAAAACAGTTCACTGATTTATTCAACTCATTTGCTGTGATTGGCAAAGCTCGCCGCGCTGCGCAGTTGCAAGAGCTTTTCAAGGTTGAGGGCGTGCCGGCCTTGGGTGTGGCGGGTCGTTTTTATATAGATGGCACTTTGGCCGGCAGCATGGAGCGTGCTTTGCAGATTGCGGATTTCTTGATTGCTGAAGTGCGAAAAGGCCGCTGACAAAAGCGGGCCTTTCTGCCCCTACAATGCAAGCTATCCGCTTACCAGCAATTTTCGTGCCTTGAAAAAACTTCTTCATTTCTGTTGCTTTGCTCTGGCTCTTGGGCTTGGGTCTGTGGCGTGGGCGGAAAAAGCCGACCGTGGCAAGCCCATGAACATTGAGGCGGACAACCTAGACCATGACGAGTTGAAGCAATTAAGCATCTTTAGCGGCAAGGTGGTGGCCACCAAGGGCACATTGACTTTGCGTGGTGCACGTCTGGAAGTGCTGCAAGACCCCGAGGGTTACCAATACGGTTTGCTGATTGCCGAGCCGGGAAAAAAAGCTTTTTATCGTCAAAAACGTGAAGGGCTTGATGAATGGATGGAAGGCGAGGGTGACCGTATCGAGTACGACAGCCGCGCCGATCGCGTCACTCTCATTAATCGCGCCGAATTGCGCCGCTACCGCGGCACCGTCCTGAACGACGACATCACCGGCCAGCGCATCATCTACGAAAACTTGACCGACCAATTTACTGTCGACGGCAAACAAGCCAGTGGCAAGACAGGCGCCGAATCGACGGGGCGGGTACGGGCGGTTCTCACCCCGCGCAAAAAAGACGAGGCAGGCAAGTGACTTCCACGCCTGCCGCCCCCATCAGCCGGTTGGTGGCGCAGCATCTTCAAAAGTCCTATATCAACCGCACCGTGGTGCATGATGTGTCCATTTCGGTGGCCAAAGGCGAAGTAGTCGGCTTGCTGGGCCCCAATGGCGCTGGCAAGACCACCTCTTTTTACATGATCGTCGGTTTGGTGCGGGCCGATGCAGGCACTATTTCCATTGATGGCGTGTCAGTCGAAAACATGCCCATACACCGGCGCGCCCGCATGGGTTTGAGCTATTTGCCTCAAGAAGCCTCGATTTTTCGCAAACTCAATGTGGCGGACAACGTGCGTGCGGTGTTGGAATTACAACAAGACAGCCTTGGCAAGTCCCTGGACAAAAGCACCATTGAAACGCGACTCGACGGCTTGTTGCAAGAGTTGCGCATCGAGCATTTGCGTGATGCACCTGCGCCCTCTTTGTCGGGGGGTGAGCGCAGGCGGGTGGAAATTGCGCGGGCTTTGGCGACCCAGCCGCGCTTTATTTTGTTGGACGAACCCTTTGCCGGTATCGACCCGATTGCCGTCTTGGAAATTCAGCGCATCATCGGCTTTTTGAAAGCCAAGGGGATTGGGGTGCTTATTACCGACCACAATGTGCGCGAAACCTTGGGCATTTGTGACCACGCCAGCATCATCAGCGAGGGGCGCGTGTTGGCCGAGGGAACACCCGAGACGATTGTCAATAACCCAGAGGTACGGCGGGTGTACCTGGGCGAAAACTTCCGCATGTGAGGGCGAGGCACAGCTTATGAAGCAAGGCCTGTCACTTCGCGTCTCGCAACACTTGGCGCTCACGCCTCAGTTGCAGCAATCGATTCGCTTGCTGCAACTCTCCACACTAGAGTTAAGCCAAGAAATCGAGCAGATGCTGGACGACAACCCGTTTCTGGAAAAGGAAATGGAAGACTTGGCAGTGCGTGAAGACTTTGGCCTAGAGCAAGAAAACACCCAAGCTGCCAGTTCTGAAGCTGAGACCGACAGTTGGGACGGCCCCATGGACCGGGTGAGCGAAGTGCGAGTCGACACCGCCAGCGAGACCACCGCCCCAATCGATGCCGAGGGCGTGGCCGAGAGCTGGGACGGCGACGGCAGCGTAGAGTTTTCACCTGACGATAGCGAGTGGGGTGGCGACGCACCCGCACGCAACAGCAGCAGCAATGATGACGATGAAAAAGCCCAAGCCACTGAGTTGGCGCGTAACCAAGAGTCGCTGACAGCGTTTTTGCACCGCCAAGCCTTGTCGCTTCGCTTGGACGAGACCGACCGCGCCGCCTTACGCTTTCTCATCGAATCTTTGAATGACGAAGGCTATTTGGAAGACAGTTTCCAAACCTTGGCTGAGAGTTTGGCGGGTGACGACCTTGAGCAGTGCGAAGAATTGGTGCACCGCTTTCAAGTGGCGCTGAGTTTGTTGCAAAGCTTGGAGCCCATAGGTGTGGGCGCACGTGACTTGGGCGAATGTTTGCGCTTGCAGTTGCAAGCCATTGCCGCAGACACCGAAGAACGCGCCGAGTTGCGCGCTTGTGCGCTGGCGATTTGCAAGCAACCCCTGGAGCTGTTGGCCAAGCGAGACTTCAAGCGCTTGGCGTTATTGGTCAATGACAGCGAAGCGCAGGTCAAACTCGCCATTTCGCTTATCGCTCGCTTAGAGCCCAAGCCGGGCAGGCGCTTCATTGATGTCGAGCGCAACGTCATCATTCCCGACGTGCTGATCATGCCGCACGGCGTGGACAAACAGGGGACACCGCAATTTCGCGCCATGCTCAATCCCGAAGTGATGCCGCGCTTGAAGGTGAATGATATTTACGCCAACGCCTTGAAGGGCGGCAAAGGCGACGGCCATGCGGGCTTGCAGCAGCGCTTGCAAGAAGCACGCTGGATGATCAAAAATATCCAACAGCGCTTTGACACCATCTTGCGAGTTAGCAACGCCATCACGCAGCGGCAAAAAAGCTTTTTCATTCACGGCGAATTGGCCATGAAGCCCATGGTGTTGCGTGAGATTGCCGAAGAGTTGGGGCTACACGAGTCCACCATCAGTCGCGTCACCACCGCCAAGTACATGCACACGCCGTATGGCACGTTTGAGCTGAAATTTTTCTTTGGCTCGGGGCTGGGCACCGACAGCGGCAACAATGCTTCAAGCACCGCGGTGCGTGCGCTTATCAAGCAATTGATCGCTAGCGAAAACCCCAAAAAGCCCTTGTCCGACAACCAACTCTCAGACATGCTCAAAGAGCAAGGCATCGACTGCGCTCGCCGCACTGTTGCCAAATACCGCGAAGCCCTGCGCATAGCACCCACCAACCTGCGTAAAACTCTGTGAACGCCTTGCAATTGTTTGTGCCCTGCGCTGCAGGGGTGGAATCCTTTTTGGCCTATGAGGTCGCGCAGATCACAGGGCTGCCCAGCCGCGATATGCAAACCTTGCGCGGCGGCGTGCAGTTGCAAGCCTCGTGGCGAGCGGCGCTGCAACTCAATTTGCACAGTCGCCTAGGTATGCGGGTATTGATCCAGTTGGCCTACCAGCCCTATGCCAGTGAGGATGACATCTACAACGCGGCCAGCGCCGTGGCTTGGGAAATGTGGTTCACACACAAGCAAAGTTTCAGGGTAGAAATCACCGCGCAGCACAGCCCTTTGAAGAGCTTGAACTTCGCCACCCTCAGAGTAAAAGATGCGATTGCCGACCGCTTTCGCGACAAAAGTGACCAGCGACCCGATGTGGACACCCAGCGACCCGATGTGCGGGTACATGTCCACCTGACCGACAAAATGCTCACCCTGTATTTGGACACCACCGGCGAGCCGCTGTTCAAGCGCGGTTGGCGCGAGGATACGGGCGACGCGCCTTTGAAAGAAACCTTGGCTGCTGCCATGTTGGCCGCCAGTGGTTGGAGCATGCCACTGCTTACCGCGCCCGGCGAAACCCCACCGGCCGTGCCTTCAGTGGCGGGTGTTGAGCAAGGCATTCCCTTGTACGACCCGTGTTGCGGCAGCGGCACCATCGTCATTGAAGCGGCACAAATTGCTTGCCGCATGGCAGCCGGTTTGCAGCGGCGTTTTGGGTTCGAGAAACTGCGCATGTTCGATGCCCATGTGTGGCAGCAGTTGCAAGACGAGGCGCGGGTCCTTCAGTGCGAGCCGCGTGCGCCGGTCTTTGGCAGTGATGTGACTTTTCGAATGGTCGACTTTGCGCAACGCAATGCCGAGCGTGCCGGTGTGGCCAAGGCCGTGAACCTGCGCGGGGGTGACGCTTTGCAGCGCATGCCGCCCACCGAAGAGCCTGGTGTGATGTTGGTGAATCCACCTTATGGCGAGCGCATAGAAGCTGCTGGTGTGGCGGGTGCGGCCAGCCTGGCGCGCAGCGGACGCGAGGTGGGACAGGTGGAAGATGGCGGCGAGTTTTTCAGTCAACTGGCCAGCCATTGGAAGAAAAATTACACCGGCTGGCGCGCTTGGGTGCTCACGCCAGACTTGAAGCTGCCTGGGCGCATGCGCCTGAAAGAGTCGCGCCGTGTACCCATGTGGAACGGCCCCATTGAGTGCCGCATATTTCGCTTCGATCTGATGGCCGGTTCGGCACGCAAACCGGCGGCGTGATGTCTTCGCCTGTGGTAATCGACACCAACATCGTGCTCGATATCTGGGTCTACCAAGACCCTGCCACGCCGTCTCTTTTGCAAGCTTTGAAAGTGGGTGAGCTGCGCTGGTTGGCTACGCCACCCATGCGCGAAGAGTTGTTGCGCGTGCTGGACTACCCGCATATCGCGCAGCGCCGAGGACGCGATGGTGTGAGTGCCCAAGATGTGTTGGCACACTTTGACGGCTTGGCGCAGATGCAAGCCGTGGCGCCCAAAGCGCCCTATGTCTGCAAGGACGAGGATGACCAAAAATTCATCGATTTGGCAGTCGCCCACCAAGCCTTGCTGCTGAGCAAAGACAAGCAGGTGCTACGCTTGACCAACCGGTTGGCCCGCTTGGGGGTGGTGGTGAAAAAAACGCAAGGAGACCCAGAATGAAAAGCATGAATACGCAAGAAGCCCAGCAAGCCTTCGAGCTTTTGCAGCAGCAAGCCCAAGCCCCATGGCAACTGCAAGAGAGCAGTTTGCACGCCCAATGGCAATTCAAAAACTTCCTTCAAGCCATGGCCTTCATGAACGCGGTGGCCGAGGTGGCCGAGCGCATGAACCACCACCCCGAGTGGAGCAATGTGTACAACCGCGTGAATGTACGCCTGACCACCCATGACGCGGGCGGGCTCACCGATTTAGATTTCGCCTTGGCACAAGCCATGGACAGCTTGGCTGTCACCGCTTCCCAAAGCTAAACACGGCGCTTACTGGCTTCGTTGATTCAGAAGCAGCAGCAATTGTTCTAGCGCATGGGCCTGTGTAGCTAAACGCACTGCTGCACGGTCGCCCTCAAAGTGGCATGTCTGCACTTTCACCCACACGGTTTCTGCCCCAATCGTGGGTCCGCCGTCGGTGGGCAGTCCCCAGGCAAAACACACGGTGCCCACGGGTTTGCTGGCGCTACCGCCGGTGGGTCCCGCAATACCCGTGACAGCCAGCGCCACTTGCGCCTTGCTGTGGTTCAAAGTACCCAGCACCATGGCTTGGGCGACTTCCTCGCTGACCGCGCCATGACTCGCCAAGACAGCGCTTGGCACACCCAGCATGTCTTGCTTGGCCTCGTTGCTGTAGCTGACAAAGCCGCGCTCAAACCATTGGCTCGATCCACTCAGGTCGGTGCAAGCTGCAGCGATCATGCCACCGGTGCAACTTTCAGCGGTTGCCAACATCCAGCCGCGCTGCAGCAGCGCAGCGGCTAAAGTAGAAACAGTTTGCTGGGTGTTCATCGAGTCGCCTGCCAAAGTGCCAAACACATCAGGGTGCAAAAAGCCGCCACGATGTCATCGAACATGATGCCAAAACCGCCGCGCCACCCCTGCCCATGAAACGCCGCGTCTGCCCAGCCCACAGGGCCGGGCTTGACCGCGTCAAACAATCGAAACAACACAAAGGCGACGAATTGACCCGACAAACCGGCTGGCATCCATAAAAACAAGATCCACCAAAAAGCGGCAATCTCGTCCCACACAATGGAACTCGGGTCATTGACTTGCATATGGTCTGCCGTGATCTTGCAGACCCACCAACCCAATGGCAATGCGGCCACCAGCACCCAAGCCAGCTGCTCGGTGTCCAGCCAATGGTCCAACAGTAAATAAGAAGCCCAAGCCCATAAAGTACCCACCGTGCCGGGGGCCCAAGGGCTTAGACCTGAGCCAAAACCCATGGCCACCCAGTGCGCTGGGTGAGAGAGCATGAAGCGCGAGGCTTGCAAACTGGCGGCGTAAGACATGAAAGCTTTTCTAATGGTCGAAATGTTAAAGGGCGAAATGGTCAAAACTGGCAAAGCGTCGCGACAGGGGAAGGCCTTGCAAGTCCAGCACCTGCACGCCAGGCACGGGTGTGATGCGGCCAATGCAAGTGACGCTCACGCCACATTGTTCTGCGGCGGCCAAAACCTCATCGGCTTGGTCGGGGGGAGCGGTAAACAGCAACTCGTAGTCGTCACCACCCGCCAAGGCGAAGTCCAGACGCTTGCTGAAAGGAATAGATTGCATCGCGTCGCTGATGGCGGCGCTGTCTTGCACCCAGACGGTGTCTATCACTGCACCTACCTGCGAGCGTTGCAAGATGTGGCCCAAGTCACCCAACAAGCCGTCGCTGATGTCGATGGCCGCATTGGCCACGCCGCGCAACGCCAAGCCCAACGCTACCCTTGGGGTGGGCATGTCCATGCGCGCTCGCGCAGCCTCAAAGTCAGCGGTGTGCAGGCTGAGGTTGCCACGGAAAACCTCCAGCGCCAAGCGCGCATCGCCAACGGTGCCGCTGACGTAAATATCGTCACCCACTTGGGCGTGCTGGCGCAGCAAGGCGTCACCCGGTGGCACCTCGCCCAAGACGGTGATGCAAATATTTAAGGGTCCTTGGGTGGTGTCGCCACCGATCAATTCGCAACCGTGCGCATCAGCCAAAGCCCACAGACCCTTGGCGAAGCCCGCCAGCCAAGCCTCGTCAATCGACGGCATAGCCAAAGCCAAAGTAAAAGCCAAAGGTTTGGCGCCGCAAGCGGCCAAGTCGCTCAGGTTGACTGCCAAGGCTTTGTGGCCCAAACCCGTGGCGGGCGTGATGGACAAAAAATGTCGGCCTTGTACCAACATGTCGGATGACACCGCCAGTTGCATCCCGGCCTGCGGTTGCAGCAAAGCGCAGTCGTCGCCCACGCCCAGCACCGCTGTGCGGTTAGGACGAGTGAAATAGCGGGCTATCAGATCAAATTCGCCCATGGTGGGTCAATGCATTTGACGTTTGCCGCTGTCGCTCAAGGCATCTAAAACAAACATAGGGATATCTATCTCAAACCGCTCACCGTCTTCGGCCACGCAAAAATAACTGCCGTGCATAGTGCCTGTGGGCGTGCGCAGACGCGCGCCGCTGGTGTACTCAAACACTTCGCCGGGCTGCAGCAGGGGTTGGTAGCCCACCACGCCCAAGCCTTTGACCTTTTCATGCAAGCCTTCGGCATCATTGATATGCCAAGTGCGGGAAATCACTTGTGCGCCTATGTCGCCTGTATTGCGAATCAGCACCGAATAGGCAAAGGCGTAGACACCGTCCTCGGGCGCAGATTGCTCGGGCAGGTAGTGAGGCGTGACTTCAACACGGAGTTGGTAGGCTGGCATAAGAAATAGGTTTGACAGAAAATCAGCTGAGCTTGCATTCTGACACCATAATAAGCTCCATGAAAAAACACCACCGCATCGCTCCGTCCATTTTGTCCGCCGACTTTGCCCGTTTGGGCGAGGAGGTGAAAAACGTCATCGCCGCTGGCGCCGACTGGATTCACTTTGATGTGATGGACAACCACTATGTGCCCAACCTGACCTTCGGACCCATGGTCTGTCAGGCCTTGAAGCCCCACGCCAAAACCGCTGCCGGTGTGGCTGTGCCCATCGATGTGCATCTGATGGTGCAACCGGTCGACGCACTTGCCGCCGCTTTTGCCCAAGCCGGCGCCGACCTCATCAGCTTTCACCCCGACGCCTCTGCACACGCACATCGCAGCGTGCAAGCCATCAAGGCCGCGGGTTGCCAAGCCGGTGTGGTGTTCAATCCGGCCGAACCGCTGGATGTGCTCGATTGGCTGATCGACGACATCGACCTCATCCTCATCATGAGTGTCAACCCAGGCTTTGGCGGACAAAGTTTCATCGACTCAGCCTTGCGCAAAGTCGAGCATGCCCGCAAGCGTATTGAGGCCAGTGGCCGCGATATCCGCTTGGAAGTCGATGGTGGAATCAAGCCTGACAATATCCGCCAAGTGGCCAACGCCGGCGCGGACACTTTTGTGGCGGGCAGCGCGATTTTTGGCAAACCCGACTACAAAGCTGTCATCGACCAAATGCGTGTGGCTTTATCTTGAATTTTTTGAAAGTGTCTATGTCCTATCGTTTGCATGGCTTGGTTGCGGCCAGCTTTTTCGCGTTGATCTCAAGCGCTGCCCAAGCCGCATGTTTCGCCGACACGCCTCTTACCCGCCCCGATGAGCGCTACCAAGCGGTGGAGGGCAGCAACGGCGGGCAAGTCAAAGACAGCCAGACCGGCTTGGTCTGGCAACGTTGTGCGCTGGGTCAAGCGTGGGATGGCAGCAGTTGCACGGGCAGCGTCACCCCGCAAGACTGGTCCAGCGCCACCAAAGCGGCGGCTGCAGCCAAACCATGGCGTTTGCCGACCCAAGCCGAGTTGGAGGGCTTGATTGAAAAAAGCTGCAACAAACCCGCTTTGAATAACAACTGGTTTGGTAGTGGCCCCATGGGCTGGTTCTGGACCGCGACCGACATGGGCAGCCCCGACGGCTCGGTGGTGATCAACACCGAGACCGGCGTGATTGCCAATCTCATCAAAAAGTTGCCCCTCTATGTGCGCTGGGTTAAATAAATCTTTTCAATTTTCATGACTATGCTTTTACCCACTACCCAAGCCCTGATGATCGACCTCGACGGCACCATGGTCGACACCATGGCCGACTTTGAAGCTGCACTCAATTTGGCTTTAGCCGATATCGATCTGCCCAAAGTTTCTCCTGCCGTGGTCAATATCGCCGTGGGCAAAGGCTCCGAGCATCTGGTGCGCACCGTGTTGCAACACCAGTTGAAGCTGCCCGAGGTGCAAGCCAGCGGTTTGGTGTGTGACAACACCACGGTTGAGAGCTTGTACGAACCGGCGTTTTTGCGCTATCAGCATCACTATGGGCGCGTGAATGGTCAGCATGCACAGGTTTATGCAGGGGTGATGGAGGGCTTGCAGGCATTCAAAGCGCGTGGACTGCCCATGGCATGTCTCACCAACAAGCCCACTGCGTTCGCCAAAGATTTGCTGGCGCGAAAAGGCCTTGATGGGTTTTTTGGCCATGTGTATGGCGGCGACGCCTTTCCCCGTAAAAAGCCCGATCCCATGCCGCTGCTAGAAACCTGCAAAGCATTGGGCACAACGCCATCACATACTTTGATGTTGGGCGACTCGCAAAACGATGCGCAAGCCGCACGTGCCGCTGCCTGCCCCGTGGTGTTGGTCACCTATGGCTACAACCATGGCGAGCCCATCCGCGGCGTGGACTGCGACGGCTTCATCGACAGCTTCACCGAGCTGCGGCTTTAAGCGCCTTAGGGCGTATTGTTGAAAGCCCTGAGGGGCTGAGCTGTGGAGGCTCTAGCGTCATGACAGAAACCGAATTCAATCAACTTTCCAAGCAAGGCTTCAACCGCATTCCTTTGATGCTTGAAGCCTTTGCCGACCTTGAAACCCCGCTCTCGCTGTACCTGAAGTTGGCGTTTCACCAAGATGGGGGCAAGCACAGCTTTTTGCTCGAATCGGTGGTGGGTGGCGAGCGCTTTGGCCGCTACAGCTTCATTGGCTTGCCGGCTCGCACCCTGCTGCGTGCCAATGGTTTTGGAGAGGCCGCCCACACCGAGGTGGTGACCGATGGCGTGGTGGTGGAAACCCATCACGGCAATCCGCTGGACTTCATTGCCAGTTACCAAGCGCGCTTCAAAGTGGCACTGCGTCCTGGCATGCCGCGTTTTTGCGGCGGCTTGGCAGGTTACTTTGGCTACGACACGGTACGTCACATCGAGAAAAAGTTGGCGCACTCTTGCCCGCCCGATACCTTGGGCTGCCCCGATATCTTGCTGCTGCAAACCGAAGAGTTGGCGGTGATCGACAACCTGTCTGGCAAGCTCACATTGCTGGTGTATGTAGACCCCGCACAAACCCATGCTTACGCCAGTGGACTCAAGCGTTTGCAGCAACTCAAAGAGATGCTTAAGCATTCGGTGCAGGCGCCCGAACTTAAGGCGTCTGCTCCTCAGGAGGCTAAGCGCTCGTTTGTCAAGGCCGATTATTTGAAGGCTGTTGATCGCGCCAAAGGTCTCATTGAGGCCGGCGACTTCATGCAAGTGCAGGTAGGTCAACGCATACAAAAACGCTTCACCCAAAGCCCCTTGTCGTTGTACCGTGCTTTGCGCTCTTTAAACCCCAGCCCCTATATGTATTACTACCACATGGGTGACTTTCATGTGGTGGGGGCATCGCCTGAAATTTTGGTACGCCAAGAAACCACGCCAGAGGGTAACAAGGTCACCATCCGACCGCTGGCGGGCACGCGCCCGCGTGCGGCAACGCCCGAAGCAGACTTGGCCGCCGAGCAAGAACTCATCAACGACCCCAAAGAACGCGCCGAGCACGTGATGCTGATTGACTTGGCGCGCAACGACATTGGGCGCATCGCCAAAACCGGCACGGTGAAGGTAACGGAAGCTTTTGCGGTGGAGCGTTACAGCCATGTGATGCATATCGTTAGCAATGTTGAAGGCATGTTGAAAGACGGCATGAGCAGCATGGATGTGCTGCGCGCAACTTTTCCGGCCGGCACGCTCACCGGTGCGCCCAAAGTGCACGCCATGGAACTGATCGATCAACTCGAACCAGTCAAGCGCGGTATTTATGGCGGCGCTTGCGGTTATCTCAGTTTCGCCGGCGACATGGATGTGGCCATTGCCATTCGCACGGGCATCATCAAAGATGACATCTTGTATGTACAAGCCGCAGCGGGCGTGGTGGCGGACTCAGTCCCTGAGATGGAATGGCTGGAAACCGAGCACAAAGCCCGGGCCTTACTGCGCGCCAGTGAGTTGGTCGAAGGGGGTTTGGAATGAAACTCCTGATGATCGACAACTACGACAGCTTCACCTACAACTTGGTGCAGTACTTTGGTGAATTGGGTGCCAAGGTGCTGGTGCATCGAAATGATGAAATCAGCTTGGCAGGTATTGAAGCTTTGAAGCCCAGCCATTTGGTGGTGTCTCCCGGCCCATGCTCTCCCGCAGAGGCCGGAATTTCAGTGGCTGCCATACGGCACTTCGCCGGTAAGTTGCCTATTTTGGGCGTGTGTTTGGGGCATCAAAGCATAGGTGCGGCGTTTGGTGGGCACATCATCCGCGCACAGCAACTCATGCATGGCAAAACCAGCCTCATCCACACAAACCAGCAAGGTGTGTTTGCCGATTTGCCCGAACAATTCACAGTCAACCGCTACCACTCATTGGCGATTGAACGCAGCACTTGCCCCTCCGAATTGGAAGTGACCGCTTGGACCGAGGACGGCGAAATCATGGGTGTACGCCATCGCAGTTTGTCCATTGAGGGAGTGCAATTCCATCCCGAGTCCATACTCACCGAACACGGCCACGCTTTGTTGAATAACTTTTTGAAAATGCTTCAGCCATGACCATCACCCCCACCGAAGCACTGCAGCGCACCATTGAGCACCGTGAAATTTTTCACGATGAAATGTTGCATCTCATGCGCATGATCATGAACGGTGAGATCACCCCACTCATGACAGCGGCCATCCTGACTGGCTTGCGTGTAAAGAAAGAAACCATTGGTGAAATCACAGCTGCCGCACAAGTCATGCGCGAGTTTTCCACCAAGGTGGAGGTGGCTAATAGCACGCACTTGGTCGATATCGTTGGCACCGGTGGCGATGGCGCGCATACCTTCAATATATCTACCTGCGCCATGTTTGTGGCGGCAGCCGCCGGCGCGCGGGTGAGCAAACATGGCGGGCGCAGCGTCAGCAGCAAAAGCGGCAGCGCCGATGTTCTCGAGAGCTTGGGCGCAAACATCAATCTCTCGCCTGACTTGATTGCCCAAAGCATTGCTGAGGTAGGCATTGGTTTTATGTTCGCACCCAACCACCATCCTGCAATGAAAAATGTGGCGCCGGTTCGCAAAGAATTGGGCGTTCGCACCTTGTTCAATATTTTGGGGCCGCTCACCAACCCCGCTTCAGCGCCGCATATTTTGATGGGCGTGTTTCACTCCGATTTGGTGGGTATTCAAATCCGCGCCTTGCAACGCTTGGGCGCCAAGCATGCCTTGGTGGTCTATGGCCGCGACGGCATGGACGAGGTCAGTTTGGGCGCTTCAACTTTGGTGGGCGAGTTGAAAAATGGCGAGATTACCGAGTTTGAAATTCACCCAGAAGACTTTGGCCTGAGCATGGCCAGTCACCGCGCTTTGCGAGTGGACACGCCAGAGCAGTCGCGAAACATGGTGCTTGCGGTGCTGGACAACCATGCCGGCGCACCTCGCGACATCGTCGCCTTAAATGCAGGCATTGCGCTTTACGCTGCTGATGTCGCGTCAACCATGGCTGATGGCTTGGCTTTGGCGCAGCAGGTGCTGGCCAACGGCCTAGCCAAAGCCAAGTTGTCACAATGGACGGCATTCACCCACCAACACGCGGCAACATCTTTAAAGGCCCAGCAGTGAGCGACATACTGAACCAAATTGTTCAAACCAAGCACGAGGAAGTGGCCCAGCGTAAGCGTGCCGTGTCTATGGAGGCGGTCAGAGCGGATGCTTTGAGCCGTGTGCTCACCCGTGACTTTGAAGGTGCTTTGCGCCGCAAGATTGCAGCAGGCCACGCCGCAGTGATTGCCGAGGTGAAAAAAGCCAGTCCTTCCAAAGGCTTGTTGCGTGAAGACTTCATCCCTGCTGACATTGCCCAAAGCTATGCCTATGGCGACGGCAAAACCAGTGCCGCATGTTTGTCGGTGCTGACCGATCAACAGTATTTCCAAGGCAGCAACGACTTTCTCAAACAAGCCAGGGCTTCTTGCGATTTGCCGGTGTTGCGCAAAGACTTCATGGTCGACATCTACCAAATCTACGAGTCCCGCGCCATGGGCGCAGACTGCGTGCTGCTGATCGCCGCTTGTTTAGGTGATGTGCAAATGGCCGAGTTTGAAGCTGCTGCCCGTAGCCTGGACATGGCGGTGCTGGTCGAGGTGCACGACCGCCATGAGCTCGATCGTGCACTCAAACTCAAAACCCCTCTCTTGGGTGTGAACAACCGCAACCTGCGCACTTTTGAGGTGTCCTTGGACACCACGCTTGAGTTGATGCAAAACCTCCCCGCAGACAAATTGCTGATCACTGAAAGCGGCATTGCCACCCGCGAAGACGTGACGCGTTTACGTGCTGCAGGCGTCCATGCGTTTCTGGTGGGGGAGGCTTTTATGCGTGCCGCTGAGCCAGGCGAAGCCTTGGCCGTCTTGTTCGGTGATTGAAAGCGTCGGTTTAACAACGACCGACCCCATGGCTTGGCCGGTGCACCCTTCGTGGCAAGCCTTGGTCGACCGGTTTTGGCAAAGTTCACAAGGCCACGCCCTATTGGTTTTTTTGCGGCAACGTTTGCAATCAGGTGCGCAAATTTACCCAGCCCAGCCTTTGCGGGCTTTATGGCTTACACCTTTGCCAGAAATCAAGGTGGTGATTTTGGGTCAAGACCCTTATCACGGCGTTGGGCAGGCTGAAGGCTTGGCCTTTTCCGTGCCTGCTGGCATGACCCCACCCCCATCACTGCGCAATATTTTCAAAGAATTATTGGCTGATTTGGGCCAAGCTCCACCGTTTCAAGCCACTCTGACCCCTTGGGCCAGCAAGGGCGTATTGCTACTCAACACCTGTTTGAGTGTTGAAGATGGCCTGCCCGCCAGCCACGCCAAAAAAGGTTGGGAGGCACTTACTGACGAAATTATCCAGGCTGTAGTTGAATCAACACAGGCGTGTGTCTTTATGCTGTGGGGTGCGTATGCACAGTCAAAACAAGGGTTGATTGACCAAATTTCAAGTTACCCCTCCACTTGTTTGGTCTTGCAAGCCAACCATCCCTCGCCCTTGTCGGCCTTGCGTGGAGACATGCCTTTTATCGGCTGCAAACACTTTTCGAAGGCGCAAAAATGGTTAAAAACCCAAGGCGTAGCTATGGATTGGCGTCTCGAGAGCTAAAAACGCCAACTGCTTGTATGAATTGGTCTTTTCTCCTGCCTCAGCGAAGTTTCAAGGCAGGAATATGCTATAGTCTTTGGCTCGCTGGAGGGGTGCCCGAGTGGCTAAAGGGGGCAGACTGTAAATCTGTTGGCTTACGCCTACGCTGGTTCGAATCCAGCCTCCTCCACCACAAGATGCTTGGGTGACCTGCAACTGTGAAGATGGCCATGGGTCTCAAAGCCCGTGGTTTTCGATGCGGGAGTAGTTCAATGGTAGAACCTTAGCCTTCCAAG
>Ga0114962_10001230_pt1 | contig 22315 bp, 19 predicted proteins | sample C_130820_MF_Meta_FD_87017 | JGI IMG/M metagenome (GOLD analysis project Ga0114962, IMG submission 87017) | Freshwater microbial communities from Lake Croche, Canada to study carbon cycling - C_130820_MF_MetaG | ecosystem: Environmental > Aquatic > Freshwater > Lake | place: Lake Croche, Canada... | reverse complement strand
AAGTCCAGCCTCATACACGTCTTCAATGTGATAGTCGTGACGGGCTTTACGATTGGTGGCAACAACCTTCTGGCCACGTTCTCTAGGCACGATGCGCTCCTGGATAGTTTGAACTCTCTAGATCATCTAGATAGCCCATCAGTCTAACCGTTAGACCCGTAAATATCTCCTGATGGCAGTTGCCGCTGCAATGGCAGCAAGACCTCCGCCAGCAAGAACAAGAAGAGGAAGTAGTGCTAAAGCATCTGGAATGCCAACGAAACTGGTGAATGGAAGTTGCTTGGCTAGGAACCCTTGCACGAATACCTGAACGATTCCGATAATGGCTCCGCCAGCAAGCAAGCTACCTATTACACCTGCGACAACACCTTCGAGGATGAACGGTAATTGGATATAGAAATTGCTTGCGCCAACCAAGCGCATGATTCCGATCTCACGTCTTCGCATGACTGCAGAGAGCCTGATCGTGGTTGAGATCAAAAGGACGGCTGAGAAGAGCATCAGTGCGGCAATCGAAAGGGCAGCCAAGCTGGCTATGTTCAGAATGCTGAAGATCTGATCGAGATAAGTCCTCTGGTCTTTGACTTCTTCAACACCTGATAAACCATTGAAGCTTTCGATAATGATTGGTGCTTGGTTTGGGTCTTTGAGGTTCACCCAGAAGGTTTCATTCAACTGCTCTGGAGTAACATACTTAGCCACTGAATTGTCTTTGAATTCCTTTTGGAAAGTTTTATAGGCCTGCTTGTGATTCTCGAAATAGTATTTGTCGATGTATGGCTTGAGAGTTTTGGACTTGAGTCTTTTAGTGACAGTCTTTTGAATGTCTTTACTTGCTTCACCTTGCGGACAAACCTCAGCCGGTGAGGTCTCTGTGCAGAGATAGATTGCAACCTGAGCTTTGTCATACCAATATGTCTTCATTGAACCGATTTGTTGCTGCAGTAATCCAGCCGTTCCAACAAAGGTGAGAGATATGAAGGTCACTAGGATTACTGAGATGACCATGCTGAGATTGCGCTTAATCGCAATCCCCATTTCGCTGAAGACAAAACTAAATCTCATTCACTTTCTCCATAGCTTGCGCCTCTGGCATCACGAATGATCTTTCCTTGACTTAGTTCAATAACACGCTTCTGACCTCGGTCAACGATTCCTCTATCGTGGGTAGCCATGACTATTGTTGTGCCGGAGAGGTTAATCCGATCTAAGAGCGCCATGATGTCCATGCTGGTTGTTGGGTCCAGGTTTCCAGTTGGCTCATCAGCCAGCAAGATTGCTGGCTTGTTAACGATTGCTCTAGCTAATGCGATTCGTTGTTGCTCACCACCACTTAGTTCAGATGGCAAACTGTTCGCTTTATCTTCCAGCCCCACAAGACGAAGAACATCAGGCACAGCTTCAGATATAAAACCTCTAGATTTACCGATTACTTCCAAACTGAAGGCAACGTTTTGAGCAGCAGTCTTATTTGGTAGCAATCTAAAGTCTTGGAATACTACGCCAACTTTTCTTCTGAAGTGTGGGACCCTCCGGTTTGGAATACCAATGAGGTTCTCCCCCAAAACGTGGATACTTCCACTAGTTGGAATGTCTTCACGCAGAATCATGCGCATCAGAGATGATTTACCGGAGCCTGATGCACCGACAAGGAAGACGAACTCACCCTTATCAATCTCAAGTGAGATCTCTTCAAGGGCTGCTCTAGGAGCACCTTTGTATTGTTTGGATACCTGAGAAATTGAAATCATTAGGTTTTTAGCCTAAGTTGCGAGGGTTCATACCAAGGCTTATCTTGGCTCGTGTCTTACTAATTAGAACCGGTTTTACGCCATCTAATGCCAGCAGCAATAAAGCCCGATAGGTCGCCATCAAATACTGCATCCGGATTATTGACCTCAAAGTTGGTTCGCAAATCTTTCACCATTTGGTAAGGGGCTAAGACATAGGAGCGCATCTGGTCACCCCAAGAAGCTGTGGCATCTCCGGCTAATTGCTTTTTGGTTGCCTCTTCTTCAGATCTTCTTATTTCCAACAAGCGGCTCTGTAACACTCTCATCGCTGCGGCCTTGTTCTGTAACTGTGACTTCTCATTCTGACAAGAGACCACTGTGCCAGTTGGAAGGTGGGTAATTCTTACCGCGGAATCAGTTGTGTTCACCGATTGTCCACCAGGACCAGAGGATCTAAAAACATCGATACGGATATCTGACTCAGGGATGTCCACAACGTCAGTTTGTTCAATCAACGGAACTACTTCAACAGCGGCAAAGCTAGTTTGTCTTTTACCGGCTGCATTGAATGGGCTCATCCGAACAAGTCGATGTGTTCCAGCTTCAACGGAAAGCTGCCCATAGGCATATGGCGCATCCACTTCAAATGTTGCTGACTTGATACCAGCACCTTCCGCAAATGAAGTGTCAAGAACCTGCGCTTGCCAACCCTGCTTTTCAGCAAAGCGCAAATACATCCTCATCAACATTTCTGCAAAGTCGGTTGCATCATCTCCGCCGGCACCTGAGCGAATAGTGATGATGGCTGCTCTCGAATCGTATTCACCGTTGAGCAGAGTCAAAATCTCTTGCTCGGCAACTAGTTTTCTTAGCGATTGAAGTTCATTGGTTGCCTCAGTGGCTGCGGATTTATCAGATTCACTATTGGCAAGAGAGATCAGAACTTCTAGATCATCCAACCGGTTGGTAATTTCGATGATGCGATTTCGAGCTGATTGCTTTCTAGAAAGTGCGCTAGTAACCTTTTGGGCCGCATCTGGGTCATCCCAGATATTGGGGATTTGAGCAGCTATCTCAAGCTCGGCTATTTCCGCTTCCAATTTAGGAACGTCGGTGACCTCAGCGATGGTGGCGAAAATGCTACGAATCTGCCTGATTTCAGAAGACAGATCTAATTCGGACATGTTCTCTAGTCTAAGCGTCAGGTTCTTTAGAGCCGAGGAGAATCATTTCTCTGGGATAATTGGGCGGTGAGCTCACCTAACCCAGTCTTTGCTAAACGCAAATTGGTGTTGCCCGTATTTTTACCTTCGTTCCTATTCTCAACAGCCGAATACGGCATTCTTCCAAGCATTCCAGCCAGCGCGCAAGGCTTAGGTGCAAACCTTGCCACAGCAGGTGCGATCACCGGGGCTCTAATGATTGGTCGGCTCTGCGCTGACATACCGGCAGCCAAAATAGTTGATGCGGTTGGTGAGCGTATTGCCATGATCTATGCATCAATGGCTGGAGCCATCGGAATACTGCTTAGCCTCTTTGCACTGAACCTCTTCATGCTCGGTTCCGGGGTCTTTATCGTTGGAGCTGCCGCTGCGGTATTTGGCCTAGCCAGACTCGGCTGGATGACCGAACATGTGCCATTGGAATTTAGAGCAAGATCCCTATCTATTTTGGGTGGGATGTTCAGAGCGGGTTCCTTCGTAGGTCCTGTCCTAGGTGCCTGGGTCATCCACCAATACTCAGTTACTGAAGTTTTCTACCTTCCACTTATTCTTTGCGGAATCACCGCATTACTTCTTTTATCAACTAAGAGCGAAAAAGATGTTACTAAATCAACCTCATCTATCGCCGCAACCTACCATGTTGCAAAGCGTGAGTGGAAGAAGTTGGCAACACTCGGAGTTGCATCCTCACTTCTCTCAGCGCTTCGTGGAACAAGAATGGTTGGGCTTCCGCTAATCGCGCTAGCGCTAAATCTCCCAGTAGAACAAGCTTCACTATTTATTGGGATTGCTGGTGCGCTTGATTTTGCTCTCTTCTATCTCAGCGGTCAAATCATGGACAGGTTCGGCAGAAGCTTCGCAGCAGTTCCGACCCTGTTGGGCCTTGGCATCACTCACCTAATAGTTGGCATTGCAGTTGATGCGAATACTTTCCTATTGCTTGCATTGCTAATGTCGCTAGCTAATGGAATCGGTAGCGGAGTAATCATGGTTCTCGGTGCAGATCTTGCCCCTAAGGATAAACGCAATGAGTTCCTTGCCGCCTATCGACTACTCGTTGATCTGGGTGACGCTGGAGCTCCACCACTTTTAGCCGCAATTATCGGCTTGGGATTCGGTTTAACTGCTGCGATGGGTGCATTCGGTTTCCTCGGCTTCCTAGGTGCAGGGTTGATGTATAAATACATTCCTCTATACGCCGAGAAGAAAACCAGCGAACGCTAGAGCTTTGTCTTAATCTCCCCTGTGGAAAAGTCTCACAACTACCAATCTCACTAGGTAATCTCCCCTGTGGAAAAGTCTCACAACTACCAATCTCACTAGGTAATCTTCACTGATGAGATGTTTCACTTGCGAAACCAGAAATGGGCTGTCCACCTTCAAGCTTCTGGATCAGTGGGAATGGATATGCACTTTCTGTAAGTACGAGTTGGGATTAGTGCCCGAGGATCCAATGACTGAGGGCGACTTTTTGATCTAAATTGCTCACAGGCAAGAAACTGAATTTTGGTCTAGACTAGTAAGGCTCGCGGGAGTGGCGAAATTGGCAGACGCACTAGATTTAGGTTCTAGCGCCCATGGCGTGTGGGTTCAAGTCCCACCTTCCGCACCAGCAAAATAAAGCCAACTGAAACCGTTGGCTTTATTTATTTAAGTTCTGCACAGCTCTTAGAGCAGCCGCTGCATCGATAATCCCAATTCCGCACGAACCTGTGGTTACCTGCTGCCCATTATTTAGCGTGGTGGTTATTAGTTCAGCGGTGCATTCTGAACTTGGTGCAAATTCTTTTGCCGTCGAACTCAAAATCGACCAGACCTGATCGTCCGTGAGAGAAGGACGAACTGAATACATCAGCGCCACGACTCCAGCAGCAACTGGAGAAGCCATGCTGGTTCCCTGTTCTGCGCCATATGTTGGCTCGCCCGGTGATCGAGTTCCATCGTTCAAAGTAGACCAGATTAGACCGCCCGCAGGAGCTCCTAACCCCGCTCTGTCATCGCCACCAGGTGCTGAGATGTCCACGCCAATGTATACACCCTGACTTTTGCTGTATTGGGAGTAGTTGCTGTAGTAGGAGCGATCACCGGTGTATCCGCTGGCACCAATGGTTATGTTGCCGAAGCAATTGCCAGGGTATGAGGCGGTGGCATAGTGATTGTCATTACCTGCCGCAGTAACCAAAGTGACATTGCGTCGTTTCGACTCGTCAATTGCAAGCTGAGTTGGGGAATTTGAATAGCAAGTAGAGAAATCTGATGAGCCAATTGAGAGATTGACAACTTTGGCTGGATTTTGGTTTGTTGGAACACCGCTAATTCGCACTCCGATGGCCCAGTTGATTCCGGCTGCAATATCTGCTTCGGTTCCACCATTGGCACCGAGAACTCGTATTGGCTCAATCTTCACATTAGGTGCGATACCAGTTATACCAATCGAATTTGATGCGGCAGCGATAATTCCCGCAACATGTGTACCATGCCATGAACTCGATGTTCCATCGGTCAAGTTGTAATCACCCGGGTCACTTGCGTCTGCATCCCTGCCGTTACCGTCTCTGGATTGATTTGAGTTACTTATGAAGTCGTAGCCTTGAACGAGGTTGTCATTGAGATCAGGATGGTCTGTGATACCTGTGTCGACAACAGCCACAACAATCGAAGGCGAACCTTTTGTGATTTGCCAGGCTTCGGAAGCATTCACTCCGTAATCAGAATCTAAGTACCACTGCAAGCTCATCATCGGATCTACAGATTCTGGAATGATTTCGGAAGTGGTAGAGCCTCGCGCATTAGTTGCTGTTACCTGAACTTGGTAAGTTTGCTCGGCAGCTAGACCACTCAACGTGCAACTGTTGCCAGTCGAACTGCAACTGCTAGTTGTTGAGTCAGCTGCTGTTGCGATTACTTCATAACTAACTTTCAAACCTCCCCGAGCTACTTTGTTTTGAGGTGCCCAGATTATTACCGGTGATGTAGAGGTGATTCTTCCGGCTGATTGAAGTACTGGAGCTTGCGGTGTTGCGGTTGGGATAACGCGAACAGCCGCTGAAGTTTTACTGATAGCCATGTATTTGAAATTGGAAGATCTGGTTATGGCTGCGACCTTAAAACTAGCAGCAACACCGGCCACCAAATTATGAGTCACATTTAGTGTGGTGGCTAGGCTCTTCGAGTTTGAAATAATGATTTTGTAACTATTTGCAACTGGGTCAAATTTCCAGATGCGGTAACCCCAGATTTTTCCACCATTGAGTTTTGTTGGTGTCTTCCAAGTCAAGTTGACTCTTGCAGCACTAGGTTTTTGTTCAACCCACCCGTCCACAGCTTTCACTGCAGTTGGAATAGAGCTCCCTTTGAGAACAGCTAGCTTTGGAGTAACTTCTTGAAAGTTTGCAGCAGAGAGCAGATGGTTGAGATAAATGCTTTCTATCCGTTGATCGCTCGAAAGGGACTGCGCAAAACCAAGAGCAGACTCTTCACTTACGGAGTTCTTAAAATCTACGGAATACATCCCCAGACCTAGATCAACGCCTTTGGTTAAGGACGCCTTTGAGTTTTCAATACCTGTTTGATTGCCAAACAGATCAAAAGGAACTACGCCATCTCTGTATTTGAGGACTAGCCCAACGACAGGTTTTTGCGCATTGGCTGGATCGCTGAAGATCTTTGCTGAGCTGTGGCTTTGCCCAACATAAACCAGCCCGGCTATCAAAGCCAAGCTAGTCAACATAATTGCAAGACGCGCTCTCATAATCGAAACCCTACTGGGTGAATCTGACAAAACTCTGAACTTATTCACAAGCTCTTCTGCAATAAAACTGTTCCTAGCCAACGGTTGAACTTGAACCCCACTTTGGCTAAATGGCCCTGGCGCTTGAAGCCGAAGGCTTCGTGTAAGGCAATAGAAGGGTCTGCGCCTTTATCGCTAATTACTGCAACTATCTCTCGGACTCCAGCTGCTCTTGACTGTTCGATTAATTCAGCCAGCAACTTTGTTCCTATCCTTTTACCAATTGCAGCAGGACGCAGATAAATGGTGTCTTCCACAGTTCTTCGATAAGCGGCCTTTTGACGCCAAGGCGCTACATAGGCAAAACCAAATAGTGTTCCAGTTGCACTTTCAGCAACGATAAATGGAAGTTCCAAACTTTGTAGATACTCATGCTTTTCTAGCCAGGTATTTTCAGTAGTCGGTTCTATATCAAAAGTTACGACGGAATTAGTCACGTAGTAGTTATAGATTTCAGCAATTTGTTTCATGTCAGAAAGGGTGACAGTTCTAATGGTTATCTCATCAACCGAGGCAACCTTCTCAGCCTCTCGAGCTTTGAGTTTTCGGACAAGTCTCCAACGTGACTCTGAATCTAATGGCACTGTTCCACTTCCTAACAAGACCAATCTATCGGCTCAAAGCCTAAATCTTTAAGTGCGTTATTTGTCCTAGAAAATGGCTTCGATCCAAAAAAGCCCCTACTTGCAGATAGTGGGCTAGGGTGCGCAGATTCAACAATCCGAACTCGATCAAGATATTTGAATTTTTGTAATTCAGGAAGTATCGTTTTGGCGAAGTTTCCCCAAAGCATCAAGACGACTGACTGATGCTCAACAATGCGTACAACTGATTTTAAAGTAAAGTCTTGCCAGCCATAATCTCTTCCTAGATGTGCACCTGCCAATCCAGGCACAGTAGTGAGCGCTCTGTTTAGGAGCATCACTCCCTGTTCTGACCATCTGGTCAAATCCGGGGACTTGTCAGCCTGAACCTGATTTGCACCAAGATCTGCATTGAGCTCCTGAGCTATGTTTCTCAAGCTCCTCGGTGTTTTACCTTGAGCGTTCATGGCAAATGCTAAACCGGTTGCATCTCCTGGCGTTGAATATGGGTCTTGCCCTAGAAGAACTGCCTTGATTCGAGTGGGGTCCGAACTAAAGGCGCGCATGACCTGATTTGGGGGTGGGACTATTTCAGCGCTCAGCACCTTCGATTCAATGGATTCCAGCAAAGTTTTCTCCGCACCAAGCCAACTCTGCCAGGTGGGGTGCATTTGCTCGAAGAACATAACTAAATCGTAGGCGTCAGTAGTCTCAGATATAGTGCCAAAATAGAAATATCGAGATAAAGAGATGAGACCTTCGTGGACTACGAACTACTAAAGACCCAAGCCAAAGCCAAGCAAGCAAATCTTGTTCAAATCAGACGAGACCTTCACCAAATTCCTGAATTTGGTTTAGACCTTCCCAATACTTTGGCCCGAGTGCTTAGGGAGGTCGATTCTCTAGGTGAAGTTACTCTCGGTAAAAACATGACTGCGGCAGCTATTGTCATCAGAGGTTCCCAGCCTGGGCCAACAGTTTTACTTCGCGCCGACATGGATGCTCTAGCAGTTAACGAAGACACTGGGTTAGCTTTCTCATCTACCAATGGATACATGCATGCCTGCGGACACGATTTACATATGGCCATCGGTGTTGGGGCAGCACAACTTATCTCTGAAAACAAAGATCAACTCAAGGGAAATGTTGTTATGTTCTTCCAGCCTGGTGAAGAAGGTCACGATGGCGCTGGTGTAATGCTTTCTCAAGACATGCATCTAGCTTCTGGAGAAAAGCCAATCGCAGCATATGGAATCCACGTTTTCTCAATGGATGACCCAGGTGTTTTTGCATCTCGCAAAGGAACCATGATGGCATCTGCCGGAGATGTAATTGTTACTCTCAAGGGTAAAGGTGGCCATGGCTCAATGCCTTGGACTGCTGTTGACCCAATCACAGGTCTTATCGAAATCTTAAGTTCGATCCAATCTTTCATCATCAAGCACTTTGATGCCCTAGACCCAATCGTTCTAAACGTGGGTTGGATAAAGGCTGGAAATGACCACACCACAAACATTGTTCCTGAGGTAGCAAGCTTTGGTGCAACAGTTCGCTCTTTCTCAAAGCAAGGTTATGACGATACTAGAACTAAAATTCCAGCCTTCATTAAGAACATGGCTGCAGCATTTGGTCTAGAAGCAGAAATCGAGTTCAGCCCAGCGACCAAGGTACTTGTAAACGACCACGCTGCTATCGACAGAGTTGAGCGAGTTACCAATACAGTCTTCGGCGAAGGTCGCTATGAGAACATGGATCAGCCAATTCCCGGTGGAGAGGACATGGCAAGCATCTTGGAAGAGATTCCTGGTGCATTCATATTCCTGTCCGCAGCCGACCCAAACATCCCTATGGAGAAGCGCGAGTCTAACCACAGCAACAAGGCCGTTTTTGATGACTCGGTTCTCGCTGATGGCGCGACGATGCTTGCAGCGCTAGCATTTGATACTCTTGACGAAGCAGCTGGAACTAAATAGTTCCTTTCCTGCTTTTGCCAATCTGGCCAACGGAGTTCAGACCAACCCAAAAGTTACGCCACGTTTCATAGGGTATTTGGGCTATTTGGGGACTTTCCTTAGCCTTGGAACACACACGCAAACTCCTAATTACAAGAAAGCACAAAATGTCTAACGATCCAGCAAACTGGGGCTTTGAAACTGCGCAGATCCATGCCGGGGCAGCTCCAGACCCAACAACCAATTCAGTGGTTACACCTATCTACAACACCACTGCCTACGTATTCAACTCTTCTGAGCACGCCAAGAACCTCTTTGGCCTTGCTGAGTTCGGAAACATCTACACCAGAATCATGAACCCAACCCAGGATGTTGCAGAAAAGCGTATTGCTGCCCTTGAAGGCGGAACTGCTGCTCTGCTACTTTCTTCTGGTCAGGCTGCAGAAACCTTTGCGATTCTAAACATTGCTCAGGCTGGCGACCACATCGTCTCTTCATCAACTCTTTATGGTGGAACATACAACTTGTTCAAGTACACACTTCCAAAGCTTGGTATCACCACTACTTTCGTAGAAGACCAAGATGACCTAAGTGCTTGGGCCGCTGCAGTTCAGCCAAACACGAAGCTGTTCTTTGCTGAGACTATTGGTAACCCTAAGGTCAGCATCTTGGACATCGCTGGTGTTGCAAAGGTTGCTCACGAGAATGGTCTTCCACTTATCGTTGACAACACTGTTGCGACCCCTTACCTAATCAAGCCTCTTGAACACGGAGCTGACATTGTTGTTCACTCAGCAACCAAGTTCTTAGGTGGCCACGGTACCGTTGTTGCCGGCGCAATTGTTGACGGTGGAAAGTTTGCTTGGTCTAAGAGCGATAAGTTCCCAGGACTGACTGAACCAGACCCGTCATACCACGGTGTTAACTACACAGCAGCCCTAGGTGATGGCATTGCATACATCATCAAGGCACGTGTTCAACTGCTTCGCGACCTAGGTTCATCAATCGCACCTACCAGCGCATGGCAGCTAATCCAGGGTATTGAAACCCTTAGCCTTCGAGTTCAACGTCACGTTGAAAACGCTCAGGCAGTTGCCGAGTGGCTCTCAAAGCACCCTCAGGTTGAAAGCGTTAACTACGCAGGATTAGCAACTTCCCCTTGGTTCGAAGCTGCTAAGAAGTACTCACCTAAGGGAGCTGGAGCAATCGTTTCCTTCGAACTGAAAGGTGGTGTAGCAGCAGGTCCTAAGTTTGTTGAATCACTTAACCTATTCAGTCACGTAGCTAACATTGGTGACGTACGCTCGCTGGTTATCCATCCAGCAAGCACAACTCACTCACAGCTGAGCCCAGCTGAACAATTGAGTGCTGGTGTAACCCCAGGTCTAGTTCGTCTTTCAGTTGGACTAGAGTCAATTGCAGACATCATCGCAGATCTAGAAACAGGATTTGCATCAGTTAAGTAAGGTTCACATCCAGTAAATGGACTTTCAAACTCCAGAGGACACTGTCCCCTCAGACTTCATAACCGAAGAGCTAACCAGACAACTTGTTGGTAAGCCCAAGGCAACTGGAGCCTGGCGGGACGGTGACCCTGCGGGTGAAAGATTATTTGCTGCACTTGGAAATCTGAACTTAGAAGGTGGCAAGACCCTTCATCAAACTCGACTTGCTTACGAAACTTGGGGAACTCTAAACAAAGATTCATCAAATGCAGTCCTAGTTCTGCATGCTCTAACTGGTGATTACACGCAGTTGGCAAAGCTTCTAAAGAGCATCCCACCGAAGGCTGGTGGAGCGATCTAATCGGTCCAGGTCTATACCTTGACACGAACAAATACTTCATCGTTGCCCCAAACATTCTCGGCGGTTGCCAAGGCTCAACCGGACCATCCTCGCTAGATAAATCAGGCAAAGAATATGGTTCTCGCTTTCCATACCTCACCATCCGTGATCAGGTGTTAGCTCAAGTTGCTTTAAGTGATTATCTGGGTGTCAACACTTGGCACGCAATTATTGGCGGATCCATGGGCGGCATGCATGTCCTCGAGTGGGCGATCGACTACCCAGAACGAGTGAAAAGAATTGCTGTGATAGCAGCACCGGCTGTTAGCGGAGCCGATCAGATTGCACTGAATTCAGTTCAGATTGAAGCAATTAAATCTGACCCAAACTTTCATAAGGGAAACTACTACGACGCGAAAGCCGGTCTTGGTCCGCACGCTGGTCTTGCTTTGGCTAGAAGAATGGCACTTTTGAATTACCGAAGCCCTAGCGAACTAAATCAACGCTTCGATAGAACCTGGCAATCAGATATCAATCCATTAGGTGATGGCGGAAGATTTGCTGTGGTTTCATATCTTGATTTTCATGGCAATAAGTTCACTCGAAGATTTGATGCCAACTCATACATCTGTCTAGTTGAGGCGATGAATTCGCATGATGTTGGTAGAGGTAGAAAATCTGTGAAGGCTGCTCTTGGAAAGATCAAGGCCAAGGCACTAGTAATTGGTATAGATAGTGATCGACTTTTCCCAATTGAGAATCAGAGGCTCATTGCAGAACACATTGGTTCAGAGTTAGTCGGTGGCAAACTTCACACCATCGAATCAGAGTATGGTCACGATGGTTTCCTAATCGAACACGAGAAGGTTGGCCCACTGCTCGCTAAGTTATTGCGCGCTTAGCTTCTTACTGCCTAGCTTGGTTAGTTGCATGTTAGACCAAACTAAGATTGCGACAACTGCAAGGTTTCTAATAATTAGTAGACCCACTCCAAATGGCTTACCATCAAGCAACTGGCCATAGTAAATCGGGAAGATCAGCCAAGATAGGCCAGACGAGAAGATAGTCAACCAAACTACTGGTCTCCACTTAACCGTGCCAAACAACACCCCAACAAAGGCTGCTCCGATAACCCACAGTTCATACTGCGGAGAACCAACTTTGTTGAAGACCAAAAGATCCAAAGTTGCGGTGAGGAAAATCCAAGCAAAAAGAGTGTTGGTATCAACACCAGCTCGCTTTGCTCTGATGCCGAGGAAGATGGTTATGGCAAGAGCAGCAAACTGAACTAATGTCATGATGCTGGCGACCTCGGTGACGCCAAAGCCAGAAACCTGGAAGGTAAGAATTTCGTTGTCGTAGTAGATCTTTGCGCCAGGAATACTAAGCAAAATTTGCACCAACCAGATAATGCCAATAGTGGATTCCACCTGCACTCCACGACCACTCTGCATGCCAACAAAGCTAAACATGCTGGAGTTTCCTCCAAGGAGCAAACCAATGATGACTATGGCGGCAGTTCCGTAGATCAGATGCAGAGTGAATCTAAGTCTGTTATTGGTGATTACAAATCCAGTAAAGATGGCAGCAATCGGGGCTACCTTGATCCAAGCCGCTAGGTTGAAGTACTGCATTGAAAGCGATTCTCTTTTGTTCCATAGTGCTATTGCACCTAACACAGTAAGAATCAAACTGAAAACTTCAAATCTTCCCAAGGCAACCGGTCCACAAAGAAAAATGCAAGCAATCAAAAACCAAGCTGCGTTTGCTCTTTCCATCTTCTTTCCCCAGCCCAATAAATAGGCAAAGGTAAGCATGTTCAGATTGACGGTAACAAGGAACCAGCCGGTCATGTAATCACCGAAACTGACAAAGTGAGCTAACCAAAGTGGGATTTCTGCGATGAACGGATAGACCCATGGTTCATTGATTCCTAGGATATATCCGTGGTCAAGCATTCCAGTTACCCATGCCGCATATGTGTAACGGACATCACCGAACGGATCACCACTGGCAGTTCCCAACCAAATCAGAGTCAGCTGGGCAAATAGAGCGATAAGCAGAATGAACCAGAACTTTTTAGGTAATGCAAGTACTCGTGTAGCTAAAGTTGTCACCAACGAATTCTCCAAAACCGGCTAAACGCCTCAACATAGATTCCCTGCTCAAGTCTAAGAGAGCCAACACTTATTAGGCTGTTGCTATGGCTAAGTTATTTGAACCCTTCACAATCCGTTCTAAAACCTCTCGTAACCGCATTTGGATAGCCCCAATGTGCCAATACTCCTGCGAAAACAAAGACGGCATGGCCAGCCAATGGCATCTAGTTCACCTAGGCTCAAGAGCTCTCGGTGGTGCAGGACTGGTTATGTGTGAAGCTACCGCCATTCGTCCTGATGGCAGAATCAGCCCTTGGGACACCGGAATTTGGAATGACGAACAAGCGAAGGCTTGGCAGCAAACTACTAAATTCATCAAAGAAGCAGGTGCACTGGCGGCAATCCAATTAGCGCACGCTGGAAGAAAAGCCAGTCACTATCGTGAGTGGTCTGGATCTGGTGCAGTCAAAGAAGTAGACGGTGGTTGGCAGCCAGTATCTGCAACTCCTGAAGGATTCCCGGAATACAACACGCCTAGAGAGCTAACTACAGCTGAAGTTAAGGAACTGGTTGGGCAGTGGGCTCAGGCCGCCAAGCGATCAGTTGATGCTGGTTTTGATGTTATTGAAATTCACGCTGCACACGGTTATCTGATTCACCAGTTCCTCTCCCCTATAACCAATCAAAGAACTGACGCGTATGGTGGCAGTAAACCTAATCGTGCACGCTTCTTACTGGAAATAGTTGAAGCGATTCGTAAAACAGTAGGTGAAGAAATACCCTTGAGCGTTAGATTCTCTGCAACTGATTACCGCGAAGATGGCTTCACCGTTGCTGACTGCGCTGAGGTAGCTAAGTGGTGTGAAGCAAAAGGTGCAGATCTCTTTGACATCTCTAGTGGTGGACTAGTTATAGGAGTGAATATTCCTTTTGGACCTGGTTACCAAGTCCCGATGGCTGAAGAAATAGCTGTCGAGGTCCAAGGGCCTGTTGCTGCGGTTGGACTAATCACCACCGGCATTCAAGCTGAAGAAATATTGCAGAGCACAGATATTGAAATCATTATGATTGGCAGAGCATCGCTAAGAGATCCATATTGGCCACTAAGAGCAGCGTTTGAATTAGACGTCGAACTTGATTACTGGCCAAACCAATACACCAGAGGAAAGTTCAAAAAGTAATTACTCGCGCCTTGTAGCGTCTTGAACTTCACCAACTAGCTCTTCCAGGATGTCTTCTAGGAAAAGTAGCCCCTGTAATTGACCTTGATTATCAAAGCTAGCCATTAGATGCTGGCGATCTTTTTGCATTAGAGCCAACGCATCTTCTAATTCCACACCACCACCGATGGACTTCACTGTTCTAATCAGTTTTCTTTGAACCGGTTCGTCGGCTTCGCCTTCATCAGCATCGATAACATCTTTCAGATGAAGGTAGCCTTCCAGAGAACTGTCTTCTTCAAGAACCACGTAACGACTAAAGCCATACTTAGCAACGGCTTGTTCAACATCTCTAGGTGTCACAGCAGTAGGCAATGTAACCAGGTTTTCAACTGGAACCAAAATGTCTCTAACCTTTTTATCTGTGAACTCGAAGGTGTTGGTGATAGCACCGGTCTCATCACTTAGCACCCCAGCTCTAGTTGAGTGAGAGACGATATCTTCCACCTGCTCAAGAGTAAAAGCACTATTCGCTTCATTCTTAGGCTTTACTCCAAACAACCGAACAATTCCGTTTGCAGTTGCGTTTAGGGAAACCACTACTGGCTTCAGGATTACAGCTAGCCCATAGACAATCGGCACTAGCACCAGGGCAGCTCGTTCAGGAATTGAGAATGAAATGTTCTTCGGCACCATTTCGCCAACCAAGACGTGCAAGAAAGAAACAATAATTAGGGCAATTCCAAATGAGGTGGCGCTCTCAACAGCATCAGGAAGACCTAGACCATGAAGCGGAGTCTTTAAAAGTTCGTGAATACTTGGCTCAGCGACTAAAAGAATTAGTAAACCGGCAATAGTCACACCGAGCTGGCAGGTAGCAAGAATAAGGCTCACATTCTCCATCGCCTTGATCGTGAGCTTGGCCGGTCTTGAACCTGCTTTAGCTCTCGGTTCAATTTGTGCTCGTCGAGCAGAGATAACTGCAAACTCTGCAGCCACAAAGAATCCATTTACTAACAACAAGACAAGGAAGGCTAACAAGCCAGAAGCAACGCTATTCACTTGTTTCCTCCTCTGGTATCTCATCTGGGATGAATCGAATTCGATCGACTCGGCGACCTTCCATTCTCTCTACTCTCAACAAGCCGCTTTCGATACGGACTTCATCGCCAACAACAGCTACGCGACCTATCTGGGCCATGATGAAACCTGCAATAGTTTCATAGCTGCCGTCAACTGGAACTTCAATTGCGAGCTTTTCTAGAAGTTCATCTGGACGGAACATACCTGGGAAACTGAACGACTTGTCCTTACCGCCAGTGATGTCAAGTTTTGCCCTGTCATGCTCATCACCAAGTTCACCGACAAGTTCTTCAACCAAATCTTCTAACGTTACGATTCCGGCAGTACCGCCATACTCATCAACAACAATTGCCAACTGCAAACCATGGGAGCGAAGCACTCCCATCAATTTTTCCAGAGACAAGGTTTCTGGAACTCTAAATGGTTCAACCATTAGAGCGGTGACTGGAACTAAATCTCTTTTTTCTCTAGGGACTGAAGCTGCAGCCTTAACGTGGACTATGCCAACAACATCATCGTTGGAACCTGCAAAGACCGGGAACCTTGAAAAACCTGTGCTGTGTGAAAGTGCAATGACATCTTGAACAGTTGAAGATGAATCAAGCGATGACAGCTTTGTTCTAGGAGTCATAACATCCGATGCCACTAACTGGCTTAAAGCTAAAGTCTTGGTAATCAGATCAGCCGTGCTCTGCTCCAGTGCACCTAGGCTGGCAGACCGCTTTACTAGAGCAGAAAGTTCTTCAGCTGTTCTAGAAGAGCTGAGTTCCTCTTTCGGTTCAATCCCCATGGCGCGAACAATTGCGTTCCCAGTGCTGTTGAGCAACCAGATCAGCCAACCGAAGAGCCAGGTAAAAGCAAGTTGAAATCTAACTACTGCCTTGTTAACACCGAGAGGCAAAGTCAGAGCGAGTTTTTTGGGAACCAATTCACCAATCAGAGTCGAAAACAGAGTAGCGATTATCAACGAGAGCGAAAGAGCCACCGCCTGCAGGGTGCCATCTTCAAACCAGCTTCCCAGACTGCTGCTCTCAATTAATACCGCTAACGATGGTTCAGCTAGAAACCCAGTCAGTAGCGTGGTCAGAGTAATACCCAGTTGAGCACCAGATAGATGGGTGCTTGTTCGTTTCAGCGCTGCGATGCTCGCACTTAGCCCGCGCTCACCCCTTGAGCGCCTAGCCTCTAGCTCAGTTCGTTCAAGATTTATCAGGGAGAACTCGCTGGCAACAAATAGTCCAGTGCCGATTGTGAGCAAAATACCCAGCCCGAGAAGCAACCACTCGTTCATCGGGTTAGTCCTTCAACGGTGCACGGGTCGGGATGGTCTGAGTCCATAACCCTTTTAGCATACCTGCGGAGGGCTTTAGGTAGCCCCTTTGCACAGCATAGTTACGCTGTAAAACTTCTAGTTCGCAAAGAAAAGGTAGGCTAGTTTGGCGCTATTCGGGTAATAAGTAAGAGGTGTTAGGTGTCCGTGGACAATTCCCAATCCGGTCAAGAATTTGGAGCAAACCAATGGCTGGTAGACGAAATGTATGGGCAATGGCTCGTTAGCCCAGATTCTGTGGACAAAGAATGGCTGCCAATCCTTGAGCGTTACCACCAAGAAAAGCTAGGCCAGCCGGTAGCTCCAATTGGTAGTGCACCAGCAGCAACTGCCATAGCAAGTGAAACCACCCCAACGGGATTAGTTCCACTAGTTGCTAAAACCACCAGGGTTGAAGCCAAACCACAACCAATTCCAGCTCAGGCTCCAACAAGTTCTGTTCCAACTGTGACAGAGGAAACCGAAGACCAGGTCAACATCCTTAAGGGAATGTCTAAGACTCTGGCTGCAAACATGGATGCATCTCTAAGCATTCCGACCGCGACCAGCGTAAGAGCAATACCTGCAAAGCTGCTGATTGACAACCGAATTGTGATCAACTCTCACCTTGGTAGAACACGTGGTGGAAAAGTTTCCTTCACCCACATAATCGGCTATGCCATTATTCGTGCGCTGAAGGAATTCCCTAGCCAAAACGTTTACTACGAAGAGATTGAAGGTAAACCTGCTTCAGTGTCGCCAGCGAATATCAACTTTGGTTTAGCAATTGATATCCCTAAAGCTGATGGCAGTAGAGCACTTCTAGTTCCTAATATCAAGAAAGCTCAGAGACTTAATTTTGCTGAATACCTGACTTCGTATGAAGATCTTGTAAAACGCGCTAGAGATAACAAGCTAACTGCTGAAGATTTCTCTGGCACAACAGTTTCGCTAACAAACCCAGGTGGAATTGGAACAGTCCACTCTGTACCAAGACTCACTAAAGGGCAGGGCTGCATCGTTGGCGCAGGAGCACTGGACTACCCTGCTGAATTCCAAGGCATGAGTGAAGATCACCTTGCCAATCTTGGTATCAGCAAGGTAATCACACTGACCTCAACTTACGACCATAGAGTGATTCAGGGTGCAGGCTCAGGCGAATTCCTTAGAATTATCCACGAATTACTTTTGGGCGAACGTGGTTTCTACGATGAAATCTTTGCCGACCTTCGTATTCCTTACCAACCAATTCAATGGGCAACTGACTTTGATTTGAACGATGCGAACCCTAGAAGTAAAGAAACTAGAGTTCAAGAACTTATCAACGCTTACCGAGTTCGTGGCCACCTAATGGCTGATATCGATCCACTCGAGTACCAGCAACGGACTCACCCAGATCTAGATGTGCTAACGCATGGGCTTAGTCTTTGGGATCTTGATCGTGAGTTTAATACCGGTGGTTTTGGTGGCAAGTCCAAGATGCTGGTTAGAGATGTGTTGAAGATTCTTCGTGACACATACTGTCGCACCGTTGGTATTGAATACATGCACATTCACAATCCAGAAGAACGTCAGTGGATGCAAGAAAGACTTGAGCGTCCATATCAGAAGCCAAGCCATGACCAGCAACTTCGCATCTTAGAAAAACTCAATGAAGCAGAAGCTTTCGAGACATTCCTGCAGACAAAGTTCGTCGGACAAAAGCGCTTTAGCCTTGAAGGTGGAGAGTCAACTATTGCTTCCCTTGACGCCATATTGCAAGCTTCAGCTGATGCACAGTTGTCCGAGGTCGCAATTGGAATGGCCCACCGTGGTCGTCTAAACGTGCTAACCAACATCGCTGGTAAAACCTATGGCCAAGTCTTTAGAGAGTTCGAAGGCAACGCCGACACCAAGACTGTCCAGGGTTCTGGAGATGTCAAGTATCACCTGGGAACTGAAGGAACCTTCACCGGACCTAACGGAAACCAAACCAATGTTTATTTAGCGGCCAACCCTAGCCACCTAGAAGCTGTAAACCCAGTGCTCGAAGGCATTGTGCGAGCAAAACTTGATCGCATCGATAAGTCGCCAGCTGAATACCCGGTACTACCAGTTCTAATCCACGGTGACGCTGCATTTGCTGGTCAAGGTGTTGTTCCTGAAACCCTAAACATGATGAGTCTTCGTGGTTACCGCACCGGTGGAACTATTCACATTGTGATCAACAACCAGGTTGGTTTCACTACCCCACCGTCAATGTCACGTTCAACTATTTACGCAACAGATATAGCCAAGGGCATCCAGGCACCTATATTCCACGTCAACGGTGACGACCCGGAGGCAGTAGTCAGAGTTTCACAACTGGCATTTGATTACAGACAGAAGTTCCAGAAAGATGCTGTCATCGATCTAGTTTGTTACCGCAGGCGTGGTCACAACGAAGGTGACGATCCTTCGATGACTCAGCCGTTGATGTATAACTTGATTGAAGCCAAGCGGTCAGTTAGAACTTTGTACCTAGAATCTCTCGTTGGGCGAGGGGACATCACCCGTGAAGAGTTTGAACAGTCAAACACTGACTTCCAGGGAAGAATGGAAAAGGCTTTCACCGATGTTCACGAAGCTATGTCTAAGCCTGTTGAATTACAAGCAAGGCCAATTGGTATCGGAACAACCGCTAGCGATCACCCAGAGATTAACCACGAAAGTGCGATCAAGGGTGAAGTTGTCGAACTCATCGGTAATGCTCACAGTAATTTGCCACCCAACTTCAACGTGCACCCTAAGTTGCAGCAGCTGCTTGCCAAGCGCTTGGAAATGTCGCGCGAAGGCGGAATCGACTGGGGCTTTGGTGAACTACTAGCTCTCGGTTCATTGCTAGTCGAAGGTGTCAACATTCGTATGTCTGGACAAGACACTCGACGTGGCACTTTCGTGCAGCGTCACGCTGTATTCCACGATCGTGAGAATGGTCAAGAGTGGATGCCGCTTAGAAACCTAACCTCTAACCAAGCTAAGTTCTACATCTACGATTCGCTACTGAGCGAATATGCGGCCATGGGATTCGAATACGGTTACTCAGTCGAACGTAAAGATGCATTGGTACTTTGGGAGGCTCAGTTCGGAGACTTTGCTAACGGAGCACAAACTATTCTTGATGAATTCATCTCTTCTGCAGAGCAGAAGTGGGGTCAACACTCTTCATTAGTTCTGCTCCTTCCTCATGGCTATGAAGGTCAAGGACCAGATCACTCTTCTGCGCGTATCGAAAGATACCTGCAGCTCTGTGCTGAAAATAACATGACGGTTGCTCAGCCTTCAACTCCTGCAAATCATTTCCACCTTTTGCGCAGACAGGCTTACGCTCGTCCACGAAGACCATTGATTGTCTTCACACCTAAGTCGATGCTTCGCCTAAAGGCAGCTTCTTCAAAGGTGGATGATTTCACCACTGGTTCATTCCAACTGGTTATCGATGATGAACGAGGGCTCAGCAAGCAGAACGTTAAGCGCGTTCTCTTCTGCTCCGGCAAGGTCTATTGGGATTTGCTAGCCGAAGCTGAAAAGCGTGGCGATCAGCAGACTGCGATTGTTCGTGTTGAGCAGTTGTATCCAACACCAGTTGATGAGATTAAGCAGGTATACGCTCAGTATCCAAACGCTGAACTCTTCTGGGTTCAGGATGAGCCTGCTAACCAGGGTCCATGGACATACATCGGCCTCTTCCTGCCTAAATATATGGATGGTCAAGTTGCTAAACTCATTTCTCGTCCAGCTAGCGCATCCCCAGCTACTGGATCAGCAAAACACCACGCTGTTGAACAAGCAGACCTAGTCGAAAGAGCGTTCTCCTAAACCTTATGGATCAGCCAAGACGCAATATAAGAATCGTCATCATCGGTGACGACATTATTGGCGCAGGCGGAGACCCTAAAGGGCTTGGTTGGGTTGGTCGAGTTATAGCTAAGACTCAAAGTGATTACCCGAGAATTGATTTCTATAGCCTGCCAACACCAGAGATAACTTCTGCTCGACTTAGCGAACAGTGGTTAGATGAAGCTGCTAAGCGTTTCTCACCAGATACGGATAACCGACTAATTGTTTGCCTAAATGCACACGACATCAACGCAGGCATCACAATGTCTAGATCAAGACTGAACCTGGCTAACATCTTGGATGCCGCCGCTAGTAAAGGGGTTCAGTGTTTTGTTGTGTCACCAATCCCAAGTCGGAATCCACAACTGAACTATGAGATCGAGCATCTGTCAGCAGGATTTGAAGACGTTACGGCCAGAAGATCGCTGCCATTCGTGGACTGCTTCAGACCGTTAGTGGATCACCAGGGATTCAATGAAGAGCTGAAGAACTCAACTCTTGGAATGCCTGGTCAATTAGGACATGGCCTGATTGCGTGGCTGGTGCTAAACCAAGGTTGGTATCGCTGGTTAGATTTGCCGGAGCAAGAGATCTAAGAAAAAGGCCCTGAATTATCAGGGCCTTTATTCATTCAATTTCAGATCTGAGCGAGCTGGATATCCGACTATAAAAGTTGGCGTTTAACTCAGAGTTAGATGAAGAACTGATTACTGCATCTGAGATTGTTCGCTCTAGGTCGTAAGTTGTTTTGCAAAACAAGCAACTGGCTAAGTGGCCGTCAACTTCTTGTTTGGACTTATCTGTAAGTTCATCGCCTAGATATTCATGAACTTTTAGTTGAGCTTCTTTACAACTTAGGGTACTCATTATCCTTGTCCTTTACTTTTTCTTTTTCTTCTTGGAATCAGTATTGATTCCATACTCAGCTGCCTTATCAAGCAGCAATGAACGAAGCAAGCCTCTGGCGCGAAGAACTCGCGTTCCAACTGTTGCTTCAGGAATATCTAGTAGCTCTGCAATTTCGCGGTACTTCAAACCATCGACTAGATTAAGCAACGCAACCTCACGGAAAATTGGATCGATTTGATTGATGGTATCCATGATTTCGCTCGTTTCCATATTGGAAATGACAACGTGCTCGGCAGATGGGCCGAGTTGAGACAAGTCTGCCTTGTCGAAAATCCATTCATCCTGGAAGTCATTGTCATCATCAGCCTTGATGTTGACGCGATTTTTCTGATGCTTAGATTCAGCCATCCCAGAAGAGATGTATGACGTACGAATAATTGTGTTGATCCAGTTCATTGGGCCTTTGCCCTGATCTGTGTAGGTATCCCAGTACTTGAAGGCTTTGAGGATTACTACTTGGGCGAGGTCTTCCCCCTGAACCTGGTTACCTGTTTTGGAAATACAGGCGCGGCGAATAACCGGGAAGTGAGGCCCAACGTGGAGCTCGAAATCGGCTAATTTGCGTTCTTGCTCTTCTGAATTGGTGATGGCATCCCCCAGATTTTGTGAGTTAATTATGTCTGACATGTACTTCTGCTGCTGCTTGCAGGATTGCGGGCCATAGCTATGGCGGCGGGGTCTAGCGCTGATGTTTTTCAATAAAGTGTCTATAGTGTCTGCTTTCTGCTAGTTTGCTCGTCGTTGAGCGGGTGGGAAGCATCAAAACCTGATGCCATATACTTAATAACCAATGAGTGAACAAAACTATTCCCCAATTGCTAAAGAAATTT
>Ga0114962_10001228_pt1 | contig 22351 bp, 18 predicted proteins | sample C_130820_MF_Meta_FD_87017 | JGI IMG/M metagenome (GOLD analysis project Ga0114962, IMG submission 87017) | Freshwater microbial communities from Lake Croche, Canada to study carbon cycling - C_130820_MF_MetaG | ecosystem: Environmental > Aquatic > Freshwater > Lake | place: Lake Croche, Canada... | reverse complement strand
TCGGTGAAATGACTGAAGTCGTCACCGACCGACAAGGTGGCCGACACGAAGATCCAGGCGCGCGCCGGGCCTGATCGATGCCGTCCGAAGGCCGCAGCCACCGACAGCGGCGTGCGTCTGAGTGTGGCATGGGGGCCGCTCGCTTCAGCCCAGACGATCGCCGGATCCTCACCCGAATCGGCCTCGACGGCCTGCCCGTCTTCGTTCAGCTCCGCCGACCACCGGGACACCCGTTCGAGAAGCTCGGTCGCCCGCAGACCGCAACGGTCGAGCTCGAGCCCCCGGCCGGCGTTATTGGCAATGATGGCCGAGATCGAGACCAGATCGCTCGACAGCGCATCGAGCGTTTCGGGTAGATCCGCGAGCGACTTGAGCTGTGCAAGGCTCAAGCGCCGGGACAACTGGGCGCGGGCTGACGCCGGCGACGATGCGCCAAAACCTCGGCCACTGGCGGCGGCCGACTCATTGCCTTCGAGGGCCAGACGCAAATCACGACTCGATTGCTCGAGGCGACCAGCCACCGAGCGCCAGTCGGCCGCATCACGCGCCTCCATGAGGCCTGCCCGGGTCAGGTCGCGAACCAGGTCCTGCAGCTGCCGGGTCGACACCGACTCGCCGAAAAATTCGGTCGCGGCCTCCGGCAACTGGTGCGCCTCGTCGAAAATCACTGCGTCGACCGTCGGCAGCAATTCGGCCATCGACGATTCACGCAGCGCGAGGTCGGCGCAAAAGAGATGATGATTGACCACCACCACGTCGGCGGCCATTGCTTCGCGTCTGGCCTGAAAGACGAAGCAGCGCTTGAATTCCGGGCACTCCTGCCCGAGACAGTTGTCACGAGTCGAGGTGGCATGCATCCAGACCGGATCATCCTCGGCAAGCGCGGTGCAGTCAGCACGATCGCCACTCAGGCTGATCTGAGCAAACTGCTTGATCTTGCGCAATTTGGCCGGCATCTGCGGATCGGCAAAGCGTCCGTCGACCAGTTGCTGATCGAGGTGATGGTGACAGACGTAATTTGCCCGCCCCTTGAGCAAGGCGATGCGGGTTCCCAGACCGAGCGCCGCCCTGACGGCAGGCAAGTCTCGATGAAAGAGCTGGTCCTGCAATGGACGGGTTCCGGTCGAGACCATGGCACGCGCACCCGACAGCAGCAACGGCACGAGGTAAGCGAAGGTCTTGCCGGTGCCGGTGCCCGCCTCGGCAACCAGACTGCTGCGATCGGCGATCGCCCGCGCGACACTTGCAGCCAGGGTCTGCTGACCCTCACGCGCTTTGAAGGCAGGCATCGCCCGTGCGAGCGCCCCCTGAGCGGCAAGCGCCTCGATCGTGGCTTGCGACAGCAATGCTGCGGTCGAATCGGCCTGCGGCCGCTCTTCACTCACCCGGGACGACTCATGCAGGCGTATCCGGAACCATCTGTCGCTGCAAATGCATGATGGCGTCCTTGACCACCAGCTTGCGCTTTTTCAGCCTGCGAATCGTCAGCTCGTCAAGGGGCGTGCCTGACTGCAAGGCAAGCAGACTCACGTCCAGATCGCGATGCTCGATCTGAAGTTCGACGATCCGATCATAGAGGGGCTGAGCATCTTGCATTGTCGAAGCCAGGTCACCAGTGCAGAGTCATCGGCAGATTTTCGCCAAGCCCACGACTATAGGCCGGCTCACCATCGCCCTCAAAGCGCATTAGCCTTTCGGCTGTAGCATCGAGGCATCGCAAGCAATCTGAAAGACTGATGCGGACCCTGGCCGGCTTCCCCATGCGCTGCGTCATTCATCGGCCCGGTGCCGGTGCCGGTGCCGGTGCAGAAGCCTGTTCTCTGCGACGGGCCTCTTCGAGCAGGCGCTGATCACGCTGGGCTCGCTCGCGGGCCTCGCGCGCCTGCAGACGCAAGCGATTTTCCTCAAGTCGCTTTTCGCGCTCGGCGGCAAAAACCGCATCCTGCGCAGCGCGCGTTGCGGCCTCATCGCGACGCAAGGCGTTGTCCTTCTCACGGCGCTCGCGATCGGCACGCGCCGCTTGCGCGCGACGCTCGAGTTCGGGCGCTTCTCGTTCGCGCTCGATTCGCGCCTTCTCGGCCGATGCGGTGCGGGCCTCGAAGGCTTTCAGATTGTCGAGCGTTCTGGCTGCCTCGGCCGCGCTCGCAGCGGCCCGCTCCTCAAGCGCGATGGCCGCGCGTCGATTGAGTTCAAGCGCTGTGCTTTCTCGCACTACCTGATTGGCTGCCACCTCGACGGCATCGATACGACTGTCGACAAGACGCTGTCGTGTGCTCACGTCGGCAAGGCAGCGCGTCACCAGAAAGCGCTGGTAACAGGCGATCCGCTCGCGCAACAGGGCATCATCCGTCTCGTCGCGCGACTGTGCAGCTGCCTTGATCGCGGTCTTTGCAGTGTCGACATCCATCGGCGCAGACAGGTCGAAGGCGGTCAGTATCGACTTGGGATCGACCGGCGGCGGCTGCGGGTTCGCCCGGTCGGCCGAGGCGGTTGTGGCGCAGCCCACTGTCGCCAGCAGCAGCACGCTCGACAGCATGACAAGACAGATCCTGATCACGGCAGCGCCGCCAGCCAAGGCTCAGGCCAGCGTATCGGCCAGACCGCGCCGCGGCGCAGCCTGATAGTCGGGCGACTGCATTTCGATCAGCCGGCTCACGGTCCTGTGAAACTCGCCAGACATCGCCCCGGCAACATACAACTGCTCGGGCGGCACGTCGGCAGCGATCAGCAGCTTGACCCGCTGATCATAGAAAACATCAACCAGCCAGGTGAATCGCCTCGCCTGCGACGACATCGCCGCAGACATGCGAGGCACGCCAGACAGCATGACGGTATGAAAGCGGGTCGCGATCTCGAGGTAATCGAGCTGGGATCGAGGCCCGTCACACAAGGTCTCGAAATCGAACCAGACCACGCCGCCCGATCTGCGCAGCGCTGCGATGGTGCGGTGCTCGATGGTGAGATTCGAATCGTCGGTCGACGGCCCGGCGATCTGCTCGAAGGTCTGCTCAAACCGACGGTCCGTCTCGGGGCCGAGCGGGCTCAGATAAACATCGACGCCCTGCATTGCCAGTCGCCGGTAGTCGGTCCCGGCATCGACATTCAGGATATCGAGGTGGGTCTTGAGCAGCGCGATTGCCGGCAGGATGCTCTCGCGGTTAAGGCCGTCGGGATACAGGTCATCCGGCCGATAGTTGGAGGTCATCACGAAGACCACGCCGTTGGCGAACAGGCCGTTCAACAGGCGTTCGAGAATCATGGCGTCGGCCACATCGGAGACATGAAATTCGTCGAAACAGATCAGCCTGTATCGCGCTGCCAGCCTGCGGGCAACCTCATCGAGCGGATCGCTCACTTGCCTGAGATCGCGCAGTTCGCGATGCACACTGCGCATGAACTCGTGAAAGTGCACGCGCGTCTTGCGCACGACAGGCACTGCCTCGTAGAACACGTCCATCAGCAGGCTCTTGCCTCGTCCGACGCCGCCATACATCCAGACACCGCGGGGCACCTGCGGACGATCGAGCAGCTTGCGCAAAAAACCCGATCGCCTGCGCTTGAATTCGCTCAGTTCAGTTTCGAGCCGCTGCAGCCTTTCAACCGCAGCCTGCTGCGAGGCATCGCTGCGGTAGCCGCGTTCAGCCAGCAGCTGCGAGTATCGCTCCAGGACGTTCATCAGACTTGGCTCATCCCTGCCGATGCCCGCTGCGCTAACCGACAACCCGGCAGCAGGCGACCCGCAGGCTTACATGTTCAAGGCACGCTTGTCGACCGCCAACGCCGCTTCACGCAGCACTTCCGAGAGCGACGGATGCGGATGGCAGACGCGGGCGATGTCCTCACTCGACGCCTTGAACTCAATCGCCACTGCGGCTTCGGCAATCAGGTCGGACGCACCCGGCCCGATGATGTGCACGCCCAGCAGCTCGTCGGTTGTCGCATCGGCAAGCATTTTGACGAAGCCATCGGCCGTCGCCATGCCGAGTGCCCGGCCATTGGCCGCGAACGGAAACTGCCCGGATTTATAGGCACGGCCCTCTGCCTTGAGCTGTTGCTCGGTGCGACCCACCCAGGCGATTTCGGGCGAGGTGTAGATCACCCAGGGGATCGCGTTGTAGTCGATGTGCGGCTTTTGCCCCGCGATCAGTTCGGCCACCATCACGCCCTCGTCCTCGCCCTTGTGCGCGAGCATCGGTCCACGGACCACGTCGCCGACCGCATAGACCCGCGGCAGCGCGGTCCGGCAGTGATCATCGACCGGAATGAAGCCACGCTCATCGAGCGACAAGCCGACCGCTTCGAGCCCCAGCCCATCGGTATTCGGGATTCGGCCGACCGAGACGATCAGGCGATCGACCTCAAGCGTCTGAGCGACGCCCTTGGCGTCGGTCCAGTCCAGGCTGACCGACTTCTTGCCGATCTTGACTTCGCCGATTTTCGCGCCGAGGTTGATCGACAGCCCCTGTTTGGTAAAAAGCTTGAGTGCTTCTTTGGAGATCGACTCATCGCAGGCCGACAGAAAGCCCGGCAAGGCTTCAAGGACGGTCACGGTGGCACCAAGCCGCCGCCAGACCGAACCGAGCTCAAGCCCGATGACGCCTGCGCCGATCACACCCAGACGCTTGGGAACCGACGGCATTGCCAGCGCGCCTTCGTTGTCGCACACCATCTGGTTGTCAACCACAACACCCGGCAAATGGCGCGCCTTTGAGCCGGTCGCGATGATGACGCTCACCGCCTCAACCTGAAGCGCGCCTTGCGCAGTGTCAACCTCGATGGCATAGGCATCGGCGCCGATGCCGGTCAGCCGCGCATGCCCCTTGAGCCAATCGATCTTGTTCTTGCGAAACAGGAACTCGATACCCTTGGTCATCTTCGAGACGATGCCGTCCTTGCGGGCCTGCATTTTTGCGACATCGATCTTTGCACCGGCAATCTCGATGCCGTGAACATCGAGATGCGACTGCGCTTCTTCAAACTTTTCGCTCGATGCCAGCAAGGCCTTCGAGGGAATGCATCCGACATTCAGGCAGGTGCCGCCGAGCGCCAGCTCGCCATTGGGGCCGGTCCATTTCTCGGCGCACGCGACCTTCATACCGAGCTGCGCGGCGCGAATCGCTGCAATGTAACCGGCCGGACCTGCGCCGATTACCACCACGTCATAACGTTGATTGGTCATCGCTGATCTCAGAGGTCAAGCAGCAAACGTGCGGGATCTTCGAGGGCATCCTTGACGCTGACGAGAAAGAGCACCGCCTCGCGTCCATCGATGATCCGATGGTCATAGGACAGCGCCAGATAATTCATCGGCCTGATCACGATCTGACCATTCTCGACCACTGCACGGTCCTTGGTGGCATGCACACCGAGGATAGCGGCCTGCGGCGGGTTGATGATCGGCGTCGAAAGCATCGAACCGAACACACCGCCGTTCGAGATCGAAAAGGTGCCACCGGACAACTCCTCGATGCCGAGCTTGCCCTCCTGGGCGCGCTTGCCGTAATCACCAATCTGGTTTTCGATCTGGGCAAAGTTCATCTGATCGGCGTTGCGAACCACCGGCACGACCAGGCCACGGGGCGAACCGACTGCCACGCCAATGTCGAAATAGCCGTGGTAAACGATGTCGGTGCCGTCGACCGAGGCATTGACGACCGGATATTTCTTCAGCGCGTGGACGGCTGCCTTCACGAAAAAGCTCATGAAGCCCAGGCGCGTGCCATGCTCCTTTTCAAACCGTTCCTGGTACTTCTTGCGAAGGTCCATGACCGGCTGCATGTTGACCTCGTTGAACGTGGTCAGGATGGCGTTGGTGGCCTGCGACTGAAGGAGCCGCTCGGCAACCCGCTGACGCAGACGCGACATCGCTACCCGCTGCTCGGGGCGACCTTCGATCATCTTGTTCGGGTCGATCGGCGCGGTCACCGACGGCAGACTGCTGGTGGGCGCACCCGTGGGAATCGGCGCAGGGACTGCAGCCCTGGCTTGCGCGGGCGCGCTTGCACCGGCCGCCACCGCACCGATGACATCGCCCTTGGTCACCCGGCCATCACGGCCGGTGCCGGCCACATTCGAGGCGGAAAGACCTGCCTCGGCCAGCAGCTTGGCAGCAGCCGGCATGGCAACGCCTGCCTGAGCACCGCCTGTGCCTGCGGCAGCGGCAGCCACCGGCGCAGCAGCCGGGGCCGCAGCAGCCGGCGCCGGCGCAGCAGCCGATGTCGTTGCGACGGCATCGGTATCGATGATGGCAATCACCTCGCCGGCGACCACGGTCTCGCCATCGGCCTTGAGGATTCGTGCCAGCACACCGGCGCTGGACGCCGGCAACTCGAGCACCACCTTGTCGGTTTCAACGTCAATCAGATTGTCGTCTCGTTCGATCGCATCGCCCGGCTTCTTGTGCCATTGCAACAGCGTCGCTTCCGCAACCGATTCGGACAGTTGCGGGACTTTTACTTCGATCAATGCCATGTCAGGAAGCCTTCCGGGTCTTTGTCTTGGGGGCATCACCCAGCGCTGCTGTCAGCAGCTCTTTTTGCTGGGCATAGTGTTTGTCGTAGTAGCCGGCTGCTGGCGACGCCGATGCCGGGCGACCGGCATAAGTCAGACGCTGGCCGTCCTTGAGGGCATCCTGAATGTGATGCTGCACAAAAAACCAGGCGCCCTGATTTTGCGGCTCGTCCTGGCACCAGACCACCTGAGTGGCACCCGGGTACTTGCGCATCTCGGCCTCAAGTGCCTTGTGCGGGAAGGGATAGAGCTGCTCGACACGCAGAATCGCCACATCGGCCAATTCGCGTTCGCGCCGCGCACCGGTCAGGTCGTAATAGACCTTGCCGCTGCAGATCACGATCTTGCGCACTGCCTTGGCATCGATCCCGGCATGGGTCTCGCCGATCACCGTCTGAAAGCCGCCCTTGGCCAGTTCCTGGAGGCTCGAGACCGCTTCCTTGTTCCGCAGCAGCGACTTGGGCGTCATGATCATCAGCGGCTTGCGAAAGGGCCGGATCATCTGGCGCCGCAGCACATGAAAAATCTAAGCCGGCGTGGTGGGCTGGCAGACCTGCAGCCAGTACATGCGCCACAGCTGCAAGAAGCGTTCGATACGCGCCGAGGAGTGCTCAGGACCTTGCCCTTCATAGCCATGCGGCAGCATCATGGTCAGGCCGCATGACCGCCCCCATTTCGACTCGCCCGACGAAATGAACTGGTCAATCACGACTTGCGCGCCATTGACGAAGTCGCCGAACTGCGCTTCCCAGATCACGAGAGCATTCGGCTCAGCCGTGGCATAACCATATTCGAAGCCAAGCACGGCCTCTTCAGAGAGCACCGAATCGATCACCCGGAACGGACCTTGATCATCGGCCACATGCTCGAGGGGAATGTAATAGCCCGAATCCCACCGCTCGCGGTTCTGATCATGCAGCACCGCATGCCGGTGAGTAAACGTACCGCGGCCGGAGTCCTGGCCGGAAAGCCGCACGGCATAGCCTGCGGCCACCAGCGATGCAAACGCCATGTGTTCGCCCATACCCCAGTCGAGCGGCAGATCGCCCTGTCCCATCGCACGACGATCGGCAATCACTTTCTCGACCAGCGGATGCAGCTTGAGCGACTGCGGCACCGTGGTGATCTTCTCGGCAATACGGCGCAGCTCGGTGATCGGAACCGCAGTATCGGCCGCATCGGACCATTTGCGATTGAGCAGCGGCATCCATTCGACTGCCAGCTTGCTTTTGAAGTTCGAGATCACCGGATCCGAGGTCAGACGACCTTCATCGAGCGCAGCCCGGAACTCCTTGACCAGTCGATCGCCGTCACCTGAGCTCAAAACGCCCTGCGCTTCGAGCTTGTCGGCATAGAGTTTCCGGGTGCCGGGATGCTCGCCGATGCGCTTGTACATCAGGGGCTGAGTCAGCGCCGGTGTGTCCTGTTCGTTGTGACCGAGCTTTCGGAAACAGACAATATCGACCACCACATCCTTGCTGAACTGCGCCCGGAAATCCATCGCCATCTGCGTGGCAAAGACGACTGCCTCAGGATCATCGCCATTCACATGCAGGACCGGCGCCTCGATCATCTTGACGACGTCGGAGCAGTAAATCGTGGAGCGCGAATCACGCGGATCGGAAGTGGTGAACCCGATCTGATTGTTGATCACGATATGGACCGTACCGCCTGTGCCATAACCACGGGTCTGCGCAAGGTTGAGCGTCTCCATGACGACACCCTGACCTGCGAAGGCGGCATCACCGTGGACGACAACCGACAATACCTGCCGACCTTCAGCATCGCCACGCCGATCCTGGCGGGCACGCGTAGAACCTTCCACCACCGGATTGACGATTTCCAGGTGCGACGGGTTGAATGCCAGAGACAGGTGCACCGGGCCGCCGGGCGTCGACACATCACTCGAGAAACCCTGGTGATATTTCACGTCGCCCGAGGGGAGATCCTCGGCGTGATGGCCTTCGAATTCTGCAAAGAGTTCACTCGGCATCTTGCCGAGCGTATTGACGAGCACGTTGAGCCGGCCGCGGTGGGCCATGCCGATCACGAACTCCTGGATCCCTTGCGTGCCGCCATGCTGGATGATTTCGTCCATCGAGGCGATGAAGCTCTCCCCGCCTTCAAGCGAGAAACGCTTCTGGCCAACATAACGGGTGTGGAGATATTTTTCGAGACCTTCGGCGGCGGTCAGTCGATCGAGGATGCGCTTCTTTTTCTCGTCGCTGAACTGGGGCTTGGCCCGCGACGACTCGAGCCGCTCCTGAATCCAGCGCTTTTGTGCCGGATCACTGATGTACATGAACTCGGCACCGATATTGCCGCAGTAGGTCTCTCTGAGAGCGCCCAGAATTTCGCGAAGCGGCGCACTTTCGAAGCCGAAAAAAGCATTGGCGGACGAATAGATATTGGCCTGATCGCCCTCGGTGAAATCATAGAAAGCGGTCTCGAGCTCAGGGATCTGCGCACGCTCCTGGCGCTTGAGCGGATCGAGGTTTGCCCAGCGCGAACCGAGGAAGCGATAGGCTGCGATCAGTTGCTGAACATAAACCTGTTTTCGTGCGGTGGCCGCGTCGCCACCCATGACACGAGGCTGCAGGGTGCCGGCCTTGGCACGCTCGGCAAAGGACTCGACGATCGGTGCGTGAGCAATGTCGCGGGTCTGGGGGTTGCCATCGGCTGCGGGCACGACCTGCATGCTGTCGAAGTAACTGCGCCACTGCTCAGAGACCGAGCCGGGGTTGTTCAGATAGCTCTCATAGAGCTCTTCGACGTACGGCGCATTGCCGCCAAACAGATACGAATTGCCCTGAAAGGACTTCATCATGTCGACTCACCTTACAGAAATGAACGAGTTTCTCGTCGAGGGTCCGGCCGCTGCGAAGAGGCATAACCCTCGGGCCGGGGCCCCGCAACGACTGCCCGCTCACCGACTCCGGTCGGATTGCAGTAGCCTCTTTGCGGCATGCCAAACAAGCGTCTGACAGCACTGCCGCATCGCTTGAGAATATCACGCAGAAATTATCGATCGATGAAAAATAGTCCGTTCTGATGACGCTTATCCATGCTTAACAGACAGCTTGATGCCTAAAGTCGGGCACGTGCGGGCCGATAACCAGACAGCGGCTGTTGCGGCCGCGTCAGCCGCAAGGGGAAGGTCTCCGTGTCCGCGATCGTTTACAGAGAAGTCGCCCACGCCGTCACGGCGCCGACTCATGCCAATCAGAGGGCATCGCGACTGGGTCTGCTCAGACCAGACGATTATGTCTATCGACCGTCAGGGCATGCGCTTGCCACCCCGACCTTCCCTCAGGCCTCTCACCAGGATGCGAATATCGGCCGCGAAGGCTGGCGGGACGCCTTGCAGGCGCTCAAGCGTCCGATGTCACTGTCGGCGGTACTCGATGCAGCAATCGAATCGATGCCCAGGATCGACCGGGGCCGCCGCATCGTGCAAAGCCTGCATGATCCTGAGATCCGGTTGACTGCCGATCCGGTCCGCACCGCACAGGCTGTGCTAAGGCTGCTGGTCAATGCCTGCCGCTACTCGACGTCGACAACGCCGATTCACATCCGCTCAAGGGTCGAGTCCGCAGACGACGCGGATCATCTGGTCCTGACGATTGCAGACAGAGGCATCGGCATCAGCCGCGCCCACCTGCACCGCGCCTTTGAACCATTCTGGCGCGGGCCGCAAACCGCCTCGACCCCCGGTCAGGGGATGGGCCTGCCGATCGCTCGACGCCTGATCGAAGCGCAGGGAGGTTGGATCGAACTGCGCAGCGCCCTCGGTGTTGGCACCGAGGTCGACATCTGGCTGCCGCCAGATCTCAGCGCTGATCAACCGGCATGACGTCGCGGCGCACCGGGCCCATGTAGAGCTGGCGGGGCCGGCCGATCTTCTGATCGGGGTCCGAAATCATTTCATTCCACTGCGCAATCCAGCCGACGGTACGCGCCAGCGCGAAGACGCAGGTAAACATTGAGGTCGGAATGCCGAGCGCTTTCTGGACGATGCCAGAGTAGAAATCGACGTTCGGATACAGCTTGCGCGAGACGAAGTAATCGTCCTCGAGCGCAATCTGCTCGAGCTTCATCGACAGCGCAAACAGCGGATCATTCTGCAGACCAAGTTCACCCAGAACTTCATAGCAGGTCTCGCGCATGAGCTTGGCGCGCGGGTCGTAGTTTTTGTAGACCCGATGACCGAAGCCCATCAGCTTGACCGTTGAATTCTTGTCCTTGACCTTTGCGATGAATTCGCCGATGCGCTCAACACCACCCTGGGCCTGAATATCGTCGAGCATCTCAAGGCAGGCCTCATTGGCGCCGCCATGCGCCGGGCCCCACAACGTGGCGATACCGGCCGCAATACAGGCAAACGGATTGGCACCCGACGAGCCGGCAAGACGCACGGTCGAGGTCGAAGCGTTCTGCTCATGATCGGCGTGCAGGATGAGAATGCGGTCGAGTGCCCGCACCAGCACATCATTCGGCACGTATTCCTCGCAAGGCGTACCGAACATCATCCGCATGAAGTTCGCCGAGTAAGACAGATCATTGCGAGGATAGAGAAAAGGCTGACCGACCGAATACTTGTAAGCCATGGCCACCAGCGTCGGCATCTTGGCAATCAGGCGGATTGCAGAGATGTGGCGGTGCTCGGGGTTATTGATATCGAGCGAGTCGTGATAGAAGGCCGACAGCGCACCGACACAGCCGACCAGAATCGCCATCGGATGCGCGTCGCGGCGAAAGCCCTGGAAAAACCGTGTCATCTGCTCATGCACCATGGTGTGGTGCACGACGTGATAGTTGAAGTCTTTCTGCTGGGCGCGGTTAGGCAGATCGCCATTGAGCAGCAGATGGCAGGTCTCAAGAAAATCGCAGTTCTGGGCGATCTGCTCGATCGGGTAGCCCCGATACAGCAATTCACCCTTGTCGCCGTCAATGTAGGTGATTTTGGAGTCACACGCGGCAGTCGACAGAAACCCCGGATCAAAGGTGAACTTGCCGGTCTGCCCGTACATCTTTCGAATGTCGACGACGTCCGGCCCTACCGAGCCCTCGTAAATCGGAAATTCGACGGACGGGCTGCCATCCGAGAACGTCAGCGTGGCGGTCTTTTTAGAGCTCATGGAAGGCATCCCCTATTGGACGGTTTTTAGAATGACACAGGATCCGCATCAGACGCGACGCAGTCGCTGCAGCACAGACGCTGCATCGACATCGGTAGCGGGCAATTCCGAATCGGTTCGCTGAAGAATCAGGTCGAGTAACTCGTTGTCGCTGAGTTCGAGCAGCTGGTGCAATCCGGCGACCTCGGAGTCGGTCAGCGTTTCCTCGTGGAGATCGAGGAAACGCGTGAGCACCAGATCGTTTTCAAGCAGACCACGGCGCGCGCGCCATCTCAGACGCCTGCGCTGAGCCGGATCGGTCTGATGACTCGACACAGCCGCCGCAAGCAGGGCCACGTCCGGAGGGTCGGCCGACATCGCCGCAGAGTCGAGGTCGCCGGAAGTCGTCACGGGCGTGGCAACTCAGACGGATCGACGGACCATGAGGTCCTTGATCTTGCCGATTGCCAGTGTCGGGTTCAGGCCCTTCGGGCAGACATCGACACAGTTCATGATGGTGTGACACCGGAAGAGCCGATACGGATCCTCAAGGTCATCGAGTCGGGCGCTGGTCGCCTCATCACGGCTGTCGGCGATAAAGCGATAGGCCTGCAGCAGACCGGCAGGACCAACGAATTTATCGGGGTTCCACCAGAAAGACGGGCAGGAAGTCGAGCAGCAGGCACACAGAATGCATTCGTACAGGCCATCGAGTTCGTTACGCTCTTCAGGACTTTGCAGCCGCTCTTTTTCGGGAGCCGGTGTCTCATTGATCAGGAAGGGCTTGATCGAATGGTATTGCTTGAAGAACTGCGTCATGTCGACGATCAGATCGCGGATGACCGGCAGACCGGGCAGCGGCTTGAGCACGATCGGCTCTTTCAGATCGCGAAGATTAGTGATGCAAGCCAGGCCGTTCTTGCCATTGATATTCATTGCGTCCGAGCCGCAAACCCCTTCGCGGCAGGAACGACGATAGGTGACCGAGTCGTCGGTGACCTGCTTGATACGCATCAGCGCATCCAGCAGCATCTTGTCGGTTTCCTCCAGCTGGACCTCAAGGTCCTGCATATAGGGCTTGGCGTCCTTGTCGGGATCGTAGCGGTAGATCGAAAAGCGGACGGTCCGTTTGCTTGCCATGTGATTTCTCGCGAGTCCGGAAATAAAGCGTTTCAGGCCGAATGCCGGCGGGGGATGAAGGGCGTCAGAAAGTTCTTGCTTTGGGCTCGAAGGTCTCGACGGTCAGAGGCTTCATCGAAACCGGCTTGTAGTCGAGGCGGTTGCCTTCGCTGAAGAAGAGCGTGTGCTTGATCCAGTTCGCATCATCCCGGGTCGGGAAGTCCCGGTGCGCGTGCGCGCCGCGACTCTCCTTGCGGGCCTCTGCCGAGACAATCGTGGCCTTGGCGGTCTCGACCAGATTGTCGAGTTCGAGCGCCTCGACGCGGGCAGTATTGAAGACCTTCGACTTGTCGTTCATGTGCACATCGGCGGCGCGCTGGGCCAGGGTCATGATCTGATTGACGCCTTCCGACAGCAACTCGCCGGTCCGGAACACACCGCAATGGGCCTGCATCGACTTGCGGATGTCGTTGGCCACTTCCTGGGTGTTTTCACCGGAACGCGAGCCTTCGAGACGGGCCAGACGAGCCAATGAGGCATCACCCGACTGCGCTGGCAGATTGCGGTGACCCTGATCCTTGAACTTGGCATCGACGATGTGGTTGCCGGCAGCGCGGCCAAAGACCAGCAGATCGAGCAGCGAGTTGGTGCCCAGGCGGTTGGCACCATGCACCGACACGCAGGCACATTCGCCGATGGCATAGAGCCCTTCTACCACCGCATTGTGGTTGCCGCCATGTGGCGCCACCACCTGACCATGAATATTCGTGGGAATGCCACCCATCTGATAGTGGATCGTCGGCACGACCGGGATCGGGTCGCGGATCGGGTCGACGTTGGCAAACTTGATCGCAATCTCGCGGATCGAGGGCAACTTCTTGATGATCTTCTCGGCGCCCAGGTGATCAAGCTTGAGCAGCACATAGTCGCCGTTCGGACCGCAACCGCGGCCCTCCTTGATTTCCTGATCCATCGAGCGCGAAATGAAATCGCGCGGCGCGAGATCCTTGAGCGTCGGCGCGTAGCGCTCCATGAAACGCTCACCGTCCTTGTTGAGCAAAATGCCGCCCTCGCCCCGAACACCCTCGGTGATCAGAACACCGGCACCGGCCACACCGGTCGGATGAAACTGCCAGAACTCCATGTCTTCGAGGGGCAGACCGGCACGAGCCGCCATGCCCATGCCGTCACCGGTATTGATGAAGGCATTGGTCGACGCGGCCCAGATTCGGCCGGCACCGCCGGTTGCCAGCACGGTGACCTTCGACTCGAGGACCATCACGTCGCCGGTTTCCATCTCGAGTGCAACGACCCCGACCACCGCACCTTCAGAATCCCGGATCAGATCGAGCGCCATCCACTCGACAAAGAACTGGGTGCGGGCACGAACATTTCGCTGGTAGAGGGTGTGCAGCAGGGCATGCCCAGTGCGGTCGGCCGCCGCGCAGGCACGCTGCACGGGCTTTTCGCCGAAGTTGGCGGTATGGCCGCCAAAAGGACGCTGATAGATCGTACCGTCGGCATTGCGGTCAAACGGCATGCCGAAGTGTTCGAGCTCGTAGACCACCTGCGGCGCCATCTTGCACATGTACTCGATGGCATCCTGGTCACCCAGATAGTCAGACCCCTTCACGGTGTCGAACATATGCCAGTACCAGTTGTCTTCGCTCATGTTGCCAAGCGAGGCGCCGATACCGCCCTGTGCAGCCACGGTATGCGAGCGGGTCGGAAACACCTTCGAGAGCACAGCGACGTTGTAACCGGCCTCAGCCAGCTGCAAGGAGCAACGCATGCCCGATCCGCCAGCGCCGACGATGACCGCATCAAAACGCCGCCGAGGCAGCCCGTTCGCGAGTTGATTCAGGACTTCAGCCACGTCAGACTCTCCAGAGAATAATGACCGCCCAGAAGGCGTAACCCGCCAACGCCACGACCGTCAGCACCTGCAGGACGAGGCGCACACCGGTCGGCTTGATGTAATCCATATAAATGTCGCGAATGCCGACCCAGGCGTGCCACATGAGTGCGAAGACCGCCATGAGCGTTGCCACTTTCATCCAGACATTGGCAAAGAGCCCCGCCCAGGTGAAGTAGTTGAGCTCAGGAGTGAAGACCACCGCGCCGAGCAAGATCAGGATGTAAACCAGCAGCACAACTGCCGAGATCCGTTGAGCGAGCCAGTCGCGCAGACCGTAATGCGCGCCGACGACGATTCGATTTGTCGTCATCTCAGAACACTCCAAAAAGCTTGAGCGCAAACACCAGGGTCAGCAGCAGCGAGACGCCGAGTGCAATCTGGGCGGAAAGATGGGAAGACGCTTTCTCGATACCGACATGCCGGTCAAGCAGCAGGTACCTGATGCCGGCTATCGCGTGGTGCAGAAACGCCCAGCCCAGCACCAGCAGCACGAGCTTGCCCAACACGCTTCCGACAATCGCGCTGTAGTTGATGAAACTCAGCTCGGAGGTCAGGCTTTGCTGAAGCAGATAAAGAAAAAACGGGATGCCGAACAGAAACAGGAGCGCTCCGCTGATCCGATGCAGGATCGAGACGATGCCTGCAACAGGAAGCCTGTAGGACAGGATCTGGGAAACCCCGATGTTGCGATACTGGGGGCGCGCCTTACGAGCGGCGAGGTCTGTCATGAATGCCTCGAATCAGACTAGATCGTGGGATAACAACACGCCGGGACACACAGACCTGCAGCCCCGCACGTTTCTCGGGTCGCATTCTGACTGAAATTTCGCGGCGCACCAATTCTAGTTGAGCTCGTTCGCGTAGTGATGCTCGCGAGTCAGGTACCAGCCGTGACGCACTTCAACCGGTCGATCGCCGTAAGTTGAGGTGACCCGCGCAACCAGCAGCAAGGGTTCACCAGGCTTGACTCGCAGCAGCGGCGCCTCGTCAGGGCCGGCAGCGACCGCTTTGACCCGTTCGCTCGCACGGATCATCCGAACGCCAAACTCGGTCTCCAGAAGCCCGTAGAGCGGACCGGTGTAGGCATTTAGCCGCTCGGCGCTCAAGCCCCTGAAGAGCCCGCCAGGCAGCCAGATTTCTTCGAGTACCGTCGGGACGCCATCAAATTCAAGCAGCCGCCGAATCACGACCGCTGTCTCGCCAGGCTTCAAACGCAAGGCCCGTGCAATCTCGATCGGCGCGCGCATCCTGCGACAATCGATGAAACGGCTCGCCGGCTGGATGGGCTCGCCTTCATCGGGGCGCAACCTCAGGAAGCGAAACTGGGCGAGTTGTTCCTGGTGGCTGGCCACAAAGGTGCCCCGCCCTTGTCGACGAACCAGCATATTCTCGGCAGCCAGTGCGTCGATGGCCTTCCTGACTGTCCCCTGGCTCACACCATAGCGCTGCGCCAATTCGCCTTCACTCGGGATGAGCTCGCCAGGCCGCCACTCCCCTTCGTGCAGGCTGTGCACCAGACGATCGCGTATCTGGCGATAAAGCGGACTGAAAGTGACGGTCGACATCACGGAATGACACCACGCCAGGCCACGATTGTCTAGTAACTGATGTCTTATATAAGTTATAGCACTGGTTTGACAATGACTCAGGCGGCTTCTAAACTCTTCCGAGCATCCGCCAAACCTTCTAGGAACCCCTATGACCAAGCCTGCCAAACGCGTCGCCATCACCGGGGCCGCCGGCCAGATCGGTTACTCCCTGCTGTTTCGGATTGCCAACGGCGACATGCTCGGTCGCGACCAGCCGGTCATCCTGCAGCTGCTCGAAATCCCCGACGAAAAAGCCCAGAAAGCGCTCAAAGGCGTGATGATGGAGCTTGAAGACTGCGCCTTTCCGCTGCTGGAAGGCATGAGCGCGCACGGCGACCCAATGACTGCCTTCAAGGATGCCGACTATGCGCTTCTCGTCGGTGCTCGTCCGCGTGGCCCGGGCATGGAACGCAAGGATCTGCTCGCGGCCAATGCCCAGATTTTCACGGCGCAGGGCAAGGCGCTCGATGCGGTCGCCAGCCGCAACGTCCGGGTTCTGGTCGTTGGCAACCCCGCCAACACCAATGCCTACATCGCCATGAAATCGGCACCGAGCCTGCCAGCGCGCAACTTCACCGCCATGCTTCGCCTCGACCACAATCGCGCCTTGTCGCAGATCGCGGCCCGTACCGGCAAACCGGTGGCAAGCATCGAGAAGCTCTGTGTCTGGGGCAATCACTCCCCGACCATGTACGCCGACTATCGATTTGCAAACATCGGCGGCGAGTCGGTCAAGACAATGATCAACGACGAAGCCTGGAACCGTGACACCTTTCTGCCGACGGTCGGCAAGCGCGGGGCCGCCATCATCGAAGCGCGTGGCTTGTCCTCAGCCGCATCGGCAGCCAACGCGGCGATCGACCATATGCGCGACTGGGCACTTGGTACGTCCGGCAAATGGACCACCATGGGCATCGCCTCTGACGGCTCCTACGGCATTCCTGCCGGCATCATGTATGGGTTTCCGGTGACCTGCGCCAACGGCGAATATCAGATGGTCCAGGGCCTTGAGATCGATGCATTCAGCCGCGAAAAGATGGACTTCACGCTCAAGGAGCTGCTTGAGGAGCGCGATGGCGTTCAGCACCTGCTGCCCTGAGCTGCACTGAGCCGCGGCCCTTGCAGGCCAATCGAGCATCGAATCCAACCTTTTGAGGCAGCACTGATGACACCCGGTCAATCATTCAGACAGGCACTCCTTGAGGAGCGCCCGCTCCAGATCCCGGGTGCCATCAACGCCAATCACGCCTTGCTGGCCAAGCATGCCGGTTATCGGGCGCTGTATCTGTCGGGCGGTGGGGTGGCGGCGGGCTCGCTCGGCCTGCCTGACCTCGGCATTTCAGGCCTGGAAGACGTTCTGATCGACGTGCGCCGTATCACCGACGTGTGCAACCTGCCCTTGCTGGTCGATGTCGATACCGGATTTGGCGCCTCGGCCTTCAATGTCGCTCGCACCGTTCGCTCGCTCATCAAGGCCGGTGCAGGCGCGATGCACATTGAAGACCAGGTCGGCGCCAAGCGCTGCGGGCATCGCCCCGGCAAGGAAATCGTCGGTCAGGATGAAATGGTTGACCGGATCAAGGCGGCCGTCGATGGCAGGACGGATTCGTCCTTCTTCATCATGGCCCGGACCGACTCGCTCGCGGTCGAGGGTTTCGATCGCGCCGTCGAGCGCGCGATCGCCTGCGTCGAGGCGGGTGCTGACGGGATCTTTCCGGAGGCATTGACCGAACTGTCGATGTTCGAAAAGTTTTCCAAAGCTGTCGGCGTCCCGATTCTGGCCAACATCACCGAATTCGGTCAGACACCGCTCTTTACGCTTGAGCAGTTGGCCGGCGCCGGCGTGGCGATCGCGCTGTATCCGCTGTCGGCATTTCGTGCTGCCAACCGGGCCGCTGAAAACGTCTACCGCGCCATCCGCACCGACGGCACCCAGGCAGCGGTTGTTCCTGCCATGCAGACCCGGCAGGAGCTCTACGACACCATCGGCTACTGGGATTTCGAGCGCAAGCTCGACCATCTGTTTGCCGCAAAGAAGTGAGGCAATCGGGGACCGATCGCACCGTTTTCGGCATCGATCAGACTGCACCGGCAGATACGGCGCAGCGACAGTCATAAGACAGGAGATTTGACGACATGAGCAGCACCCCTGAAACAAGCGGCTTCAAGCCCAAGAAGTCGGTCGCCCTGTCGGGCGTGACCGCAGGCAACACCGCTTTGTGCACCGTGGGCCGTACCGGCAATGATCTTCATTACCGCGGCTATGACATCCTCGATTTCGCCGAACAGGCCGAATTCGAGGAGATCGCCTATCTGCTGGTTCACGGCACGCTGCCGAATGCCGCTGGCCTGCAGGCCTACAAGGCGAAACTCAGGGCCTTGCGCGGATTGCCGGCAGCGGTCAAATCGATCCTCGAATGCCTGCCTGCTTCGAGTCATCCGATGGATGTCATGCGAACCGGTGTGTCAGCGCTCGGTTGCCAGTTGCCCGAAAAGGACGACCATAACGGCGCCGGCGCTCGCGACATCGCCGATCGTCTAATGGCCAGTCTAGGCTCGATGCTGATGTACTGGTATCACTTCAGCCACAACGGCCGGCGCATTGAAACCGAAACCGACGACGATTCGATCGCAGGTCATCTCCTGCACCTGCTCCACGGTCGGCCACCGTCGGCGCTCTGGGTGCGTGCGATGCACACCTCGCTCATCCTGTATGCCGAGCACGAGTTCAATGCGTCGACCTTCGCCGCCCGCGTTGTGGCCGGCACCGGCGCCGACATGTATTCGGCGATCACCGGTGGTATCGGTGCGCTGCGCGGCCCGAAGCACGGCGGTGCCAACGAAGTCTCCTTCGAGATCCAGAAGCGCTACCTGACACCGGACGAGGCAGAGGCCGACATTCGCCGACGGGTCGACGCCAAGGAAGTCGTGATCGGCTTCGGACATCCGGTCTACACCATCTCCGATCCCCGCAACAAGGTCATCAAGGAAGTCGCGCGCCGACTGTCGGCTGATGCCGGTGACATGCGCATGTTCGACATCGCCGAGCGTCTTGAAGGCGTGATGTGGGACGCGAAGAAGATGTTCCCGAACCTCGACTGGTTCAGCGCGGTGTCCTATCACATGATGGGCGTGCCGACCGAAATGTTCACCCCGCTCTTTGTCATCTCGCGTACCTCGGGGTGGGCCGCGCATGTGCTCGAGCAGCGCGTCGACAACAAGATCATTCGCCCGAGTGCCAATTACGTCGGTCCCGAAAACCTCAGTTTCATCCCCCTGGAAAAACGCTCATGACATCCCCGATCTCAGCACTTCGCCTTGGCGCCGTTGCACTGGTGCTGATTGCTTCAAGCAGCATGACGCCGGCCGTCGCGCAAACCGCCCAACCGGCTAAAAAACCCCCGGTCAAGAAAAACGTTCCGCCACCGACCACCCCTGCTCAGCGCGCCGCCCTGCCGGCAGCCGATGAGCAGCAACTCGCCGCTGCCGAGATGGTTTACTACGGCAAATATGTCTGCGACGAAAAGATCGAAGTTTTCGTCGAGAAAGACGCCATCTCGCCTGGCTATGTCGACGTGCGCCACAAGAAGGATGTGTGGGTGATGAAGCCGGTCGCCTCAAACACCGGGGCAGTTCGCCTCGAGGATACGAAGCAGCAGGTGCTTCTGGTTCAGATCCCGTACAAATCGATGCTGCTGAATGTCCGAACCGGTCAGCGAATTGTCGACTCCTGCCAGAACGACAAGCAGATCGCGACCGAGAAAGAAGACAAGGCCGCGTCGAACAAATAAGGCAATACTCGCCACTTCGCGTTAGCGCATTCCACACCATCACCCCTCACGAAAGCAGGCAAGCCATGGCACACAACGCATTCAAGACCCTCAAGGAATTCAAGCCGGGTGGCGGCCGAAGTGGCCAGTTCTATTCATTGCCTGCCCTCGCCAAGACCTTCCCCAATGTCAAGCGCCTGCCGGTCTCGATCCGGATCGTGCTTGAGGCGGTACTGCGCAATGTAGATGGCAAGAAAGTCACCGAGCAGCATGTCGAACAGCTCGCCAACTGGCAGCCGGGCGCCAATCGCGTCGATGAGATTCCGTTCATCGTTGCTCGGGTCGTTCTCCAGGATTTCACCGGTGTTCCGCTGCTCGCCGACCTGGCGGCCATGCGTGGTGTGGCAAACCAGATGGGCAAAGACCCGAAACGGATCGAGCCGCTGGTGCCGGTCGATCTGGTGGTTGACCATTCGGTGATGATCGACCACTTCGGCACGCCCGATGCGCTTGACCTGAACATGAAGCTTGAGTTCTCGCGCAACAAGGAGCGCTACCAGTTCATGAAGTGGGGCATGCAAGCCTTTGATACCTTCAAGGTCGTCCCACCAGGCATCGGCATCGTCCATCAGGTCAACCTCGAGTATCTCGCCCGAGGCGTACACAAGCGAAGCGACGACAAAAAAGAAATTTACTTCCCGGATACCCTTGTCGGCACCGACAGCCACACCACCATGATCAACGGGATCGGCGTGGTCGGCTGGGGCGTGGGCGGCATCGAGGCCGAAGCCGGCATGCTCGGCCAGCCGGTCTACTTCCTTACACCGGATGTCGTCGGCGTGCATCTGAAGGGCAAGCTGCGCGAAGGCGTCACCGCCACCGACCTGGTGCTGCGGGTCACCGAAATGCTGCGCGCCGAAAAAGTTGTCGGCAAGTTCGTTGAGTTTTTCGGCGAAGGCACGGCCAACCTGGCGCTGCCCGATCGGGCCACCATTGCCAACATGGCCCCTGAATACGGCGCGACCATGGGCTTTTTCCCGGTCGATCGCAAGACCATCGACTACTTTGAAGGCTCGGGTCGCACCAAAGCCGAAATTGACGCATTCGAGGCCTATTTCAGGGCTCAAGGCCTCTTCGGCGTGCCGAAGGACGGCAGCATCGACTACACGAAAGTCGTCGAACTCGATCTCGCCACCATCGCGCCCTCGCTGGCCGGCCCCAAGCGACCGCAGGACCGCATCGAAATCGGCAATGTCAAATCGACCTTCGCGGATCTTTTCTCCAAGTCGACCGCCGCCGACGGCTTCAACAAGTCGGCCGCCGATCTCGAGACCGATTACGTCACCACGGCAGGCACCAGCGTCAGCAACGGCGATGTGCTGATCGCTGCAATAACTTCTTGTACCAACACCTCGAACCCCGGCGTGCTTTTGGCAGCAGGCCTGCTGGCCAAAAAGGCGGTGGCGCGCGGACTGACGGTTTCACCGCACATCAAGACCTCGCTGGCTCCCGGCTCGCGAGTGGTGACCGAATATCTCGAGAAGGCCGGCCTGCTGTCGCCGCTGTCAAAACTCGGCTTTTCGGTCGCGGCCTACGGTTGCACGACCTGCATCGGCAACGCCGGCGATCTCACCCCCGACATCAACGAAGCGATCACCTCCAACGATATGGTCTGCGCCGCGGTGCTGTCGGGCAACCGCAACTTCGAAGCGCGCATCCATCCGAACCTGCGGGCCAATTTCCTCGCCTCGCCGCCGCTGGTGGTCGCCTATGCCATCGCCGGCAGTATGAAAGTCGACCTGATGACCGAGCCGCTTGGCAAGGACAAGAAGGGTCGGGATGTCTATCTCGGCGATGTGTGGCCGACCTCTGACGAGGTGCACAAGCTGATGAAGTATGCGATGAACGCCAAGACCTTCCGCAGGCTCTACAGCGACATGACCAAGGATCATCCGTTGTGGAATGCCGTACCGGCAGCAACCGGCCAGGTCTACGATTGGCCGAAATCGACCTATATTGCCAACCCGCCCTTTTTCGACAACTTCTCGATGACGCCGTCGGAATCCGGCTCGATCAAAGGTGCGCGGGCGCTGGGCCTCTTCGGTGATTCGATCACGACCGATCACATCTCACCAGCGGGTTCGATCAAGGACAGTTCGCCCGCAGGCCAGTACCTGCTTGCCAATGGCGTGCTAAAGGCCGACTTCAACTCCTACGGCGCACGGCGCGGCAATCATGAAGTCATGATGCGCGGCACCTTCGCCAACGTTCGGATCAAGAACCTGATGTTGCCGGCTAAGGCCGACGGTTCGCGCGAGGAAGGCGGCC
>Ga0114962_10001224_pt1 | contig 22410 bp, 20 predicted proteins | sample C_130820_MF_Meta_FD_87017 | JGI IMG/M metagenome (GOLD analysis project Ga0114962, IMG submission 87017) | Freshwater microbial communities from Lake Croche, Canada to study carbon cycling - C_130820_MF_MetaG | ecosystem: Environmental > Aquatic > Freshwater > Lake | place: Lake Croche, Canada... | reverse complement strand
CGCCCAGCGAGCTGCCGATCAGGGTGTCGGCCGGCCCGAGCGAAAAACCGGATTCAATCAGGTCGATGGCAGCGCGCGGTGAGACTGGCAACTGCGGGCAGGCGAACTCGTGATCACGACCGAGCTCACGCAGCCGTTCGGCGAGCAGCCTCGCCTTGAAGGACGACGGCGAAGATCGAAAACCGTGCAGATAGATCAGCACCAGGAGATCAGCGGAAGGCGTTCATCGCGTGGCGCTCATCACGCGACGTCAGGGCGACCGCTGCGCGCGGACTTGCAGCGCGTCGAGCAGGCGCTGATGCACACCACCGAAGCCGCCGTTGCTCATGACCAGCACCCGGTCGGTGGCGCGGGCATGCGCCACCACATCGGCCACCAGCGCATCGAGCTCGGTGTGGACGCTCGCCTTGTCGCCCAGAGGCGCCAGCGCATCGGCCACATCCCAGCCCAGGCCGCCGGCGAAGCAGAAACTGTGGTCGGCCCCTACCAGGCTGCCGGCCAGAGCGGCCTTCACCGCGCCGAGCTTCATGGTGTTGGAGCGCGGCTCGAGGACCGCAAGGATGCGCTCACCCGGGGCAAGGCGTGCTCGCAGACCGTCGATCGTCGCGGCAATGGCGCTCGGATGATGCGCAAAATCGTCGATCACGGTGACCCCAGCTGCCACACCCCGCACCTCCAGGCGACGCTTGACGCCGCCGAATCGGGACAGCGCGTCAATCGCTTCGGCGGGCGGCACGCCGGCATGCTCGGCAGCCGCCACGGCGGCAATCGCATTCGACCGGTTGTGGCGACCCGCCAGCGGCAGGCGACAACGCCCAAGCCTCAGGTCGCCGCGCATCACATCAAATTCGGTGGCGTCGGCCGATTCAGTCACCGCTGCCTCGTGCCAGCCGCCGGGCGTATCGAACTCGACCCGCTCGCTCCAGGCGCCACGGGCCAGCACCCGGGCGAGTGCGGCTTCGCCACCATTGACCACCAGCCGCCCGCTGCGAGGGACAGTTCTCACGAGATGGTGAAATTGCGTCTCGATCGCAGCAAGATCAGGGAAGATATCGGCATGATCGAACTCGAGGTTATTCAGGATCGCGGTCATCGGCCGGTAGTGCACAAACTTCGATCGCTTGTCGAAAAACGCGGTGTCGTATTCGTCGGCCTCGATCACGAAGGGCGCATCCGGCGCCCCCAGGCGGGCCGAGAACGGGAAATTGACCGGCACCCCGCCGATCAGAAACCCCGGCGCACGGCCGGTCGCCTCGAGAATCCAGGCCAGCAGCGACGCGGTGGTGGTCTTGCCGTGCGTGCCGGCCACCCCCAGCACCCAGCGGCCGGCCAGCACCGACTCGGCCAGCCACTGCGGACCGGAGACATAGCGCTGGCGCGCATCCAGAATCGCTTCCATCAGCGGGTTGCCGCGCGAGACCACGTTACCGATCACCCAGACGTCGGGTGCCAGCTGCAACTGCGCGGCGTCGAAACCTTCGATCAGGTCGATGCCCAGCGCACGCAGCTGGTCGCTCATCGGCGGATAGACATTGGCGTCGCAGCCGGTGACCCGATGGCCCGCCTCGCGGGCGATGGCGGCCAGCCCGCCCATGAAGGTGCCGCAGATGCCGAGGATGTGAAGGTGCATGGGGAAGCGATTCTACCGTCGGATACACTCGATGCGATCTTTCCAGCCGAGCACCATGCCTGACGCCAGCGTTCAATCCGGTCCTGCGCTTCCCGTTCCCGGACCGATCCCGAGGCCGCCTGGCACGCCCGAGACCGGCAGCCGGCCGCCCGGCGAGCCGCTGCGCCAGGAGCTGGCGCTGGCGGCTGCGCGACTTGTGGCCGATACCGGGCTCGATTACGCCAGCGCCAAGCGCAAGGCCGCCCAGGAGCTGCTCGACGGGCGCCCGCTGCCGCGAGGCCAGTTGCCCGACAACCTCGAGATCGACGAAGCCTTGCGCGAGCATCTCGAACTCTTCGACCCCGAGCATGCGCAGCGGGTCTGGCGGATGCGCCGCGCGGCGCTGTCTCTGATGCGGCGTCTGGCAGCCTTTCAGCCCTACCTCACCGGTGCGGTCTGGAAGGGTATCGTCGCCGATCATGCACCGATCCACCTGCAACTCTTTCATGATGACGTCAAAGCCGTTCAAATCGACCTGCTCAACGACGGTCTCGATTTCGAGGTCGGCGAGCTGCCGCATTTTCGCGACGCCAGCCGGGGAGAAGTCGAAGCCTTGCGGCTCGACTGGCAACGCGAGCCGGTGGTGATCTCGCTCTATCGCCACGACGATCTGCGCGGCGCGCTTCGCGCCATGCCGCCCGAACGGGGCACGGCCATCGACGTGGAACGCCTGATCGACGCCACCACACTTTGAAAACACCATGAACAACGACGACCTCAACCGATACCGGCGCAACAGGATCATTGTTGGAGCCGTGGGGATCGCAGCGATCGGGCTTGGCGCAGCAACGGGCTGGCACCGCCTGCGCTCGACCGCGCCTGACGATGCCGTCGCCCGCTTTTATGCCATGTCCCTGCCAGACGCTGCCGGGCAGTCTTTCGCCTTCTCAGCGTTTGTCGGCCGTCCGCTGGTCGTGAACTTCTGGGCCACCTGGTGCCCACCCTGCGTTGAGGAGATGCCGGAGTTATCGGCGCTCTACGCTGAGCGGTCTCCGCTCGGCCTGAAGATGATTGGCATCGGCATCGATTCGCCCGCCCGGATCGCCGACTTCGCGGCCCGCACGCCGGTCTCCTATCCGCTGGTCGCCGCCGGCATGGGTGGCACCGAACTTGGCCGCGAATTCGGTAACGCGGCCGGGGTGTTGCCCTTCACGGTGGTGATTGATGCGAAAGGTCGCATTGCCCAGCGCATCGTCGGGCGAGTGAAGCTTGACGCCTTGCGCCAGCAGCTGGCCGGGCTTGCCTGATCCGGGTCGAGCCGGGGCCAGTTGGGAGTCCACTAGACAGTTTTACCAAAACTAGCGCACAATCCGCGCCAACTTCGGCAAACCTGCTGTGATTTTCATGGACAAGACGGTCTGGGTGCTGCACGGCCCCAACCTCAATCTCTTGGGAACGCGAGAGCCCGGCATCTACGGGTCGACCACGCTGGCCCAGATCGACGCGATGCTGGCCGAGGCCGGCGCGGCAAGCGGCGTGCGGGTCGAGTCTTTCCAGAGCAACGCCGAAGGTGCGCTGGTCGACCGTATCCAGTCGGCCCGCGACGAGCAAGTTGCCTTCATCATCATTAATCCTGCGGCTTACACGCATACAAGTGTCGCGATCCGCGATGCGCTTGCGGCGGTCGCAATTCCTTTCATCGAAGTGCATCTGTCCAATGTTCACCAGCGGGAAGCTTTTCGTCATCATTCCTATCTGTCTGATCTGGCCGCAGGCGTCATCGCCGGCCTCGGGCCGAGCGGATATAGCTTCGCCCTGCAGTTCGCCATCGAGTCGATTCGCCATTGACTCGCCATTAACGCGTCACTCATCCGCCATTAAGCACCGCAAGGCTGCCTGATGCGCCGCCGACCGCCTGCGGGCAGTCGACACATCCAACACAGTCCGGGAGACGTCTCACCCATGGATCTTCGCAAACTCAAGACATTGATCGACCTGGTCGCTGAATCAGGCATCGCCGAACTCGAAATCACCGAGGGCGAGGGCAAAGTGCGCATCGTCAAAAGCCCGCAGCAAGTCGCGATGGGCTATGCCCCGATGCAGCCGGTGGCCATGGCGTCCGACGCGCACCGGTCAATGCAAGCCGCCGAACCTGCGGTCGCGCCACCCGCGCCGGTGGCTGCTGCACCGGCCGAGCCGGCCGCCCCCTCCGGACATGTCCTGAAGTCGCCGATGGTCGGCACCTTCTATCGCTCGGCCAATCCGAATTCGTCGTCGTTCGTCGAGATAGGGTCGCAAGTCAAAGAGGGCGACACGCTTTGCATCGTCGAGGCGATGAAGCTGATGAACGAGATCGAAGCCGACCACGCCGGCACCGTCAAGGCGATCCTGGTCGAAAACGGGCAACCGGTCGAGTACGGCCAGCCGCTTTTCATTATCGAGTGAGCTGATGTTCGACAAGATCCTGATCGCCAACCGAGGCGAGATCGCACTGCGAATCCAGCGGGCCTGCCGCGAACTCGGCGTCAAGACGGTGGTGGTGCATTCCGAGGCCGATACCGAGGCAAAGTACGTCAAACTCGCCGACGAATCGGTCTGCATCGGCCCGGCGGCATCGCGCGACAGCTATCTCAATATCCCGGCGATCATCAGCGCCGCCGAGGTCACCGACTCGGAAGCCATCCATCCGGGTTACGGTTTCCTGTCCGAGAACGCCGACTTCGCCGAGCGTGTCGAGAAGAGCGGCTTCGTTTTCATTGGCCCGCGCCCCGAAACCATCCGGATCATGGGTGACAAGGTCAGCGCGAAGGACGCGATGCGCGCCTCGGGTGTGCCAGTGGTGCCCGGCTCGGACGGCGCCTTGCCGGACGATCCCAAGGAAATCATCCGGATCGCCAGAAGCGTGGGGTATCCGGTCATCATCAAGGCGTCGGGTGGCGGCGGCGGCCGCGGCATGCGGGTGGTCAACACCGAGGCCGCACTGCTCAATGCAGTGACCATGACGCGATCCGAAGCGGGTGCGGCCTTCGGCAATCCGAGCGTCTACCTCGAAAAATTTCTCGAGAACCCGCGCCACATCGAGATCCAGGTGCTGGCCGACGAGTTTCGCAATGCGGTCTATCTCGGCGAGCGCGACTGCTCGATGCAGCGTCGCCACCAGAAGGTGATCGAGGAGGCGCCGGCGCCTGGCATCGCCCGCCGGCTGATCGACCGGATCGGCGTGCGCTGTACCGAAGCCTGTCGCAAGATGGGCTATCGCGGCGCCGGCACCTTCGAGTTTCTGTTCGAAGACGGCGAGTTCTACTTCATCGAGATGAACACCCGCGTCCAGGTCGAGCATCCGGTGACCGAGCAGATCACCGGTATCGATATCGTCCAGGAGCAGATCCGGGTGGCCGCCGGCGAGCGTCTGCGCTTCAAGCAGCGCGATATCCAGATCTCGGGCCATGCGATCGAGTGCCGGATCAACGCCGAGGACCCCTACAAGTTCACGCCTTCGCCGGGGCGCATCACCAGCTGGCACCCGCCGGGCGGGCCCGGGGTACGCGTCGATTCGCATGCTTATACCAATTACTTCGTGCCGCCCAACTACGATTCGATGATCGGCAAGGTGATCACCTTCGGCGACACGCGGGATCAGGCGATCAAGCGGATGCGGATTGCGCTGTCCGAAATGGTGGTCGAAGGCATCCAGACCAATCTGCCGCTGCACCGCGACCTGCTCGCCGACGCGCGCTTCGTGGCCGGCGGCACCTCGATTCACTACCTCGAGAACAAGCTCGCGCAGCGGCGCGGCTGACCGGAACCGACCCATGTCGGGATGGCAGGAACTGCTGATCGAAGTCGGGCCCGACGATGCCGAACCCTGGAGCGATGCGCTGCTCGAGGCCGGCGCGTTGTCGGTACAGGCCGAGGATGCCGATGCCGAGTCGGCTGATGAGCAGCCGATGTATGGCGAGCCCGGCATGCCCGCCGCATCGGCCTCGAGCCTGCCGGGCTGGCGTCGAACCATCCTGGCCGCCATGCTCGACGAGCAGACTGATGCGGTGCGATTGCTGGAAGCCGCCGCCCAGATGCTCGGCATGCCAGCGCCCGCCGTGCGCGAGATCAGAGCAATTCCTGATCAGGACTGGGTTCGGCTGACCCAGTCGCAGTTCGAGCCGATCCCGATCGGAGAGCGATTGCTGATCACCCCGAGCTGGCATGCCCTGCCCGGCGATGGACGTCTGGCCATCGTCCTCGACCCCGGGCTGGCCTTCGGCACCGGCAGCCACCCGACAACCCGACTGTGTCTGCAATGGCTCGAGCGCGAACTGAAGCCAGGCGCCACCGTCATCGACTACGGTTGCGGCTCGGGCATCCTCGCGATTGCGGCAGCGCGCCTGGGTGCGGGCAAGGTCATCGGGATCGACATCGACGCCCAGGCACTGATATCGGCCCGCGACAACGCACAGCGCAATCAGGTGAGCCTTGATGTCCGCGCCGGGACCGACACCCGCCCGGATCCTGCCGATGTCGTGGTGGCCAACATTCTCTCCAGCCCTCTGAAGTTGCTGGCGCCGGTGCTGATCGACCTGGTCAGGCCCGGCGGAACGCTGGTGCTGTCGGGTGTGCTCGCCCGGCAAGTCGACGAAGTCTCGCAGGCCTATTCGGCCCGAATGACGATGACGGTGGCAGGCATGACGGACGGCTGGGCTTGCCTGGTCGGCAGCAAACCCCGATGATTCGCAGCAATGGCGCTAGCGACTACCTGCCCCCAATGCAAGACCAGCTTCAAGGTGGTCCCCGATCAGCTCAAGCTGAGCCGCGGGTCGGTGCGATGCGGGGTGTGCCAGAACGTTTTCTCCGGCATCGACCATCTGCGTTATGTCGATCAATCGGCGCTGCAGGGTGCCAAACCCCGTCTCGGCGACGCTGACACCGACTCGAAGCCCGCATCCCCGGCCATCAGCAGCCAGGCTGCCAGTGGTCTGGCTGCGACGCCCGGCACATCACCTGCCCCGCACCCGTCCGGCAGCGATGACCTCAAGACCGCTTTTTTTCTGCCAGATAGCGCCTTCGGCAATCAGGTCAGCGATGCGCTCACCGGCCCGAGCCCCTCGCCCAGGCGAGACATCGATTTCTCCAGCCTGCCACGCGTGCCGTTTTCTCCGGCTGCGCCATCGGATCGACCCGAGTCGACGCACGACGAGGCGTTCGAGAAGACCAGCGACGATCAGCCGACCGCGCAGCCGTCGGTTGTGGCCAAGACGGTCTCACCTTCGGATTCACCGTCGGATTTGCCTGCGCAATCGGCTTCGATACCCGACGGCGGCGCAGCTCAAGACGCCGGCGCTTGGTCACCAGCCGATCACGGGACCCGGTCGAATCGCACAGACATGTCGGCGCCGAGCCAGCCCGCGGGCAAGGTCGCAGCCAGCGCCTTCACACCCGGCGCGGCAACGTCGACCGATTTCAGCGATCTCGGCAAGTCCAGATCTGGCAAGCAACAACCGGTCGCCGTGATGATGGTTGTCGGCCTCCTGATCGGCCTGCTCGCACAGACGCTGATCGGCTGTCGGGATGAGATTGCGGCCCGCTCGCCGGCGATGTCGACCGTGCTCGCGTCCGTCCTTGAGCCCTTCGGCCTGAAGATCTCCCCGCCGCTCGACCTGTCGGCCTTGAGTATCGAATCGTTTGAACTGCAGACCGGGCGTTCGAAGAATCTGCTGCAAATGACTGCTGTCTTGCGCAATCGCGCCAGCCATGTGATCGGTTTTCCAGCAATGGAACTCACCCTGACCGATTCGAGCGGCGCGCTCCTGTCTCGAAAAGTGATCCGGGTCGAGTCCTATCTCGAGAGCCCCCCTGCTGCCGCGCAGGGTCTTGCCGGACGGTCCGAGTGGCCGATTCGCGTTGCGCTCGAACACGATGGGCTGGAGCCTGCCGGCTATTCTGTCGCCTTGTTTTACCCCTAACGCTGCTCCCGAGGTCTTCATGTCAAAGCGTGTGCTTATCAGCGGGTCGGTCGCCTACGACACGATCATGGTTTTCGACGGTCACTTCAAGGATCACATCCTGCCCGACCGGGTCCACATGCTGAACGTGTCCTTCCTCACGCCGCGTCTGACGCGGCAGTTCGGTGGGTGCGCCGCGAATATCGCCTACACCCTGCGTGCGCTCGGCGGGCTGCCGACGGTGCTTGCTGCGGTGGGCAAGGATGGGGGCGACTACATCGCCCGTCTCAAGTCGCTCGATATTGACACCAGCTCGATACTGAGCTGCGATGAGCTGTTTACCGCTCAGGCCTTCATCACGACTGATCTTGCGGACAACCAGATCACCGCGTTTCACCCCGGCGCGATGGCCCGTGCGCATGAAGTCGCAACGGTCTTGCCATCGGCATGGGGCATTGTCGCGCCCAACGGCAAGGACGCCATGCTGCGCCACGCGTCAGAACTGACGCAGGCCGGCGTACCCTGGATTTTCGACCCTGGGCAGGCCTTGCCGATGTTCTCGGGCGAGGAACTGACATCCCTGGTCACCGGAGCCACTGCCCTGGCGGTCAATGACTACGAATGCCAGTTGATGATTGAAAAGACAGGGCGCACAGAAGCGGACCTTGCCGCGAGTGTGCAAGCCATGATCATCACGCGCGGCGCTCAGGGCTCGATCCTGCTGCAACAGGGCCGTCGTGAAGAGATTGCACCCGTGCCGATCGCCAGTGCGGTCGACCCGACCGGGTGCGGTGATGCCTATCGAGGCGGTCTGCTGTATGCCCTGGCCAGCGATCTGGGATGGTCGGTGGCTGCACGATTGGGCAGTGTGATGGGTGCCATCAAGATCGAACAGCACGGCCCACAAAACCATTCAATCGATCGTGATGCTGTCGCCGCTCGCTATCACCGAGTCTACGGCGCAATGCCCTGGTAGGGCTAAGCCGGGTACTCTGGCCGGTCAGCGAAACATGCCGGTCAGCAGTGCCGGATCCAGAATGCTCAGGAGAATCTGCAGCACGAGGACCAGCACGAGTGGTGACAGGTCGACACCACCAATCAGGGGCAGCACTTTTCTGATCGGCGCCAGCAGCGGCTGAGTCAGTTGCTGAATCGCCGGTGCGAGCGGCGCATACGGATTCACCCAGGACAGGATGGCCTGAACGATCACCAGTCCGATCAGCAGATAGATCGTTCGGTTGAGAAGCCAGAAGACCGCGCCCAGCATGACCTCAATCGGCCCAGGCGCTCGCCCCGCACCCGAGATCAGGAAGAACAGCAAGGCCACGACACCAGCGACAAGGACCGCCGCCACAACGCTCGCCCAGTCCATGCTGCGGGTTGGTGCGACCAGTCGGCGCAACGGCAGGACCAGCCAGTCAGTGACCGCATTGATGAACTGGCAGATTGGATTGCGCGGGCTCAGATGCACGCGATGCGCATAGGCGCGAAGAATGCAGGAGACCGCTAGCAGCCCTCCTACTGTCTCAATCAGCAACCAGATGATTCGGCTCATGGCGCGCGGATTGTCGCACAAAAAAAATCGCGCCCCGAAGGACGCGATCACGAGCGCTGTGCGATGCCCTGCACAGCGCAGGCGGGCGGCCGATCAATCTGCCGATCGGCCGACACGCAAACCGATCAGGGCTTGTTGCCGGTCGGGAAAGGCCAGGCAGCAGCAGGATTGAGCGGCTTGGCTGCAGGAGCGGGCGCAGCGGCAGGCTTTTCAACCTTTTTGGCTGGCTTCTTGGCAGCTTTTTTCGCAGCAGGTTTCTTGGCAGCGGGTGCTTTGGCGGCAGGCTTCTTAGCCGCGGGCGCCTTTGCCGCAGGCTTTTTCGCAGCGGGCTTCTTGGCTGCGACTTTCTTGGCCGCAGGCTTTTTAGCAGCGACTTTCTTGGCCGCAGGCTTTTTGGCGGCGACTTTCTTGGCCGCAGGCTTTTTAGCAGCGACTTTCTTGGCCGCAGGCTTTTTGGCAGCGACTTTCTTGGCTGCCGGCTTCTTGGCAGCGACTTTCGCGGCCGCAGGCTTCTTGGCGGCGACTTTCTTGGCTGCCGGCTTCTTGGCAGCGACTTTCGTGGCCGCAGGCTTCTTCGCGGCAGGTTTCTTGGCGGTTGCCATAGGGATACTCCTCAGGATGAAGTTGAAAACGCGGAAACCCGTTCAGGCAAGGCGTATGGCCCAATACCGTGCGGGCTATTCATCGGCGCAAGAAGAACATCTGGTGTCCTTACGCTAATGAATGGGGTGTCTTGCGTCATCGCGGGTTCGCGGACACAAAAAAGGCGCCGAGCTCTCTGGCTGGACGCCTGAATCAACTGATATGACGGAGGCTGCGCCACCGCACCAGCAGACGCTTCTCTGCTCAGTGCGGTCTGCTTGGTCAGTGGCGCGAGTGAGTCGTAAGGCTCCGTCAAATCAAATCCTGAGTGCGGTGAACCGCGGTTTAAACATGCGCTGGTCAGTCCCAGCTCAAAGCGCCACCGGTCTGGTACTCGGTCACGCGTCGCTCGAAAAAGTTCTGTTCTTTCTTCAGGTCGAGCATTTCGCTCATCCAGGGAAAGGGGTTTTCAGCGCCAGGGAACAGCGGGTCGAGACCGATCTGCTGCGCGCGCCGGTTCGCAATGAATCGAAGGTATTCCTTGAACATCGACGCATTCAGACCCAACACACCCCGAGGCATGGTGTCCTCTGCATATCGGTACTCAAGTTCGATGGCCTGGTGAAACAGGCCCACGATTTCCTCGCGAAATGCCGGTGTCCAGAGATGCGGATTTTCGAGCTTGATGGTGTTGATCAGGTCGATGCCGAAATTGCAATGCATCGATTCATCTCGAAGGATGTACTGATACTGCTCGGCCGCGCCGATCATCTTGTTCTGACGACCAAGCGCGAGGATCTGAACAAACCCAACGTAAAAGAACAGACCTTCCATCAGGCAGGCGAAGACGATCAGCGAGCGCAACAGCTTCTGATCGTTTTCGGGGGTGCCGGTGACGAATTCGGGATTGGTCAGGGTATCGATGAAGGGGATCAGAAACTCGTCTTTTTCCCGAATCGACGACACCTCGTGATAGGCGTTGAAGACCTCGCCCTCGTCGAGTCCGAGTGACTCGACAATGTACTGATAGGCATGGGTATGAATGGCCTCTTCGAATGCCTGACGCAACAGAAACTGACGGCATTCGGGGGCACTGATATGCCGATAGGTGCCGAGCACGATGTTGTTGGCGGCCAGGGAATCCGCCGTCACGAAGAAACCCAGATTGCGTTTGATCAGACGACGCTCATCGTCGGTCAGACCAGCCGGATTTTTCCAGAGCGCAATATCGCGCTCCATGTTGATTTCCTGCGGCATCCAATGGTTTGCGCAACCGGCCAGGTACTTTTCCCAGGCCCACTTGTACTTGAAGGGAACCAGCTGGTTGACGTCAGCAGCACCGTTGATGATGCGCTTGTCTTCTACCCTCACCCGGCGCTCATCCTTGGCCAGCACCGTGCTGGCATGCGCACGCGGCGCGGCCGCAGGCGGAATGAGGGGCGTTGCTGCCGAGGGCGACCGAAAACCATCCAGGACTGGCGGGGGTACCAGACCTTTCAGTTGCGGCACATTGACAGGACTCGTTTCTTCCCAGGACAGCATTTAAAGTCTCGCTTCAGTTAGTTCGTTTAACTACTTGTACAAGCGCGAGATTCATCTGTTATACACAGCTTGAATCTTACGGTTCACGTGTTGTGCTTGCAACGGGTTGGTACTCACCAACTTGACTTCCCGACGATTTCGTCGGGGTCCTTGCAACACTCACACAATTTCAAGAGGCTTCGATGCGTGACTGCGCGCATCGAAGCCTCCCATCGCTCACTGACAGGCTTCGCAGTCAGGGTCGTCAATAGCGCAGAACTTCGGCGCTATCGGGTCGTCTGCCGCAGCCGGCGCAAGACCCGTCGATGCGGGCGATTGAGCGCCATACGAGAAGGCGCCGGCGGCACCCTCGGCTGACACTGCATTCAGCTGTCCAACACGGTCGGTCGTGCTCTTTTCTGCGTGCGTCGCACCCTGCGTGCGCAGGTAGTAGGTGGTCTTCAGGCCACGCAGCCAGGCGAAGGTATAGGTCTCGTGAAGCTTCTTGCCTGAGGCACCGGCCATATAAATATTGAGTGACTGCGCCTGGTCGATCCACTTCTGGCGACGCGATGCGCACTCGACCAGCCAGTTCGGATCGACCTCGAAGGCGGTCGCATAGATTTCGCGCAGATCAGCCGGAATACGGTCAATACGGGCCAGACTGCCGTCAAAGAACTTCAGATCAGCCACCATCACTTCGTCCCAGAGGCCGCGCTCCTTGAGGTCACGCACCAGGTAGTCGTTGACCACCGTGAACTCGCCAGACAGATTCGACTTGACGTAGAGGTTCTGGAAGGTGGGTTCGATGCAGGCTCCGACACCGATGATGTTCGAAATCGTTGCGGTCGGTGCGATCGCGATGCAGTTGGAGTTGCGCATGCCGTACTGGGCAATCCGCTGACTCAGGGATGCCCAATCCATGGTTTCGGAGTCATCGACTTCAAGATAACCGCCGCGCTGCTCGGCGAGCAATTTGAGCGAATCTTTCGGCAGGATGCCGCGATCCCAAAGCGATCCCTTGAAGCTCGGATACCGGCCCCGCTCTTCGGCGAGTTCGGTCGAGGCCCAGTAGGCGTAATAGCAGACTGCTTCCATCGAGCGGTCGGCGAATTCGACCGCCTGCTGACTGGCATACGGGGTGCGCATCAGATGCAGGCAATCCTGGAATCCCATGATGCCAAGACCGACAGGCCGATGCTTCAGGTTGGCGTTGCGCGCCTTGTTCACCGCGTAGTAATTGATGTCGATGACGTTGTCGAGCATGCGCATCGCGGTGGAGATCGTTCGCTTGAGCTTGGCTTCGTCAAGCGCCCAGACGCCATCTGCCGAGCGGACCATGTGCGCGACCATATTGACCGAGCCGAGGTTGCAGACTGCGATCTCGCTGTCGCCGGTATTGAGCGTGATCTCGGTGCAAAGATTGGAACTGTGGACAACACCCACATGCTGCTGCGGCGAGCGGATGTTGCACGGATCTTTGAAGGTGATCCAGGGATGGCCGGTCTCGAAGAGCATCGAGAGCATCTTGCGCCAGAGCGTGGTCGCCGGCACGGTCTTGAACAGCTTGAGCTCACCCGTGGCCGCCTTGCGCTCGTACTCCACGTAAGCATCTTCGAAGGCGCGGCCGTACTTGTCGTGCAGATCGGGGCAGTCGACCGGCGAGAACAGCGTCCAGTCACGGTTCTCCATCACCCGCTTCATGAAGAGATCGGGGATCCAGTTGGCGGTGTTCATGTCGTGCGTACGCCGCCGATCGTCACCGGTGTTCTTGCGCAGCTCGAGAAACTCCTCGATGTCGAGGTGCCAGGTCTCGAGATAGGCGCAGACCGCGCCTTTGCGCTTGCCGCCCTGATTGACCGCGACCGCTGTGTCGTTGACCACCTTCAGGAAGGGCACAACACCCTGACTTTTTCCGTTGGTTCCCTTGATGTGACTGCCCAGCGCACGCACCGGCGTCCAGTCATTGCCCAGACCACCCGCGTACTTGGCGAGCAATGCGTTTTCCTTGATCGCCTCGTAGATACCGTCGAGGTCGTCAGCGACCGTTGTCAGATAGCACGATGACAGCTGCGAGCGCTGCGTCCCCGAATTGAACAGGGTGGGCGTCGAGCTCATGAAGTCAAAGCTTGAAAGGAGCTCGTAGAACTCGATCGCACGCGATTCACGGTCGATTTCATCAAGCGACAGACCCATTGCCACCCGCATGAAAAACGCCTGGGGCAACTCGATGCGCTGCTCGTCGATGTGCAGGAAATAACGATCGTAGAGGGTCTGCAGACCAAGATAGGAAAACTGGTTGTCGCGTTCGGCACGCAAGGCATTACCGAGGCGCTGAAGATCGAACTGTCCGAGGCGGGCATCGAGCAGACCCGCCTCGACACCACGCTTGATGAAGCCAGGGAAATATTCGGCGTAACGAGTGGTCATACCGGCCTGATCGACCTCATCAGCCAGCACTTCACGGCGAATCGTATGCAGCAGGAGGCGTGCAGTGACCAGACTGTAGGCCGGGTCGGTTTCGATCAGCGCGCGCGCCGACAGGATCGAGGATTTATAGACCTCGTCGAGCGGGATGCCGTCGTAGATATTCTTGAGCGTCTCGACCAGGACCTGATCGGGACGCACGGTGTCACCCAGACCCAGACAGGCCGCCTCGATGAGCGATTGAAGCCTGGCTTGATCGAGCGGACGGATGACACCGCCATCGAGGACATTGATGCGGTTCTCGGTTCGCTGACCAGAGGCCGCAGCCTGGGCCAGTCGCGCCGCGCGCTCCTGCGACCGCTTTTCGCGGTAGAGGACATAGGAGCGGGCCACCTCGTGTTCGCCCGACCGCATCAGGGCCAATTCGACCTGATCCTGAATGTCTTCGATATGGAAGGTGCCACCAGCCGGCTTGTTGCGCATCAGCGCCGCGACGACCGATTGGGTCTGAAGATCAACCAACTCGCGCACCCGCGCCGACGCCGCACCCTGACCACCACTGACCGCCAGAAACGCCTTGGTCATCGCGACGGCAATCTTGCCCGGCTCGAAACCCACGACCGACCCATTACGGCGGATCACCTTGAAGTCGACGAATCTCGCCGCGTCAGGACGGCCATCGGCAGCGTCGGAGTTGGCGGTGACGAACGATCCCGTCGTCAGGACGGCTGATCGCTGCGCGGTGCCTGCAACATTTTGCATCGGGTGTGCTCCTGGATGATGAACGACCCCGCTCCATCGCGTGATCGGTATTGGCGAAATGCCGGCAACTCGCGTCGCCGCCACGAGAAAACGATTGGATGAAGCGAAATTCGAGAGAACAGCCCGTCCAGCGCCCTGTCGCAGCGGATTAAGCGCGGGGCACTAGATCTGGGGTTTACGGGTGATGTTTGAACTAATTCTAGTGCCTGCGCTGCACGACCGCAAGCTCAGAAACCGGAAATTCATAGGGTTTGAGCAACGGTTTGGAGCGCTCCGGCTTGCAAGCCGCATGGCGCCTCGATCCCGGCTGTCGGACCCAGCAACCGCCGGTCTGATGGCCTGAAATGCCCGCACAACCGGCTTCAAAACGTGACGGGACGTTCACAATCAAGCTTCGGCGCGGGCTGGCGAGTCGAATATCCGCTCAAGGCCGCATGGTTTCGTGGTCTCCAGATAGCGAGTCCAGTCGAATGTCGCACCCGGGTCATGCTTGCGCCCGGGGGCGATGTCGCTGTGACCGACGACAAAACGCAACGGCCATCGCTTGACGAGCATTGCGGTGAGGGAGGCGAGGGCCCGATATTGCCCCTGTGTAAAGAGTCGATCGCCGGTTCCTTCGAGCTCGATACCGATCGAAAAGTCGTTGCAGCGCTCTCGCCCCTGAAAGCAGGATTGCCCGGCATGCCAGGCGCGGTCGTCTCCGGACACGAACTGAATCAGCTCACCGCGGCGCCGGATCAGAAAGTGCGCCGACACCCTCAATCCGAGGAGCGAGGCGAACGAGGGATGCGATGCGGTATCGAGGCGGTTGGTAAAGAGTTGCTCGATCGCATCGCCGCTGAAATGGCCGGCAGGCAGGCTGATATGGTGAATCACGAGCAGGTCGATCGGCGTCGCGTCGGGTCGCCGGTCGTGGTTTGGCGATGGCACGCGGCGTGCGCGATGCACCCAGCCATCGGCATCGATCTGGCCGGTCTTGCTCACTGCATGTCGAGCCGCTGCATGCGATGGCGCAGGGCCCGAAAACTGATGCCAAGCAGACGTGCCGCCGCCGTCCGGTTCTGGCGGGTCTTGTCCAGGGCACGGGCGATCGCCTCGCGCTCGAGCCATTCGAGATAGTTCGGCAGGGATTCGGGGATACCGTCGTCCGACACCACCGGCGGGCCCGAGCTGCCCGCCATGGCGTCGCTCCCGGTGATCGGGGACGCCGGGCCAGCGGCGGTGGGCTCTGTCGCCGACCCGGCCTCGGGGGTGTGGTCATCGTCTGCGATATCGTCGAGATCGGGGCGCAAACCGAGGTCTTCGACGTTAATTACCTCGCCATTCGAGAACGCGATGGCACGTTCGAGAATATTCTCGAGTTCGCGGACATTGCCCGGAAACTGATAGGTCTGCAGGTAACTCTGGGTAATCGAGGACAGTCTCGGCACGACCCTCAGACCGGCGCGGGCGGCCAGCTTGGCCAGCAGAGAATCGGCCAGCATCGGGACATCGGTCAGGCGCTCGCGAAGGGCCGGCACCCGCAACTCGATGACGTTGAGCCGGTAGTAGAGATCCTGGCGAAACCGGCCCTCGGCCACACAGCGGGCCAGATCCTGATGCGTGGCACTGACAATCCGCACATCGACCGGCTCCTCGACCGTGGCGCCCACCCGCCGCACACAGCGCTCCTGAATGGCTCGCAGCAGCTTGACCTGCATCGCCAGAGGCAGGTCGGCGACCTCGTCGAGAAACAGTGTGCCGCCGCTGGCAGCCTGAAAAAAGCCGATGCGGTCCTGATCGGCGCCTGTAAAGGCACCGCGACGATGCCCGAAGAACTCGGACTCCATGAGCGCCTCCGGGATGGCGCCGCAGTTCACCGCGATGAAAGGCTGATCGGCACGACTGCCGCCCTGGTGGATCAGGCGGGCAGCCAGCTCCTTGCCAGACCCCGACTCGCCGGTGATCGCCACCGGCGCCATGCTGCGAGCCAGCCGGCCGATACTTTCGCGAACCACTTCGATCGCACTCGAGACCCCCAGAAGTTGACCCGGGCCGCCACTCGACCTTGTCCGAGCGGCCGCCACAAGCGCGGCGCCTGCCTCGGCGTCGACGCTTCGCTGCCCGGATGACCACTTGTGGGCCGGCGCGCCAGAAGGCCGATCGGTCGCAACCGGGACAGCGCCGCCTGCGGCAGACGAGTCGACCGCCGGCTCATCGAGGGCCGACAGGCGCAGCGCCGATCGCACCAGCGTGCGCAGCGCATCGAGTGCCACCGGTTTGGGCAGGTAGTCGAAAGCACCTGCCTTGAGCGCTGCCACCGCGGTCTCGGCGCTGCCGAAAGCGGTAATCACCGCCACCGGCGTCTCGGGATGCGATGCGCTGATCTCGGACACCAGCGACAGACCATCGCCATCGGGAAGTCGCATATCGGTCAGACACAGGGAATAGCGCGAAGACGCGAGCAATTGCCTCGCCTGCCCCAGATCGGCCGCACAGTCGACATCAAGACCCATGCCGACGAGGGTGAGCTCGAGCAGCTCGCGCAGATCGGCTTCGTCGTCCACCACCAGCACACGGGGCGAGCGCCGTCCTCGAACAGTCGGGCGGGTGGTATCAGATGGAAAAGAGGAATTCATCGGGCAAGGCTGGCGGGAGGCAGCGCCGGTTCGATAATGAACTGGCTTCGGATCGGCGGATTATCACCTGCCGGCAGATAACGGATGCGGGCCGCGTTGGCATTGCACAGTTCGCGCGCCAGATGCAGGCCCAGGCCGGTGCCGCGCGCCTCGGTCGTGAGGAAGGGCTCGAAGAGATGATCCCGGACGCTTTGCGGCACGCCGGGCCCGTCGTCACTGACCGACAGGGTCGGCGTGCCGTTCTCGTGCGCCCAGGTGATGCGAACCGCGCCCGGCGCATGGCTCGAGTGGCGCAGGGCATTGCCAAGCAAGTTGAGGATGACCTGACGCAGGTTCCCGGCATCGAACCAGATCGGCTCCTTGGATTCGATGACGCAATCGACGCGGGTCGGATCGACATCCGACTGCACAACATACTCGGCGACGACCCTCGCAAGGAAGGCTGATGCGGCAATCGGCTCGGGCGCAGACGAACCCCGACGCGAGATCGACAATACATCCTCGATGATGCGATTGATGCGCACGCAGTTGTCTTCGACGATCGCGGCCAGCCGTTGCTGGGCAGGACTGTCGAGGCGCTCACCGAGCAGCCCGTTGGCATGGCGGATCGCCGCCAGGGGATTGCGGATCTCATGGGCAATCGAGGCAGACAAGCGCCCCATCGACGCGAGCTTGAGCTGCTGAGCCCGGCGTTCGAGCCGTCCGATGTCTTCGACGACCACCACGGTATCGCGGCCATCACCAGTGGATTCCAACTGGCGCGCCCGCAGCAGTCGCTCCGGCTGATTCGTTCCAGGTGCCACCGAAAACGTGACCGCGCGACCGCCCGACATCGGCCGCATATCGTCGCTCTCACCGTTTGAATCGGGGCTCACGATCAGCGACGGCGACCGCTCGATGCTCTCCGGCTGGCGCAGCGCCGACCAGAGCGATGGCAGGCCCGGCAGCGCGTCGTCGCCGTCGACCGCCGCCAGCATCACCCTGGCCGACCTGTTGATGGCGCGCACCTCGCCCTGCTCGCTCAGTACCACCACCCCGTCATGCAGTTCGCTGATCACGGCCTGGGTCACGGCGAGCTGGTTGCGCAGGTCTTCGCCGCGCCGGGCAGCCAGTCGCTCCTGGGCGGCCAGCGAAGACGCCAGACGACCGACGATCAGCACCGTGGCGAGCAGCGCTGCACCGATCAGTCCGGCCTGGGCGATCGCGACTTCAGTCGCTTCGCCGCGCAGCCACTGGAAGACCGCGATCAGCATCAGGGCGATCGCTGACAGGGCGGCAAAGAACAGCGAGGGCCGCCGACCGATCAGGATGGCCGCACCGGCATTGGGCAGCACCAGCAGCACGGCCAGGCCGTCCAGAACGCCCCGGCTGGCATAGATGAGAATGGCCAGTGCGATCAGATCGACCGTCACCTGAATGAAGACCAGTGCTTCGAGGCGAAGTCGTCCGGGTCTCGAGACCAGCAGCAGCACGATCGCAGCGACCATGTAGCCGATCGCAGTAACCACAAAGACCTTGCCGTCGACGCCTGACCCGATGCCGAAGGCGCTGCGTGCCAGCTGCAGATAGCCTAGCAACACCCCCGCCACCACCACCCTGGCGAGCGAAAAATAACGCAGCGATCGCCAGTAACCGCTCAGGCGAAGATCGCTGCCCTGAGCCTGCAAGGGCACGTCAGGACTCGTCCCGTCGCGCCGCAGTGCCGGCGTGCGCGGGCGGACCCTGGTTTCGGTGCGCCTCGCTGCAAAACACTTTCCCGCCGGAAAAAAGCGCATCGGTCGACGGCAGATGCACGCCACAGACCACACACTGCATCATCATCACCGGCGTCTTGTCGGTCACAGGCGTATCGCGGCGCACGCCCTGGCTGGTGGACGAGGTGTCGCCACCGGCCGACTCGCCGCCCGAAGCGCCCGCATTGGCCCGTTCGGCCCGGCGCTTGCTGATCACCATGAAACGCCAGACGACCCACACCAGCAAGCCGACCAGCACCCATCCCAGCAACTTGCCCATGTCAGACCTCCTCGGGGCGCGAACGACGCGTCAGATCAGAAACGATGCAGCACCACCTCGAGCACGAAGCGGCTGCCGACATAGGCCAGCAACAGCAGGATGAACCCGCCGATCGTAAAACGCATGGCAATGCGTCCGCGCCAGCCCCGGGTCGCACGGCCCGCCAGCAGCACGCCGAAAAACACCAGTGATATCAGCGAAAAGAGGGTCTTGTGTTCGAGCACGAAAGGTCGTCCGAAGACCTGCTCTGAAAACAGCATCCCGCTCAGCGTGGTGATCAGCAGCAGCACGAAGCCCACGCCGATGAAGTGAAAAAGGACCCGCTCAAGGACCATCAGCGGCGGTAACTGCCCCAGAAAGCGCGACATCGCACCCTGCGGCGCGGCAGTGATCGGACGCTGAAGGTCGCGCTGCACACCGAGCATCAGCACGGCATTGAGCGCACCGAGCATCAGCACGCCATAGGCGAGCGTGCCGGCCAGCAGATGCGGCACGAAAAGCGGACGGTGCGACAGCTCGCCGAAGTCGGCGCCCGGATAGGCCAGCGGCAACAGCAGCGTGATGATGGCCAGCGGCAGCAGCATCAGGCGCATCGCCACCAGATGCACCTTGCGGCTTTCGAACCAGAGCATCACCAGACCGATCCAGAGCATGGCCGACAGCGCCTTGGCAAAGCCGAAGCGAAAGCCGCCGTCGTCCCAGGGCCATGCGAGCGTGGCGCCATGCAGCACAATGGCGATCAGCAGTAACCAATCGGGGCGCGGGGCGCCTTGCGCGCCCACCGCAGCGTCATGACTTTTTGCGGTCAGGCTGGCCGACTTGCGCGAAGCCACCCAGGCTGCCGCATAGAGCACCGCCGGTACAAAAAACAGAATCAGTACAATGGGTTCGATCATCGTGTTGGAAGTGTAGCGCAGGCCCATGTTCGACAATCTCTCCCAGCGGCTTGCCCGTGTCGTCAAAACGATGCGCGGCGAAGCGCGCCTCACCGAAGCCAATACCCAGGAGATGCTGCGCGAGATCCGCATCGCGCTGCTCGAGGCCGATGTGGCGCTGCCGGTGGTGCGCGACTTCATCGCCAAAGTGCGTGAGAAGGCGCTTGGCCAGGAGGTGCTGGCCAGCCTGTCGCCCGGCCAGGCGCTGGTGGGTGTGGTCCATGATGAGCTCACTGCGCTCATCGGCGGCACAACTGCCGAACTCAATTTCGCGACCCAGCCCCCCGCAATCATCCTGATGGCCGGCCTGCAGGGCGCGGGAAAGACCACCACCGTCGGCAAACTCGCCAAGTGGCTGCGCGAGCAAAAGAAAAAGAAGGTGCTGACGGTCTCGTGCGACGTCTACCGCCCGGCCGCCATCGACCAGCTCAAGACCGTCACCGCGCAGGCCGGCGCCGACTTCTTTGCGTCGACCCCCGACCAGAAGCCGCTCGATATCGCGCAAGCCGCGGTGCTATGGGCGCGCAATCACTATCACGACGTGGTGCTGGTCGACACCGCCGGACGCCTCGGTATCGACGAGGCGATGATGGCCGAGATCGCCGCGCTGCATGGCGCGCTCAAGCCGATCGAGACGCTCTTCGTGGTCGACGCAATGCAGGGCCAGGATGCGGTCAATACCGCCCGCGCCTTTAAAGACGCGGTGCCGCTGACCGGCGTGGTGCTGACCAAACTCGACGGCGATTCACGCGGCGGCGCAGCGCTTTCGGTCAAGGCCATCACCGGCTGCCCGATCAAGTTCGTGGGCACCGGCGAAAAGCTCGACGGGCTCGATGCCTTTCATCCCGACCGCATGGCCAACCGCATCCTCGGCATGGGCGACATCCTCGCCCTGGTCGAGCAGGCGCAGGCCAGCGTCGACCATGAGGCCGCCAAAGGCCTCGCCGAAAAACTCAAGGGTGGCAGCCGATTCGATCTGAACGACTTCCTCGCCCAGATCAGCCAGATGAAAAAGATGGGCGGCCTGTCGTCATTGATGGACAAGCTGCCGGCGCAGATGCAGGCGGCAGCCGGCCAGGCCGACATGACCCGCGCCGAAAAAGATATCCGGCGCATGCAGGGCATCATTCACTCGATGACGCCGGCAGAGCGGACCAAGCCCGAGCTCATCAAGGCCAGCCGCAAGCGGCGCATCGCGGTCGGTGCCGGGGTTCAGGTGCAGGACGTCAACCGCATGCTGGCGCAGTTCGACCAGATGCAGGCGATGATGAAGAAGATGCAAAAGGGCGGGCTGGCGAAGATGATGCGGGGCATGAAAGGGATGATGCCCGGCGGCATGCGCTGACTGAGGCGCAGCCGTCCGGGCATTCGTCAATCAGGCCGAGCGACGACGCAGGCTCAGACCACCGAAGGCGGCCAGACCGAGGCCGATCAGGGGCAGCGTGGCCGGAACCGGAACGGTAATGCGTGCGAGCGAGGCAGCGCTCAAAACATTCAGGCCGAAGGTATTCCCGGCAATCTCCAGCGCCAGCACATTGTCGGCACGGAAGTTGGCCGAATAGTAGCCGCCGGTCGCGCTCGGGCTGGGTGCGGTGAAACTCTGCCAGGCACCGAAGCTCGTGCCGTCAGTCGACGCCCGGATCTGCATCTGCTCGCTGTAGCCCAGGGGCCCGGTCGTCGAGACGAACTTCAGAAAATCGACGCCCCAGATCGACTGCGCGCTGCTGAAACCGACACGCAAGGCTTCAGGCAGGACATTGATCTGGGTCGGGTCGACGGGGCCGACGCCGATGCCGGCACCCTGGCAAGCCAGTCCAACCAGGGTGTTGCCACAGGAACCCGAGTTAAAGGTCAAACGCTGCACATTCAACGGTCCATTCGGCAGGGCCGTCAGCGTCACACCATTCATGCTGTAGCTGTTGACACCGTTCGCGCCGCTCCAGGCATTCGACGTGAAATCGATCACATCGGCCGAAGCCGCCATCGATGCGCTTGCAATCACCACCGATGCGGCGATGCGGGTCAGAAAATGCTGGGTCATGACAATGTCCTTCAGGAAGTGGGTACAACGAGAGAGTGAAAACCTGGCCCCGAGAAGGGCTTGGCTTCATTCATGCAATCCCGCTACCACCCCCAAATCAGTCACGCTTTTTTGTGATCGATATCACCCACGGGTTCGCAAAGGCGACATCGGTCACGCGCGGCCCGAGACATCGTCGACACAAGTCGTTTTTCGCAAAGGACCTGTGTAAAGCCCGCCGACATGACTTTCCTCACACTTTGGCGCGGGCATAATCCACGGATGAACCCGCTCGATCTGCCTGCAAACATCGGCCGCGTCCTCCCCGACCCCGCCGATACCGCTCCCTTCCTGCTCGATTGGCGCAAGCGTTATGTCGGGCGCGCGCGCGCAGTCGTACAGCCTGCCAACGTCGAGGAAGTCGCCAGACTT
>Ga0114962_10001221_pt1 | contig 22424 bp, 22 predicted proteins | sample C_130820_MF_Meta_FD_87017 | JGI IMG/M metagenome (GOLD analysis project Ga0114962, IMG submission 87017) | Freshwater microbial communities from Lake Croche, Canada to study carbon cycling - C_130820_MF_MetaG | ecosystem: Environmental > Aquatic > Freshwater > Lake | place: Lake Croche, Canada... | reverse complement strand
TGGCTTCATCAAGTTCTTGACCGAGTTGAGCGGCCGAGAGCAACTCAAGTACTTCGCTGCCTGCAGCCTGGTATCCGCCGGAAAGGGCAGCGAGCAGATTCGGGGGCTCGCAGTCAGCTCCTGAAAACCAGAGATCATCGCGACTGAGACCATCAGCGTCACTGGCTGCAAGCACAGCGCTCGTCATGGCCGAAGCGATCCACCGCTCGCGCTGCGCCGCAAATTCTGGATAGATGGTCATGCGAGGGGCGAGTTCAAAGCCAGCAGCGCTGACCTCATCGGCGAGGAGCGCAAGGGTGGGCCATGCCCTTTCAGGGTTGACATGGTCAGCGGTTATGGGAGAGACGCCACCGAGATCATCGATGCCTGCGGAGATCAGCGTGCCAACGTCGTCAGTGAGATTAGGTGGAGCTTGAAGGTGGATATCGGCTGGCAGGAGTAAGCGTGCTGCGGCAATCGCCCAGCGATGCTCTTCGGGGTCACAGGCCGGACGGTTAGCCATTGCAGTACCAGGCTTGGGCAAGAAATTCTGCACGATGACTTCTTGAATATGGCCGTAGCGCTCATGTATCTGCCCAATGGCTAGGAGGGCATCGAGGACGTCTTGGCGATTTTCACCGATACCGACCAGGACACCGGTGGTGAAGGGAATGGCGAGCTCTCCCGCTGCCTCAAGAGTCGCTAGACGGCGCTCTGGGGTCTTATCGGGGGCAAGACGATGGGCATCGAGGTCACCACGCAGTGATTCGAGCATCATGCCCTGACTCGCCGATACCTCACGGAGCGCGAGCAGCTCTGCTTTGCTGAGGGCCCCAGCATTAGCGTGAGGCAAGAGCCCCGTTTCTTTAACCACGGCTGCGCAGGCATCAACCAAGTACTCGACGGTTGACTGATATCCATGGTCCTGGAGCCAACGCTGGGCAAGTTCGTAGCGATCTTCAGGAGCTTCGCCGAGGGTGAATAGGGCCTCATGGCAGCCGGCGTCACTACCGCGCTGAGCGAGCTCAAGAATCTCTTCGATCTCCATGAAGGGAGACTCAAGGCGTGCAGGAGCTTTGGCAAAGGTGCAATAGCCACAGCGATCCCGGCAGAGCATGGTGAGCGGTATGAAAACCTTTGGCGAATAGGTAATCCGGTTTCCCGTCCTACGATTTCGCAGTTTGGAGGCCTCATCGCAGAGATCGCTTACCGAGGCGGATATGAGGTCAGCCGGACTGTCAATCGTCACCTCGCCACCTCCCCTAAGACCTCGATCGACCTAGTGCTAGGCCAATCCATGCTGGGAAAGAACTTAGAGCCCTATGAGGCATCGCACAACTTTCCTGCCCTTGGCTACCAGTGCTTGAGCATCACCGTCTGCTTGCGCACGGATAACTAGCGCGAGGCTGGTGGAGAGTTGCGGTATCGCAAGATCCTCGAGCTCTTGGTCAAAAAGCTGGATGCTGAGACCACCATCTGGCCCACCCTTATGGAGTTGACCCGTTGAATGCAGCATACGGGGGGCTATGCCCGCTATTACGGGAAGCCCTGCAGCTTGGGACAAACGCGACGCAAGTTGCTCTATTTCGGCCATTCGACCTGGGTCAAGGTAAGCATCCAATGCGACGTAACGCAGCCCAGGAGTAGCGCTGATGAAGCCAGCAAGGCCATCGAGCGCTAGTTCTTGGACGACTGGACTGCTTCTGTCAGCCAAAAAACTCGCGGTGAGTCGCTTGGACTCATCGACATCGGGTTGATCAAAAGGGTCAACACCAATGGCACAGCACATTGCCACCACAGCAACCATGCTCTCTTGCAAGCAGCGGCCGAGGGCAAACTCCCCGGCTTGTGGGTCTTGCCGGGAGCCCTGCCACCCAGCCTCGCCGAGCAAGGGGACGAAGCCTTTACCGTTCTTTCCGCTCGATTCAGCGATCAGTTGTTCGAGCCACAGGCCAAGAAAGGCTCGCGAAGCAGGCCGCATGAGTTCCAAGAGCGGGAGTCCTGGAAGTGCTGCAGCTGCGAAGCCCTCGGCAATGGAGGCCTCAAGGTCAGCGGCACGAGCCCCACGAAGCAGTTCTTCAATATCGAGGCCAAGCAAGAGTGCTGGCAGTAATCCGAAGCCCGTCAGTGGTGAGAATCTTCCGCCAATATTTTTGGGTGTCGCCAAACGCCCTGCCCAGCGCTCTTCTAGGGAGCGTTCCCACAGAGGGGAGTCCTCATCGGTGACAGCAATGCAGCGCTCCCGCTTGACGCCCGCGCCTTGCAGGGCGGCAAGGGCGACTTGGACCTCAAAGGTTCCCCCTGACTTTGATGCAACAAAGACGAAGGGGTCGTCGGGAAGCTCGGCAAAGGTGGCCGGGTGAGTGGAATCAATGATCCTCATTGCCGAGCCGTGATCGCTTGCCTCTGCATAGAGCCAAGCCGCCATAGAAGAGCCACCCATGCCGAGCCACAAGACAGGATGCGTGCTCACCAATTCGCGAATACGGCGAATCTCAGGGATGGCAAACTCGAGGTCTTGCAGTTTCATCCAGTCGAGGCGCTCTGCTGCTGTCGAAGAAATCACGCTCAGGTCAGCACTCAAGTCACCGTTAAGCGCAGACAGGAGTTGGATCTGGTTAATCACCCTGCGTTGCGCTTGGCCTCAAGAGCAGCCAACAATTCATCAAAAGAAGCTTGGAAACTCAAGAGGCCTTCGGCTTCAAGGGTCTCCGTGATGAGCTCGAGGTCAACACCTTTAGCTGCAAGGCCATCAAGCCAAGCAAGGGAGGCCTCAAGCTCATCGCCGATACGTGGGCTGCAGTCACCATGGTCGTCGAAGGCGAGCGCCGTCGCATCAGGAAGGGTATTAACAGAACCGGGTCCAACCAATGAATCAACGTAAAGCAGATCGGGAAACAGGGGGTTCTTGGTCGACGTGGAAGCCCAGAGTGGTCTTTGGACTCTTCCCCCTGATGCCAAAAGCTCAAGGGCTAGGGGACTAGCAAAGCGTTCAGCGTGCACCTGAGCCGCCCTCCTCGCTTGGGCCACTGCGCTTCGGCCATGGTCGACGTCTTCTAGCCGGGCATCTACCGCGCTATCAATTCTCGAAACAAAAAATGAAGCCACTGACCGAATGGACGACAGATCGCCTCCCTGAGCTCGGCGACGCCTCAGCCCTTCGAGGTAGGCATCCATCACCGCGACATAGCGGTCGATGGAGAAGATGAGGGTCACGTTGACGCAGACGCCAGCCGCCGTGAGTTCGGCGATCGCTTCGAGGCCTTCAATGGTGGCGGGCACCTTCACCATGAGGTTGGGGCGTTGAATCCGTTCCACGAGCTCGAGTCCAGCCTTCACGGTGGCCTGCGTCTCGCGGGCCAGGTAGGGCGAGACCTCTAGGGAGACAAAACCGTCTTCGCCATCACTGCTTTGATGAATGGGTAGCAAAAGGTCACAGGCTTCTTGGATATCGACAACGGCTAATTCCCAGTAGGCCTCTTCGGTAGTTGTCGATGCAGGTACAGCAAGCAGTTGCTCGTCATAGGCATCGGAGGCTTGGATGCCCTTGGCAAAGATGGTGGGATTAGACGTGACCCCGCGTATGCCCCTCGCTATCCAAGACTGCAAGGTGCCATCGCGTGTCCAGTCACGGCGGAGATTATCCAACCATGGACTTTGACCAGCTTGTGCATAGAGGTCGAGAAGGCCAGCCATTAGTTCTCCTCTTGTGTGAAAGCGAGCAGAGCTCGAGCGGCTTGAGTCACGTGATCGGCATCGATGCCAAAGTGCGCGTAAACCTCGGGCCCTGGGCCTGATACGCCAAAACCCTCAACGCCAATATGGAGATCGGAGTAGCGAGACCAGCCAAAACCAACAGCCGCTTCTACCGAAATCGTCGGGAGCTCAGGAGGCAGCACTTCGTCGCGATAGGCAATCTCTTGGGCGTCGAACCATTCCCAGCAGGGGAGCGCCACTACGCGAGCGTGGACATCCTCGGTGGCAAGCTGCTCTGCGGCCCCCAAGGCATACTGCACTTCAGAGCCCGTGGCCACCAGAACGAGGTCTGGATTTTCGCCACCGGAACGCAGGACATAGCCTCCTCGTGCCGGAGAACCAAAGGCTGGACTAACCACTTCGCCAAGTACGGGGAGATTCTGACGGCTCGTCACCAGGGCCACGGGTCCCCGCTCCTCCATGACCTTGTGCCAGAGCACGGCACATTCGTTGGCATCAGAGGGACGCACGACGCTAAGACCCGGCATCGCTCTCAGTGCGGCGAGATGTTCGACAGGCTGGTGGGTAGGTCCATCTTCGCCAACACCAATGGAGTCATGGCTGAATACGAAAGTTGCGGGAGCCTGAGACAAGGCGGCCATACGCAGCGCTGGTCTCAAGTAATCGCTGAAGACAAAGAAGGTGCCGCCGATGGCTTTAACCCCACCGTGAAGGGCAAGGCCATTCATCACGGCACCCATCGCATGTTCACGGATGCCGTAGTAGAGCTGACGACCTCCGGGGTGCTCTATCGACTGCGCTGGCTCGCCAGGGACAAGCAATCCAACATTTTCCGTGAGGTCTGCTGAACCAATCACCACAGGGACATCTGCCCCCACAGTGGCGGCGACGCTGTCACCGACGGCTTTGCGCGTAGCAACCGAACTGCCAACTTCATAGCTCGGCGCTACAGCCTGTGCTGCTGGGGACCAGGGTTCTTCAATGACGGCAAGTAAGGCTCGACCCTGTTCTGAGTTCTGAGCTCGTTGCAACCAGTCAGCCGATCGCTGCTGCATGGGGGCTAAGCGTTCTGCGTAGCCCTGGAGGATTTCCGCTGGAACATAGAAGGCTTCATCGGGGATGCCAAGCAAGGCCTTGGTCTCAGTGATCTCCTCGAGGGAGAAGGGGGAGCCGTGGGCGGCGGCGGTGTCAACCTTGCTTGGTGTTGGCCAGCCAATGTGGCTTCGCAAAATGAGCAGCGAGGGCTTGTCCTCGACCGCCATGGCCCGGCGGATGCCTGCTTCGAGCCCGTCAAGATCATTCATAGCCTCGCCGAGCTCTTCCACATGCCAGCCATAGGACCTGAAGCGAGCCACAGCATCATCACTGAGCGACAGATCGGTCTTGCCATCAATCGTGATCTTGTTGTCGTCGTAGATCGTGATTAAGCGACCAAGTCCGAGATGGCCAGCCAGTGAGGCCGCTTCGTGCGAGAGGCCTTCTTCGAGGCAACCATCGCCGACGATGGTGTAAACGCGGTGATCAACAAGATCAACGCCGTAGCGAGTTCGCAACATGCGCTCAGCAACAGCTTCTCCAACAGCATTGGCAAAGCCTTGAGCGAGAGGCCCAGTCGTCACTTCAACACCTGCGGTGTGACCACGCTCGGGATGTCCGGGGGTTCGCGAACCAATCTGGCGGAAGGCCTTCAGGTCCTCGTGACTCAGGTCGTAGCCACTGAGATGGAGTAACGAGTAGAGCAGGATCGAAACATGACCGACTGAAAGTATGAAGCGATCGCGGTCGAACCATTCAGGCTTCGTGGGGTCATGCTGCATGATGCGCGAGAAGAGGACATGGCCAAGTGGTGACAGCGCCATTGCTGTTCCTGGGTGGCCGGAGTTGGCCGCCCTGGGCCCATCCATAGCCAAACCGCGAAGCACGGCCACCGTCTGCTCATCCCAGGTGGTCACAGCGCGCTTCACTCCTTATCTCGGGCTCGCTTAACCATACCCAGAAATACCTCCTCAGAGCGTCACGCGATAACCTCAGAAGCGTGAGTGAACGTCCAAGGGCAATTCAGGTACCGCCAAACTGTGACCTCAGCCTCGGGATGATCTGCACCGATAAGGCGGATGCTGGACGGACTACTTGGGAGATGCTCGCTGACGAGCGCTTCGCTAATGCGGCAGGAATTATGCAAGGGGGCTTTATTTCGGCCTTTGCCGACAGTGCCATGGGCGCCGCAGCCGTTACCTTCGTGGGCAGGGATCGCAAAGTTTTCGTGGCGAATGCCGAAATGAAGATCAGCTTCTTCAAGGCGGTGACCATAGGTAGCACCTTGACCTGTGAGGCCGTCGTGGTCTCAGGGGGTCGCAGGACGGCCTTTGTTGAGGCAAGCGTCAGCGACGGAACGCGAACCGTGGCCCGCGCCAGCTCGACCTACCTCTACACCGACCGCGATCAGTAGTCTGGACTGAGGGAGGTCAAGGGTGGCCATGTGGCGCAATATGGGTAGTGAGCAACGAAGGTTGCGCAGAACTGGCGAGGACGCGACGAATCTCGTCATTGACTATGTCAAGCAAGAAACCGTTGAACCCGTTCGATCGCTTGGCCGCTTTGTTGCCTACGGACTAGCAGGATCGGTCTTCCTCTCTATAGGCCTTGTCCTCTTGTTACTCTCGCTCCTCCGCGCCCTGCAGGAAGAAACCGGTGCATTCAATGGCAATCTGTCCTGGCTTCCTTACCTGATTGTGGTGCTCGTAGCGCTGGCCATTGCGGCACTCGCGGGCTATCGCATCAGCGCTGGGCCAGCGAAGCGACGCAGGTCCACGAAGGAAGGATCTCGATGAGTGCTCGCGATCGCATCACTAAGGCTGATCTAGAAGCCGCTTTCACCAGGCTCATCGGCGAGGGAGAGAGCACTGCGGCAGAGAACGCCCCGGGAGCCTTTGCCGGCATAGCTGCTGGAGTAGTGACTGCAGTGACTGGCGCTTACCTTGTCGGCCGACGTCGGGGCCGATCACGCCGTAGCACGATAGAGATCCGAAGAATCTAGGTGACTTTGCTCTTTGGCCTTCTGGCTGCACTCGTAAAACGCCGCAGAAAAGCTGGTGGCCACTGGGCCTGGACCGCGATTTGGCTCCTCACCATGCTGCTCAAGCGCCTCAATCGGGTCGCAAAGCCTGAAGTCATTCGTTACCGCGTCAAGCCCGGCGACCAGATCCAGATTTCTTCTCAAGAGTTAGGCACCGACCGATGACCGACACCCTGCTCCTCGCTCCCGGCGATCGGGTCATGCTGATTGATCCCAAGGATCGCCGCTACCTCATCACCTTGACCCCAGGGCAGAGTTTTCATACCCATTCGGGCATCCTCGATCACGACAAGGTGATTGGGCAAGCCGATGGGGAATACATCGAAGCCTCGACAGGGCGCAGTTTCCTCGTGCTTCGTCCCACCATTACCGACATCGTGCTCAAGATGCCTCGCGGGGCCCAAGTGATTTACCCAAAGGATCTAGGAGCAATTCTCATTCAGGCCGATATCGGACCCGGCATGAGAGTGCTCGAAGCAGGCGTTGGTTCCGGAGCGCTGTCGATGACACTGCTGAGGGCTGGCGCTGTCGTCAAGGGCTACGAGATCCGCGAAGATTTCGCCAATCATGCGCAGAACAATGTGCGTGATTTTCTCGGGGAGAACCTGAGCTACGACGTCGAGATCCGTGACATTCGAGAAGGCATTGACGAGCGCGACTTAGACCGGATTTTGCTCGACATGCCGGATCCTGATCTCGTCGTAGCCCATGCCTTCACTGCACTGAAGCCGGGTGGGATCTTTTTGAGTTACCTACCCACCATCAATCAAGTCATGTTGCTGCGAAGCGCGCTGGAACGAGAGGGCTTCGCCATGGCCGAGACCGTCGAGATCCTGCGAAGGACCTGGCATATTGAGTCACGGTCTGTACGACCAGACCATCGCATGGTTGCCCACACGGGATTCTTAACTTCTGCGAGGCGTCTGAGTAAGCCGGCTCCCAAGCCGAGCCCGAGGCCCAGTGAAGGAGAGGGCGACTAGTCCTTCTCTACGAAGATGCATTCGCCAGGGCACTCTTCCGAGGCCTCAACTACCGCATCTTCGAGTTCGGCAGGCACAGCTGCCATGCCGGCTGATCCGCCGGGCTCGGAAAAGACTTTGTCTCCGTCTTTGACGTAGGCGAGCCCATCGTCGAGCAGGGTGAAGACGGCAGGCGCGATTTCCTCACAGAGACCGTCACCGGTGCACAGGTCTTGGTCAATCCACACCTTCATCTTCAGGTCCTCCTTTGCCGAGGGGTCGGCTCTCCTAGCAAGGATGTTAGTCGTGACGGCAGGGAGCAATGCCCATGCGCTCGAATTCCCATCGTCTTTCGGTATGGTGAGCCCATGGAGGATGCCGTGGCCAACATAGAGGACCTGAAAAAACAGATCGCATCCGCTGAATCAGAGATCCAAAGACTGCACAAGCGCATCCGAGAGGTACCAGAGCGCACTATCAATGCCGAGCGGGATCTGATGGAGATCAAGGGCCAGCTTTCCCAAGCCGTATCGCAGAACGAGAAGCTCACCAGGACCCTCACTCAGGCCAAAGAGCACCTTGCCGAACTCCGCGAAGAGGTGGAGAAACTCACACAACCACCTTCTGCCTACGGCAGTTATCTCAATCACAACGAAGACGGCACCGTCGACATTCTCTCGGGTGGCAGGAAGATGCGAGTTTCGGTCAGTCCTGACGTTGATCTCTTCGGACTCGAAAAGGGAGCCGAAGTAGTCCTCAACGAGTCCCTCAACATCATTCTCGCTAGGGCGGCAGACCGCTCCGGGGAAGTAGCCAAGGTCAATGAGCTCCTCGACGGAGGCGACCGTGCTCTGGTCTTCGTGCGTGGAGACGACGAGCGAGTGGTTGAACTCGCTGCCTCCATGAAAGGCATAAGGCTGCGCAGTGGGGACAATGTCCTGATCGACCCTCGTTCTGGCCTGCTCGTGGAATTGCTCCCCAGGACTGGTGCTGATGACCTCGTCCTCGAAGAAGTTCCAGACATCACCTATGCAGAGGTTGGCGGACTCGATGGACAAATCGAAGCCATAACTGACGCCGTTGAGTTGCCCTACCTCCACAAAGAACTCTTTGCGACCTACCAACTACCCGCACCTAAAGGCATCTTGCTCTACGGGCCTCCAGGCTGTGGCAAGACCTTGATCGCCAAGGCCGTCGCCAACTCGCTGGCGAAGAAGGTGGCAGAGGTCAAGGGTGACCAGAATATCCGCAGCTACTTTTTGAATATCAAGGGTCCAGAGTTGCTCAATAAATACGTCGGGGAGACCGAACGCCAAATCCGCCTCATCTTCCAACGCGCCCGCGAGAAGGCAGAAGAGGGCGTCCCTGTCATCATTTTCTTTGACGAGATGGACTCGCTCTTTCGCACCCGTGGAACAGGCATATCTTCAGACATGGAATCCACCATCGTTCCCCAGCTGCTCGCCGAAATTGACGGCGTTGAAGCCCTGAGGGACGTCATCGTCATTGGCGCTTCCAACCGCGAGGATCTGATCGACCCGGCGATCTTGCGACCGGGTCGCCTTGACGTGAAGATCAAGATTGAGCGTCCCAATGAAGAAGCAGCCGCTCAAATCTTCTCGCGCTACCTCACGGCCGATTTGCCGCTCGCAGCCAGTGAGATCGAGGACTTAGGTGGGGGAGACCCCCACAAGGCCTCCATGGCAATGATCGAGACCACGGTGACAGAGATGTATCGCGCCGATGAAGAGAACCGTTTCCTCGAAGTGACCTACCAGAATGGCGACAAAGAAGTGCTCTACTACCGAGACTTCGCTTCGGGGGCAATGATCGAAAATATCGTGCGCCGAGCGAAGAAGCTCGCGATCAAACGAGAAATCGCCGGCAAGCCTGCAGGTATCTGCACCGATGATCTGCTGTCCTCGATTCGCCAGGAATACAAAGAGAACGAGGACCTACCCAACACCACGAATCCCGATGACTGGGCCCGGATCTCGGGCAAGAAGGGTGAACGCATTATCTACGTTCGCACCTTGGTCAATACTGAGAGCGAGGAAGAGCCGCTCGGCGGACGAGCCATTGAGCGCGTTGGGACTGGCCAGTACCTCTAGCCATCCATGACTCTCGCGGTTAGGTTGTGAGCGTGCGCGAAACCGTCCCCAAGATTCTCGGGATTGAGACCGAATACGGCGTCGTTTCGCCGGGAGGAGAAAGCGACCCCGTCGCCCTCTCCAGTCGTCTCGTCAATGCCTACGCAGATCGCCACCAGGCCAATACGCATTGGGACTTCGAAGCCGAGTCTCCGGGTCGTGATGCACGAGCGCAAGCCGATCCCTATGCGCTAGCGCCCTCGGTGGAGATCCACCTTGCCAACACCGTTCTGACGAACGGGGCTCGCTACTACGTGGATCACGCGCATCCCGAGTACTCATCACCCGAATGTGCATCCCCCATGAGTGCGCTGCGCTACGACCTTGCTGGTGAGGAAGTCATGCGACGTTCGATGCACTTGGTTGCCGCACGCTTCAGTCATGAGCCCCCCGTCCTGGTCTATAAGAATAATTCCGATGGCAAGGGAAATTCCTACGGTTGCCACGAGAACTACATGCTCTCTCGAGATTTAGCCTTCGAGGAAATTGTCCATGGGGTGCTTCCGCACTTTGTGAGCCGCCAGATTTACCTTGGTGCTGGCAAGGTGGGCTCAGAAACGGAAGCCTTTGAAGATCTCGGCGTCGAGTTTCAACTCTCTCAACGCGCAGAGTTCATCGAAGAGGTGGTCGGCCTTGAAACTACACTCAAGCGACCCATTGTCAATACCCGCGATGAGCCTCACGCTGACCCCAAACTCTTTCGCAGGCTGCACGTCATCATCGGGGACGCGAATATGAGCGAAACCGCTACCTTCATGAAACTCGCCACCACAGCGATGCTGCTCAGCATGCTTGAAGCTGGCACAGGGCCGAAACGAAAGCTGCAGCCCTATGACCCCGTTGGCGCCGTGCATCAGGTTTCCCTCGACCTGAGTTTGATGCAGGCAATTCGCTTAAGCGATGGCTCATCGATGACCGCCCTGGAGATGCAATATGAAATCCTCGCGGCTGCCAAAGCTCATCAGCGCCAGCGTGGTTTTGCTGAGGTAGCCGATGAGGCCGAGATTGCTTTCGCCTTGGACACTTGGACCGAACTGCTTGATGGCCTTGCGAGGAATCCAGAAGATCTTGCTGACCGTGTCGACTGGATCGCCAAACGGCGCATCTTGAATGCCTTTTCCGACCGACATGGCCTTGCGCCTCTGGATGCACGCATGAGGGCGGTAGATCTGCAATATCACGACCTTCGCCCAGAAAAATCATTGGCTGCTCGCTGCGGGCTACGGAAGCTCATTGATTCCGAGGATATTTTGAGCGCGGTCGATCTAGCGCCCCGGGATACCAGGGCTTTTTTCAGGGGGGCCTGTCTGGCGCGTTTCCCCAAAGAAGTGATCACTGCCAATTGGGATTCGCTGGTTTTTGACCTCGGTGGCGATCCTCTGCGCCGGGTAGCCATGATGGATCCCCTAAAAGGAACAGCCGAATACACCGAAGCCCTCCTTGATGACTGTGTCTCGGCCTCGGAGTTGCTAGAACGGTTAGGGAACCAGTGAGGATGAGATGGCTGAACGCGAACAAGTGAGAAAGCAGGGGTCGACCCGGAAGTCGTCCTCAAGCGAAACCGAAGAGCTTGCAGCAGATTCGACCGGTGCTGATCAGCTCAAGGCGGACCTCGATGACCTGTTGGACGAAATCGACGGCGTTCTGGAAGACAACGCTGAAGAATTCGTCCGCAACTACGTACAAAAGGGCGGTGAGTAAGCCTTGTCGCTACCCATGTTCTCGCCACAGGATGATCCGGGTCCAGATTTCGCCGGCCTCTTGGCACTCAAGGGAAATGTCGCGCTCGGGCCCTTAGGCGACCAGGCCATTCTTGACCGACACGCAACCACCATTGTTGCCGTTCGCTACGACGGGGGCGTGGTGATGGCAGGCGACCGTCGGGCCACCATGGGCAATGAGATCGCGAAGCGCGATACCGAAAAGGTCTTTCCCGCGGACCGCTACTCCGCCGTGGCCATTGCTGGTTCTGCAGGTTTTGGCTCAGAGATGGTGCGGCTGTTTCAAGTCCAGCTCGAACACTATGAAAAGGTAGAAGGCGTAGGGCTAAGCCTTGAAGGCAAAGCCAATCAACTGGCTCAAATGGTGCGCGCCCATCTCCCCATGGCTTTTCAGGGTCTCGTCGTCGTACCGCTCTTCTGTGGCTTCGACGAAGCCCGAGGCATTGGACGTATTTTCGATTATGACGCTACGGGTGGTCGCTATGAAGAGCATGACTACTCATCAACGGGTTCAGGCTCACGCTTTGCCTCCATGGCTGTGAAGCTGGGATACCGCGAGGGCCAAAGTCTTGAAGCGGCCGTTGAGCTCGCCATCGAAGGCCTCTACGAAGCCGCCGATGCTGACTCGGCGACGGGCGGCCCTGACCTCGTTCGCGGAATCTTCCCCATCGTGGCTGTCGTCGATGCCGACGGCTATCGCCAGCTCGAAGATCCCGATGTTGAGCAGCGTTTCTTGACCCTGATCGAACGGCGCCGAGCCGAGCGGGGAGGCGAGCGCTCATGACCATGCCTTACTACGTATCACCAGAACAGGTCATGAAGGACAGGGCGGAATACGCCCAAAAGGGCATCGCACGCGGTCGCTCACTGGTTGCAACGACCTTCGACGAAGGTGTCTTGATTGTGGCCGAGAACCCTTCGCATTCCCTGCACAAGGTCTCAGAAGTCTACGATCGCATTGCCTTCGCTGGCGTGGGGAAGTACAACGAATACGACCAGATGCGGGTGGCTGGAGTCCGTCACGCAGACTCCAAAGGCTTTTCTTTCTCCCGTGAAGATGTCGACGCCAGAAGTTTGGCAAATCTCTACGCGCAATTCCTGGGGAACGTCTTTACCCACGACATGAAGCCCTACGAAGTGGAGATTCTGGTAGCCGAACTCGGCCGGGCCGGCAAGGGTCACCAGCTCTATCACGTTGCCTACGAAGGCACGATTACCGATGAGGACCGCTACACCGTCCTTGGTGGGGATGCCGAGCCAATTAAGGCAAAGCTCCAAGAGAGCTGGAAAGCAGATTGGAATCTCGCTACGGCATTGAAGGCCTCTATTGCAGCGCTGAGCGACGAAGGCCGGCCCTTGGTAGCTGGAGATCTTGAGGTTGCCGTGTTGAGCGACAACCATGGACGCCGCTGCTTCAAGCGCCTCAGCGACGAAGACCTCAGCACGCTCCTTAACTAGCCAAGGCTGAGGCGCTACCGTCATCGTCATGGAGCGCCGCATCTTTGGCATAGAGAATGAATACGGCGTCACCTTCACCCACTTAGGCCAACGCAAGTTAACGCCCGACGAAGTTTCGCGACATCTCTTCAGACGCGTGGTCTCCTGGGGGAGAAGTTCCAATGTCTTCTTAGAAAATGGCTCGAGGCTTTACCTCGACGTCGGAAGCCATCCCGAATACGCCACACCCGAATGTGCTTCCATCCTTGACGTGGTCACGCATGACAAGGCAGGGGAGTGGGTGCTTTCACAATTAGTCCAAGGCGCCGAAGAACGCCTGCATGAGGAGAACACCAGGGGTGAGATTTTCCTCTTCAAAAATAACGTTGATTCGGTTGGCAATTCCTACGGCTGCCACGAGAACTATCTCATGCTGCGCAATGACGATTTCGCGCGGACCATAGACCGTCTGATTCCCTTTCTCGTGAGCCGGCAAATCTTCGCGGGTGCCGGTAAAATTGTCGCCACAGCTCGGGGGCCCGTCTATGGCATCAGCCAACGCGCTGATTACATCTGGGAGGGCGTATCTTCAGCAACGACCCGATCGCGGCCCATCATTAACACGAGGGACGAACCGCATGCGGATGTCGAGAAATTCCGACGACTGCACGTCATTGTCGGTGATTCAAATATGTCTGAGTATGCGACCTTCCTCAAGGTCGGAGCCATGGCCATTTTGTTGAGACTGCTCGAGGACCCCGTAGTGGTCTTGCGGGACCTGACGCTTGAAAACTCGATACGCGCCATCAGGGAGATCAGTGCGGACCTGACGCTGACCCAAAAGGTTCGCCTTGCCAATGGACGCGATCTCAGCGCCCTCGAGCTACAGCGTGAGTATTTCGATCGCGCCCTGCGCTATCACGAGATCAGAGGCCTAGCAGAGCAAGAAGCCAAAGCCCTTGAGATGTGGGGACACTGCCTCGATCAACTCGAGCGTGATCCCATGAATCTGGTGAGGGAAGTCGATTGGGTAGCCAAGCTCAGCCTGATTGAAGGGGTGCAGGCTCGCCACGGCGTGAATCTCAGTGATCCTCGCTGCCAGATGGTTGATTTGATGTATCACGACATCAACCGGGAGCGCGGCCTCTACTACCGCCTCCAAAACCGAGGTCACAGCGAGCGCATGACCAATGACCGAGCGATCGCTAAAGCCATGACCACAGCCCCTACAGACACCAGAGCGGCTCTGAGGGGTCGCTTTGTCCAGGCCGCTAAGGCCAAGCGACGCGACTACACCGTGGATTGGGTGCATCTCAAGCTCAATGATCAAGCGCAGCAGTCGGTGGCGCTCAAGGATCCCTTTGCCTTCGAGGACGAACGAGTGGACGCTCTCATCGCGAGTCTTTAGCCGCGAGAGGCGGCGAAAGCCCTTGCGGTAGGGTCTCAAGGATAGTGACTGAGGCCGACCACCCCCAAGATGAATCGGCTCTCGCGCCCAAGGCATCCTCGCCCCCGCGCAAAGCCCTCGAGTGGCTTGTCATCATCGCCGTAGCAGTGCTTGTCGCGGTGCTCCTCCGGGCTTTTGTCCTTCAAACCTTTTTCATTCCTTCGGCATCTATGGAGCCCACGCTGCAGATCGGCGATCGCATCATTGTTTCGAAACTCTCCTACAAGTTCCATGGGATCCACCGCGGAGACATGATTGTCTTTGCGAGGCCTCCTGCCGAGAACTGTGGAGGAGAGCCGGTCGCTGACCTCGTAAAGCGCGTCATTGGTCTCCCTGGCGAAACAATTGCTTCACAGGGAAATGACATCCTCATCAACGGTAAGCCAATTACCCAGGATTGGCAGTCCAAGGGCTCGCCCCTCGGGCCGCCCATACGGAGCCAGCGGGTACCAAATAACGCAGTCTTTGTCATGGGAGACAACCGCACGAACTCCTGTGACTCACGCATGTGGGGCCCGGTTAACCAATCCTTGGTGGTTGGTCATGTCGTCCTGCGCATCTGGCCGATTTCCCAGTTTCATGTCTTCTAGGCAGGGGATCTCCGTGCCCTGTTTCGCTAGGATGTTCTCGTGCTCTCACTGAGCCCCATCAAGATCCTCATCATCGTGGTCGTCGCAATTATCCTGCTTGGACCCGATAAGTTGCCGCAGTTCGCGAGGCAAGTAGGGGATACCTGGCGATCATTTCGTGCGCTGCAGCGCAAGATGGAAGAAAGTGTTCGCGATAGCCTTCCCGACCTTCCCTCGACGAGTGAAATGGCACGACTAGCGCGTTCTCCCGCTTCCCTGCTCGACAAGATTGCAAAGTATGACCCGCAGGATCCTGACGGAGAGTTCACCGGAGACGAATCGGAATTCGGACCACATCTCGATGAGGACAACACAGATGGTCCGACACCTGAGGCTGGCCCAGCAAGAGCGCGACCTGATTATGGATCTGGCGATCCAAGTCTGAACTGAGCGCACCATGGCACTGAAAAACCCCCTCCGAAGAAAAGCTGTAGCCGCCCCCAATCAGATGACGCTCTTTGAACACTTTGGTGAGTTGCGTCATCGTCTCGTGGTCTGTGTTATCGCCATTGCTATAGGCGGCCTCGTAGCCTTCTTCTTCTACCCACAGATCCTGCATGTACTTCAAGAGCCCTATTGCCAAGCCAATCACGGCGACTGTGCGCTGTACATCACTGCTCCGCTTGATGGACTGACCCTGCGCATCAAGATGGCACTCTTCGGCGGCTTCTTTCTCTCCCTTCCCGTCCTCTTATTTCAAATCTGGCGCTTCATCGTGCCAGCCCTGCGACCCCAAGAGCGCAATTATGCGATTCCCTTTGTGGCGGCCTCTGTGCTGCTCTTCGCCCTGGGTGCCTACGTTGCCTACGTGAGCTTTGAACACGCACTCGCCTTCCTCGGGGCCATTGGTGGCCCCAATCTGCATCAGATCTACAACCCGAATCAGTACCTCACCCTCATCCTCATGATGATGCTGATTTTTGGCCTTACCTTCGAATTTCCCGTCCTCCTCGTCGCCTTGCAATTGGCCAAGGTCATCACCCCTAAGCAACTCCTCGCCCAATGGCGTTGGGCGGTCATCGGCATCACCGTGGCTGCCGCGGTGTTCACCCCAAGCGGTGATCCCTTCTCCATGCTGGTGTTAGCAATTCCTCTGGTGGCCTTCTATTTTTTGGCGATAGGTATCGGAAAAATCTTTGGGCGCTGATCCGACGGAGCGAGCTCTCCCTCCTAGCTCGCTATACCAAGACTTCACTGAGGCCTTGCCATTCGTCCTTGACGAATTTCAAGAAGAAGCGCTCGCCGCCTATGAACGCGGTGACAATCTTGTCGTAAGCGCCCCGACGGGTTCAGGCAAGACCATCGTTGCAAACTTCGCCATTGCCCAAGCACTTGCTCATGGACGTCGAGCCTTCTACACCACACCACTGAAAGCGCTCTCCAACCAAAAATTTGCCGAACTTCGAGCGATTCACGGCAAGGGCGAAGTTGGGCTGCTGACCGGGGACGTCGCGATCAATGGCAATGCTGCGGTTGTGGTGATGACCACCGAAGTGCTTCGCAACATGCTGTTCTCACAGAGCCAAGACCTCAGTGATCTCGAGGCGGTCATTCTTGATGAAGTCCATTTCATCCAAGACCCCTATCGCGGTGGCGTCTGGGAGGAAGTACTCATCCTCGCGCCAAACACAGTCCGATTCACCTGTCTTTCAGCAACCGTTGCTAACGCCAGCGAATTGGCCGCTTGGATTTCCACCCATCGTGGACACACCAGTACGGTCATCTCCACCGATAGGCCCATTGATCTGCATAACCATCTCGCCTTTTCTGACCGCTACGCACGTGAGGTCCACCTGATTGATCTCCTCGAACAGGGAAAGCTCACTGACGCAGCCCAACGTATGGATCAAGCCATGGCGAGAGCCCTGCGTCATCAGGGCTCTTCGTGGACGGGAAGCCGCCACGGCAATCCGCCAAAGCCCTATCGCTCACCCATGCGTTCAGACCTTGTTGAAAGCCTCGAAGCAGCCAGACTCTTGCCAGCGATCTGTTTCATCTTTTCGCGCGCCGGTTGCGATGATGCAGTCAGGCAGTGCCTGCGCGCAGGCCTGCGGCTGACCTCCAAGCCCGAACGCACGACCATTCGCGCCATAGTCGAGAACCATGTAGATGCCATTAGCGATGAGGACTTAGCCACCTTGGGCTACACCGAGTGGCTAGAAGGCCTAGAAGCCGGATTTGCGCCCCATCATGCCGGCCTCGTTCCCCCTTTCCGTGAGGCGGTTGAGGAACTCTTCACCCAGCAATTGGTCAAGGTGGTTTTTGCCACCGAAACCCTGGCTGTTGGGATCAACATGCCCGCGCGAACCGTCGTCATTGAACGCTTCTCCAAGTTTGGAGCCTCGGGCTCTAAGGAGTTGACTTCTGGCGAATTTGCTCAACTCTCAGGTCGAGCAGGACGTCGTGGTCTTGATCATGAAGGCCATGCCGTAGTGGCCTGGAGCTCAGATCTCAGACTGGCTGATGTGGGTCGCACCATTCTGGCTCCGCCGCCAAATTTGCGCTCAGCATTTCGGCCCACCTACAACCTCGCGTGCAACCTGATGCAGCGCTTCAGCCGCGAAGAGGCCCTCGAACTCCTCGGGCGCTCCTTTGCCCAGTATCAAGCAAGTAACGCCGATCGAACAGCGAGCCGGCTCGCTGAACGGCTCGCGAGGAGGGTCGCGGTCTTGGAGGAATTGGGCTACGCGGACGGCTGGGGTCTCAACCCTCGAGGCGCTGTGCTGGCGGGGATCTATCACGAATCAGATCTTGTGCTCGCTGAAGCCTTGAATTCCGATGTACTCAAAGGAGCAGGACCGGCAGTGCTGGCTGGCCTGCTCTCTGCACTCTGCTTTGAGCAGCGCAGGGCCAGGCCCCGTCGGGGTCGCCCTGAACGCAACAAGCATCCGAAAAATGGTCGCCACGGGTCCGGTCAGGCCCGCTCAAGGCCTAAGAAGAATCATCTTGGTGGAGGGCGGCTGGCGGAGATTCATGATCGTCTCGAGTTGCTCAGCGACCGCGTAGACCTTGTCCACGCAGCCGAGGAGGCTCATCTCGTCCCTCGCTGCAAGGGGGTTGATGGGGGAGCAGCCATTGCGGTGGCTTCTTGGTCCCGCGGCGCCCTCCTAGAGGCCGCCTTAAGCGCTGGCGATGGGGATGACCAGGAGATAGCCGCCGGGGATTTTGTTCGGCTGGTTAAGCAGGTTGCCGATCTCTGCGGACAGGTTCGCATGAAGTCTCCCGACCGAGATCTCGCCAGCTCCGCTGGACTGGCGCAGAGCTCGCTCCTGCGATCGATCGTTGCCACGGGGGGCCTCTCAGTATCCCCGACATAGGCCTCGGGAATCTCTAGGCTCCCAAGCGCATGTTCCCCTATGTCAGTGAGACCTTCACCGAAACCGAAATGGCGATTCTTCGGCCATATTTCACGAACCTCGATCAGCCTGTCTTTGCCCTGGTGAACTTGCCAGAGGTCGTCAAGGGAGCCCTCTTTGCGCGTTACTCACGCTCTTCTAAATCACTGCGCCGACTCTTCTTGGATGAGTTTGTTGGCGACCTCGATCTCAGTGGGGACCTCTCCTTCGATGCTTCAATAGGACTTCGGCGCGCCGAAGAACTCTACGAGAAGGTCTTCTTTGAGTACGGCGACGACTCGGTCGCCCAACTCGGTGGAGTTCACCTCGCCTGCGAGCAGGCTTCCAATGTCCTCACCAAGATCTTGGAGTGGGGACGCCTCATGTCCTACCTTGAGCAGTCAACGCGCTACCTGGGCTACGACAACAGGCTTTCTACGGGCCATTACCGCTATTTCCGCGCGCCAGAAATTCTTGAGTCTGGCCTAGGGGCTCGCTATATCGGTGACTGTGATCGCATGTTTGACAGTTATGCGGCCATGCTGCCCGCCGTGCAAACCTGGCTGGCCAAGCGCTTTCCCCAAGAAGCCGGTGATTCTGACTTTGTCTATCGCCAGGCCATTCGCGCCAAGGCTCTCGATGCTGTTCGAGGAGTACTCCCGGCAGCAGCTATTTCCAACCTTGGTATTTACGGAACCGGACAGGGCTATGAAATGCTCCTCCTGCGCATGCGCGCCCACCCTCTGCCAGAAGCTCGCCACTACGCAGACATGATGCTTGAAGAGCTGCGCAAGGTGATCCCAAGTTTCCTGCGACGCGTAGACCTCGAAGATCGAGGACAGCGCTGGAGCGACCACCTCGAGAACAGCTCGCTAGCTACGGCCAGTGTCGTCAGTCGGCTCTGGCCTGACGCGCTGGAGGCCGAGGGTCAAAGTGGCTTACCGGTGGGAGAAGTCGACCTCATTGACTTTGACCCCGAAGGCGAGGACAAGGTCTTGGCCGCCATTGCCTTTGGATCCACCAGGTTGAGCGAGGCAGAAGCGCTCCGGCGCGTTCGACTCCTTGGCACGGACGAACGCGCCAGCCTGATGCATGCCTATACGGGAGAGCGCGAAAACCGTCGCCATAAGCCAGGCAGAGCATTTGAGCGCACTGATTACCGCTTCGAGTTCGTGTCTGACTACGGCGCCTTTCGCGACCTGCAGCGCCACCGTCTGCTCACCATTGAATGGCAGCCCTTAAATCCAGCCCTGGGCTACGACCTTCCTTCCATTGTGGAAGAAGCAGGCCAAGCAGGGGAATATGCAGAGACTATGGATCGCTCGCGTGATCTCTACGAGGCCCTCCTTGAGCCCTTCCCTGATCAGGCGCCTTACGCCGTTGCCCTGGCCTATCGGCTCCACTACGTGATGCAGATGAACGCCAGAGAGGCCATGCACCTCATTGAACTGCGTTCTGGGCCTCAGGGGCACCCTTCCTACCGACGCCTGGCCCAGCAAATGCATCGGCTTATTGGCGAAAAGGCCGGTCACCACCTGCTAGCCGAGGCTATGACGCATGTCGATCACGGCAATACGGATCTTGAGCGTCTTGAGGCAGAACGTGCCGCAGAGCGCCGTCGCAGCGGTTCCTGAGGCCTAGCTTCACTAGTTCTAGGGAGCATCGGCCACACGAGGCCCTCCACTGGGTATAGTGCGTGCGCGATAGCAGAGAGAAGGCCATGGCTGACGACGAAGAGTCCGTAGAAGATTTTGAGATTGAGGGCGAAGACCCTGAAGTCGACCTCGGCGATGATTTTGAGGCCGTAGATGATGATGCGGTCGTCGTTGACGCAGGCGATGAGGACGACGACGAGGGCGATGGAATCGAGATCCCCTCTGGGGCGAATCCCGCCAAAGATGACGAAGATGTTCACCTTGGTGATGACGAAGTAGAGGCCAGCCTTGACATCATCTTGAAAGAGAAGCTGGTCGTCGAAGATGAAGTCGATGAAGACGGCGGGGTCATCGAAGTCGATGACCGTGGAGATGGCACCGAATCAGTGCAGCCACGGCAGCCCGATGAGTTTGTCTGCAAGAGCTGTTTCTTGGTAAAGAATCCGAATCAGCTTGCTGACGCCGCAAAAGGCTATTGCCGAGACTGTGTCTAAGAAAAGCAAGCCTGAGAAGGGACTGCTGGGCCGGTACCTCAATGTGGTGCTCTTCGCACCAGTGGGTATTGCTACTCACGCCATCACGCACTTCGACGAATTGATCGAAGAGGGTCGCTCCACCCTCCTGGGATCCTTAGGGGCTGCTCGTAATCTGGGCAAGGTGGCTGGCCAAGCAGGCAGTAAAGCTGCTGCGTCGGCCATGGGCCAGACTGCTCCCGCACGGCCTCCAGCGGCCAAAGGTGCCCTCGATCACCTCATTCCGGGCTATGACCAACTTTCCGCATCCCAGGTGCTCAGGCGCTTGGAGACCCTGAGCGATGCCGAGTTGCACGAAATATCAGCCTGCGAAGCTCAAGGCCGTGGTCGCCAGACCATCCTTGCGGCAATCGCCCAACGACTTGAGGCCACCACGGGGGACGCGAAGGCGAGCGATGAAACTTCAGGTCAGAGCAGCTAGCCCTACAGACCGCTCAGAGATCTCGCGCCTGCTCGACCTTGCGGTTAGCGCGGGAACGAAACTCCGTGGCGGCCAAGAAGCGTTGGCGCTGCTTCCTATCTCCCTGGCTTCACCAGAGCAACGAGACGCGTTAATAGAGCAGGGCCTCCTCGCCGAGGACCACAGCATCGCCTTGGGCTTCATAGAAGACAGCTGCGTAGGTATCGGATGGTTGAGCCTCGACCAGCAAGGAGCTCGCGTTGAGTTGATCTACGTCGAAGCCGAGGCCCGCACGGTGGGATTAGGCGAAGAGATCCTCAATTACCAAGTTGCCCTAGCCAAGAGTCAGGGTAAGTCCTGGATAGACGCAGTGGCGCTACCTGGAGACCGCTCGACGAAATCCCTCTTTGAACGCAGCGGGCTTATTGCCCGCCAAATTACCCTGCGGAGTTCGCTGGGGGAGTAACCCGGCGATGCACGCTGCTGCGCTTAGGCGGGGGTGGCGGCATCTTAAGGCCAAGTTGTTGCGCCAGGGCGGGGATAGATCCCGCAAGGGAGCGGGCAATGGCTTGAGCGTTCTCATCGGCAGGGATGCCTGCAGGCTTAATAGAACGCTTCATGGGTGACTCGGCCGCTACGCGGAGGAGGGCAATCCAATCCGTGGGGCTTAGCTCAGCGTTCAGCGCTTCACTGGTCGCTGCAGCGATGCGAACGGCGAGTTCGGCTGGGCAGCGCAGGGAACGGTCAGGAGGGCTGGCAACGGCCTGCAGCGCGGCTGCCACCTTCTGCTCGGTGAGTGAAGCATCAATAGATTCGAGCCACTTGGTCTCCATTGCCTTGACGCGGTGTTCGAGCTGCTCGTGGATCTGCTGAGAAAGCTTGCGACCCTCTTCATCGAGCTTGACGGTCTTCGCTGCCACGGCAGTGGTGCGAAGGTCGCGCATCTGCACGGAGCTTCCGGCGGCCTGCACTGCTGCTGCGCGATCCTTCCATGCGGCAAGGGCCGTCACTAAAAGGAGATCCTCGGCCATGCGTAAAAGGGCGTCACTTGCCGGAGGCGGTGAGCCAGCTTGACGGGCACTGCGCTCCTGCTCGGAAATGGCTTCGCGAACGGAAGGTAGGCCACCACGAAAAAGCATCTCGGCAACGGGTACCTGTTCGGCACGGAGTTCTGAAAGCAGCAAATTACGGTGCACGGTTGACTGTGGCAGGCCGCGCTCTGGGCGCTTGTCACCACCGGGTCCTCCGCGACGCTCGCCGCGGCTGTCACCACCGGGTCCTCCGCGACGCTCGCCGCCGGGTCCTCCACCACGCTCGCCGCGGCTGTCACCACCAGGTCCTCCGCGACGCTCGCCGCCGGCTCCTCCACGACGCTCGCCGCGGCTG